>Ga0070738_10000309_pt1 | contig 151819 bp, 134 predicted proteins | sample Coa_R2_2_FD_66446 | JGI IMG/M metagenome (GOLD analysis project Ga0070738, IMG submission 66446) | Surface soil microbial communities from Centralia Pennsylvania, which are recovering from an underground coalmine fire - Coalmine... | ecosystem: Environmental > Terrestrial > Soil >... | reverse complement strand
CTCGGCGTCACCATCCTGCTGGTCGAGCAGAACGCGCGCGCCGCGCTGTCCGTGGCGAGCCACGGCTACATCATGGAGCAAGGCAAGGTCGTGCTCGACGGCACCGCCGATGAACTGCGCGACAACGAGGACGTCAAGGAATTCTACCTCGGCGGCGCCGGCGACCAGCGCAAGAGTTTCAAGAACCTCAAGAGCTTCAAGCGGCGCAAGCGATGGCTGTGAATTCTCCCTCGCCCCGCCCTTCGCGGGGAGAGGGTCGAGGTGAGGGGCTTTCTCCGCAAGCTCGGTGCTTCGAGAGTCCCCCTCACCCGGACCGCATCTGCGATGCGATCCGACCTCTCCCCGCAAGCGGGGCGAGGTAAGAAACGAGGCAACGAGAAAAATGACCGATCACTACGACACCAAAGAAACCCGCGACCCGCAACAACGGGAAGCCGAGCTGTTCGCGCGCCTGCCCGCCGTCCTGCGCAAGGCGATGGAAGCGCCGGCCTATGCATCGCGCTTTCGCGGCGTCGATCCGGCCGCCATCACCAGCCGCGCGGCGCTGGCGCAATTGCCGGTGCTGCGCAAATCCGAGCTGCCTGCACTCCACAAGGCCAACCCACCGTTCGGCGGTTTCGTGCCGACCTCATCGGGCGCGTTCGCGCGCCTCTTCACCTCGCCCGGCCCGATCTTCGAGCCGGAAGCCGCGCATGCCGATCCCTGGCGCGGCGCGCGGGCGCTGTTTGCGGCGGGCGTCCGCCGCGGCGACATCGTGCTCAATACGTTCAGCTATCACCTCACGCCCGGCGGCTTCATCATGGATTCCTCGGCGCGCGCGCTCGGCTGCGCGGTGATCCCGGCCGGCCCCGGCAATACCGAGCAGCAGTTCGAGCTGATCGAGGCGTACCGGCCGAACGGCTATAGCGGCACGCCGGACTTTTTGAAGATCCTGATCGACGCGGCCATCGCCGCCGGCCGCGACATCGCCTCGATCAAGCGCGCACTGGTGTCGGGCGCGGCATTTCCGCCGTCGCTGCAGAAGGAGATCAAGGCGCACGGCATCGAGGCCTATCAGGCCTTCGGCACCGCCGATCTCGGCATGGTCGCCTTCGAGACGCAGGCGCGCGACGGCATGGTGGTCAACGAGGACTTGATCCTGGAGATCGTCAAGCCCGGCACTGGCGAGCCGGTTGCGGACGGTGACGTCGGCGAGATCGTCGTCACCTCGCTCGACCCTGAGCATCCCTGGATCCGCCTTGCGCTCGGAGACCTCACCGCCAGCCTGCCAGGCATCAGTCCCTGCGGCCGCACCAATATGCGCATCAAGGGCTGGATGGGCCGCGCCGACCAGACCACCAAGATCAAGGGCATGTTCGTGCGCCCCGAGCAGATCGCCGAGATCGCCAGGCGTCACCCCGCGCTCGGCCGCCTGCGCCTCGTGGTCACCCGTGCCGGCGAGACGGATGCGATGACGCTGAAAGCCGAATGCGCCGGAGCCGACGATGCCCTGCAGAACGATCTCGCCGCGACGCTGCGCGCGGTGACGAAGCTTGGCGGCGCGGTCGAGCTGGTCGGCAGCGGCTCGCTGCCGAACGATGGCAAGGTGATCGCCGACGAGCGGTAGGCGACGCGCACTTTCCCGACGCAGCTAACATGTCGATCCCGTCATCCTGAGGCGCCGCAGCGAAGCGGAGGCCTCGAAGGATGCACGGCCCGGCTCTCGCAGCGGGGCCGTCGCCCTTCGAGGCCGCCGCTGCGCGACGGCACCTCAGGATGACGGTGAAAGAGCGGCGTGTGCAAAATGTGCAGGGCTTCCTTCTTTGGCCACGACTAGCCGAGACTGGCGGAATTGCCGATACTGGCGCCTTCCCCTATACCCGTCCCCTACCCACGTCGTTCGGAGTCCCCTCGCAATGGCCATCCCGCGCGCCTCGCAAGCCCTGTCCCGCTTCACCGTGCTTGACCTGACCCGCGTGCGTGCCGGCCCGACCTGCGTGCGGCAGCTCGCCGACTGGGGCGCCAATGTCATCAAGATCGATGCCCTGCTCGAGGACGCCGGCGGCGAGTCCCTGGGCGGTCCGCGTCACGGGGCCGACTTCCAGAACCTGCACCGCAACAAGCGGGCGATGACGCTCAACCTCAAGGACCCGAAGGGCGTCGAGACCTTCATGCGGCTGGCCGCCAAGGCCGACGTCGTGGTCGAGAACTACCGGCCGGACGTCAAGACCAAGCTCGGCGTCGACTACGAGGCCGTGCGCAAGGTCAATCCGCGCATCGTCTATGGCAGCATCTCCGGATTCGGCCAGGACGGCCCCTATTACAAGCGCCCCGGCTTCGATCAGATCGCGCAGGGCATGGGCGGGCTGATGTCGATCACCGGCGCGCCGGGCGAAGGGCCGATGCGGGTCGGCATTCCCGTCGCCGATCTTGCCTCCGGCCTGTTCTGCGCCATGGGCATCCTCACCGCGTTGCTCGAGCGCGAGGTGTCCGGCGAGGGCCAGTGGGTGCAGACCTCGCTCCTGCAGGCGCAGATCTTCATGCTGGATTTCCAGGCCGCGCGCTGGCTGATGGAACACGAGGTCGCCAAGCAGGCCGGTAACAACCATCCGACCTCGATTCCCACCGGCGTGTTCAAGACCTCCGACGGCTATATCAATATCGCGACCGCCAGCGGCCGCATCTGGGAGCGCCTGGCGCAAGCCATCGGCGCCCCGGAATTGCCGGGCAATCCCGACTATGCGACCGCACCGGCACGCTCGAAGAACCGCGACGCATTGAACGCCGAAATCGAGCAGCGCACGGTGACCAAATCGACCGAGCATTGGGTCGAGGCGCTCAACGCCGCCGGCGTGCCCTGTGGTCCCATCTATTCGATCGACCAGGTGTTTGCCGATGCACAGGTGCAGCATCTCGGCATGGCGCAGGACGTACCGAATGCCGAGGGACGCCACATCCGCCTGGTCGGCCAGCCGTTCAAACTGTCGCGCACGCCGAGCCACATGGATGCGCGTCCGCCGGAATTCGGCGAGCAGACCGATGAGGTGCTCACCGAGTTTGGCTTCAGTGCGGGCGAAATCGCCGAGCTGAAAGAGCGCAAGGTGGTGTGAGGCGGTTCAGGTAGCAAGGGGGCGAGCAAAAGCCCGGCGGCAGCTGGGCTTTTTTGATGCCGATGCGAGACTCAGGACCTCGCGACGACAGGCGGCAGTCACTGCGCCTTGAACTGAGCGGACGGCGTGGAGCGGGACATCGCGAGCTCCTCCTCGTTCATGTCCGCGCCGACATCGGCGAACAACGGTGTGCTGAGATAGCGCTCGCCGGTGTCAGGCAGCATGCACAGAATGTTCGAGCCCTTCTCCGCTCGTGCGGCGACCTTGAGCGCTCCCGCCATCGTCGCGCCGGAGGTGATGCCGACGAATATGCCTTCCTTGGTCGCAAGCTCCTTGCTGCACCGGATCGCCTCGGGGCCGGGAATGGGCAGGATCTGGTCGATCACCTTCATCATGACGGCATCGCCGGTCAGCTTCGGGATGAAATCGGGCGTCCAGCCCTGCATTGGATGCGGCTTGAAATTCGGATGAGGTGATGCCGGCGTGCCGTCCGGATTGCGATTTTGCTCGATGCCGCTGCCCAGCAGTTGCGCGTCCTCCGGCTCGCAAACGACGATCCTGGTCTCGGGGCGCTCCTTGGCGAGCACCCGCGAAACCCCCTTCAGCGTGCCGCCGGTCCCATAACCCGTGACCCAGTAATCCAGCCGCTCTCCTGCGAAGTCGTCCAGTATCTCGCGCGCCGTGGTTCGCGAGTGATAATCCGGGTTGGCTTCGTTCTCGAATTGCCGCGTCATGAACCAGCCGTGGGTCCTGGCAAGCTCGATGGCCTTGTTGATCATTCCGAAGCCCCGCTCCGCCGCGGGTGTCACCACAACCTTCGCGCCCAGAAACCGCATGAGCTTCCGCCGCTCGATGCTGAAGGTCTCGGCCATCGTGACCACCAACGGATATCCCTTGGCGGCGCAAACCATCGCAAGGCCGATTCCCGTGTTGCCGCTCGTCGCCTCGATGATGGTCTGACCGGGCTTGAGCTCACCCGATTTCTCTGCGGCTTCGATAACGCCGAGAGCCAATCGATCCTTGATCGATCCCAGCGGGTTGAAGGCCTCGACCTTCACAAACAGATTCACGCCCGCCGGAGCGAGACGGTTGATCCGCACCACGGGTGTCCGGCCGACCGTTTCAAGAATGCTTTGATATCGATGACCCATGATATCTCCGTCATGAATTCGCGTTTGGAAAAAGGAACTCCGAACCGCAATTGGCCAACGGCCGAACCATATCTGAACTGAGGGTTACCGCAATCGGTAAGACCTCGATCATGCTGCTCAATTTTCACGCGACCGATCTGTGCGTCCATGGCTCGGTTCAGCCGCTTGAGCTCTTGGTGGGATGCCGATCTTGGCGGGATGCCAAGCCCCACGCAACCGCACAAACGCCCGGTCGATCACGGGCCAGAACAACAGCACAATCGCCAGCGTCGTGATCGAGCCGACCAGATAGTTCGACCAGAACACCTTGACGTCGCCGCCGGAGCCGATCATCGACAGGCGAAACGCGTCCTCGGCGCGGCTGCCGAGCACGAGCGCGAGCGTCAGCGGCGCCAAGGGAATGCCGATCTTCTTGAAGACATAGCCGACCACGCCGAACACGAGCATCAGCCAGATGTCGAACATGGCGTTCTGGATCGCATAGGCGCCGATGGCGCAGGACACCACGATCATCGGCGCCACCGCCGCGAACGGCACGCGCAGGATGGATGCGAAGATCGGCACCGTGGTGAGCACGAGCACGAGGCCGACGACATTGCCGAGATACATCGAGGCGATCAGGCCCCAGACGAAATCCTTGTGCTCGACGAACAACAGCGGCCCCGGATTGAGGCCCCAGACCATCAGGCCGCCGAGCAGGATCGCGGCCGTGCCGGAGCCGGGAATGCCGAGCGCCAGCATCGGCAGCAGCGCCGAGGTGCCCGACGCATGCGCCGCGGTTTCCGGCGCGAACACGCCCTCGATGCGGCCCTTGCCGAAGCTTTCGGGATCCTTGGCAAAGCGCTTGGCGAGATTGTAGCCCATGAAGGACGCGGCGATCGCGCCGCCCGGCGTGATGCCGAGCCAGCAACCGATCACCGAGGAGCGCAGCAGCGTCACCCAGTATTTCGGCAGATCCTTCCACACCGACAGCACCACGCGCAGGCTGATGCTGGCTGCGTGCCCGCGCAGCGCCAGCCGCTCCTCCATGGTGAGCAGGATCTCGCTGATGCCGAACAGGCCGATCACCGCGACCAGGAAGTTGATGCCACGCAGGAGCTCGGCGGAGCCGAAGGTCATGCGCAGCTGACCCGACACAGTGTCCATGCCGATGCCGGCCAGCAGCAGCCCGAGCGACATCGAGATGACCGTCTTGTGCTTGGCCTCGCGCCCCAGGCCGACAAAGGAGCAGAAGGTCAACAGATACACCGCGAAAAATTCCGGCGGCCCGAACTTCAGCGCGAAGGACGAGATCAACGGCGCGAGGAAAGTGATGAGCAGCACCGCGACCAGCGAGCCGATGAACGAGGACGTGAAGGCTGCCGTCAGCGCCTCGGCCGCCCGGCCCTGCTGCGCCATCGGATAGCCGTCGAAGGTGGTCGCCACCGACCAGGCCTCGCCGGGAATGTTGAACAGGATGGAGGTGATGGCGCCGCCGAACAGCGCACCCCAATAGATGCAGGACAGCATCACGATGGCCGAGGTCGGGTCCATCGTGAAGGTGAGCGGCAGCAGGATCGCCACGCCGTTGGGGCCGCCGAGCCCCGGTAATACGCCGACGAAGACGCCGAGCACGAGCCCGACCATCATCAGCGCCAGCGTTTTCCAGGTGAGCAGGACGGCAAAGCCATGCAGCAGCAGGCCGAAGGCTTCCATTACTGCGCCCCCCGCCCGTCATTGCGAGCAGCGAAGCGACGACCGCGTCCGCCGAAGCGCCCTAGCGACGGCAAAAGCAATCCAGAGCCCCGCGCGCGGCCCTGGATTGCTTCGCTGTCGCTCGCAATGACAGATGGCGTCATTTTGCCCCGCTAATACCCGAAGGCCGCTTCCAGCGGCCCTTTCGGCATGATGACGTCGAACACGATATCGAAGGTCACGAACATGATCGCCGTGAAGAGAAACGCCGTCAGCAGCGACTTCCACCACGCGATCTTGCCGACCAGGCGCATGAAGCCGCCGATCAGGAGAAAGCTCGCGACGTAAAGTCCGAGAGTTTGCATCACCAGGCAGAACAGGAAGGTCGGCACGAACACCGTCATCACCCGGCGCAGCTGCGCGCGGGTCACGAACGCTTCCCGCTTCTCCTTGCGCGAGGCGAGCGAGCTGCCGAGGCCGTAGAGGCTCGCGGCGCCGAGAATCACCGAAAGGTAGAACGGGAAATAGCCTGCCTGCGGTCCGGTTTCGTCCCAGCCGACACCGGTGCGCCAATTGTCGTAGCCGAGCGTTGCGGCCAGCGCCAGCAGCAGCAGCGAAACGACAGCATCGACGGTGCGGTTGCTGGTCACTGCCGGAGAATCGGCCTCCGGCGCGGTGGGATCGTCGACGATGATTTCCAGATCAGTGTCAGACATGACTCTCAATTTGGCTATTGGCCCGAGGAAAACATCATCATCAGCGGTCAGCGACGCTGCCCGCTGCGACATTCCAACCGTTGATCCAATAACCCCGGGACTGGCGCCGGTCTTCCCGGTCTTCTTTGCAAGATGGGGTGCCCCGGATCAGCGGGACACGGCAGGACGAAAGGCTCACTTCGCAACAAACCCCGCCTGCGTCATCAACTGTCTGTTGAGTGCGTCGTCGTCTTCGAGAAATTGCAGCATGTCCTTGCCGGTGAGGAAAATCGGCTTCAACGCCTGCTTCTCCATGTATTCCTTGTATTCAGGCGTCTGGACCACCTTGCCGAACAGATCGACGTAGAAAGCCTGCTGCTCGGGCGTCACTTTGCCGGGCAGGAAGATCGCGCGCAACATCAGATATTGCACGTCGAGCCCCTCCTCCTTGCAGGTCGGTATGTCGTGCCAGGACTGGGTCGCCGTCACCTTCAAGGTATAGGAGATGCGCTCCTTGTCGAACACGCAGAGCGGGCGCACCTGACCCGCCCGCCAGACCTCGAGATTCTCCGAGGGGTTGTTGACGTTGGATTCGATGTGGCCGCCGACGAGCTGGGTCGCTGCTTCGCCGCCGGACTTGTAGGGCAGATAGGAGAATTTCGCGCCCGTCTTCTGCTCGACGAACACGGTCAGCACATGGTCCTCGCGCCTGGAGCCCGTGCCGCCCATCTTGAAAGGAAAGCTTGCGGCCTTCGCGGCGTCGATGAACTCCTTCACCGTCTTGGGGCCCTCGACATTGTCCCACAGCACGAACTGGTCGAGCGCGATCACCGAGACCGGCGTCAGATCGTGCCAGTCGAAGGGAATCTTTGCCGACAGCGGCAGCATGTAGATCAGCGAATAGGCGATCAGGATCTTGTTGGGGTCGCCTTCGCTCGCCTTCATGTACATCAGCGCTTCGGCACCGGAAGCGCCGCCCTTGAGCGACACCACCATCGGCTGCTTCATCAGATTGTTCTTCTGAATCGCGGCCTGCATCATCCGCGCCATCTGGTCGGAGGCGCCGCCGGCCCCCGCGGCCACCACGATCTCGACGGGCTTGGTCGGCTCCCAGCCGGCATGGCCGGGCGTCGCCATCAATAGGGCTGCCAGCAGGGCAGCGGCTTGGACAGTCTTGCGCACGAGTCTCTTCCCTTGATCCTTATGGATTCTTTGTCGGGGGTTTAGCACGGCTTTGGAGGATGGCCAGCCGGCATTGTGCGAAGGATTGCCGGTCAGTTCAAGCCGGCACCTGCACGCGCCGATTATGACTTTCGCATCAGAGCGCGGGCATCACTTGCCCTTCCAGTTCGGCGCGCGCTTGTTGAGGAAGGCATCCATGCCCTCGCGGAAATCCTCGCTCATATAGGCGCGCAGGATGAGGTCCTCGCCCTCGTCGCGCGACAGCGTGCGGCGGATGCGGCGCACCGCCTCCTTGGTGACGGCAAGCGTGATCGGGGCGTGCGAAGCCACGAGCCTCGCGGTCTCGTCGGCGCGGCGCTGCAGCGTCGCGACGTCCGGCACCACCTCGTTGAGCAGCCCGAGCGCCAGCGCCTCCGGCGCCTCGACCAGGCGGGCCTTGAAGATCAGGTCCTTGGTGCGCGCCGGCCCGATCAGCGAGACCAGGCGGGAGATGTTGGACATCGACAGGCAGTTGCCGAGCGTGCGCGCGATCGGAAAGCCGATCCGCGTCGCTTCGGTGCCGATCCTGATATCGCAGCAGGCGGCGATGCCGGCGCCGCCGCCGGTGCAGGCGCCGGCGATGGCGGCAATCACGGGCACGCGGCACTGCTCCAGCGTGCCGAGCACGCGGTCGATCCGCGCTTCATAGTCCAGCGCATCCTGCGCGGATTTGAAGGCGCGGAACTGCGAGATGTCGGTGCCCGACGCGAACGCCTTGTCGCCGGCCCCGGTCAGGATCAGCGCCTTGATCGATTCATCGCCGTTGATGCTCTCGCAGGTCGAGGCGAGCTGCTCGTACATGGCAAAGGTCAGCGCGTTGCGCGCCTGCGGCCGGTTGAAGGTGAGCCGGGCAATGCCGTCCTCGACGGAGTAGAGCAGGTCTTCAGAGGCATTGACCGGTGCGTTCATCGCGCTTTTCCTTCTTGGCTTGAATACGAAACGTCAGGCGACCGCCGCCTTCGGCATCGGCACTGTCTCGCGGCTGGTGAGCACCTCCATCGCCGCCAGCACGCCGCCCTTGCGGTGCGGCACCTTGGCAAGCTCCAGCCCCATCTCGACGCCGGACAGCGTGCCCATCAGCATCAGGTCGTTGAAATGGCCGATGTGACCGATCCGGAACACCTTGCCCTTGATCTTGTTCAGCCCGGTGCCGAGCGACATGTCGAAATTATCCAGCACCACCTTGCGGAAATTGTCGCTGTCATGGCCATCGGGCATCACCACGCCGGTCAGCGCGGGCGAATGCGCCTGCGGGTCCTGGCACTGGGTCTCGAGCCCCCACACTTTCATGGCGGCGCGGGTGGCGGCGCCGTGGCGCTTGTGGCGGGCGAAGACGTTCTCTAGCCCCTCCTCCTCCAGCATGCGGATCGCCTCGCGCAGACCCATCAGCAGGTTGATCGCGGGCGTATAGGGGAAGGTGCCGGCCTTGTTGAAGGCGAGCATGTCCTGCCATTCCCAATAGGAACGCAGGCCCGGATTGGCTTTGGCCACGGCAAGCGCCTTCTCCGAGACGGCATTGAAGCCGAGCCCGGGCGGCAGCATCAGGCCTTTCTGCGAGCCCGCGACCGAGACGTCGATGCCCCAGGCATCGTGCTCATAGTCCAGCGAGCCGAGGCCGGAGATGGTGTCGACCATCAGCAGCGCCGGATGCTTGAGGCGGTCCAGAATCCTGCGGACGTCGAGCGGATAGGTGACGCAGCCGGTCGAGGTCTCGTTGTGCACGACCATCACGGCCTTGACCTTGTGCGCCTTGTCGGCGGCGAGCCGCTGCTCGATGCCGGCGAGGTCGGCGCCGCGGCGCCAGTCGCCGGGGACGAAGTCGACATCGAGCTTGAACTTGTCGGCGATGCCGCGCCACAGCACGGCGAACTGGCCGGTCTCGGCCATGATCACCTTGTCGCCCGGCTGCAGGGTGTTGACGATCGCCGCCTCCCAGGCGCCGGTCCCGGACGAGGGATAGATGATCACGGGCTGGGTGGTGCGGAACATCCGCTGCATGCCGGCCATGACGGCAAAACCGAGCTCGGCAAATTCCGCACCGCGATGGTCCAGGCCCGGCATGTCCATGGCCCGCAGCACCCGGTCGGGGATGTTGGTGGGTCCTGGAATCTGCAAGAAATGCCGTCCAGTATGCAGGGTCATTGGCGTTTTCCCGGGCTTTGTTGGCTTGGATTGGCCTTGGCTTGGTTTGGCCTTGGTTTGGCGAGGGGCTCGAATAGCACCATTCGCCCGGCTTGTCCCGCGCCCGGCCGCCGCCGTCAATCCGCAAGACGGCGGAAAGGCCTCCCGGAATTGCATCGCCTCATTCCGCCGCCACCGCCTTGCCCAGCGTCATGGCCGGATCGGCCGCCTCGAAGGGCCGCTCGGGCCGCATCAGGAAGGCGCAGCCGCCGCCGAGCGCCAGAAGCCCCATCGACATCAGGAACGGCAGGTACCAGTTGCCGGTGAGATCGATGACGAAGCCCGCAACCAGGGGCGAGACGATCGCCGCCAGCGCCGAGCCGGAGTTCATGATGCCGGAGGCGGTGCCGGAATATTTGGCCGCGATGTCCATCGGGATCGACCACATCGGGCCGATGGTGATCTCGGCGAAGAAGAAGCCCGAGGAGAGGCAGAGCGCAACCACGGTCATGTCGTGGACGAACAGGATCGGGAACAGCGAGGCAAGCGCGCCGACGAAGCCGAGCACGACGATGGACAGCCGCGCCAGCCGCACATTGCCGGTCCGCCTGAGAATGCCGTCGGACAGCACGCCGCCGATGCTGTCGCCGACCACCCCGGCAAAGAACACGCCCGAGGCGAACAGCGCCGAGTTCTTCAGGTCGAGGTGATAACTGTTCTTGAAGAACAGCGGCAGCCAGTTGAGGTAGAGCCACAGGCTCCAGCCGTAGCAGAAATAGGTCAGCGTCACCGGCCACATCCGGCGCAACAACGGCCCCCAGGGCACGCGCGCCCGCTCGGCGCTCGGCCGCGGCGGCAGTGTCGCGAGCTCGGCCTCGGTGATCGCGCCATGCTCGCGCGGCTCGTTGCGGAAGTACGAGACCCAGGCAATGCCCCAGACCAGGCTGACGAGGCCGAGCGCAATGAAGGAGCCGCGCCAGGTGAAATAGGCGATCAGCAGCGCGACCATCGGCGGCGTTATGGCATTGCCGAGCCGCGCGAAGGCGTGCGTCAGGCCTTGGGCGAAGCCGCGGCTGGTCGCGGGTGTCCAGTATTGCATGGCGCGGGTTGCGGTCGGAAAGGTCGCGCCCTCGCCGAAACCCAGCGCAAAGCGCGCCAGAAACAGCGCCGGCAGGCTGTAGACAAAGCCGGTCATGATGGTCGAGAGCGCCCAGATCATGCCGCACCAGAACAGCGTATGCCGCGGCCCGAAACGGTCGCCGACCCAGCCGCCGATCACCTGGAACAGGAGATAGGGATAGGCGAAGGCGGAGAACACGAAGCCGAGTTCGGTGTTGGAAAGCTGCAGCTCCTTCTGGATCTCGCTCGCGGCCGTGCCGATGTTCACCCGGTCGATATAGGTGATGAAGTACATCGCGCACAGCATCGCGAGCACGACGTGCGTGGCCTTGAACCGAAATCGCATCTTCACTCCCGCTAATCGACTGTCTGTTGTTTGCTGTCTGTTGTTTTTGATCGCAGCTCTCGCCGCGACATCACCTCTCCCGAAGGGAGAGGTCGGATCGCATCGCAAGATGCGATCCGGGTGAGGGGTTAAGGTCCCTCGTGAGAGCGCAGCCCCTCACCCGGATTGCGCCGGACGATGCTGCGCATCGCCGGGAGCCATCCGACCTCTCCCTATGGGAGAGGTAAGCGACCCCCGCAGTCCTAGCTGCCCACGACCTTGAGATGGCTGGCATTGCCCGCAGGCCGCTGCTCAAGGAATGTCATCGCGGCATCGACGCCGCCGGCGCGGTGCGGGACGCCGGCAATCGCCAGCCCCATCTCGACGCCGGTGAGCGCCGCAAGCAGCGTGAGCTCGTTGCACTCGCCGAGATGGCCGATGCGGAACACCTTGCCCGCGACCTTGGACAGGCCGCTTCCGAGCGACATGTTGTAATTGTCGAGCACCACCTGGCGGAATTCGTCGGCGTCATAGCCCGGCGGCATCATGACCGCGGTCAGCACCGGCGAGAAATCCTTCGGCTCCTGGCACAGCACCTCGAGGCCCCAGTGATTGACCGCGGCGCGCGTCGCGGCCGCGAGCCGCTGATGCCGCGCGAACACCTTGTCGAGCCCCTCCTCCAGCAGCATCGCGATCGCCTCGCGCAGGCCGTAGAGCAGATTGGTCGCGGGCGTGTAGGGGAAGAAGCCCTTCGTGTTGGGCTTGAGCATCTCCTCCCAATCCCAATAGGAGCGCGGCATCTTGTTGGTCCTGGATGCGGCGAGCGCCTTTTGCGAGATCGCGTTGAAGCCGAGCCCCGGCGGCAGCATGAAGCCCTTCTGCGAGCAGCTGACGGAAACGTCGACCTTCCATTCCTCATGGCGGTAGTCGACCGAGCCGAGCGAGGAGATGGTGTCGACCATCAGGAGCGCCGGATGCTTGGCGCGGTCCATGGCGGCGCGGATCTCGGCGATGCGGCTGGTCGCGCCGGTCGAGGTCTCGTTGTGCACGACCATCACCGCCTTGACGGCGTGCACCTTGTCCGCGGCGAGCTTGGCCTCGACCTCCGCGGGATCGGCGCCGCGGCGCCAGTCGCCGGGGATGAAGTCGACCTCGATGCCCCAGCGCTTGGCCATGTTGTGCCACAGCGTGGCGAAGTGGCCGGTCTCGACCATCAGCACCTTGTCGCCGGGCGAGAGCGTGTTGACGATGGCGGCTTCCCAGGCGCCGGTCCCCGAGGAGGGGAAGATCACGACCGGGCCGGAGGTCTGGAACACCTTCTTCGTCCCCTCCAGCACCACCCGCCCGAGCTCGCCGAATTCGGCACTGCGATGGTCGATGACGGGCATGTCCATGGCGCGCAGGACGCGGTCGGGCACCGGGCTCGGCCCCGGAATCTGCAGAAAATGGCGTCCTTGAGCCACGGCGACCTCCAACTTTCGGTATCGGGATATTGCGTGCGGGGATTTTTGCATTCATTTTCTGGACATGCAACCATTTTTCAGATACAAACCGCGCCATCGACGGCGGCAGTTCCCCTGACCTATCGTGACGTGCATGAAATCGACGATTCCCGAGAACGGCGTGCCCCTGACCCGGCCGGCCGGCAATGGCGGCGCCGAGCGGACCGAGCCCTCGCTCCATGGCGAGATCCTGTCGCGGCTGCGCGACTATGTGGTCGAGGGCAACATTGCCGAAGGCGCGCGCGTTCCCGAGCGGCAGCTCTGCGAATTGTTCGGCATTTCGCGCACGCCGCTGCGCGAGGCGCTGAAGGTGCTGGCAGCCGAAGGGCTGATCGAACTGTTGCCCAACCGCGGCGCGCGGGTGCGGCAGCTGTCGCGGCGTGACATCGAGGAATTGTTCGAGATGATGGGCGGGCTGGAGAGCCTGGCCGGACGCCTCGCCTGCGAGACCATCACGGACGAGGAGATCGCCAAGATCGAGCGGCTGCATTACGAGATGTACGGCTATTACCTGCACCGCCACATGCACAATTACTTCCAGGCCAACCAGCGCATCCATGAGAAGATCGTGGCGGCTGCCCGCAACGAGACGCTAAGCGCCACCTACGCCAATTTCGCCGGCCGCATCCGCCGCGTGCGCTATTCCGCCAATTTCGCCCGCAAGCGGCAGCGCTGGGGCGAGGCCATGCGCGAGCATGAGGCGATCCTCGACGCGCTGCGCCGACGCGCCGGCAGCGAGCTCAGCGACATCCTGTTTCACCACCTCCGCGCCAAGCGCACCGCCGCGCTGGAGCACCTGGACGAGGCCGGAGACGGCGTACAGGCTCAGGAAATCGATCGCGGCGTCAGCCAGAGGTGAATTCATAACTTGCTCCCCTCGCGACAAAATTGCATCTACTCCCTGAGATGTGTGAGATTGATTTGAGCCGTCTCCGCAGGTGCCTCACCTCTCCCGTAGGGAGAGGTCGGATTGCATCGACAGATGCAATCCGGGTGAGGGGTTACGCTCCCTCTTGGAGCCGCGGCCCCTCACCCGGATTGCGCAAATGCGCAATCCGACCTCTCCCCGCTGGGGAGAGGTAACACCGAGCGGGCCGCAAGGTCCAAGTGTCCCCGGAAATGACAATGACCACCTCCCCACTCGAGCGCCGCCTGCGGTCGGAAATGTCCGGCGAGGTCCTGTTCGACCCGTTCAGCCGCGGCCGCTATGCGACCGATGCCTCCTTCTACCAGATCATGCCGGCCGGCGTGGTGGTGCCGCGCACCATGGACGAGGCCTTGCGGGCGCTGGCGATCGGCCGCGAGGCCGGGGCGAAGGTCACCCCGCGCGGCGGCGGCACCTCGCAATGCGGCCAGACCGTCAATGACGGCCTCGTCATCGACGTCTCGAAATATCTGAACCGGATCGTCTCGCTCGATCTCGACAACCGCTCTTGCATCGTCGAGCCCGGCATCGTGCTCGACGACCTCAACCGGCAGCTGAAGACGCACGGGCTGTGGTTCCCGGTCGACGTCTCCACCGCCTCCCGCGCCACCATCGGCGGCATGGCCGGCAACAATTCCTGCGGCGGACGTTCATTGCGGTATGGCACCATGCGCGACAACACGCTGTCGATGCAGGCGGCGCTCGCCGACGGCACGCGGATGCATTTCGGCGACGTGCCGCGCGATCTCGCAGGCGTCGATGCCCCGGAGGAAGGCCTCGCTTTGTTCCGCGACATGCTCGCGCTCGGCGAGCGCGAGGCCGCCGAGATCGCCGACAAATTCCCCAAGGTGCAGCGCCGTGTCGGCGGCTACAATCTCGATGCGCTCACCCCGCGCAACGCGCCCAACAACATGGCGCATCTCCTGGTCGGCTCCGAGGGCACGCTCGCCTTCACCACAGAGGTCGAGCTGAAGCTGTGGCCGGTGATCCGCAACAAGGTGCTCGGCGTCTGCCATTTCGGCAGCTTCTACGAGGCGATGGACGCGACCCAGCATTTGGTCAAGCTCAAGCCGATCGCAGTCGAGCTGGTCGACCGCACCATGATCGGACTGGGGCGCGACATCGCGATGTTCGTGCCGGTGATCGAGGCCGCGGTGCGCGGCGATCCCGAGGCGCTGCTGCTGGTCGAGTTCGCCGAGGAGGACCAGGCCGACAATCTGCAGCGCCTGAAACAGCTGTCCGAGCTGATGGCCGATCTCGGCTTCGGCTGGAACAACCCGCAAGCCAAATGGGGCGGCGTGGTCGAGGTCACCGAGCCGGCGCTGCAGGCGGCCATCGCCGATTTCCGCGCCGCCGGCCTCAACGTGATGATGTCGATGAAGGAGGCCGGCAAGCCGGTCTCCTTCGTCGAGGATTGCGCGGTGCCGCTGCCGCATCTCGCCGACTATACCGCGCGGCTCAACGAAGTGTTCGCCAAGCACGGCACCAGCGGCACGATGTATGCCCACGCCTCCGAAGGCTGCCTGCATGTGCGGCCGGTTCTGAACCTCAAGCTGGACAAGGACGTCAAGGCGATGCGCGCCATCGCCGAAGAGACGTTCGCCATGGTGCGCGAATACAAGGGCTCGCATTCCGGCGAGCATGGCGACGGCATCGTGCGCTCGGAATTCCACGAACCGATGTTCGGCACGCGCATCGTCGCCGACTTCAAGGAGGTCAAGCAGCGCTTCGACCCCGCAAACACCCTCAATCCCGGCAAGATCGTCGATGCGCCCAGAATGGACGATCGCACGCTGTTTCGCTATCCCTCAGATTATCGCGTCGGCGAGCTGAAGACCGCGCTCGACTGGTCCGGCTATACCGGCGCCGGCGGCGGTTTCCAGGGCGCGGTCGAGATGTGCAACAACAACGGCACCTGCCGCAAGCTCGAGGGCGGCGTGATGTGCCCGTCCTACCGCACGACCCGTGACGAGATGCACGTCACGCGCGGCCGCGCCAATACGCTGCGGCTTGCGATCTCCGGCCAGCTCGGCGCCGATGCGCTCGCCTCCGACGAGATGATGGAGACGATGAAACTCTGCGTCTCCTGCAAGGCCTGCCGGCGCGAATGTCCCGTCGGCGTCGACATGGCCAAGATGAAGATCGAGGTTCTGGCTGCGCGCGCGCAGAAGCACGGGCTGTCCCTGCGCGACCGCCTGGTCGGCTATCTCCCGCGCTATGCCGACCTCGCCGCCCGCCTCGCGCCGCTCGCCAATTGGCGCAATTCCAGCGGCCTGTTGCGCGCGCTGTTTCAGAGGTTCGCCGGCATCAGCGCCAGACGCGCCTTGCCCGCCTTCCGCAGCGATCTGTTCCGGCCGGACTCCGAGGCGATCGGTCCGCAGCAGGGCCGTGAAGTCGTGCTGTTCGCCGACACCTTCAATCGCATCTATGAGCGCGAAAATCTCGACGCCGCACTTCGCCTGCTCGTCGCCGGCGGATATCGCGTCCATATTCCGAAGCCGGCGCAAGGCAGCCGCCCGCCCTGCTGCGGCCGCACCTTCCTCTCTGCGGGTCTGATCGAGGAGGCGCGCGCCGAGCTCGACCGGCTGGTTGCGACCTATGCGCCGTTTGCCGCGCGCGGCGTGCCGATCATCGGGCTCGAGCCGAGCTGCCTCTTGACGCTGCGCGACGAGCTGTTGTCGCTGCGCAAGGACGATACGGCAAAGACCGTCAGCGCGCATGCGCTGTTGTTCGAGGAGTTCCTGGCGCGCGAGGCAAGAGCCGGCCGCTTGAAGCTGCCGCTCGGCCCGCTTGCCGCCACCGCGCTGGTGCACGGCCACTGCCACCAGAAGTCCTTCGATGCGTTCAAGCCGGTCACCGAGGTGCTGCGGCTGGTGCCCGACCTGAAGGTCGAGACCATCGAGTCCAGCTGCTGCGGCATGGCCGGCGCCTTCGGCTACGGCACCGAGACCTATGACGCCTCGATCCGGATGGCCGAAGCGTCATTGTTGCCGGCCGTGCGCCGCGCCGATCACACCACATTCATCGTCGCCGACGGCACCTCCTGCCGCCACCAGATCGCCGACGGCGCGCAGCGCAACGCGCTGCATGTCGCGCAGGTGCTTGCGATGAGCCTCGATCGTGCGCCATCATCCCCAACGTCCCCGTTGCATCAGGAACCTGCCCAAGGAACACAATATGGCTGAACTGACCCTCGACATCGCCCGCAAGATCCTCGATGCCGCGCTCGCCAAGGCGGTGGAGAAGAAGCTGAAGCCGCTCGTGATCACCATTCTGGACGCACGCGGGGCCGTCAAAGTCACCGCCGCGCAGGACGGCACCAGCCTGTTGCGCGCCGAGGTCGCACACGGCAAGGCGTTCGGCGCGCTCGCCATGGGCATGGGCTCCCGCGCGCTCTACCAGCGCGCCCAGGAACAGGCCTATTTCATCGACGCCGTGAACACGCTGGCGCAGGGCCGCATGGTGCCGGTGCCGGGCGGCGTGCTGATCCAGGACGGCACCACGCTGCTGGGCGCCGTCGGCGTCAGCGGCGACACCTCCGACAATGACGAGATCTGCGCCATCGCCGGCATCGAGGCTGCCGGGTTGAAGGCGAATCCGGGGTAGGTGCCGCCGCCGCCATGGCGCGCGACGTGACCGAGCGCGCCATGCGCGAACATGGCAAGAGCTGACAGCTACCTTGTCGGAGAGAGTGCGATCCGGCTTGACCGCGGCGGCCTGCCGCCGAATGATCGGAGCATGATCCGGAGAGGCCTGTCGCGGTTTTCCGAACGATCATGCCCGATTGAAGCGTCCGATCACATGACAAGTCCGGCGTCGCCAAGCCGGCCGCCGGGGTTGCCTTCACATGACGGAAGCTGACTCGGATCGCCGGATCGGCACCGCCCTGGTGATCGCGGCAGCCGTCGCCTGGAGCACCGCGGCGCTCTTCACCCGCCTGCTTGCCTTGGACGCCTGGACCATATTGTTCTGGCGCGGGCTGTTCGGCGGCGGGCTGATCACGGCGTTTCACCTGCTGCTGCAGGGCCGGGCCGGACTGCGCGATCTGGTGAGATTGGGCAGGGGCGGCTGGCTGGTCGCCTCGCTCTCGACGCTCGGCATGGTGGCCTTCATTCCCGCGCTGCAGACCACCAACGTCGCCAATGTCGCGGTCATCATCGCCACCCAGCCCTTCGTTGCCGCGGCACTCGCTTGGCTATGGTTTCGCGAGCGAGCGAGGATGGAGACCCTGCTCGCGAGCCTCGTCGCGCTCACGGGCGTTGCGATCATCGTCAGCGACGCGCAGTCGTTTGCCGATATCAGCGGCATCGGGCTTGCCTGCATCATGATCCTGGCGGTATCAGGCATGACGGTGGCGATCAGGCGGTACAGGAAAACATCGATGGTCGCAGCAGCGGCCATGTCGAATTTCCTGGGCAGCCTCGTCAGCATCCCGTTTGCTCACGACATCGTCGGCGTCACAGGCCATCAGGTCCTCGTCCTCGCGATGTTCGGCTGCTGCCAGGTCGCGCTCGGCCTGACGTTCTTCACCCTCGGCTCCCGCCATTTGCCGTCGGGCCAGGCCTCGCTGATCGGGACGCTGGAGACGCCGCTGATGCCGTTCTGGATCTGGCTGGCGTTTGCGGAATTGCCGACGGCACGGGCTTTTGTCGGCGGCGCGCTGGTGATGGGCGCGGTGGTCTTCGACATCGTCGGCAGCGGCCGGATGCGCGCGCGACAGGCGCGCTCGTCCCAATTGGTGCCTTGATTCCGCGCCAGCGCGGCCTCCAGGCGGACATAAGCGCCGTTCATAGCGAAAATGTCCTGCCGCCCCCGGCGGTTCCGCCGCGACCGGAACCGGGTCGCGCGGCCTGCGTTTGGTGATGAGGAGCAACCGCCATGAAGCGCCTGCTGAAAGTTCTGGGCTATGGCCTTGTCACCATCTACTTCGTCGCCGATCTCCTGTTCGCCTCCGTCGCACGTCCATTGTCGGCGTGGCTCGGACGCCTCGGACTGTTGCAGCCGCTGTACGCCTGGATCGCGCGCCTACGCCCCTATCCGGCGCTGGCGCTGTTTTCAGTCCCGGTCGTCATTCTTGAACCCATCAAGCCGGTCGGCGCCTTTCTGGTCGCGGCCGGCCACGTCGCGGAAGGCGTGCTGACCATTGCGGCGGGCGAGATCCTGAAGATCACGCTGGTCGAGCGCCTGTTTCACCTGACCCGCGACCGCCTGATGCAGATACCGGCGTTCGCATTCCTCTACCGCCAATGGATGCGGTTTCATGAGTGGGTGACGGCATCCGAAATCTGGTGCTGGTGCCGCGACCGGATCGCACAAGTGAAGTCGCTCTTCAGGCGTGCCGCCGCCTCGACCGCCACCGGCCGCCGCCTCGGCATTGCCGTCGCATCGAACGGGCACGGCAACGGCGGGCACCAGGGCTGACCGCCGGAGCCTGACCGCTGCACGTCAGCGGGTCTTCGCTTCGGCGCAAGCCGCCTCATTGGACCGGCAGGGTGGCGCTCCAGATCGCAAACACGACTGCCCCCACCCCGACAGCGCCGAGCAGGCCGCCCGCGAGCAGATAGCGGGTAGCGCCCAACTGCCCGATCTCCAGCACCGCCGCCTGCGGCTGTTGCGGGTCGTAGCGCACGGCAATGCTGGCACCGACCGGATAGCGCGCCAGGTGGTCGCGGGCCTGCTGCTCCCTGACATAGCCGAGATCCCCGAGCCCGATCCGGATGACATCGCCTTCGCGGCGAACCCCGTCCACTGTGTAGGCATAGCGCACGCGCGGGACGTAGCTGTCGAACTCGTCGTCCGACTTGGAGATGCGCTTGACGATGTCGGTCGCAAGCACCACGCCGTCCGCGACCGGCCATTGCATCGCCGCCGCAGCCGCGCGGCGATAGCGCATCGCCCTGGACAGCAGCACAAATCCGATGCCCAGGAACACCAGCGCAGCAAGCCAGCCGCCGCCGACGAAGTAAGGCTTGACGGCGCGGTCGATCGCGCTGTCGGCCAATGCGCAGCCGGGCGAAAAAGTCACGCTCGCGATGACCGCACCAGGCAGAAGCCGCATCGGCGCCAGCTCGCCCCGCGCGTCGCCCCTGCGAAGACCGGGCGCCATACCCCGGAATCTCCGGGCTGACTCGGAAAGGCGTTGATCCGACCGCATTCGCCTCCGCACCCGCATCAAGACCGACCTGCATCGGGAGAACGAACACCCTCGCTCCCCCTTCCCGACCCGCCAATCCCATGGCTACAATCGGTTCCAATGGCTCCTGGCGCAACTCATTCGGAACAAGAGACAATCTCGGGAGTCAGCGTCTACGGCGCGTTTTCGAACGAACGGACACCGGTCCACATGAAGAAGGCGCATCAAAACAAGCATCTAGAGCCCGGTTCCGATTCCATCAGAACCGGAAACGCTCGTGGGAGGACAACATGCGTAGCGTCGGAAACGAGCCGCTGTCGCGCCAGGCCCTGGCCTTCGTGCTGGCGGGCGGCCGGGGCAGCAGGCTGCTGGAATTGACCGATCGGCGGGCCAAGCCCGCCGTCTATTTTGGCGGCAAGACGCGCATCATCGATTTCGCGCTGTCCAATGCCGTCAATTCCGGCATCCGCCGCATCGCCGTGGCAACCCAGTACAAGGCGCACAGCCTGATCCGGCACCTGCAGATGGGCTGGAACTTCTTCCGCCCCGAGCGCAACGAGAGCTTCGATATCCTGCCCGCGAGCCAGCGCGTCTCCGAGGCGAACTGGTATCTCGGCACGGCGGATGCGGTCTACCAGAACATCGACATCATCGAGGCCCACAGCTCCAAATACATCGTGCTGCTCGCGGGCGATCACATCTACAAGATGGACTATGAGCTGATGCTCAAGCAGCATGTCGAGAGCGGCGCCGATGTCACCATCGGCTGCCTGGAGATGCCGCGCGCGGAGTCGAGCGGCTTCGGCATCATGCATATCGACGAGGACGGCCTGGTCAAAGCCTTCATCGAGAAGCCGGCCGATCCGCCGCCGATGCCGGGCAAGCCGGACAGGTCGCTGGCCAGCATGGGCATCTATGTCTTCGACACCAAATTCCTGTTCGACGAGTTGAGGCGCGACGCCGGCGATCCCAACTCGAACCATGATTTCGGCAGGGATGTAATCCCCTATATCGTGAAAAACGGCCGCGCGATCGCTCATCAATTCAGCCAGTCCTGCGTCAGATCCGGCCAGGAGCAGCAGGCCTATTGGCGCGATGTCGGCACGGTGGACGCCTACTGGTCGGCCAACCTCGACCTCACCGACGTGGTGCCGGAGCTCGACCTTTACGACCGCGAATGGCCGATCTGGACCTATTCCGAGCTCACCCCGCCCGCCAAATTCGTCCATGACGAGGAGGGCCGTCGGGGACAGGCCGTCGCCTCGCTGGTATCGGGCGGCTGCATCATCTCCGGTGCCGCGCTGCGCCGCTCGCTGCTGTTCACCGGCGTGCATGTGCACTCCTATGCCAGCGTCGAGAACGCCGTGATCATGCCCTACGTGACCGTCAACCGGCACGCGCGGCTCAAGAACGTCGTGATCGACCGCGGCGTCAACATTCCCGAGGGCCTCGTCATCGGCGATGATCCCGAGCTGGATGCCAAGCGCTTCCGCACCACGCCGCAAGGCGTCGCGCTCATTACCCAGCCGATGATCGACAGGCTGAATGCATGACGCTGCTCCGCGTCCTTTCGGTCACCTCCGAAATCTATCCCCTGATCAAGACCGGCGGCCTCGCCGATGTCGCGGGCGCCCTGCCGGCGGCGCTGGCCGATTGCGGCATCGCAGTCAAAACGCTGGTGCCCGGCTATCCCGCCATCCTCGCCGCGATGCCGGCCGCCGAAACGCTCCTGGAGCACGGCAGCTTCTTCGGCGGGCCCGCGCGCCTGTTGAGCGGCACGCATCAGGGGCTCGAGCTCCTCGTGCTCGACGCACCGCATCTGTTTGCGCGGCCGGGCAACCCCTATCTCGGACCCGACGGCAAGGACTGGCCGGACAATGCCGTGCGTTTCGCGGCGCTGTCGCGGATGGCGGCGGATATCGGCCTCGGTGCCATCGCGCCGCTCGTACCCGACATCGTGCATGCGCATGACTGGCAGGCGGCGCTCGCGCCGGTCTTCCTGCATTATCATTGGGGCCCGCGGCCGGGCACGGTGATGACCGTGCATAATCTCGCCTATCAGGGCCTCTTTCCCTACGAGACGCTCGCCGCCGTCGGCCTGCCGCCCGCCTCGTTTACCGTCCATGGCCTCGAATATTACGGCCAGGTCGGATATCTGAAGGGCGGGCTGCAATTCGCGGACCGCATCACCACGGTCTCGCCGACCTATGCGCTGGAGATCCAGACCGAGGACGGCGGCATGGGGCTGGCCGGCCTGCTGCGCGAGCGATCCGCCGTGCTGAGCGGAATCCTCAACGGCATCGACACGTCCGTTTGGAATCCCGCGGCCGATCCCGACATCGCCATGCGTTACAGCAGTGACGCATTGTCACAGCGCGCCGCGAACAAGGTCGCGCTGCAGCGGCGGTTTGGACTTGACTCAAAGCCGGATGCGCCCCTGCTCGGCGTCATCAGCCGGCTCTCCCCGCAGAAGGGCCTCGATCTGCTGCTCGCCAACCTCGATAAGGTCCTCTCGGACGGCATGCAGCTCGCGCTGCTCGGCAGCGGCGACCGCGATATCCAGGATGGCTATCTCGCGGCCGCCAGGCTGCACCCGGGCCGGATCGGCGTCGTCATCGGCTATGACGAGGCGCTCGCCCATCTGATCCAGGCCGGCAGCGACATGCTCGTGGTGCCCTCGCGGTTCGAGCCATGCGGCCTGACCCAGCTCTGCGCCTTGCGATACGGCGCCGTGCCGATCGTCGCAGGGGTCGGCGGCCTCGCGGACACCGTCGTCGATGCCGGCCAGATCGACGCGGGCCAGATCGAAGACGGCGCGACCGGCTTCAAATTCGCGCCGGTGACGGCCGACGGTCTCGCGGGCGCGCTGCGCCGGGCCGTTGCCGCCTTCCATGACAAGGTCGCCTGGCACCGTCTGCAGCGCAACGGCATGGCAACCGACGTCTCCTGGCGGAACCGCGCCACCCGCTATGCCGAGCTCTATCATGACATCCTTGCAACACGCCGGATTGCGACGCACCATGTTGCGACGTCCTGACCGGCGCCGACCGTGATGCGGATCCGACGCCGCTTCAACGAATGAACTTGGATCGTCCCGCCAATCCGGCTAGGATCACGATTTGAAATTTCGGTTATAATCTTATTTGATTGTGACTTGCGCGCCGGCGACTTGGCGCGCCATTGAGAATGGATGGGGCGCCATGACCAAGCGTGTTTCAGCAGGCTTGTACAGCCCGATCGAGCGCGACGTGCGGCTCGATTTCTTCCGCGGTATCGGCCTGTGGATGATCTTCCTGGACCACATTCCGCACGACGTGATCGGCTGGCTCACCTTGCGCAATTACGGCTTCAGCGATGCGGCCGAATTCTTCGTCTTCATATCCGGCTACCTGGTCGGCTTCATCTACGTGCCGATCGTCAAGGACGGCATGTTCCTCGCCGCGCTGAAGCGGCTGTGGCGGCGCGCCGCCCAGCTCTACGTCGCGCACATCATGCTGTTCCTGCTTTTCACGGCGCAGATCGCGCGCACGGTGCGCCGATTCGACAATCCGATGTATGAGGACGAGTTCAACGTCCATAATTTCCTGCAGCATCCGGACATCCTGATCGGACAGGCCCTCACGCTGCGTTACAAGCCGGTCAATCTCGACGTGCTGCCGCTCTACTTCACGCTGATCGCGGCGGCGCCCTTCATCGTCTGGGGCATGGTGCGCCGTCCCAATCTGACGCTGCTCGCGTCCGTGCTGCTCTATATCCCCTCCCGCATCTTCGACTGGAACATCGCCTCCTATCCGCCGGGCACGACCTGGTATTTCAACCCGTTCTGCTGGCAGCTGCTGTTCGTGTTTGCCGCCTGGTGCGGCTCGGGGCAGATCGAGAAATACGCCTCCCTGATCTGGTCGAAGCTCGGCATGACCATCGCCGCGCTGTGGCTGCTGTTCGCCTTCCTGATCGTGATGACCTGGCACGTTCCTGCGCTCGGGGCGCTGGTGCCGAAATGGATGATCAAGGTGATCTATCCGATCGACAAGACCGACCTCGACCTCTTGCGCCTGACCCATTTCTTCGCGCTCGCCGTCATCGTCACCTCCATCGTCTCGCGCCATTGGCAGCCGCTGTACACGAAATGGCTCTATCCCGCCGTCCTGTGCGGCCGCCATTCGCTGCCGATCTTCTGCATCGGCGTGTTCCTGTCGTTCGGCGCCCACTGGATCCTGACGCAATACACCAAGGGCGTCTTCGAGCAGCTCTCCGTGAGCCTGCTCGGCATCGTGATCATGATCGGCATCGCCTGGGTCCTGGATCGCGCGGCCGACGTGCCCGACCTGTTCGTGCAGGTGATCGAGGACGAGGAGCCCGAGCCCGCGGTCGGCGCGGTCGGGATGGTGCCGGCGGTCGAAGCCGTGAAGGCGTGAGGGGAGAGCGGCATGTCGAGACATCTGTCGTTGGTCGCCGGCCTGTTGCTGTGCCTCGCGCTGCCGGCGTCGGCGGAGACGCCGTCGCCTGAAGCCATGACCACGGCGCGGGGTCTTGTGACCACCATGGGGCTCGCCGATCAATACCGGGCGCTGCTGCCGGTGATCCTCATGAGCCTGAAGCCGGTGGTGACGCAGGACCGCCCCGAGATCGAGCAGGACTATGATTCCATGGCGGCGATGATCGCCAATGCCTATACGCCCTTCTACAATCAGATGATCGAACAGGCCGCGACGCTGTACGCGACGAATTTCACGCTCGACGAGCTGCGACAGCTGGATTCCTTCTATCATCTGCCGGTCGGACAGAAGCTGCTCGGAAAATCGCAAGCCCTGGCGCAGCAGACCGCCCAGATCGGCCAGGACGTCAGCCGCAAGGCGACCGATGAGCTGCGCGCGCGGCTGACCGAGGCCCTGCGCCAGAAGGGGCACAAGCTCTGAAAAGTTACGCATATTTCATTTTGATCTGTTGCTCCGAGGGGAATTGTTCTGAAAGGGGATTGGTGGAAGTTCAGCCGGGATTGGGCGCAGCGATGGGACCTCGGCGCCGTGCTCCTGATCATTGCCGTTCTTCTGACCGGCATATTGAGCAAGCTGAACCACGCCTGGTGGGCGATCGTGACCGTCGTCGCCCTGTGCTTCCTGCTCATCGGACTGCATCGCCGGCCGCGCTAGCCTCTGTCCGGCCCTCCAGCCCCTAGCCCCGACAATCACGTTATGTTCTGATCCCCGCACTGGCCACGGGTTCCTTCGACCCTGCCGGCTGTTCTATAAGCGCCCCCACCCATTCTCCGACCAAAGCTGAGACCCAGAACATGTTCGTTTCATTCTTCCCCCGCCCCAACGTGTTCTTCCCGTCGGTGATCCTCTGGATCGCGCTGTCGATGGCGGTTTGGTACGGCTATGCGAGCGGCCTTTTTCACGGCCCGCGGCCGGTCGGCGTGTCGGTGTTCTTGTCGCCGCCCGAGTTGTGGTTTGACGCCTATTTCACCCTGTGCACCGCGATCTTCGCCGCCGCCTGGATGATCCTCGCCCCGCATCCCTGGGCAGGGTGGTCCATTCTCGGCTCGGCGCTGATCCTGTTCACCTCCTATTTCCAGGTTCAAGTCAGCGTCGCCATCAACGACTGGTTCGGGCCGTTCTACGACTTCATCCAGGCCGCTGTATCGAAATCGAGACCAGTCACGAGCGAGGAATTTTGGGGCCTGTGGTGGATATTTGGCGGCTTGGCATTCGTGGCCGTGACGGTCAGCGTGCTGACGAGCTTTTTCACCAGCCACTACATCTTCCGCTGGCGCACGGCGATGAACGCGTTCTATGTCGAACACTGGCCACAGCTGCGCAGCATCGAAGGCGCCTCGCAGCGCGTGCAGGAAGACACCATGAGCTTCGCAAAGACGCTGGAAAGCCTCGGTGCCAGTCTCATCCGGTCCGTGCTAACACTGATCGCCTTTCTGCCGGTCCTGATGAAACTGTCAGGCCCCGTCACCGAGCTGCCGCTGGTCGGTTCGATCCCTTATCCGCTAGTCTGGGCGGCCGTGATCTGGTCGGTGTTGGGCACCGGCCTGCTCGCGCTGATCGGCATCAAGCTGCCGGGGATCGAATTTCATAATCAGCGGGTCGAAGCTGCGTATCGCAAGGAGCTCGTGCTCGGCGAAGACGATCCACGGCGCGCTGATCCGCCAACCTTGGCAGTACTTTTCGAAAACGTTAGGCGGAACTATTTCTGGCTTTATCTGAACTACGTGTATTTTAACGTCGGCCGGATCATCTATATCCAAGCGGACGTAATCTTCCCCTACGCTGTCCTCGCGCCCACGATTTTGGCCGGTAAGATCACGCTGGGGCCGTTGAACCAGATCCTGCGGGCCTTTGAACAAGTGCGAAGCTCGTTCCAGTATCTCGTCAACTCCTGGAGCACGATCGTCGACCTGATCTCGATCTACAAGCGCCTGCGCGGCTTCGAGGCGACGATCTACGGCGAGCCGCTGCCGTCGATCGAGAAGGAGTCGCCGCCGGGCGGCATGATGGCGATCGAAGCACCGATCCAGGTCAAGCAAGAACCCGACGTGAGAACATGACCAACGAGAAAAAGAAATCCCCCGCCGACCTCCGCAGCGCGCGCTGGTTCGCGCCCGACGACCTGCGCTCGTTCGGCCATCGCTCGCGGGTGATGCAGATGGGATATGGGCCCGAGGAGTGGAAGGACCGGCCGGTGATCGCCATCCTCAACACCTGGTCGGACGCGCAGCCCTGCCACATGCACTTCAAGAGCCGCGTCGACGACGTCAAGCGCGGCGTGTTGATGGCCGGCGGCCTGCCGCTCGAGCTGCCGGCATTGTCGCTGTCGGAATCGCTCTTGAAGCCAACCACAATGCTCTACCGCAACATGCTGGCGATGGATGCGGAGGAATTATTGCGCAGCCATCCGGTCGACGGCGTGGTGCTGATGGGCGGCTGCGACAAGACCACGCCGGGGCTCCTGTTAGGCGCCACCAGCATGAACATCCCCGCGATCTACCTGCCGGCCGGCCCGATGCTGCGCGGCAACTGGAAGGGCAAGACGCTGGGCTCGGGCTCGGATGCCTGGAAATACTGGGACGAGCGGCGCGCCGGCAAGATCTCCGACGCCGACTGGGTCGACATGGAGGCCGGCATCGCCCGCTCCTACGGCACCTGCATGACCATGGGCACCGCCTCCACCATGACTGCGATTGCAGAGGCGATCGGCATGACGCTGCCGGGCGCGTCCTCGATTCCCGCCGCCGACGCCAATCACATCCGCATGGCCTCCGAATGCGGCCGCCGCATTGTCGAGATGGTGTGGGAGGATCTGACGCCGCAGAAGATCCAGACCCGCAAGGCCTTCGAGAACGCAATCGTGGTCGCCATGGCGATGGGCTGCTCGACCAATGCGATCATCCATGTGATCGCGCAGGCCCGCCGCGCCGGCCAGGATATCGGGCTCGATGATTTCGAAAAGGCCAGCCGCAAAGTGCCCGTGATCGCCAATGTGCGGCCGAGCGGCGACAAATATCTGATGGAGGATTTTTTCTATGCCGGCGGTCTGCCCGGCCTGATGAGCCGGATCAGGGAGCATCTCCATCTCGACTGCATCACCGTCACCGGCCGGACGCTGGCCGAGAACATCGCGCGTGCCGAAGTCTACAACGACGACGTCATCCGCAGCGTTGACAATCCGATCTACAAGGAAGGCGCACTCGCGGTGCTCAAGGGCAACCTCGCGCCCGATGGCTGCGTGATCAAACCGTCCGCCTGCGATCCGCGCTTCCTCAGGCATACGGGTCCTGCGCTCGTGTTCGACGACTATGCCGCGATGAAGAAGGCGGTCGACGATCCCGGCCTCGACGTCACCGCCGACCATGTGCTGATCCTGCGCAATGCCGGCCCGCAAGGCGGGCCCGGCATGCCGGAATGGGGCATGCTGCCGATCCCGACCAAGCTCGTGAAGCAGGGCGTGCGCGACATGGTGCGGCTGTCGGACGCGCGCATGAGCGGCACCTCCTACGGCGCCTGCATCCTGCATGTGGCGCCGGAAGCCTATGTCGGCGGCCCGCTCGCGCTCGTGCGCAATGGCGACAGGATCACGCTCGACGTCGCGGCGCGCACCATCAATCTCGACGTGCCGGACGCGGAGCTTGCCAGGCGGCGCGCCGAATGGAAGCAGCCGGAGCGCCGCTTCGAGCGCGGCTATGGCTGGATGTTCTCGCGCCACATCCGCCAGGCCAATGACGGCTGCGATTTCGATTTCCTCGAGACCGGCTTCGGCAAGCCGGTCGGCGAGCCCTCGATTTATTGACTCCGTCGTTCCGGGGCGCGAAGCGAACCCGGAACCTCGAGATTCCGGGTTCGGTGCTGTCGCACCGCCCCGGAATGACCGGAAAGAGCACCGCCCCGGAATGACCGGAGAAAGCGACATGGCAAAACTCAGCGACACCACCCGCAACAAGCTCAGGACCGTCTCCACCGCAACGGTGGCGACCGCGCTCTACAAGCGCGGTTTTCGCATCCAGTGCATCCAGGATGTCCTCCCCCTGAGCCCGGACCAGCCGACCATGGTGGGCGAAGCCTTCACGCTGCGCTACATGCCCGCGCGCGAGGACCTCAACAAGCTCGACGTGTTCCGCGACCGCTCCCATCCGCAGCGCAAGGCGATCGAGGAGTGCCCGCCGGGCAGCGTGCTGGTGATGGACAGCCGCAAGAACGCCCGCGCGGCGTCCGCCGGCGCGATCCTGGTGACGCGGCTGATGAAGCGCGGCTGCGCCGGCGTCGTCACCGATGGCGGCTTCCGCGACTCCCAGGAGATCGCCCGCCTCGGCTTTCCCGCCTATCACCAGCGACCGAGCGCGCCCACCAACCTCACCCTGCACCAGGCGATCGAGATCAATTGTCCCATCGGCTGCGGCGACGCGCCGGTGTTTCCCGGCGACGTCATCCTCGGCGATAGCGACGGCGTCATCGTGATCCCCGCGCATCTTGCCGATGAGATCGCAGACGAAACCTTCGAGATGACGGCATTCGAGGATTTCGTCGCCTCGGAGGTGCACAAGGGCCGCTCGATCGTCGGCCTCTATCCCGCAACCGACGAGCAGACGCTGAAGGACTTTGCGGTCTGGCGCAAGGCGCAGGGACGCTGAGGCCAGAAGACCCTCGTCATCATTCATCCCAGCTTGCTACCGAAATCCAACGGAGCCCATTGATGCGTACTTTGTCGATCGCCGCCATTCCCGCCGATGGCATCGGCCCCGAGGTCATCTCATCCGGTATCCGCGTGCTGGACGCATTGGCAAAGCGCGCCGGCGATCTCGCCTTCAATGTCAAGACCTTCGACTGGGGCTCGGACTACTACAAGAAGCACGGCGTGATGATGCCGGCGGACGGGCTTGCGCAGCTCAAGCCGTTCGATGCGATCTATTTCGGCGCGGTCGGCGCGCCCGACGTGCCCGACCACATCACGCTGTGGGGCCTGCGCCTGCCGATCTGCCAGGGTTTCGATCAATACGCCAATGTGCGCCCGACCAAGATCCTGCCCGGCGTCGCCTCCCCCTTGCGCAATGTCGGCGTCGGCGATCTCGACTGGGTGATCGTGCGCGAGAACTCCGAGGGCGAATATGCCGGCTGCGGCGGCCGCGCCCACAAGGGCCTGCCCGAGGAGGTCGGCACCGAGGTCGCGATCTTCACCCGGGTCGGCGTCACCCGCATCATGCGCTATGCGTTCCGCCTCGCGCAGTCGCGCCCGCGCAAATTCCTCACCGTGGTGACGAAGTCGAACGCACAGCGCCACGGCATGGTGATGTGGGACGAGATCGCCGCCGAGGTCGCAACCGAATTCCCCGACGTCACCTGGGACAAGATGCTGGTCGACGCCATGACGGTGCGCATGACGCTCAATCCCAGGAGTCTCGACACCATCGTCGCGACCAATCTGCACGCCGACATCCTGTCCGACCTCGCGGGCGCGCTGGCCGGCAGCCTCGGCGTCGCGCCGACCGGCAATATCGATCCGGAGCGCCGCTTCCCCTCGATGTTCGAGCCGATCCACGGGTCGGCCTTCGACATCACCGGCAAGGGCATCGCCAATCCGGTGGCGACGTTCTGGACGGCCGTGCAGATGCTGGAACACCTCGGCGAAAAGGACGCCGCCGCGCGGCTGATGGCGGCCATCGAAAAGGTCTGCGCCGCAGGGGTGCTGACGCCCGATGTCGGCGGCAAGGCCAACACAAAGGAGGTCACCGACGCCGTGATCGACGCGATCCACGGCTCGAACGTGTAAGGACCGCGGCCGTGGAGGTTAGAGCCCGTCCGGAATAGGCTTCCCATTGATCCGGATCAAAGCATCCGCCCGACAGAGCCTGTTGGGTCGCGAGGCGATGATCCGGGGGGCGATGCGATGACGGAAGCGGCAGCGGCTGGCGACGACCGGCAGGTCAAGGTAACGCCGTATGAGTTGATCGGCGGCGAGGCGACCGTCAGGCGGCTGGCCGACCGCTTCTACGCGATCATGGACAGCGATCCGGGCGCCGCCCGCATCCGCGCCATGCACGGCAAGGATCTCGCTCCGATCCGAGAGCTGCTGTTCGAGTTCCTGAGCGGCTGGCTCGGCGGGCCGCCGCTCTATTTCCAGCGCAGCGAGCACCGCTGCATCATGTCGGCGCATCGCCCCTTTGCGATCGGCGAGGCCGAGCGCGACGAATGGATGATGTGCATGCGCCGTGCGATGGACGAATGCGCCGTCACGGGCGAGATGCGCGCCGTGCTGGACCGCGCCTTCCTGCGCATGTCCGACCTGTTCCGCAACCGCTAAGACCATCCGGCCCAACCGGCCCCTCGGGGTGCAGGCCAGCCATAGTGCCCGAAATGTCTCAGCTGGGGATTTTGACCTGGTCTGGCTCAGGGTGAGGAACCAATGTTCACTTTTGGACATATCCCCGCCGCAACGTTCAAGCGGTCGCAAGGGGGATCATGTCCACGCTTCCTTTGATCCTGGTCATCGAAGACGAGTACTTTTTGCAGGCCGATGTCGAGAAGGTGCTGACTGATGCTGGTTTCGAGACCATCGTCGTGGCGTCCGGCGAGGAAGCTCTGACGCTCCTCATGGGAGAGACCAAACACCCCGACGCACTGGTCACGGACGTCAAGCTCGCGGGTCGCCTGAGCGGGTGGGACGTCGCCAGGCGCATCAGAGAGAAAGACCCTTCGTTCCCTGTGGTCTACGTCACCGCCTTTGATCAGGATTGGTCCGCTTATGGCGTTCCGAACAGCATCGTCATTCCGAAGCCGTTCGCGCCGGCGCAGCTGGTGACGGCCGTTTCAACTCTTCTCAACATCAGCAAGCCGCCGGCACGCGAAGGCTAGACCGGCTCCGGGCGGATATGACATCGAGGCGGGCGCGAGGCTGATCGTAGGAGAGCGGCATGGGGCTCGCGTGTCTGGACGATTTCGGGCCGGGCGGCCGCCGCGCCGGCATCCCAGATTGACACGCGGCCGTCATTTCGATAATCGTTGAAATATGGAAAAGACAGATGCCGTCGCGGCGCTGGCCGCGCTCGCCCAGGACAATCGGCTCGACGTGTTCCGCCTGCTGGTGCAGGCCGGCCCCGAGGGCATGGCTGCGGGCGCCATCGCGGACGCGCTGGCGCTGCCGCCCAATACGCTGACCTTCCATTTCGACCGGCTGCGGATGGCAGGCCTTGCCACCGTCCGGCGCGAGGGCCGCTCGATGATCTATGCGGCGCAGTTCGAGACCATGAACGCGCTGCTCGGCTTTCTCACCGAAAATTGCTGCGGCGGAGCGTCCTGCGCGCCGGCAGCAGCCTGCAAACCCGCGCGCAAGCGCGCCAAAGTGCCAGCCTGAAAGGACACGCCATGAAGCGCCTGCACGTCCATGTCTCGGTTGCGGATATCACCCAGTCCATCGGCTTCTACTCGGCGCTGTTCGCTGCACGGCCCTCGGTCGTGAAGTCCGACTACGCCAAGTGGATGCTCGAGGACCCGCGCGTGAACTTCGCGATCTCGACGCGGGGGCGCCAGCCCGGGCTCGATCATCTCGGTATCCAGGTGGAGAGCACCGACGAGCTGCACGACGTCTATGCGCGCCTGCGCCAGGCCGGCGGCGAGATCGTCGAGCAGGGCGAGACGACCTGCTGCTATGCCAGGTCGGAAAAATCCTGGATCGACGATCCCGCCGGCATCGCCTGGGAGACGTTCCACACGACGGGCGAAAGCACGGTCTATGGCGACGGCACCGGCGAGAACGGGGCGCGCGTCGCCCGTGAGGCAGAGCCGGCGAAGCAGTCCGCCTGCGGCGCGCCGTCCGCGCCGCCGAAGCCGTCCTCGGCCTGCTGTTGAGACCCGCGGACAAACGCGATGCGAGGACCAGCGCGATGGACGTGATCATCTACCATAATCCGGACTGCGGGACGTCGCGCAACACACTCGCCATGATCCGCAACGCCGGCATCGAGCCGCATGTGATCGAGTATCTGAAGACGCCGCCCGCGCGGGCGCTGCTGCAACGGCTTGTGGCGCGCATGGGCATCCCGTTGCGCGATCTCTTGCGGGAGAAAGGCACGCCCTATCAGGAGCTCGGCCTTGCCGACGAAACCCTGAGCGACGACCAGCTGCTCGACGCGATGACGGCGCACCCGATCCTGATCAACCGGCCGATCGTGGTGACACCGAAAGGCGTGCGGCTTTGTCGGCCGTCCGAATTGGTGCTGGAGCTGCTGCCGCCGCAACAGGGCGAGTTCGTCAAGGAGGACGGCGAGCGCATCTCACTGGGCCGCCCGGCGTGACGCCAGGGCCCCTGACACCGACCCTCGCCCAGCGGGCCTTCACCGAGTGGCTGGGAACGGCCTTTCTCCTTGCCGCCGTCGTCGGCTCCGGAATCATGGCCGAACGGCTCGCGGGCGGCAATGTCGCGCTGGCGCTCCTGTGCAACACGCTTCCCACCGGCGCCATCCTCGTCGTACTGATCCTGACGTTCGGTCCGCTGTCGGGCGCCCATTTCAATCCGGCGGTGTCGCTGGCCTTCGCTTTGCGCGGCGAGCTCCTATGGGCCGATACGGCAAGCTACATCGTCGCGCAGATCACCGGCGCGATCGTCGGCGTGTGGATCGCCCACCTGATGTTCGAGCTGCCGCTCTGGCAGCTTTCCCTCCATGAGCGCAGCGGCGTCGGCCAGTGGCTTGCGGAAGCGGTCGCGACATTCGGCCTGCTGTCGACGATCTTCGGTGTCGCCGCGCGCACGCCGGCCGCCGTTCCCTACGCCGTCGGCCTCTACATCACCTCGGCCTACTGGTTCACCGCGTCGACCTCGTTCGCCAACCCCGCGGTGACCATCGCCCGATCGCTGTCCGACACCTTCGCCGGCATCGCCCCGCACGGCGCAGCCGCCTTCATTGCCGCCCAGCTTGCCGGCGCAGCGCTTGCGATTCCGCTGGCGCGCTGGCTGTGGCCGCGGCTCGCCTAGCTTTGGCAGGTGGAATCCGGTCGCGCCCGACGGGTGCAGCCGCAGAGCCTCTCAGACTCGGCTCTGCTGTTCCTCGGCCTGAGCCAAAACTGAATCTAGGTTTCCCGCAGCCAGACTTCGCCGACCGAATGGTCGGAACGCTTGCGCAGCACAACGTCGGCCCGCGTGCGCGTCGGCTGAATGTTCTCGCGGAGATTGGCGCGATGATGTTCGCGCCACAACCTGTCCGCAACCTCGCGCGCATCCATCGGTGGGAGGTCCCTGTAGTGGTGGAAATATGAAGCGGGGTTGCGGAAAGCCGTTCGCTGCAGCTTGAGAAAGCGCTCGACGTACCAGGATTGGATGTCCGCCTCATCGGCATCGAGGTAGATCGAAAAATCGAAGAAATCCGAGACCACCACGGGCGCCGTACCCCGCGCCTGCAGGACATTGAGGCCCTCGAAAACCAGGATGTCTGGTTGCCGGACGACTTGACGTTCCGATGGAACGATATCGCCGATCAAATGCGAGTACATGGGCAGCTCGAGGTCACGTTCCCTCGCCTTTGCAGTGGCGAGGAATCGCAACATCCGCGGCAGATCGTAGCTCTCGGGAAAGCCCTTGCGTCGCATCAGCCCGTGCTCCTCCAGAACGCTGTTGGGATGCAGAAAGCCGTCGGTCGTCACCAGCTCCACCCGAGGATGATCTGCCAGGCCGCCCAGAAGCGCACAAAGCACGCGGGCAAAGGTGCTCTTGCCGACAGCAACACTCCCCGCCAACGCGATAATGTAGGGTGCAACGCGTGCCGGCCGACCGAGAAATTCCGCCTTGACATGCATGAGGTTGCGCGCGGCCGAGAAATGCAGATTCAACAGGCGGGTCAGCGGCAAGTACACGTCAGTGACTTCGGCAGACGTGATGGGCTCGTTCAAGCCGTGAAGCGCCGACAGATCGGCGTCCGAGAGTGTCAGCGACGTGCCGGAGCGCAATCCCGCCCAATCGTTGCGGCCGAAGGTCATGTATGCGGACAGTTCGTCGGCGTGGGTCATTCTCATCCGTTCACGGCGGGCCTGATGCATCCCGTCAAGCTTGTCGAGGCGCATCCGGGGACTTCAATGCCATCGATATGAGCGTTGGACAGCGTGCAGGTATATATCATCACACCTGCAACCAGGGCCAGAATAGCCAAGGGCTGGTTCGCCTGACAGCAGATGTTCCCGTTTCGGTCATCGGCGGCTACGCCCCGGATTCCGCGGACCGTTGCGCGAAAAATCGAATTTCGTCTTTCCGCTCAAGCTGATTTGGGCGGTCCAGTCACTCGCGCAAAAATATTTGGCTTTCGTTTTTCCAAAAATCACGGTTCACTCCCCTCGTTCCGCGCCGGCACGAGGGGCGTATCGCGATCGTCACGAAACGCGGTGCGGAATGCGGTGGACGCGAAGATGCCGACTGACGAGCGGCATGGACGCGGACGGCGAAATCGTGTGGTCCTGGCGCGCCCAAGCCGCGCCAAGTTGGCGACGATGCTAACGCATCGTGCTGATGACGGTGGCAAACGCTGGTTCACCGGGGAGAGCGCCTATAAGCCGTAAACCATCGCGCAGGGAAGGCCGGTGTGATCACCGCCTGTACCTGTGGTTCTTGCGCTTGCGCAGTTTTTTTCTGCGCAAGGGCCCCGGGTGCAGCGGCCACCCGGCCTTCCCTGCTCCCTCGTTCTTCCGAGGGCGGTGAGGTTTAAGCAAAGCTCGGGCGAAACGCGCCGCGAGAACGGCACGGTGTGTCAGCGGTCGTTTCGTGGCCCATCCTTCGAGACGCCGCCTGACGGCCGCTTCTCAGGATGAGGTTGCCATTCCTGGCGCGCACGCAAACCCTCATGGTGAGGAGGCGCGTCAGCGCCGTCTCGAAACATGAAGGCCCCGATGCCGATCACGGAGTTACTTCCCCGTCCACACCGGCTTGCGTTTCTCGCCGAATGCCTTCAGGCCTTCCTTGGCATCCTCGGTCATCGCGAGCAGCGCGATCTGGCTTTCGGTGTAGGCGATGCTCTCGTCGAAGGACATCGAGGCAATCGCGCGCATGGCGTACTTGCCGCGGCGGATCGCGGTCGGCGATTTGTCGATCAGGCGCCCGATCAGCCAGTCGACCTTGGCGTCGAGCTCGGCGGCCGGCACGACGTGGTTGAGCAGGCCGGCAGCCTGCGCCGCCCTGGCGTCGAACGGCTCGCCGGTCAGCGCCCATTCGCTGACGAGGCGCGGCGGGGCCATGGATTGCAGCAGGCTCATCACCTGCATCGGGAACACGCCGACCTTGACCTCCGGCAGGCCGAAGATCGCGTGATCGGCGGCGACCGCCATGTCGGTCATGCAGAGCAGTCCCATGCCGCCGGCCATGCAGACGCCGCCGACGCGGGCGATCGCGGGCTTGGTCGCGTTCTGCGACAGCCTGAGCAGATCGGCGTAATCGACATTGGGCCTGGAAAAATCCATCGAGAAGGCCGCGCCCGAGTTCTGCAGATCGGCGCCGGCGCAGAACGCCTTGTCGCCCGCGCCCGTCAGCACGATGACGCGCACATCGGCGTCCTCATGCGCCGCGCGATAGCCCTTGGCGATGCCGCCGATCACGCCGGCGTTGAGCGCGTTGCGCTTGTCGGGCCGGTTGATGGTGATCCACAGCGCATGCCCGCGCCGGTCCAGAATCACGCTGTCATTGTCGCTCATTGCATCACCTCGCGCTCTCGCCTGATCAACCATTTGCGATGGGAGCCTAGCCGAGGGCAAGGGGCGCGCGCTTGCGTCAGCAATGCGTCCCGTGCGGCGCCTGCGCATGCGCGATATTTGTTCAATATTTCAAGAACTTGGACAAGAAACCGAGAGCCGGCAGGAACCCGGGCCGCGCTGTTGCAGGATCGCCGCGCTCGCGCAGAAAATGCGCGTCCCGCGGGCGTGATCTATTGCGGATGCGAACGCTGGAAACCTATACCCTGTACAATGATTTGCGATCCGCAGAGGGACTCCATGACATCGAATAGCGGCAATGCGGTGCGTCACGGCGGCTTGGCGTCGCCGGCGGGGTCACGGCGTGGCGTGTTGAAGGCCGCAGCGCTGGCCATGCTGCTCCTTGCGGTGTCGCTCGCCCCGCGCGGCGCCGAGGCGGCCCAGGCGATGCCGGCAGGCGCACACGTCTATCTGATGCGCGGCGTGCTCAACATCTTCTCGCTCGGCCTGGACACGATGGCCGCGCGCCTGCAGGCGCAGGGCATTCCGGCGAGCGTGCACAACCACATGCTCTGGGCTTCCGTCGCCGACGACGCCGCCGCCGAATACAGGAGCGGCCGCGCCAAGGTCATCATCCTGGTCGGTCATTCCTCGGGCGCGACCTGCCTGCCCGACATGGTGGAGCGGCTGAGCCAGCAGGGCGTGCCGGTGAAGCTCGCGATCGGGCTCGACTCGGTGTTCCACACCAGCCTCTCCGGCCGGGTCGGCAAATACATCAATTTCTATGTCGCCAACGGCGCCGGCACCCGGGTCGAGAAGACCCGGAACTTCCAGGGCCAACTCGAGAATGTCGACGTCGAGAACGTGCCGGGCGTGGGCCATCTCACCATCGACAAGAACGAGCTGATGCAGCAGAAGGTGATCGCCGCAATCGATGCGGCGGTGGCGAGCGGCGGGGGCATCGCGCCCGCTCCGGGGGCCGTCCCGGTCGGACGCAAGCCCGGCGTGGCCACCCAGGCGGCGGGCCCCAGGCGCGCGGCGGCCGCGAACTGATCGGGGCTTGATTTGGGCTTGGCCATCGCGTCAGGCCCGGCCTCAAAATCTGCCCATTCGTTTGCAACGCAATAGGTCCGCGCCGGACCGGCGCGGGTCGAGCAAGGCACCATCAGCGGCGGACGGGCGGGCAGTGAATATCAACCAGGGTTTTTCCCGGCCTTACGCGATTTCGATCGTCGCCGCGGCCATGTTCGCCGCCTTTTCCTGCACACAATCGGCGCAGGCCGGCACGGTCGCCCCGCTCCGCCAGACCGTGGTCCATCGCACCGATGCCAGCCCCACGCAGGGCAAGACTGCGCCGGCGGCGGCCGCGCCGGAGGCGGCGCCGATCGTCCCGCGCGGGCGGGTCTATCTGTTCCGCGGCGCACTCGGTCCGATCTTCTCAACCGGCATGGACCGGCTCGCCGAAAAGATCGTCCGCGCAGGGCTTCCCGCCGACACCTACGAATTCACGATCTGTCCGCTGATCGCCTCGCACGCGATCGAAAAATACCGCGAGGATCCCCAGCCGATCATCCTGATCGGCCATTCCATGGGCGGACGCTGCGCCCTCCAATTCTCGGAAAAGCTGCAGGAGGAGGGCATTCCGGTCAGCCTGGTCGTAACCATCGATCCCGCTCATCTCAGCCCGAGCGTGCCGACCAATGTCGAGCGCTTCATCAACATCTTCCTGTCCAAGAACGTGCTCGGCGGCGGCGACATCAAGCCCGTCGCGGGCTTTCCGGGGCATTATGCGAGCTACGACCTCGAGCAGCACGACGAGGTCTCGCACATCACCATCGACAAGATGGACTCCGTGCACCAGCAGCTGATCGCCAAGATCATGGAGCTCACGGCAACGCCGGCGAAGACCGACGACGAGATCGCGCCCTTGCGCTATGCGGTGCCGCCGAAGGAGCCGATCGAGCTGTGGGATAGTGGCTTCATGATTGCCGCCCGCCCGGGCGACACGCTGCAGACGCTCGCCGCGGAATATCGCCTGCCGCTGTGGTCGCTGACGCAGATGAACCCGGGGCCGGACAATGCGCCGCTGATGCCGGGCCAGCGCATCGTGATACCGCGGCATCTGGCGCCGCCTGCCGCCGTCGCCCAGCAACCGGTCGCCGCCTCGGGACGCTGAGAGCTTGAGTTCAGGAGCGCCGGAGGAACGGCACGATCATCGGGACGCGGCGGCTGTAATTGCGATACGCCTCCTGCCCGAGCTCGACGGAGAGGAAGCCCTCCTCCATGCGCGCCTTCTGCCATTCGCCGAACGAGACGAACAGCGCGCCCAGAATTGCGGTCCAGGTGCCGACGGCAAGACCGGTGGCGAGAATGCCGATGATGAGGCCGGTATAGATCGGATGCCGCACCATGCCATAAGGGCCGGTATCGATGATGCGATGATCCTCCTTGTGGGTGATCGCATTCGACCAGAAATGGCCGAGATGGATCCGCGCCCACCAGGTGAAGGAGATGCCGCACACGGTCACCAGCGCCAGCAGATAGGTGCCGACATTGCCGACATGGTAGAGCGGCTCCGCGCCGAGCACGCGCGCGGTCAGCGGCATCAGGAGGATCGCGCCGATCAGGATCGGCAGGCGGTAGACCCAGGAATCCCAGGTCGCCACATGCGTCTTGGTGCGGCCGGACCAGAACGCGGCAACCACCCAGCTCACCACCCAGGCAAGCCAGATCAGCGACAGCAATTTGGTGGGCCAGGTGACGATCCAGCCTGAGAGGATGGCGTCACCGAGATTGCCCAGACCGTCAAGCATGCTTCAGAACCTCACTAACAGGCGCGCCCATCATGCGGGCGATCGTCTCCTGCAAGACCGGTCCGACCGGACGCGGCGCGTAGCCGAGCTCGCGCTTGGCCTTCTCGATCGACAGCGCACTGGCCCGCCGTGCGATGCGGACGCCCTCGACGGTCGCCGCAGGCGTGCGGCGGGTGACATAATTGGCGTTGAACTCTATCACGGACGCAGCCCATTCCGCCATCCGGCCGGGAATCGGAACAAACAGCTTGCGGCGGCCGCTGATCGCCGCCATCAGCGACAGCACCTGGCCGAGCGGAACGGAATCGCCGCCCAGGACGTAGCGGTTCCCGATCCGGCCCTTCTCCATCGCCAGAACGAGGCCGTGGGCGACGTCGCGCACGTCGACCAGGTTGACGATGAAGTCGAGATAGAACCGCAGGGGTCCGCCGCCGAGGAAGTGCTGGAGCATCTGGGTCGGCGGCGTGGTGTTGTGATCATGCGTGCCGATGGGCATGGTCGGACATCCCACGATCAGGGGAAAGCCCGACGACGCGGCATCGAGGGCGAGCTGATCGGCGAGCATCTTGGAGCGGGTGTAGGGGCCCGGCATCTCGTCGACACACAGCCGCGCGTCTTCGGCCGGCGCCCTGCCCGGCTCGGTGCTGCGGAACAGGATGGACTCGGTCGAGCAATGCAGGAAACGGCCGATGCCGCGCTTGCGCGCGGCGGCGAGCACGTTCTCGGTGCCCTTGAAGTTGATGGCATGGAATTCCGCGCGGTCCCGCTTCCACATGCCGGGATGGGCCGCGAGGTGATAGACCTCATCGACATCGGCCATGGCGTCCTGAACGCGTGCCCGATCGAGCACGGAGCCCTGGATATAGTCGACCGCGGCCATCGGGCGGGTCGGCAGGCGGACGTCGAGCACGCGTACCAGGTGCCCACGCCCAACAAGCTCGGAGACCAGGTGCTGGCCGATGAAGCCGCTGCCGCCAGTGACAAGAATGCGTGTCATGCAGAAAGATTTCGGCTCGTCTTAGCGATTGCCCGGATAGCTGGCCGGTACGGGTCCGATGATGGCCGCCAGGTCGTGCCGGAGGCCAAACGCAATGAACAGCTTGGCCATCACAAAGGGCGGCCCGAGCAGGAAATGGGTCGGATGATCGGCCATCGACGGCTTGCGCCGTTCGAAGATCTTGTGACCGACGATCTGCGCCGTGACGCCAATCACGATCAGCACGGCAGCCAAGGCCCAGACGGCCGGCACGCTCACATTCGCGACAATGGCCGCGGCGACGGAGAGCAGCACGATGGCCGAGCAGAGAATTGCAAGCCCGATCACGGGGTCGAGCACCAGCCAGTAGACCAGCACCGGCAGCGCCAGCAGCATCGCCAGCGTGACATGCCCCCCGAGCCCGGGAATCGTCCACATGGTCAGCGGCAGGATCGCGCCGAGGAAAAGGAAGACGATACCGAACACATGAGCCAGGCAGTTCCAGGGATCACGGTGGTATTCGACATAGTCTACAAGCTGACGCCGGAAATAGGCAGTCATGCGAGGCCCTCTTTCGATCTGAGATGCGTGCACACCGCTTGGCAACGGGCCAATAAAACAGCGTGTCTTCGCATCATCCTTAGCGTCTCCGGCGCGATTGGGTCGCTACTTAAGCCACTCATCCCACCGATGTCAAAACGGCTGGTTAGGCGCTCCGGGGAAAAACACAAGCAGGAAAAAACACCAGCGGACGTGACCTGGACCACAGTCAGGAACAATCAGGCTGAAACAGCATAACACCTCTGAAATGGCCCCATTTTACGATAAAGGAGGGGCTCGAAACCGCCGATCCGATCCGAGATCGGGGAAGGATATTGCCGATCATCCCATGCGGCGGAACGCACCGCCAACAGCGCCAACAAATGATGGCGCAATCGTGACGGAAGGCCGTTGCCGGGCCGCAACCGCCTTCCGTTTGCAACTCGATTGTCGTCCCGGGCCGGTCATGTGGTTGCCGGTTTGAGCGTGCTGATAGGCAATTTATGCGGCTTATTTGTGCATCATGGCTGACAGTCATTTTGGCGGCCGCCGCCGGCTTTACCGCGGACCGCGCGGCGACAGCTGCCTGGTAATCGGCAATGCCGGCTATCCCGACAATGATTCGCCCCTCAGCGACCCGGCCAATGACGCCCGGGATGTCGCGGATGAACTGACCCGCGACGGCTTCGCTATCGGAAAAGGCATCAACCTCACTGGCGAAGCTATGCGCCAGACGCTGGAGCGGTTGCACGCGCGGATCGGGCGCGGCGGCATCGTCCTCCTCTTCTTCGACGGCTTTGGCATACAGACGACCACCCGGCAAATCGACCACCTCCCCGTCCATGCCCAGATCTGGGCGGAAGCGGACATCGTCCATGTCAGGTTCAATCTGGAACAATTCTGGATCAGCTGAACAGCCGCGGCGCCGCGATCCAGGTCGCCCTGCGCGATGCCTGCCAGCGCAATCCATTCGAGCGGCGCCGCCGCCACTCCTCCGCAGGCCTTGCGCCCGCCGCGCCACACGCCGGTGCTTACTCTGCGGCGGTCGGCTCCGTCGTCGGCGACAACCACAACGTTCCCGCTTCACCGAGTGCGCGCCGCAGCCTCGCGACGTCCCACCCTCGCATCGATCTCCGCAGCCAGCCTGGCCGGAACGTCCTGCCCGAGAGCATCGGCCAAGGGAATCAGGTGTTTCGCATAGCGGCGCCAACCGCCAATCGAGGATCGATACAGCGGCCTGCGAACCTGCATCAGGCTCGCCGTTCGCACCGTTCGCCTGGTATCGTGAAAACTGCGGCAGGCGTCTTCCCATTGCAGACCGCAATGTTCGAGCACGGCGCGCGACACGCCTTCGATGTCCTCGACCAGCTCTTCGTATTGCACATCCATCATGACGCCCTGCGGCAGCACGCCATGCCAATGATCCATCACCGCCTCGTAGCCACGATAATAGCGCCCGAGCTCGGCAAGGTCATAGGCAAACGGCTGGCTTCCCGTGAACAGGAGCGAGAAGCAGGACATACATGTGTCGAGCGGGTCGCGACGAATGTGGACGAAGCGCGCTTGCGGAAGCGCAAGGTGGATGAGCCCGACGAAGACGAAGTTGAGCGGCATCTTGTCGACGATGCGGGCAGCATCGGGCGCCATGCCGCGAACACGCTGCGTGTAGAGCTCGCCGAGCCGTGCGATCCCGTCCGGCGACAGGGAGTCCATCAGGTCCGGATAGGCTGGCGGAATGCCCTCCTGCTTGGCGCATTCGCCGATCAATTCCTTGAACGTCTCCAGCTCGCCGGCACCGAACACCTTTGAGTGACTGGCCAGCACCTGCTCCATCAAGGTGGTCCCCGACCGAGGCATGCCGACGATGAAGATCGGCGACCACGCCCCGTCGACGTCTTCTCGGCGGATCCGGAATCGCTCTGGCGGAAATTTCAGCTTGATGTTGTCAAACATCGCCAGCCGCTGCGGTTCGTCGTAGACGAACGTCCTTCGTTTCAAGGCATTCGCGCTTTTCAAGTGCTGGAACGCCTCATCATATTGTCCGAGATCCGCAAGCGCCTTGCCCATGGCAAAATGCGCCGCGATCTGCTTGTCTTCGTCGAGCGTATCGACCACCGCGATGAGCCGTCTCAGACCGCGCAGACGCCGATCGCGCGGCTTGAAGCGATCCATGTTCGCAAGATTGAGGTGAATCGGCGCCTCGTTCGGGGACAGCTCGAGAGCCCGCTCAAAGGCTCTCTTCGCCTCGTCAAACCGGCCCAGAGCCTGCAACGCGACGCCGAGATTGTTGTATGAGCCGAACCGCTCCGGCTTTAGTTCGAGGGCCCTCCGATTCTGCTCAATCGATTCCTCGAGGCGATTTAGCTCCAGCAAGGCATTGCCGAGGTTGCCATAGGCATCGGCGTAGACGGGATTGATCTCGATCGCAGTTCGATAATAGTCGATCGCCCGTTCCGCATGGCCTTGCCGCAGCAGGACGTTGCCGAGATTGTTGTGCGTTTCGGGATGTCGGGGACTGAGCTGCAGAACCTTGAGATAGCACCGAGCCGCCTCGCGGTCCTTGCCTGTCGCATAGAGCAGATTCCCGAGGAGAAAATGCGACTCGAGGTGCTCGGGCCTGACCGCCAAAGCGACCTTGAGATGCTGAATTGCCTCCTCGTTCCTCGCCAGGCTCTGCAGCGTCGCGGCAAATCCGTAGTGGATACCGGGATGATGAGGAGCCAGCCCCAGCGCCCTTTCAAAGCAGGCCACCGCCGCGTCAAATTCGCCGCGGGAGGAATGTATTGCTGCGAGACTGCCATAGGCCTCGGCCGAGTTCGGATCGACGGCGATCATCCGCTCGAAGCAAGCCTTGGCTTCGTCAGGGCGATTGGCGTTGGCGCACAGCGACCCCAACATCGACAGTGAGGGGATGTGATCCGGTCGTGCGGCCAGCACGGCGCTCAACAGCCGTTCGAGCTGCTCGAGCTTTCCGGCTTGTTGAAGCTTGATGGCGAGCTGAAAGGCACGCTGAATTCGAAGGTCGGCATCCCCATCCGAACCGTTCGGAATCGATCGAATCTGGGGCGGCGCCTCGGCTGATCCGCCGCACGAAGCAGCCTCGGGCTGCGGCGGATCGACCCCAAGCGCGTCCAACAGAGGTTTCAAGCGCGCACCATAGATGCGCCAGCGGCCGACCGAATTGGAGCTAATCGGCGCGCGAACCTGGACTACACTTGCGGTCCTGACCGGCCGCCTCGTCTCATGGAACGAAAGGCAACGTGGATCCCAATCGAGCCCGCAATATTGGATGAGGCGGCGCGACTGTCCCTCGATGTCCGCGACCAGGTCCTCATATCGCACTTCCAGCATCGAGCCTTGCGGCAGGACGGCATTCCAGTGCGCCATCAGGTCCTCGTAGGCCCTGTAGTAACGTCCGAGCTCGGCGAGATCATAGGCAAAGGGCTGGTCTTCGGAGAACAACAGGGAGAAGCAGGACAGGCAGGTATCGACCGCGTCCCGCTTGACGTGGATGATCCGCGCGCGCGGCAGCGCCAGGTGAATGAGGCCCGCCATCACGAAATTCGAGGGCATCTTGTCGACGATGCGATCCGCCGACGCAGCCGACGCCCGCAGGCGCTCGACATAGGTCCTGCCGAGAGTGTCCAGATCATCCGCCGGCATTGCAGGCAGCATTTCGGGGAACGTTCGTGCCAAACGCGCCGCGAACTCGGAGGTCAGCACTGCAAAATGGTCAATCTCGCCGGCTCCGAAGACGCGCGGGTGGCTGGCAAGGATCTGTTCGACCAGGCTCGTTCCGGAGCGCGGCATGCCCACGACGAAGACCGGCGCTTCAGCGATGTGGCCGTGACCGGATTTTGCCCGCACAAGATCAGACGAGAAGACCTCGCGGATACGGTCGAAATAGCCGAGCGTTCCGTGCTCGTCATAGGCGATGTGTCTGCGCTTGATGCGATTGCCGGTGCTGAAATGGTGAAACGACCGGTCAGCATCTTTCAGATCGGCAAACGCCTTGCCGAGGGTGAAGTGCAGCGCGATTCGATCATGGTCGGATAGGTTCGCCTCCTGCGCGGCGAGGCTGTCGAGCGCAGCCAGCCGGAAATCGCCTTGCGAGAATGTACTAATTGCTGCGTAGTTGAGCTGGATGCCGAGATTGGTCGGCGCGACGTTGAGCGCGGCTTCGTAGGTTCTGATGGCCTCGCCCAGATCGCCCGCGACCAGCATTGCCGAGGCGAGCAGATTGAGTGTCGAGGCATCGTCAGGTTCGATAACGAGCGCAGCGCGATACTGCCTGATTGCCTCGTCAAAGCGATTGAGCGCCTTCAGCGCGCCGGCCAGATTGCGGCGCGCGGCCGCGTATTGCGGCTTCAGACGGACGGCCTCGTCGTAGTGCCTGATTGCGTCCTCGTAGCGCGCCCGCTGCTGCAACGTGTTCGCCAAATTGTTGTGCGCCTCGGCCCATGACGGCTTAAGCTCGATGGCGCACTCGTAGTGGCAAATCGCGGCGTCGAGATTGTCGAGTTCGGCGTACAGATTTCCGAGATTGTAGTGCGGCTCGCCGAGCCGGGGATTGATGGTCAGTGCCCGCTGATAGCAGCGAATCGCCTCCTCACGACGCCCCGTGACTTGCAAGACGCCGCCAAGATTGAGATGGGTTTCTGCGATGCTGGAATCGATGGCGAGGGAGCGGCGATATTCTTCGATTGCGTCGTCATACCGATTCGCCCGACGCAGGGCGTCGCCGCGGCCAAGATGCACCAAGGCCAGTTGCGGCCTGAACGCGAGAATCGGCTCGTCCCTCGCTGTTGCCGCTTGATGCTGGTCAACGTGCTGCAAAGCAATTCCCGGGGCTGCTTGGAGTCGGCCTCATTGCTGGCTCGCCGCCCCAGATCAGGCGCAGAAACCGCTTCTGCGCCTGATCTGGCGTTGCCTGGAGGCTTGCGCCGCAATCCTTCGTCAGTGCCAGAGGTGCGCGAGATCCATGTGGCTTACTGCGGCCGGATTGTTGTGGACGTCGTTGCCCAAGGCCGTTACCGCGCTACTGATCGCGGCGGCGTTACCGCCCTGCAGGGCCTGCAGCAGTGCCGCGATATCACTGGCAAGGTGGCTGCCGGCATCCTGATTGCCTGCACCATTGGCACCGCTCCCGGCGCCATTGTTGCCGCCCGAACAGCCGTGGCCGCAGTCCGCACCGGTGCTGCCATGCGGCCCGGTCCCTGAACTATTTGCGCCGCTTCCCGAACCATTCGGACCGGTCCCCGAGTTCGTTCCACTGCCGTTCCCCGACGTCGTCGTGCTCGACGCCGGCGCGCCGCCGGTACCATTGGCGATGTTCGGCGTCGCTGTGACCGGAATTGTCCCGTGCGCCACTCCGTGAACCGACGTCGCGGTCGAGACCGTAGTCGCCGTGCCGACATAGGTGCCTCCGCCAACCGGCAGGTTGTTGCCGGACACGTCCATCGCGTCCGCCGAAAATCCCATACCGGCGGCGGCAACCATTGCATGGTCGGCAGCAAGGGCGGCGCCGGTGTCGCCATTGAGGATGCCCTGGAGCCCCTTCACGGCATTTTGCGTGTCGGTGAGCAGCGTGCCGCTCAGCAATTCGTTGTCGAAGCGAGCCTCGAAGATCGGGCCTTGCGACGCGTCGAAATTGGCGCCGAACTGCTGATAGTTCTGAATTTGCGTGATCAGCGCCTGGCTCGCCTGTTCGCCGCCGGTGGCCACCTTCTGCAACTGCGCATTGATCGTGTTGGCTTCAGCCAGGAACGCAGCCCAGAAATTGGTCTGCACCTGGTTGTCCTGAAACTTGTTGGTGGTGCCGGTGAGATTGCCCGGCATTTCGGCGAAGCCGCCGATGTGTCCGGGTGTGCCTGTCCCTCCCGCCGCAGTGTTCAGGTTGGCGTCGCCCTGAATGATATCGATGATGTCGAGCAGGTTATCAGCAGTGCCGCGCAAACCCTCGTTCTGGCCGGCTGCGGACATCCCGTCATACTTGTTGAGCTGCAGATTGACCTGCGCCAACGCTGTCTGGAGGTGAACCGTGGTGAGGGCCGCAGCGTTGGCCGTCTCGCCGGTCTCAATCTGCGCCAACATCGTCTTGTTGTTGAGGATATTGGTCAGCCCCTGCGACACTGCGGTGAGATCGGTGGTGACCTCGTTGAGATTTGCATTGTTGATGCCGCCGATCGCGAGATCGGCCGCTGCGTTGAAGACCTCGCCCACAGCCTTCAGGCTGCTGCCGGCCGTCGCAGCCGCCACGGACGCCGGATCGTCTGCTCCTGCAGGCAGGGACTGGAATGCAACGTCGTGTCCACCCGTGTTGGCCAGGAATGTCACGTTGTTGAGCGCCGCAGAAAGGTGCGGATCGTTCGCAATCTCCTGCAGGATCTGCATCTGCCCGGCGTGCAGAGTCTGCTCGGCCGCCTGCATGTTCGCCGCGTTGGTGATTTGCGGCGCCGTATTGATCAGCGTGGTGAGCTGGCTTGAAACCTCGGTCAGAACTGCGGTGTCGGTCGCATTCAATGTAAAAGCCTGCCCCCCAAGCGTCGTGTGCGCCGGAGTGCCAAGGATTGCCGCGATGTCATTCTGCACCGCATGAAGGTCAGTGGTGTAGCTGCCGAGAGAAGGATTCTGGTTGCCACTTCCCGAAGGCGCGAAAAACGTGCCGCCCTCCAGCAATCTGGTGGCATCATTGAAGACGACACCGGCCTGTACGAGATCCGTCGACTGATTGAGCGCGTCAGCGCGCACGATGAGGTTGGACGTGCCGTTTGCGAGAGCCGTCGCGTTGAAGGTGTTGTTGGTCGCCATTCGTTGATCTCCCCAATACTCAATCCCCCCTCCTGTCTCGGCGCGCTGCAGGACCAAGCGAGGATACGTAGAACATTTGCCCCCTCAACCGACGGCGTCGGCCCAGGGATTTGTATGTGCGTGCTGCCCAAAGCGCGATGAAGTGCCGCGTCACCGTTGTCGCGCTTTAGGCTCCGTGATCGAGCATGAACCCCGCTACCCACTTTCGGGATCACGCCCAGAGCGGTTGCGAACTAATCGCGGTAATTTGGCCAAACGAAGTGCACCGGCGTCCGCAAATATGATCAAGTTCGGGCGAATTGCGGCTGCCGCGCTCGCTTACGAACACCGCATGCGCCGCGCATTTCGCACGAGGCACGCGTCGTTGCGCGAGCTCAATCGGAGCACGCGACCACACGCTTCCCTTCGTTCACTACTCGACAAAGGCACGCCGCAATTGATCGGTGATTGGCTCGAAGATGTAGCTCAGCATCGTCCGGCTGCCGGTCTGCATGAAGACCTCGGTAGGCATGCCGGGAACGAGCTGCTGCCCGCTGAGCCGCCGACGCTCTTCCTCCGGCAGCACGACTCTCACCGTATAGAACGGCTTGTTCGATTGCTGGTCGTGCCCGGTGTCGGCCGACACGTAATTGACGCTTCCCTTTAGCTGCGGCGTGGTGCGCTGATTGAAAGCGGTCAATCGGACGAACGCCTGCTGACCGGTCTTCACATGGTCGATATCCTTCGGGTCGACCCGCGCCTCAATCTGCAGGTCATCCGTATCGGGCACGATTTCCATGATTGTCTCACCGCCCTTGATGACGCCGCCGACCGTGTGAACTGAAAGCTGATTGACAGTGCCGGAGGTCGGAGCGCGGATTTCGATCCGGTCGAGTTGATCCCGCGCCGCGATGCTGTGCTCGACCAACTCGGCCTCCTTGCTTTGCGCCTCATTGAGATCCTTCACGACTTCGGCCCGGAAGTCCTGGTCGATGCGGACGATCTGAAGCTTGGCTGTATCGATCTTGGCTCTGGTTTCGGCGATCGAGGACGTCAGCTGCCCGCGCTCGCCATCGATACGGGCGGCATCGCGCTGAAGGCTCGTGAGCCTGGTCAGGGGCACCAACCGCTTGTCGTAGAGATCCTGGACGCCGCTTTGTTCGCCCTGGATCAAATCCAACTGCTTGGCCTTGGAATCCACCTGCGCGTCAAGCCCGGATATCTCCTGGGTGAGTTGCGCGATCTGGCTGTTCAGCAGATCCCTCTGGCTCTGCCGCGTGGTGGCGCGCGCCCTGAAGAGCTGCTCTTCCGAGGCCAACAGGCTCATGACATTGTCTTCGCTCGCCCGCGTCAGGAGCTCGGCCGGGAATTCGATTTGGGGCTTGCCGTCGCGCTCGGCGGAAAGCCGCGCCATCCGCGCCCGTATCTCGTCGAGCTGCTTGGTCACCACCTGCAGACTTGCTTTCGCCTGAGTGGCATCAAGCCGCACCAGGAGGTCACCAGCCTCGACCCGCGCGCCATTCCGCGCCTTGATCTCGGCGACGACACCGCCGGTCGGATGCTGAATCTGCTTGACGTTGGACTGAACCACGAGGCTGCCGGGCACAACGACGGCGCCGGCAATCGGCACGAAGGCGAACCAGCCGCCGCCCAGCACCAGTGCAATGATCAGAATGCGAAGCCCGACGCGTAGCTCATGCTCGAATCCCCATTTCGTCCGGACAAGGAGGCTGTCGTCAGCCCCGTCGGCAGGCGGCGCGGCGCCGTCGCGATCCATGATGAAGGCTACACCCGTCACCAGCCCGTCCCGGCATTTTCCGATCCATTTGGCCGCGGGCGACTCGATCCTGGCCGGAAGCGCAGCCTCCGCGGGCTCGCCGACGGCGGATCGCCGCGCATCCTCGAGCATGCGCATTTCCGGTGCGGGCGCGGTGAGATCCATGAGCACCGGATCGATGGGAGCGATTGGCGGACTTTGCCGGCGCGGCGGCACGACCATCGGCTCGATCGGCCCCTCGCGATGCCGCTCGGACTCCATCGGCGGCTTCGCTCCGAATGGCCGCAGGCACGCGTCGATGGCCTGCTCCATGGCGGTTTTCGGCTTGGGTTGCGGCGGACGAGGATTGGCTTGGGGCTTGCGCGGCGGCGCTTGAGATGGCCGCGGCGGCTCGAACCGGGTCGCATGGTTGGCGCGCGGCGGTTGGTCTGCACGCGCCTGCGGGGCACGCTGTGCCTGCGACGCTTGGCGCGCCTGCGGCGCCTGGCGTGCCTGCGGCGCTTGGCGTGCCTGCGGCGCTTGGCGTGCCTGCGGCGCTTGGCGAGGCGGCGGCGCCTGATTTGCTCGCGGTGCTCGATCTGGCTTTGGCGCTTGATTTACCGGCGGTGCCCTGTTTGCTTGCGGCGCCTTATTTACGGACGGCGATTTATGTGCCTGCGACGCCTGGGGCTTCCGTGGCGCCTGCGGCTTTCGCGGCTCGTTGGATGCGCCGGGCTTGCGCCGGCGGCCGCCACCCCCGCGCTCCTCGTCAAGGGCCTGGCGCAGGCGCTGCAGCTCGTGGATCAACGCCGTACCCTGCGGGCCGACCCTGTCGCCATCGCTCTCGCTGCTCCATCCCTGCGGGGAGCGATCGAAGCGCGGGTCGTTATCGATGTCACGCATGTTCATACGCTCTCGGCGACAGCTGCGGGAGGCGGCGCTTTCGCCACCGGTTGAGCCGGCATTTTTGGCGCACCAGGCACGCGCGAGCCGCGAACGCGAGAGAAGATGTCCTCGGTCCGGCCGAAGGCGATCACCTTGCCCTCATAGAGAACCATCGCCATGTTCAATGCGGCGATGGCGCTCGGACGGTGGGAGATCACGACGACGATGCTGTTGTTGCGCCGCAGGATCTGAATGGCACGGGTCAAGGCATTCTCACCGTCTGTGTCCAGATTTGCATTGGGCTCGTCGAGCACAACCAGGAACGGATCGCCATAGACGGCCCGCGCCAGCCCAACTCTCTGCCGCTGTCCCGCCGACAGCGACATCCCGCCCTGCCCGATCTGGGTCGAATAGCCCTCGGGCAGGCGCAGGATGATGTCGTGCACGCCGGCGATCTGCGCAGCCCTGAGCACACCTTCCGACGTGGCCCGCTCGTCGAAGCGCGCGATGTTCTCGGCAATGGTGCCATCGAACAGCGCGACATCCTGCGGCAGATAGCCGATATGGCGACCAAGCTCCTCGCTCCGCCACTGGTCGATCGCGGCGCCATCGAGTCGGACCGAGCCCTGCCTGGCCGGCCATATTCCGACCAGCGCCTTGGACAGCGAGGTCTTGCCAGAGGCGCTCGCGCCAAGGAGAGCCAGTCCGGTGCCCGCGGGAAGCTTGAAGCTGATGTTGGACACGATGGGGGTGTTGGAGCCGGGCGCCGCGACGGTGAGCTCCTGCACCGCGAGCTCGCGACAGGGGCGCGTCAGCGCCACCGCCGGCAGCGGAGGCCTTGCGGTCGCCTTGCAGACCTCGCGCAACCGGTTGATCCCCTGGCGCGCGGCAACGAGCTGCTTCCAGCTGCCGAGCGCAACCTCGACCGGCGCCAGCGCACGGCCCATCATGATCGACGAGGCGACCATCACGCCGCCCGAAGCCTTGTCGGACACCACGAGATAGGCGCCGATGCCGAGCATGCCCGATTGCAGCACATAGCGCAGCACCTTGGCGCCCGAACCGAGATTGGCGAACAGATCGCTCGCGCGGATGTTCTCCCGTAAATAGCGCTCATTGACGCGGGACCAGCGCGTCCTGAATCGATCGCTCATGCCGAGCGCCTGAATCACCTCGGCATTGCGCTGCGTGGCATCGGCCAGCACCTGGCGCTGCGCGCTCGACTCCATCGCAGCCTTGGCGGCGCCGCGCGACAGCCGCTCGGTCAGCAAGGTCATGGCGATGATCGAGGCCGTCCCGAGCAATGCGGTAAGTCCGATCGCCGGATGAAACGTAAACAATGCCAGCAGGAACACGGGAATCCACGGCATGTCCAGAAACGCGGTCGGTCCCATGCTCGACATGAAGGCGCGGATCTGATCGAGATCGCGCAGCGGCTGCTGCATCGTGAGCGGCTTCGCGCCGCGCAGCGGCAGCGTGGCGAGCGCGGTATGGATCGCCTCCTGCAGCCCGACGTCGAACAGGGTCGCAACGCGGCACAGCATGCGCGAGCGCAGCGCCTCGAAATATCCCTGCATCAGATAAGCAAACAGCACCATCGACGAGAGACCGAACAGCGTCGCGAGATTGCGGCTCGGAATCACCCGGTCGTAGACCTGCAGCATGTAGAGCGAGCCGGACAGCATCAACAGGTTGATCACGCCGCTGAACACGGCAATGCCGATCATGCGCCGGCGGCTGTCGCGCAAGCCCCGCGACACCGGATCGTCGTCGACAGACGTCGACGACGGCTGAGCCGCTGCGGATAGCGGCGATGTTTGCAAACTGTCCTGCACGACACTCATCGCGTGCACCCTCCCCCTGATGAGTCATCGCTGGCCAGGAGGTCTATTGGCAGCCGATGCTGACCATTTTCCGGCAACAATTGGACTTGAAAAAAAATGGCTGGCAAAAGTTCCTTGTCGGAGATTGAACGCGAGATGGCGTCTCGGGAGCACCATCGGGGGCGCGAGGGTCACGCCGGCCTGCACAATTGTCCCGGAGATGGCGCGACAATTTCGACGCGACCATAGACACTTGAGACACTTGCGCGCGGGGCATGCGGCGCCTCTCGCAGCTGCGTCATAGAATCGTCCGGCTATAACCTTGCTTCTGCACGCATTAGTCGCTGTGTCGGCCGAATGACGCCATGAAGCTAAATAAACCTTCATGCCGTTGGGTCGACGACGTCGGCCGGTGCTCATTCTGGTGAGGCTGGCGGCGCAACGAGAAACGGGGAAACAACAATGCAGCGCTACACGAACGACACAACTGGCAACAAGGTCTGACGAGCGTATTTCGGGGATCAGCCAGTCACGAGCCATCACGCGTCCGATCGAAGGATCATCCAATGCAGCCTGGGGAGTGCTGCCTGGACAATCTTCGGCTGCGTGCCGAATGACAAGGAGAGAGGTTAGCATCGCCGTTGCAGGCGATCCCGTAATCTTGGGGGACAGGTAGTTGTATAGGCGTAACAACGGCTTTCTGCAGCACATCGCGAGGCCGCTAGCGAGTGAATATGGCCTGCGGCCACGCGGCGCGTGCGCGCAAGCCACGCTTTGCGCGGACGTCCGAGCCAAAGTCATCGAAGGCCTGAGCCTCCGCGAAGGCGGGAGGCGCCGGTGAGACGCCGCAAGACAGACTACGGCACCGTCATCCTGCATTGGCTGATGGTGGCGGCGACCATCGCGGCGTTCGTGAGCGGGCTGCGCATCGCGACCGAATCGCCCGATCGGACCTGGATCAACCTGTTCGATGCCGTCCTGCCGCGCGCCAATGTCTGGACCCTGCACATCAAGGCGGCGGTGGCGCTGATCGCCATTGCGCTTGCCTACGCCATTTATCTGACACGCTCCGGCCTTACGCGCCGCGTGCAATTCGACAAGGCGAGGCTGCGGGCCCTGGTCGGACGCAAGCATGCACGGATCGGTGCAGTCAGCGCGCTTCTGACCTGGGGATTCTTCCTCACCATGCTGACCCTGATCGGCAGCGGCGGCCTGCTCTATTTCGGCCTGTTCTCGGGCTACGGCGTCACCACCGCACACTGGCTGGCGAGCTGGGCCATTCCGGTCTTTGTCGGCCTGCATGTTCTTGTCCATGCCCGAATCGGCGGAACGTCGCAGCTGCTTCGCATCATCAGGCCCGGCCCGCTGCCGCCGCCGCCACCGCGGCTCGACGCGGCCGAGCTGCTCACTCTGCTCGCCGAACAGACCGCACCGTCCGGCCCGGAGACCCAGACCCGGGTGCCGCCACTGCAGCCTGCGCCGCCCGACAGCCTCGGCAAGCGCGATGCGCAAGCGCGGCGGCAACCTGCGGCCGGCCTCAGGACCACCCAGGCTCCCTCGCAAGTGCGGCGGCGGCGGAACGTGACGCTGCAGACCAATCCCCTGCTGGTCGCCGCGGCGGCCGCCATGGTCGCGACGTGGATCCTGCTCGCATCGGACTGGCTGATGGTCGACACCTTGCACATTCGTCGCATCACGAGCGCCGAAGCACCGGTGCTCGACGGCGACACCTCCGATCCGGTGTGGCGCAATGTCGAGCCGTTCTCGGTGATGACCAATCAGGGCGGCAATTTCGACGGCAAGGGCGAGTCCAGGGTCCAGATCCGCGCCGTGCACGATGACAGCTGGGTCTATTTCCTGTTCACCTGGGAGGATCCGACGCGCTCCTTGAAGCAGCTGCCGCTGGTGAAGCAGGTCGACGGGTGGCACCTGCTCCATGACGGCTATGAACAGGGCGACGAGCACGCCTACAACGAGGACAAGTTCTCGGTGCTGTTCACGACGCTGGACGTCACGCTCGCCGGCGATCGCACGTTTCATGCAAGCCCGCAGCCGATCCCGAACGCGCCGGCGACCATGAGCGGGCGCGGCCTGCATTTCACGATGGCCGAAGGCGTCTATGCGGATGTGTGGCAATGGAAGGCCACAAGCGGCGGTCCGACGGGATGGATGGACGACGACCATTTCGGCCCGCCGGTCGAACCCACCGCAGCCCAGCTCAGCAACCAGGCACCCTATCGCGGCGGCTTCGCCCCCGATCCCGGCACCGCCAACTATCGCAACAATTTCGTCCTGCCGCCCGACGCTGCAGGCTTCGTCAAGCCGCTGCGGCTGCCAAAGGATCTGGTGGCGACGGGCAATGCGATGGGGCTGATCAATCTCGATCCGGACGTCGGCGAAAGCGACGGCGCGCGCTGGTTCATGATGGAGGCGGACACGGTGCCGTACACGCCGGAGCTCGATCGCCTGATTCCCGTTGGCACCGTCGTGCCCGGCGTGATCATTTCGGGAGACTACACCGGCGATCGCGCCGACGTGCGCTGCGCGGCGCGCTGGGCGTCCGGACATTGGGCGCTCGAGGTGGCGCGCCGGCTCGATACTCACAGCAAATACGACGTGCCGATCAAGACCGGCGTGTTCATGCGTGTCGCACCCTTCGATCACAGCCAGATCAGGCATACGCGGCACGTCCGGCCCATTCGCATCGAGGTGGAATAAATGCCCAAGGCTTGCAAGATCACTTTCAACGACGAGACGTTCTACGCCAATTGCGGGGACCTCTTGCTCGACGGGGCGCTGATGAACGGGGTCGAGATGCCGCACGATTGCCGCAGCGGCGTCTGCGGCGCCTGCAAGGTGCGCCTGGTGGAGGGCAAGGTGTTCGGCGGCACGGAGCCGAACGGCGATGCGATCTACGCCTGCCAGGCGCGGGTGGTCTCCGATCTCACGCTGGAGGTCGAGCCGACGCCGGATCCGACCTCGGTGGTGGCCCGCGTCGCCGACATGGCGCGCCTCGCCTCCGACGTCGTCGGCGTCACGCTCGAGCTGCCGCGGCCGTTCGACTATCTCCCCGGCCAATATTGCAAGCTGCAATTTCGCGGTTTCCCGACGCGCTGCTACAGCCCGACCTATCCGCTCGAAGGCGCGCCCGACGAGCGCTACATGCATTTCCACATCCGCCGGCTGCCCGATGGCACCGTATCCTCCGCGCTCGGCGACAAGATCCGCATCGGCCATCGCGTCCGCCTGTCCGGTCCGTACGGTCACGCGTTCCACCGGCCGAATCATCATGGCCGCATGGTGATCGTTGCGAGCGGCACCGGATTTGCGCCGATGTGGTCGGTCGCGGTCGGCGCGATCACCGAGCGGCCGCAGCGCGAGCTCGTCTTCATCGTCGCAAGCCGCAGGCTGCAATCGTTCTACATGGACGGCGCGCTGTGCCGCCTCGCGCTGTTTCCCAACGTCACCATCATCCCAGTGGTGTCGGAGCAGCAGAGCGTCTCCTCCGTGCTTCGCAGCGGCCGGCCGACCGACTATCTGCCGGATCTGCTGCCGACCGATCTCGTCTACACCGCGGGCGCGCCGGCCATGACCGAGGCCGTGGCGAAGCTCGCTGCCGCCGCCGGCGCCCGGTGCTACACCGACCCGTTCGTCTCGAACCCCGGCGATGACGACGCCGGCCTGCTCGCGCGCGTGGTCGGCTGGTTCGACGGCTCGCCGCGCAAGACTCAGCAGGAGCTGCACGCGGCCTAGCATCAAGCGAGGACGAGGCATGACCAGGATCACCTTCATCGATCGCAGCAACCAGATGCGCAGCATCGATGCCGACAACGACTCCTCGGTGATGCGCGCAGCCGTCAGCCATCGCATCAGGGGGATCGCCGCCGAATGCGGCGGCAACGGCATCTGCGCGACCTGCCACGTCTATGTCGAGGAGGCCTGGCTCAAGCGGCTCGGTCCCATCAGCGAGGACGAGGACGCGCTGCTCGACAGCACCGCCTCCGCGCGCCTGCCCAGCAGCCGGCTGTCCTGCCAGATCAGGGTCACGCCCGCGCTCGACGGCCTGACGCTGCGCCTCCCGGAGCGGCAGGTCTGACGCGCTAGCCTTCGGGCGCAGGCCCGGCCTTCTTGACCCAGACCTTGTTGTCGTGGAAGGCGGCGCCTCCGATCGGCGCGACGGCCTCGGCGCCGGTCAGCGTGTTGATGCCGCGGCCGCCGATATGATCGCGGTTCGGATGAATCGATTCCGCGATCAGCACGCCGCGGCGCACGCCGTCGAACAGCTTCGCAATCAGCGTGGTCTCGCCGCGGGTATTGCCGAGCGTGACCGTATCGCCATCGGCCACGCCAAGGCTCGCCGCATCCATGGGATGAATCATCACGGAGGCTCTGCCCTCGCGCGCCTGCGACGACGGGGTCTCGTTGAAGGAAGTGTTGAGGAAACTGCGCGAGGGGCTGGTGGCGAGCCGGAACGGATGCGCGGCATCCGTCTCCTCGATGACGGCCCAGTGATCCGGCAAAGACGGCATCTTGTCGACCGCGCCCATCACGCGGCCGAACGGCGGGTGCGCCCAGTCGGCCTTGAAATGGAATTTCCTGTCGGCATGGGCAAAGCCGTCGAGATAATGCGAGGTGCGGAAGTCCGGCTGCAGGTCGCGCCAGAGATCGGCCTCGAGCTCGTCGATGCCGCCATGGCCGCTCTTCTTCAGCGTGGCGTCGATCAGCTGCCGCGGCGTCATCTCGAACCCGGGATGCACTGCGCCAAGCCGCGGCGCCAGCGCCTGCAACAGCTGATGGTTGGAGCGGCACTCGCCGGGCGGATCGATCAGCCTGGGGCCGACCGAAATGTGCTGGTGGCCGCCGCCATAATAGAGATCGTCGTGCTCCATGAACATCGTCGCCGGCAGCACGATGTCGGCCATCTGCGCCGTCTCGGTCATGAACTGCTCGTGGACCGCGACGAACAGATCCTCGCGCGCAAAGCCCTTGCGAACAAGGGTCTGCTCGGGCGCGACCGTCACCGGATTGGTGTTCTGGATCAGCATCGCCTTGACCGGGCCCTTGCCCTGCAACGCCTCCGCATCGCCGGTGAGCACGCGGCCGATCTTGGATTGATCGAGCAGGCGGATGCCGTGATCGATGGCGTCATGGCCTTCGATGACGGATTCGTCGAAGCCCCAGAGCGCGGCATTGTTGAAGAACGCGCCGCCGCCTTCATATTGCCAGGCCCCCGTCACCGCCGGGATCGACAAGGCGGCGTGCATCTGCGTGGCGCCATTGCGGCTGCGGGAAAAGCCGTAGCCGAGCCGGAAGAAGGTGCGCTTGGTCTCGCCGACGGCATGTGCGAAGGCTTCGATCTCCGCGACCGGCACGCCGCAAATCGCCGACGCCCATTCGGGCGTACGCGATTTGAGATGCGCCTCGAGCTCGGCGGGGCAATCGGTGTATTTGTCGAGATAGGCGCGATCGGCAAGACCGTCGCGAAACAGCACGTGCATCACGCCGCAGGCGAAGGCGCCGTCGGTGCCGGGCCGCAGGATGATCTTGATGTCGGCCTGCTTCATGGTGTCGTTGTTGTAGATATCCACCGCCGCGATTCTGGCGCCGCGCTCCTTCTTGGCGCGGGAGGCGTGGGTCATGACATTGACCTGCGTGTTCACGGGGTTGGTGCCCCAGATCACGATCAGGTCGGACACGCCCATCTCGCGCGGATCGACGCCGGCGATCTTGCCGGTGCCGATGGCAAAGCCGACACGGGCGATGTTGGCGCAGATGGTGGAATAGAAGCGCGAATATTTCTTCACATGGGTCAGCCGGTTGATGCCGTCGCGCATCACGAGCCCCATGGTGCCGGCGTAGTAATAAGGCCAGACGGCCTCCGATCCAAACGCGCGCTCGGCTTCGTTGAAGCGCGCAGCGATCTCGTCCAGCGCCTCGTCCCAGGAGATGCGGGCGAACTTGCCGGAGCCCTTCGGCCCGGTGCGGCGCATCGGATGGGTCAGCCGCTCAGGATGATGGATGCGCTCGGCATAGCGCGCGACCTTGGCGCAGACGACGCCCGCCGTATAGGTCTGCAGCTTGGAACCGCGCACACGGCCGATGTGATGTCCATCGATCACCTCGACATCGAGCGCGCAGGCCGACGGACAGTCGTGCGGACAGGTGGAATGGCGGATCGTGAGCTGAGCGTGCTTGTTCATGACGAGAATAAGTAACATCAAAAATTTGGCCAGCCGAGCGTATTTATCCGGCAATCCCCGCGCGGTTTGCGCGCAAGCCATGCGTTTGGCAGCCGCACGGGTTCCCCGCCCTTGTGGCGCGCCCGCCAAGGCGGGGCGCCGGGACCACGAGGCCGCCCCGGGGCCGCCGTCCGTGCTGCTTTCGTTGCGAGGGGGATGGAAGCAGCCATTGTTACCGCTCCACAAACGCCAGGGGCCGTCGACAGCCCGTTCGGATTGCAGCTAGATTGCCGAACAACGAACAATGTTGTCGGGAGGACTGAGGATGGCCGGCTGGAGGCTTGGCTGGACGCTGGCAGCACTGCTGCTGGCGTGGCCGAATTCGAACTCGCCCTGCCGCGCCGACGATTACCCGAGCCGCCCGGTCCGGATCATCGTTCCCTTCGGCGCCGGCGGTCCCGCCGATGTTGCGGCCCGCCTGCTCGGCAACGCGCTGCAGGAAAGCCTTGGCCAGCCCTTTGTGGTCGAAGACCATAGCGGCGCCGGCGGCATCATTGGCACGCTGGAGGTCGCGAAGTCCGCTCCCGACGGCTACACCCTGCTGATGATGTCGAACACCCAGACGGCGAACGAGTCGCTGGTGCCGCAGCGCAAATATGAATTGATGCGCGATCTCGTCCCCATCGCGCCGGTCAACTCGTCCGACCTCGTCATCGTCGTGCATCCGTCGGTGCCGGCGAGGACGCTGCAGGAATTCATCGCATTGGCGAAGTCGGAACCCGGCAAGCTGAACTACGCCTCGTCGGGCCAGGGCACGCCCTATCACATGGCCGGCGAGCTCTTCAAAACCATGGCCGGCGTCGATATCGTCCACGTGCCCTACCGCAACAGCGGCGAGGCGCGGACGGGCGTGATCGCCGGCCAGGTGCAGATGATGATCGACGCGGTGCCGGCGATGGCGCCCAACATCGCCGATCATCGGGTCCGCGCGCTCGCGACCACCGGCCAGACGCGCTCCGATGTCCTGCCCGATGTGCCGACGGCGACCGAGGCCGGCGTTGCCGGCTACGAGGCGACGATCTGGCTCGGCCTGATGGCGCCCGCCGGCACGCCGAAGCCGGTCATCGACAAGCTCAACGCCGCCGTGAACGCCGTCCTGAAGCGGCCCGATATCGTCAAGCTGTGGAGCGTGCAGGGCGCCGTTCCGATGGCGATGTCGCCCGAGGAGTTCGATAGATTCCTCCGCAACGATATTGTGAAATGGGCCGGGGTCGTCAAACGATTCCAAACGCCCTAGAGGTGACGCGGCATGGCAAGCATCCGATTCCACCTCAATGGGGTTGCGACCGAGGTCGACGCCGATCCTGATCGCGCGTTGCTGGACGTGCTGCGCGGGCATTTTGGCCTCTTGGGCGCGCATTTCGGCTGCGGCTCGGGCGAATGCGGGGCCTGCCGGGTCATTGTCGGCGATCATGCCGTCACCTCCTGCGACACGCCGTTGTGGTCGGTTGCCGGCAAGGACGTCACCACGCTCGAGGGGTTGGGCAGTCCGGAGCGCCCGCATCCGCTGCAGCGCGCCTTCATTGCCGGACAGGCGATGCAGTGCGGATATTGCGCCTCCGGCGTCATCATCAGCGCGGCCGCGCTGCTGATGCAGAACCCCGATCCTTCCGAGGCCGAGGTGCGGACAGCGCTCGACCGCAACCTCTGCCGCTGCGGCTCCCAGAACCGCATGGTGCGCGCCATCCTCGCCGCGGCCCAGGAGACGCTCAACGATACGCCCAAAGAGGCGACGTCGTCATGAGCGCCGCCCCCGCACTTCAGCTTCCGGCCAGCCTCGCCGCCAACCCACGACTGTCGTCCTGGGTGAGGTTCGGCGCCGATGGCGAGGTCGCGGTCTCGCCCGGCAAGGTCGAGATCGGGCAAGGCATCGTCACCGCGCTGGCCCAGATCGCTGCCGACGAGCTCGATGTCGATCTCGGGCGCGTCAAGATGGTGCGCGCGTCGACGGCGGCAAGCCCGAATGAAGGCGTCACCTCCGGCAGCCTGTCGATCCAGCATTCGGGCCGCGCGTTGCGCCAGGCCTGTGCCGAGATCCGGCAGATCTTCCTGGCCGCCGCGGCCGAGCGGCTTGGCGTGGACGCAGACACGCTTCGGATCAGCGACGGGACCATTTCGGGCCCCGGCAATGTCGCAACCAGCTACTGGGAGCTCGCCGACGACGTCTCGCTCGATCGGGATGCCGTGCCGGGAGCCGTGCCGAAGCCGGCGGCGAAGCGCGCGCTTGCGGGGCACTCGGTGCAACGGCTGGACATTCCCGACAAGGTGTTTGCGCGGCCCCGCTTCATTCACGACCTGACGCTCGCCGGGCTCGTGCATGGCCGCGTGCTGCGGCCGGAGCAGGCCGGCGCAAAGCTTGCCGGGCTTGACGACCGCGTCGCGCGCGCGACGGCCGGCCTCATCGCCGTTATGCGCGACGGCAGCTTTGCCGGCGTGGTCTGCGAAAGCGAACCGTCTGCCGAGGCTGCGGTTGGCGCCTTGCGCAGGGGCGCCGAGTGGACGGCGGGCGAAGCCCTGCCGGATGAAAACGATCTCGCCACCTTTCTGAAGGCCCAGCCGGTCGCCTCGACCATCGTTGGCACGAAGGCGGCGACCAGACCCGGCGCGACGGCACGCACGCTCCGCCGACAATATACCCGCCCCTACATCGCGCATGGCTCGATCGCGCCGTCCTGCGCAATCGCGCAATGGAATGGTGACCGCGTCCATGTCTGGACCCACAGCCAGGGCGTTTTTCTGCTGCGCTCCGATCTCGCCCTTGTCCTGAAGATGCCGGTCGAGAACATCACGGTCGAGCATGTGGAAGGCGCCGGCTGCTACGGCCACAATGCCGCCGACGACGTCGCGCTCGATGCGGTGCTGCTGGCACGCGCCGCGGGCGGCAAGCCCGTTCGCGTCCAGTGGTCGCGGGCGGACGAAATGACGCACGCGCCATTCGGCGCTGCGATGCTGATGGAAGTCGAGGCCGATCTCAACGCGCAAGGCGACATCGTCGCGTGGCGTCACGCGGTCTGGAGCAACGGCCACACCGCCCGGCCGGGCCGCGCGACCGAGCCCGCCCTCTTGGCCGCCACCGAGATCGCCGCGGCGTTTCCCCGCCTGGTGTCCACCGATCCGCCGCAGGCCGTAGGCGGCGGCAGCGACCGCAATTCGATTCCGCTCTACGATTTTCCGGCCTGGACCATCCAAAGCCATCGCCTCCTGACCATGCCGGTTCGCACCTCCGCGCTGCGGACGCTCGGCGCGCAGGGCAACGTATTTGCGATTGAGTCCCTGATCGACGAGATCGCCGCCGAGCGCGGCGAGGACCCCGTCGCCTTCCGCCTGCGCCATCTCAGCGATGAGCGCGCCCGCGACGTGATCCGCAACGTCGCCGGACGCGCCAACTGGAAGCCGGCGGCAAAGGCCGGCACCGGCCACGGCATCGGCTTCGCCCGTTACAAGAACACCGGCGCCTATTGTGCCGTGATCGCGGAGATCGAGGGCGATGAGGATATCCGCGTCAGGAAATTGACCATCGCGGTCGATGTCGGCGAGGCCATCAATCCGGATGGCGTGATCAACCAGATCGAGGGCGGCGCCATCCAGGCCACGAGCTGGGTGCTGAAGGAGCGCGTTCGCTTCGATGCCGCGCGCATCACCAGCACGAACTGGGCGGATTATCCGATCCTGCGTTTCTCCGAGGTGCCGAAGGTCGAGGTCGAGGTGATACGGCGGCCGGAGATCGATCCGGTCGGTGCCGGCGAAGCCGCGCACGGGCCGGTGACGGCGGCGATCGCGAATGCGGTGTTCGATGGCCTGTCCGTGCGGGTCCGTCAACTGCCGATCACCCGCGACAATCTGATTGCGGCCATGGATCTCTCGGCATGACGCGCGTGAACATCCTGAGCGGCGGCGCGGCGCAGGGCCTGGTCGCAAGCCTTGCGGCCGACTTCAAGGCGCGGACCGGCTTCGATATCGCAGGCGACTACGGCGCCGTCGGTGCAATGGCCGACAAGCTTCGCGGGGGAATGCCGACCGACCTGATCATCCTGACCGCGGCGCTGGTGGCGCGACTGGCCGAGGAAGGCCTCGTCGTTCCCTCCTCGATCACCGATGTCGGCGTGGTCGAAACCGCAATCGCCGTGCGCAGCCGCGATCCCAAGCTCTCCGTCCGCAGCGCCGACGAGCTTCGCGCGGCGCTGCTTGCGGCGGACGCGATCTTCGTTCCCGACATCAAGGCGTCGACCGCCGGCATCCATGTCGCCAATGTGCTCGAGCGGCTCGGCATTGCCGATGCCGTAGCGGGACGGCTGCAGGTCTATCCGAACGGCGCCACCGCAATGCGGCACCTTGCGGCCTCCGGCGCGGCAAGACCGATCGGCTGCACCCAATCGACCGAAATCATCAGTACGGACGGCGTCGAATTGAGCGGTGCGCTGCCGCCGGGCTGCGAGCTCAAGACCATGTATACGGCTGCCGTCACGGCACAGGCGAAAAGCCCGGCAGAGGCGACGATCCTGATCGACCTTCTGACCGGCCCCGAGGCGCGTGCGGCACGAAGCCGCGCGGGGTTTGCGGGTTGAGGTGTCCACGTCGTCCAGGCAGCAATTCGCGACACGCATGCGCCATCGTTCTCGCGGCGCGTTTCGCCCGAGCCTTGCTTCATCTTTCACCCTCCGAGCAAACAGAGGGCGCAGGAAAGGCCGGGTGGCCGCTTGCCCCCGGGCCTCGCGCAAAAAGGAAGTTGCGCGAGCGCGAAGTCCACAGGTGCAGGCGGTGATCACACCGGCCTTCCCTGCGCGATGGGTTACGGCTTATACGCGCTCTCCCCGGTGAACCATTCCGTTTGCCACCGTCGCCCCCGTGAAGCCTGCCGGCTTCGCTTGGACTTGGCGCCAGACCTCGGGGCGCCAGGACCACACGACTTCGCCGTCCGCGCAGGTGCCGCTCGTCAGTCGGCCCTTTCGCGTCCACCGCACTCCACCCCACGTTCGTGACGACGCGTACGCCCCTCGTGTCGGGATGGAATGAAGACGAGGGTAATTCCGATTATCAGAATACGCAAGGGATCAATCTGCGGCAGAATGGCGCGACGGGCAGATTGCGAATGATCGATATGCGCAAATTGCCCGTCGTGCAGTCTCAGACGGTTCGACCCAGCCGCGGCTCCGTCCCCGCCAGTAACCGTCGAATGTTGGCGCGATGGCGAACAATCACGTAAATGCCGCCTGCGATCACCAGCAACCGATAGGGCAATGGGTGCTCGAAACCGCAGATCAGAACGATTGCTGCCGATGCCGCGAGTATCGAGCTCAGGGAAACAAGCCGCGCAATCGCCAGCACGACGCCAAAGACCGTCGCAGCCCCCAATCCCACGGGCCACGACATCGCCAGCAACACACCGAGCCCGGTCGCTGCGGATTTGCCGCCCGTGAAGTTCAGCCAGATCGAGCGGCTATGCCCCAACAGCACCGCAATTCCGGCCAGGCAAACCGCCCACGACCCCCAGGTTTGCAAATCGACCGCCGTCGGCGGCGTGGCGGAGAATTCCGTATAGACCCAGGGACAGAATGAGCGGGCTACGACGATGGCCGCCACGCCCTTCAGCACATCGGCGATCAGCACCACCAGCGCAGGCCACTTCCCCAAGGTCCGCAGCACGTTCGTTGCCCCGGTGGATCTGGAGCCATGCTCGCGAATATCGATGCCCTTGAGCAGTTTCCCCGCCAGATAGCCCGTGGGCACAGAACCGAAAAGATAGGCGATCATCAATCCGACCGCGCTCGCTGTCCAGAAAGCCATGGACGTCACCACTCCGGTTTCACGCAAGCCTTGTTTATCGCCGGGTGCGTTTGGCCGCCATGGCCGATTGCGGGCGATCTTGCAGCACGCGTAGCTGCGAAACCGCGCAGACCCCGTCGACCCTCCCCCTTGACCTGTCCCCTAGGCCAGCCCCGATAAGGAGTGCCCGGCAGCGAGCAGCGAGGTGAGTCGTGACGTCTTCCATGCGGTTCCTGAATTCGTCCGAGGCGGCGAAGCGGCTCGGCGTCTCCGCCAAGGCGCTGCGGCTTTACGAGCAGCGTGGCCTGGTTGCACCTCACCGCACTCCGGCCGGCTGGCGCGCCTATGGTCCCGAGCAGATGGCGCAGGCCGCCGAGATCGTGGCCTTGCGCAGGCTCGGCCTCAGCCTTTCGCAGATCGCGCGGGCCCTCGGCGGCGAGCCCGCGAGCCTGGAGCCTGCGCTGGCTGCGCACCAGGCGACACTCGAGGATCGAATCCGCGAGCTTGTCGGCACGGTCGACAAGCTGCGCGGCGTCAGGGCGGATCTTGCGCGCGGAGAGGTGCCCGCACGCGGAGAGCTGGCGCGCCTGCTGCAGCCGTCCGCGGAGCTCAGCGTCGCCTTCGAGCTGCCCTGGCCGTGGGGCGGCGAGCCGTTCGAGCTCGGCGATATCAGGCCGCTCAACTACATCATCGGCCCCCTGGGCAGCGGCAAGACCAGGCTGGCGCGGCGTCTGGCCGAGACGCTGCCCAATGCCGCCTTCCTCGGCCTGGAGCGGGCGGCGGATCATGCAGCGGACGCACGCGCACGCCGCGATGGCGACCCCGCGCTCAAATTGCGGGTCGACCGGATCATCGACTGGCTGGTCGACGAAGGCGCCACCGCGTCGGATGCGCTCGTCGCCCTGCTCGTCGGGCTGGAAGCCGAGGGACCGGCCATCCTCGTCATCGACATGGTCGAACAAGGGCTGGACCACGCCACACAGGAAGCCCTGAGCGCGCATCTGCGTCAACGTGCGGCAGCGAGCCGACGCCCGCTGTTCCTGCTGACGCGATCATCCGCGATCCTGGATCTCAAAGCCGTCGGCCCGGATGAGGCGATCATCCTCTGCCCCGCCAACCACGCGCCGCCGACCCGTGTCGCGCCCTATCCCGGCGCGCCCGGCTATGAGGCCGTCGCGACCTGCCTCGCCTCACCGGAGGTGCGAGCCCGCACCGAAGGCGTGATCGCGTGGCGGCCCGATGTGGCGTGATGCGCTGTAGGATGGGGAGAGCGAAGCGAAACCCATCGATCCGCCCACTCCCCGTCATTCCGGGGCGATGCAAAGCATCGAACTACGGTGCGCAATTGCCCATCTGGGAATCTCGAGATTCCGGGTTCGCGCTTTCAGCGCGCCCCGGAATGACGGCGCGCGTGGCGAAAACGATGGGTTTCGCTTCGCTCTCCCCATCCTACCGCACCCATGAACTTCGGCGCGATCACGTCCCCAGCTGCGTCAGCCCCGTCGGCGGGCCGTCGATCGCGGTCCAGCCGCCGTCGACGAATAGCGTGGTGCCACTGACATAGCTTGCGGCATCGGAAGCGAGATAGGCGACTGCGGTCGCTACCTCGTCGGCGCTGCTCCAGCGGTTGAGCACGGTGTGGCCGGCATAGAGCCTGTAGATGTCCGGCCGCTGCGTGATCGGCGCCGTCAAGGCGGTCTCGACGACGCTTGGCGCGATCGCGTTGACGCGCACGCCGTGGCGGCCGACCTCGGAGGCAAAGCCCTGCACCAAGAGGCCGATCGCCGCCTTGGTCGCGCCGTAGACCGCAAGCCCGGGCTCGATGGTCACCGCGCGCACCGAGGAGCATGCGATCAGGCTGCCGCCCTTCTGCTCGACCATGATGCGGCCGAAGGCCTGGAAAAAGAACACCGTGCCCTTGATGTTGAGGTCGATGACGCGGTCGAGATCCTGCGCGGTGTAGTCGAGGATGGTCTTGCGGATGTTCAGGCCCGGCGTCGTCACGGCGATGTCGAGGCGCGGGAAAGTCCGCAGCGCCGTCGCCGCAAGGCTTGCGACATCGGCGGCGCTGGCGGCATCGCAGGCCGCGGCCTCCGCCATACCGCCGCGCTCGCGAATGGCGGCGGCAGTGGCCTGGGCGCCGTCCTCCGATTTGTCCGCGCAGAGCACGCCGGCGCCGAGCGCGGCCAGCGCCTCGGCGGAGGATTTGCCGATACCGGAGGCGGCGCCGAGCACGACCGCGGTCTTGCCGGTGAGATCGAACAGCTTGCGATAATCGGTCATCTCGAAACCTCCCGTTGCGGCGGCGCACAATAGAAAGTGCGGCTTGTTCGTTTGCCAACCTCGTTCGGTTCATATACTAATATATTAGTTGCGAGAACAGACATGCGCGCACCCGTGACCAGCAAGAAGGCGGCAGCCGCCAGCGGCCCCGGCAAGACGCCTGCCAAGATCCGGCGTGGCGCGCGGCCGCGGCGGACGACGGCGTCGTCGCGCATCTATTCCGAGCTGCGCGACGAGCTGGTGTCGCTGCAACGCCGGCCGGGCGAGGCGATCTCGGAGGCCGAGATCGCGCTCTCCTACGGACTCAGCCGCACGCCGGTGCGCGAAGCCATTCTGAAGCTCGCCGACGAAGGCCTGGTCGACATCTTTCCGCAGTCGGGCATCTTCGTCTCCCGCATTCCGCTGGCAGCGCTGCCGGAGGCGATCATCATCCGCAAGGCGCTGGAGGAAACCACCGCGGGCCTGGCGGCGGAACGCGCCACGCCAAGCCAGATCATGAATTTGCAGGCCATCGTGCAGCGGCAGCGCGAGGCGGATGCGGCCTTCGATCGCGAAGGCTTTCACCTGGCGGACGAAGCTTTCCATGCCGGCATCGCCGAGATCGCCGGCTATCCCGGCATCTGGCGGCTGATCCTGCAGGTCAAGGTTCATGTCGATCGCTACCGCCGGCTGACCTTGCCGGTGGCGGGCCGCATGACCCAGGTGATCGCGGAGCATGAGCCCATTCTTGCGGCCATCGAGGCGCATGATCCGGCGGCGGCGCGCGCGGCCATGGAGCAGCATCTGGCGCGTCTATTGCTGGACATCTCCGCCACCCGGCACACCAATCCGGAGTTCTTCGACAGCCACGCCTGACGACAGGCGCGCAGATAACGCCGCGCCGTTCAAACACGAACGACAAGTGGGAGGATGACATGAGACGCCGCGACTTCATCAAGCTGACCGCGGGATTTGCCACGATGGCCGCGAGCGCCGCGCCGATCGCGATGGCCGCAGCGCAATCCAAGGCCACCTTCAAGGCCTCCGACGTGCAGCCCGCCGGCTATCCGACGGTCGCAGCGACCGAAAGCCTCGGCAGGAAGCTCGAGGCCGCGACCAACGGGCGCCTCACTGTGCAGATGTATCCCTCCGCCCAGCTCGGCGGCGAGAAGGAGACCATCGAGCAGACGCAGATCGGCGCGATCCAGATGCTGCGCGTCTCGGCCGGCGCGCTCGGCCCGATCGTCGACGACATCAACGTCGTCAACATGCCCTTCCTGTTCAAGAACACGGCGCATGCGCAGGCGATGATGGACGGCGAGATCGGGCAGGAGCTGCTCGACAGGATCACCGCCAATGCCAATGCCAACCTCGTCGCGCTGTGCTGGATGGATGCCGGCGCGCGCTCGATCTACAACACCAAGAAGCCGATCAAGACGGTCGCGGACCTGAAGGGTCTCAAGATCCGGGTGATCGGCAATCCGATCTTCATCGAGATGATGAACGCGCTCGGCGGCAACGGCATCGCCATGGGCTACGACCAGGTGTTCTCCTCGCTGCAGACCGGCGTGATCGACGGCGCCGAGAACAATCCGCCGAGCTATGTCTTCTCCAACCACTACACGGCGGCGAAATATTATTCGCTGACCGAGCACCTGATCATCCCCGAGGTGCTGCTGTTCTCGAAGCGCGCCTGGACCGCGCTTGGCCCCGACGACCAGAGCCTGATCAAGAAATTCGCCCGCGAAGCCCAGTTCGAGGAGCGCGAGCTCTGGAAGAAATATGAGCAGCAGGCGATGGACAAGGCCAAGGCCGCCGGCTGCGAGATCGTCGAGATCGCCGACAAGGCGCCGTTCCAGGCGGCGGTGAAGCCGGTGTGGGACAAATACGGCCCGAAATATCAGGACATGATCAAGCGCATCCAGACCATCTGAGCGCGGGACGCGAACAATATCGGGAGGCTCTCGCATGGCTGGGCTGTTTCGGCGCACGATGGATTATCTCTATCTCGCCTGTGTCGTGGTCGGCACCGTGGCGCTGGTGCTGATTTCCGCCGTCATCCCCTATGCGGTGTTCACCCGCTATGTGCTCAACAGCGCGGCGTCCTGGCCCGAGCCGCTCGCGATCCTGCTGACGATCGTGCTGACCTTCATCGGTGCCGCCGCCGCCTACCGGCTCAACCTGCACATGAACGTCGGCTATTTCGCGGGCAAGCTGCCGCCGCTCGGGCGGCGGCTGCTCGACCTCCTGGTCCAGCTGCTGATGGCCGTGATCGCGCTGTTCATGATCATCTGGGGCGAACGGCTGGTCGAGGTGACCTGGCACAACAGCATCGCCGACTTCCCGTTCCTGTCGGTCGGCGTCACCTATCTGCCGATCCCGCTCGGCGGCGCCTGCCTGCTGCTCTTCATCATCGAGCGGATCTTCCTCGGCCTGCCGCCGGATCCGCTGCACCACGACGCCGAAGCAACGCCGTTCGACTGATCCGCACGCGAGAGAGAACTCGAGAGACCATCATGGATATCTTCATCCTGCTCGCGACGATGGCGTTCTGCTTCATGATCGGCATGCCCATCGCCTATTCGCTGGCTCTTGCCGCCATCGCCGGCGCGCTCTCGATCGGCATTCCGCTCGAAGCATTGATGCTGAAAATCTCCGACGGCGTCAGCAAGGTCGCGATGCTGACCATTCCCTTCTTCGTGCTTGCGGGGGCCATCATGGCCGAAGGCGGCATGGCGCGCCGGCTGGTCGCCTTCGCCGACGTGCTGGTCGGCCTCACCCGGCTGCGCGGCGGCCTCTCCATCGTCAACGTGCTGGCGACGACGTTCCTCTCCGGCATCTCCGGCTCGGCCGTGGCCGATACCTCCGCGATCGGCTCGGTGATGATCCCGCAGATGGAGCGCTCCGGCTATCCGCGCGTGTTCGCAACCAACCTCACCATCACCTCCTCGGTGCAGGCGTTGCTGGTGCCGCCGAGCCACAATGCGGTGCTGTATTCGCTCGCCACCGGTGGCACGATCTCGATCAGTGCGCTGTTCATGGCGGGCGTCTTCCCGGGGCTCCTGCTCGGCCTCTCGCTGATCATCCTCTGCGTCGTGATCGCCTATCGCGAGCGCCATCCGCAGGGCCAGATGGTGCCGCTCAAGGATGCGGTTCGCATCTGCATCGATGCCGCCTGGGGCCTGATCACGCTCGTGATCATTCTCGGCGGCATTCTCGGCGGCGTCTTCACCGCCATCGAGGCCGGCGCGGTCGCCTGCGTCTGGGCCTTCTTCGTCACCATGTTCATCTACCGCGACTATCGCTGGCGCGACCTGCCGGTGCTGCTGCATCGGACGTTGCGGACGGTTGCGATGGTCATGACCCTGATCGCCTGCGCCTCCAGCGTCGGCTATATCATGGCCCTGACCCAGATGCCGGCAAAGATGACGGCCTTCTTCCTGTCCATCTCGGGCAATAAATACGTCATCCTGCTGCTGATCAACGTGCTCCTGCTGCTGCTCGGCACGCTGGTCGACATGGCCCCCTCGATCCTGATCGCGACGCCGATCCTATTGCCGGTGATGCAGAATTTCGGCGTCAACCCGGTTCATTTCGGCATGATCATGCTGCTCAATCTCGGCATCGGCCTGTGCCACCCGCCGGTCGGCTCGATCCTGTTCGTCGGCTGTGCGGTCGGCAAGGTCACGATCGAGGAGGTGATGCGCAAGATCTGGCCGTTCTATGCGGTGATGTTCGCGGTGTTGATGGTCGTGACCTACATCCCCGCAATATCGCTCTGGCTGCCTGGCCAAATCTTGCGATAGGCTGCGGGCCTCTTTGGTCAGAGAGGCTCTCTTAGCAATGAAAATCGTCGATCTCAGCCGCGAGCTCTATCATCGCGTCCCGACCTATCCCGGCCATCCGCCCGTGATCCACGGCGTCTGGAAAAGCCACGAGGACGCGTTCGCCGAATCCGGCCAGGTCTGGGGGCTGTCGTCGATGTTCATCTCGATGCCCGACCATGCCGGCACCCATATCGATGCGCCCCGGCATTTTGGAAAAAGCGGGATTCCGATCAACGAATATCCGCTCGAGAAGTGCATCGTTCCGGGCATCTGCCTCGACCTGCGCCACATCGCGCCGCGCGCGGAGATCACGCCAGGCGACCTCGAAGCGGCGGTGAAGCAGGCGGGCCTTGCCGTGCCGAGGGGCGGCACCGTACTGCTCTGCACCGGCCATCACGCCCGCACCTTTCCGGGCAAGGACTATGCGACGGAGAATTCCGGCGTCAATGTCGCGGCGACCGAATGGCTCGCTGGCCGCGGCGTGGTGCATTTCGGCATCGACTCGATGCGGCCGGGCCCGATGGGCGACGTCAACCTGCTGGTGCACAAGGCCTGCCTCGATCTCGACATCACCCATATCGAGAGCCTGTGCAATCTGGAGGCGCTGCTCGGCCAGGGTCAGTTCACCTTCATCGGCTTGCCGATGAAAATGCGCGAGGGCACGGCCTCGCCCATTCGCGCTGTCGCGGTGTTCGACATGTGATAGGGTCTGCGCGCGGCCGGCGGCCGCAATGAACAGACCCGGCACGAGCCGGGCGAAACGCATCGGGGAGCAGCCGAGGTGGGCGACACGCTACGTCCGTCGCGACGCGACGTTTTTCGTAACCTCGGCGCTCTCGCCACGGCCGCTGCCGGCGCATTACTTGGCATGAGGTCCGCGAAAGCCGCAGCCTACCCCGACCGTCCCATCAGGATCATCGTGCCGTTCGCGCCGGGTGGTCCGACCGACATCATGGGGCGGATCCTCGCCACTCATCTCGGCGATGCCATCGGCGGCACCGTCGTGGTCGAGAACCGGGGCGGCGCCGGCGGCAATATCGGCATGGGCGTTGCGGCCCGCTCGGAGCCGGACGGCTATACGCTGCTGCTGACCACCAGCGCCTATGTCGTCAATCCCTCGCTCTACGCTCACTCGCCTTACGATCCCTATCAGGATTTCGCGCCGATCGCCGAGCTCGCGACCTCGCCCAACGTGATCCTAGCCGACCCGAAGCTCGGCATCAGCTCGATCGCCGAGCTGGTCGCGCGCGCCAAGGCCAATCCGGGCGAGCTCAATTATGGCAGCCCCGGCATCGGCACCACCCCGCATCTGACCGGCGAGCTCCTGAAGATCAAGGCCGCCATCGAGATGACACATGTGCCGTTCTCCGGCTCCGGCCCGGCCGTGCAGGCGGTCCTCGGCGGCACGACCCAGCTTGCGGTCGTCGCCCTGCCGCCGGCGCATCCGCATGTCCAGGCCGGGGTCCTCAAGGCTCTGGCGGTGACGGGGCCCGATCGCTGGTTCGACCTGCCGGACGTGCCGACCATGGTCGAGCTCGGTTACAAGGACTTTGTCACCGACACGTTCCAGGGCTTTTTCGCGCCTGCGAAGACGCCGCCCGCCATCGTCCAGCAACTCGCCAGCAACTCGCTTGCCATCGTCAAGACCACCCGGATTGCCGAACAATTACGCAATGACGGCTTCGAGGTGCTTGCCCACGGGCCGGACGGCCTGAAAAAACGGATCGACGATGAAGTGCCGAAATGGCGTGACGTCATCATGAAGGCCGGCATCAAGCCGGTTTGATCAGCCATGCGTCAGCCGTGCTGCCCGGTCTCTTGCTGCCTGTGGCTCGGCTGTCCTAGGTTGTCGCCAACACAAACAAGATCCGGGGAGGAAGCCGCCATGACCACGCGCCGTGATTTTCTCAAGACGGGCGCCGCCGCGGGCGTCGTGTTTTGCAGCTGCGGCCTGCTCAAGGGCGCGCATGGGCAAGCGGCGCGCCAGAAGCTGCCGGTCATGGTCAATGGCAAGCGCGTGAAGACCATCGACGTTCACTCGCATTGCCATTTCCACGAGGCCGGCGCGCTGCTCGCCGACGGGCCGAAGCTGCAGGTGCCGCCGGTCAACGGCGCGGAAGAGGCCTTCATCGACATCAACCAGCGCATTGCCGCGATGGACTCGCAGGCCATCGACCTCGAGGTGCTCTCGATCAACCCGTTCTGGTACGACCGCGACCGCGATCTCGCCGCAAAGATCGTCAGCATCCAGAACGAGAAGCTCGCCGAGCTGTGCGCCTCGAAGCCCGATCGTTTCGCCGGCTTCGCCTCCCTCACCCTGCAGGCGCCCGATCTGGCCGTGCAGGAACTGGAGACCGCGATCAAGAAACAGGGACTGAAGGGCGCTGCGATCGGCGATGTCGTCGACGGCGTCGAATTCTCCGATCCCAAATTCCATCCCGTCTGGGCCAAGGCGGAGGAGCTCGGCGTTCCCTTGTTCATTCACCCGCAAGGCCTTCCCGAATTGAACAAGCGCTTTGCCGGCAATGGCTGGCTCGGCAACACCATCGCCAATCCCTTAGGGACCACGATCGCGCTGTCCCACCTGATCTTCGAAGGCACCTTCGACCGCTTCCCCGGCCTGAAGGTGATTGCCGCCCATGGCGGCGGCTATTTGCCGTCCTATGCCGATCGCTCCGACCACGCCTGCCTGGTCGGACCCAAGGGCTGCAATCCCGAGGTGAAGCTAAAGAAGCAGCCAACGGAATATCTGAAGCAGATCTATTTCGACTCGCTCGTCTTCACGCCCGAAGCCATGCGCCATCTGGTCGCCCAGGTCGGCGCGAGCCAGCTCGTGCTCGGCAGCGACTATCCCTATCCCTATCCCTGGCAGATGCAGCCGGTGGATCACATCTTCGCCTGCACCACGCTGAGCGACGACGAGAAGGCGGACATTCTCGGCCGCACGGCGGCGAAGCTGTTCAACTTCTCGGCCTGAGTCGCGATGAATCGGTTCGAGCCGAAGACACGGTTCACCTCTCCCGTCGGGAGAGGTCGGATCGCATCGAGAGATGCGAGCCGGGTGAGGGGTTATTGTCTCTCGTTGGAGCTGCGGCCCCTCACCCGATTTGCTGCGCAAATCGACCTCTCCCCGCTTGGGAGAGGTGTCCTGCGCGGCGACCGATCGAGCCCGATCTCGTCGCGCCGGCGCGGCGGGATCGCGCTTGAAGTTTTCTGAAATCACGATGGAGGATGCGCAATGGCGCGAAAGCTGATCGACATTTCCGTGCCGTTGCAGAATGACGTGCCGGCCGATCCGCCCGGCAATCATCCGACCATCCAGTATATCGACCACAGCCAGGGCCTGCCGCGGATGCTGCAGTTCTTCGACGGGTTGAAGGCGGAAGATCTGCCTGACGGACAGGGCTGGGCGGTGGAGCAGGTCAATCTCTCCACCCATAACGGCACGCATCTCGATGCGCCCTGGCACTTTCATCCCACCATGAACAGAGGCGAGCGCTCCTGGACCATCGACGAGGTGCCGCTGGACTGGTGTCTGCAGCCGGCCGTGAAGCTCGACTTCCGGCACCTGCCCGACGGCTATGTCGCAACGCCCAAGGACGTGGAAGACGAGCTCAAGCGCATCGGCCACACGCTCTCGCCGCTGGAGATCGTGGTGGTCAATACCTCTGCCGGCGCCAAATTCGGCCGGGCCGATTACGTCAATTCCGGCTGCGGCATGGGCTACGAGGCGACCATGTACCTGCTCGAGCGCGGCGTGCGGCTGACCGGCACCGACGGCTGGAGCTGGGACGCCCCGTTCGTCTATACCGCCAGGAAATATGCGGAGACCAGGGATGCCAGCCTGATCTGGGAAGGCCACAAGGCCGGCAGGCATATCGGCTATTGCCACCTCGAAAAGCTGCACAATTTGGAACTTCTGCCCTCGACGGGATTCACCATATCGTGCTTCCCGGTGAAGATCGAACGTGCATCCGCCGGTTGGACGCGGGCCGTCGCGATCATCGAGGCGTGAGGCTGCACACAAAACAGGCTTGCGACTTTAGTTCTGCTTTGGCGAACCGGAGGCATGCTCGGTTTTGCTTGCCGGGACGGATCGTGCCATTACAATCCGGCCCAACCAAAAAGAATAGACATCAAAACAAATAATAAAGCGGAGAGAGACGACGATGAAAACGACATCCTTTGTGCATTGGTCCCTGTTCGGTGCAACCGCCCTGGGCCTTCTGACCGGCCTGACGCCGGCGCTTGCTGCCGACCCCATCAAGATCGGCGTCATTGCCGAAGCCCAGGCGATTGCCGGCGCATCGATCCCGCAAGCCGCCCAGATGGCGGCGGACGAGATCAACGCCAAGGGCGGCGTCGACGGCCGCAAGATCGAGATCGTCACCTATGACAATCACTCCTCGTCGGCCGATTCGGTCCGCGCCTTCCAGCGCGCCGTCAACGAGGACAAGGTCAACATCGTCATCGCAAGCTATATCAGCGAGGTGGTGCTGGCGCTCGAGCCCTGGGCCGCGCGGCTGAAAACCCCGTTCGTCACGCCGGGCGCGGCCTCCAACGAGATCAGCAAGAGCGTGCATGCCGACTATGAGAAGAACAAATACACCTTCCACGGCTACCTGACCTCGGCCGCGCTTGCGCAGTCGGTCTGCGACGCCGCCAAGGATCTGCTGGTCGACCAGAAGCACATGGCAAGCGCCGTCATCATGAGCGAGGACGCGGCCTGGACCAAGCCGCTCGATGTCGGCTACGAGGAATGCCTGCCCAAGATCGGGCTCAAGGTGCTCGACCATATCCGCTTCTCGCCTGACACCACCGACTTCACCCCGATCTTCAACAAGATCGAGTCAGCCAAGCCCGATGTGATCATCACCGGCATCTCCCATGTCGGCGTGCAGCCCACCGTGCAGTGGAAGAACCAGCAGGTGCCGATCCCGATGTTCGGCATCTCCTCGCAGGCGACCAATTCGACCTTCGGCAAGGACACCAATGACGCCGCCAATGGCGTGATCTATCAGGGCGTCTCCGGCACCGGCGTCGCGGTGACGCCGAAGTCGCTGCCGTTCGCCGAAGGCTTCAACAAGAAGTACGGCAACTATCCGTCCTACGCCGGCTACACTGCCTATGACGAGGTCTATTACATCGCCGACGCCGTGAAGCGCGCAGGCTCGACCGATGCGGATAAGCTGGTCGAGGCACTGGAAAAGACCGATTGGGAAGGCACCATCGGTCGCGTCCAGTTCTATGGCAAGGACGATCCCTTCACCCACTCGATCAAATACGGCAAGGGCTTGATCACCGGGTTGATGCTGCAGTGGCAGGATGGCCAGCAGGTGGCGATCTGGCCGAAGGAGGTCGCCAAGGCCCAGATGAAGTTCCCGAGCTTCATCAAGGTGACCTCGAACTGACCAGTAGAGAAGCGCACGCGCCCGAGCCAGGTCTTGTACTTGGCTCGGGAGCATCGTCCCGTCTCGTGATTTCGTGGAGTGGAGGCCAAGGTCTTGCCGCGGCTGAATTAAATGCTTGCTTTACAAATCCTGATCGACGGCTTTGCCGTCAGTGCCTTGTACGCGCTCGGTGCGACCGGCTTCACACTCATCTTCGGCGTCTCCGGCGTGCTCAACCTGTCGCACGGCGCCATCATGGTGCTGGCTGCGGTCGCCGCCTGGGCCGCAGCGAGCGTGCTGCACACCGGCACCTATGCCGGCGCCCTGATCGGCGTGGCGGTCGCGCTGCTCGCGTCCTTTGCGACCTATTTCGCGGTGGTGCAGCCGATCCAGCGCTCGAAGCGCATCCCTAATGAGGAGAAGGAAATCTTCGTCCTCACCGGCACGCTTCTCTGGGGCATCATGATCCAGGAGCTGATCGCGTATTTCTTCACCAACAATGCCAAGACGGTGCTGCCGATCGTCGAAGGCGTGGTCGACCTATTGGGCGTTCGCACGCCGAAGAACGAAATATTCACCGCAGCCGTCTGCTGGGTGGCGATCGGGGCCCTGTGGCTGCTCGTCAACCGCACCCGCACCGGCAAGGCCGTGCTGGCGGCCTCGATGAATCCCCGCGGCGTCATCCTGCTCGGGCTCGAGCTCAACAACATCTACCTCGTGGTCTGGGCGATCTATGGCGTGTTGGCCGGGATCGCCGGCGTGCTGCTCGGGATGTTCTTGGGCGTCAGCTCCTACAGCGTCGGCCCGCTGACCGCGAGCGCCTTCTCGATCGTGGTGCTGGGTGGGCTCGGCAGCGTGTCAGGCTCGCTGATTGCGGCCTTCGTGGTCGGCTATCTCGAGACGCTCACCGCCTATCTGATCTCCCCGGCCTATCGCACCATCCCGGCGCTCCTGCTCCTGGTCGCAGTCATGTATGTCAGGCCGCAAGGCCTGCTCGGGAGGCGTTGAGCATGACCGGCTTCTTCAAATCGCGGCTGTTCCTGATCTCGATCGTCGTGGTGGCGATCGCGGCGACGTTGCCGCTCTACGTCTCCGGCTATGTGCTGGGCCTCCTCACCGTCGCCTATTATTTCGGCGTGTTCGCGATGTCGTGGGATCTGCTGTTCGGCTTCGCGGGCGAGGTCAATTTCGGTCCGACCTTCCTGATCGGCGTCGGCGCCTATACGGCCGGCATTCTCAACAATCAATATGGCTGGTCGGTCTACCTCTGCATCTTCCTCGGCGCGATGGCCGCCGTCATCGCCGGCTTTGTGCTCGCGCTGCCGGCGCTGCGCGTGCGCGGCCCCTATTTCGGGCTGACGACGCTGGTCGCCGTGCTGATGCTGCAGAACTTCGTCGTCGTGTTCGCCGATCTCACCGGCGGCGAGATCGGACTGACCATTCCCGACGTGATCACCATCAGCGCCAACATCAACTACTGGATCGCGCTCGGCTTCATGGTGATCTCGGCCGCGATCCTATACGGCCTGTCGCAATCCCCGATCGGGCTCGTGCTGCAGGCAAGCGGCCAGGACCCGGTGCAGGCCGGCGCGCTCGGCTTCAACATCGTCAAGCACAAGCTGTTCGCCTTCATCGTCAGCGCCTTCTTCTCGGGGCTGTCCGGGGCGCTGCTGGTGTTCTATTTCGGCACCGCCTCGGTCGGCACCGTCGTCGACGTCGCCGTCGGGGTCAACGTCATCGTGGCCGCGGTGCTCGGCGGCCGCCGTACCGTGCTCGGCGCCGCCCTCGGCGCCATCTTCCTGATCGTCGCCGGCGAGTTCCTGCGGCCGACCGGGGAACTCGCCACCTTCATCGTCTCCTTCGTCGCGCTCCTGGTCGTGCTGTTCTTCCCCGGCGGCTTCCTTGGCGCAGCGCTGTCGCGCGAGGCCCGCTCGTGATGGATGCCCGCCTCAACTCCCCCGCCACGCTCCAGGTGCGCGGCCTCACAAAACGCTTCGGCGGCCTCACCGCGGTCAAGAGCCTCAGCCTCGATTTGCACGAAGGCGAGATCCTCGGCCTGATCGGCCCCAACGGCTCCGGCAAATCGACCGCCATGAAGTCGATCATGGGGATCGAGCGTCCGACCGCGGGCGAGGTCGTTTTCCAGGGCGAGAACGTCGCCGGCCTGCCCGCGCACAAGATCGCGCGCAAAGGCTTTGGCATGGTGTTCCAGCATTCCCGGCCGCTGAACCGGCAGACCGTGCTGGAAAACATCATGGTGGCGCTGCTGCCCGACAGCCTGCTCATGCTGTTTCCCGACAGGGCGCTGACCGAGCGCGCCAAATGGATCGCCAACCGCGTCGGGCTCGGCAATGTCATGGATCGCCGGCCGCCGACGCTGCCCTTCGCCGATCTGCGCCGGCTCGAGCTTGCGAAAGCGATCGCCCGGGATCCCAAGGTCGTGCTGGTGGACGAGCCTTTCGCCGGGTTGACGCTGGCCGAGGTCGGCATTTTCTCCGAGCTGATCAAGAGCTTTCGCGACGAAGGCCGCGCGGTGCTCCTGGTCGATCACAACGTCAAGAGCGTGGCGGCGCTGGTCGATCGCGTGCTCGCGATGTATCTCGGCGAGGAGATCGTCACCGGCCGCGCCGACGAGGTCATGCGCAACGAAACCGTGCGGCGCGTCTATCTCGGCGGCGCCATCGAGACCTCGGCACGGCCCGAGACCAGCTTCAAGGACAAGGTGCCCGCGCTGGAGGTCAAGGACCTCACGGTGCACTACGGCAAGGCGCAGGCGCTGGAGAATGTCTCCATCCACATCCATCACGGCGAGTTCGTCTCCGTGGTCGGCCTGAACGGCGCCGGCAAGACCACCCTGTTCAACGCGATCTCGGGCTTCCTGCCCTATGGCGGCGACATCGTGCGCGACGGCGAGAAGCTGCGCGGCATCAGCCCGGCGAAAATCGCGCGCAGCGGCATCGTGCAATGCCCCGAGTCGCGCGAGCTGTTCGGCGAGATGACGGTGCGGGAAAATCTCGACCTCGGCGGCCAGCATCTGTCCGAGGACGAGCGCAGCCGGCAGCTGAGCTGGCTGTTCGAGCTGTTCCCGATCCTGAAGGAGCGTCAGGGCCAGCTGGCGCAGACCCTGTCCGGCGGCGAGCAGCAGATGCTCGCGATCGGTCGCGCGCTGATGATGCAGCCGAAGATCCTGATCCTGGACGAGCCGACGCTGGGGCTTGCCCCGGTCATCCTGGAGCAATTGTCCAAGGCGCTGGAAAAGCTGCGGCAGACCACCCCGATCACGGTGCTGCTCGGCGAGCAGAACGTGACCTTTGCCCTGCCCCACGCCGACCGCGTCTATGTGCTGGAGCACGCCCGCATCGTTTGGGAAGGCGATCCCGGCCGCTTCGCGACGGAGGCCGGCGAAGGCTATTTGTGAGCGCTAGTCCTCGTCCCGCCCGCCAGCTTCGGCGAGCTCGCGCAGCGCCGCCGGATCGAGCACGACGATTGCGCCGTGCTCCAGCCGGACCCAGTTGCGCATCACCCAGGCGCGCAGCTGCTTATTGATGCTCTCGCGCGTCATGCCAACCATCTCGCTGATTTCCTGCTGCGTGATGGGAATGGTGTGGCTTTCGGGATCGGGCTTGCGCTTCTCGATCAGGCCGAGCAGCGCACTCGCAAGTCGTCCCGGCAGATCCTGCAGGATGACCTGTTCGACCTGCTCGCTGGTCCAGCGCAGACGCGCGCATAATAGCTCGATGAACTTCATTGCGAGCGTCGGCTGGCTCCGCACGAAGGGCAGAAAATCGCGGCGGTCGATGACGAAAATCTCGCAATTGGTATTTGCGGTGGCGTCGGCTGAGCGCGGCTGACCGTCCAGCACGGACATCTCGCCAAACAGCTCGCCCGGGCCCACCAGATTGAGGATCGCGTTGCGGCCATCGGGCGAGGACACACTGAGCTTGATCGTGCCGCTGATCACCGCGTAGAGGCTGTTGCCGGGATCGTCCTTGGCAAACAGCGTGGCGCCCCGCTTGAGGACCGTGTGCTTGGCATAGCGGCACAGCTGGTCCAGCGCCTCCGGCTCGAGATCCCGGAAGATCGGGTTTTGGCGCAGAACCGATAGTTTGCTGTTTGAGACGCGGCGAGCATCTCCGACGGTTTCCTGGGGCACGCCGGCTGTGACTCCTGGAGGGCTGCGGGGCACGCCATCCTTCCGTAGTCAAGGAAAGTGTCATTTTCAATCACAAAGAGCCCGCATGCGTCAGTCCGGCACGCCTCATTTGAGACGATTAAAGCAAGAAAAACGGCAATCTTTCTATGCTTTATCCATCGAATACAACTTAAGCGAAGCGGCGGTCTGGAACGACTCCAGCGGGGCCAACAGGGCGCGACGCCGCTCGTTACCGATACCGAGTTCCCTGATCGCGCGTGCATATTGCAAGTTGGTCACGCGCCATTGCGCCGGTCCTCAGGTGAGCTGCGACGCTCCACGAACCCGAGGCCTTCGAGCTTGCGACAGACCTCCGCACCGGCAAGCCAACGAGACCTGCGCACCCGCAGCCCCCCATTGCGCGCTGCGCGTCCAGCAAGCCGGCCGCAATCCCTGGCTAAGGGGAGACTGCGCTATCGCCCTCGGGCTCGGCAATCGGCCAGAGGGCGGGATGAGGGAGGCTAGAAGCTTCGCCGCTTTTGCGCCGGGGCATCCGTCGGTCTGGTCTGACGATCAGCCCAGGCCAGCACGACCGCGAAGCCGACAAAGACGACGGTCACGGCAAGGCTAACGATCAGCGCATCAAACGGCATGACGACCTCCTCGAAAATCGTTCCGCAAATATCGCGCGGGCGGCGAAATGAGGTCGTTGATGCGGATCAATTTCGGACTGCAGGGACGGAAATTTCGGTTAAGCCGCCGCGAGCGCCTCGGCGCGGGCGGGATCGAGCAGATGCACGCCGCCGGAGATGATCTCGATGACGCCGTCGCGCTCCAGCTTGGTGAAGGTGCGGCTGACGGTCTCGATGGTCAGCCCGAGATAATCGGCAATGTCCTGCCGGCTCATCGGCAAGGGCAGCGTGGCCGACGCCCCGTTCTGCCGGGCCAGGCGGTCGCGCCAGCTGACCAGGAAAGTTGCGACCTTCTCCTCGGCGGACCGCCGCCCCAACAGCACCATGTGCTCCCGCGCCTGGGCCAGCTCGCGAATGGCGAGCTCATTGATGCGACGCAGCAGATGCGGCTTGTCCTCGGCAAAACGCTGAAAGGACGCCTTGGAAAACCGGCAGACGTCGACTGTGCCGATCGCGTCGGCCGAGAAGTTGTTGCGCCCCGAAGCGGTCATGCCGAGGAAATCGCCCGGCAACGCAAATCCGACGATCTGCCGGCGGCCGTCGGGCAGCAGCTTGTAGAGGCGCATGACCCCGTCGAGCAGATTGTAGAACGAGGTGGTTATTTCCTCCTCCGCGAAGACCGTCTCACAGGGCGAAAAACGGGCGTGCCGACTGAGATGTTCGAACTCCTGCATCTCCGCCTTGTCGAGCGACGCGCAGATGCTGAATGGACGCACCGAGCAATCGGCACAGGATTGTCCATTCGACTCGATCGCAGCCAAGAAAGCTTTCATCTCCAACTCCGCAGGCTGCCGGGCGGCCATCTTGCGTGCTCGCCGATCAGTCCAATCACATCTTAGTCAAATGACCGTACGGCGATTGACGCAGATCAAGAATGGTCGTGATCGCAGCCCTTATCGTGCTACCGACACGCAAAGGCTGGCTATCCGATGCTCCGACTGGTGCTGTGCGAGGCCCTGATCTCGCTGACGCTGCTGACCGCCGCATTCGCGGCCTCGCCGGCCCAGCGCGGCAAGATCTATGCAAGCACCCATTGCGCGCGCTGCCATGCGATCGGGCGCACCGGCGCGAGCCCGTTCGAGCCGGCGCCGCCGTTCCGCACCCTGCACCTGCGTTACCCGATCGAATCGCTTGGCGAAGCGCTCGCCGAGGGCATCAACACCGGCCATCCCGCCATGCCGGAATTCGTGCTCGAACCCGACCAGATCCACGACCTGCTGTCGTATCTGAAGACGCTGGAATAGACGTCCTACCGCGCAAAACTCGCAAGCCCCGTCAGCCCGAAGTGCTCGCCTCAGCGAGCTGCGACGGCCGACGGCCCGGCTGCAGCAGCGGGGACCGTGCATCCTTCGAGGCAAGCTCTGCGCCGCAGGGCTTGCCTCAGGATGACGGTTCTGGACGAGCCTCGTGCGAGATTTGGACGCACCTCTCATAGCCCCTGCACCGTCCAGCCGATCATATCCTTCGCGATCCGGTCGAAAGTGTCGCTGAACGCGCCGACCGCTGCGGCCGGCTCGAGCTGGTTGAGCTTCTGGCTGCCCTCGAACAGCTTCGAGGCGAGCACCTTGCCGTTCTTGTCGAGGAGCCGCGCCGACAGCGCAATCTCCACTGTGGGCGACGGATCGGTCGCGATCCCGAAACGCCTGACATCGATGAGCAGCTGGAAATCAGGTTGCCCGAGGTCGGCCGCGCGCAGCGGCGCATGGGCGATGTCGTAATTCTCGAAGCTGTCGATCAGCCGCGCCTGCAGGAGTTTCGGAATGGAGTCCGCCCAGAGGAAATCGGCGAAATCTGGGTAGTCCTTGACGGGCGAGAACAGCATGCGCTGGGTCTGCAGCATCGCGACCGCGGTCGGCTCGGGGATCGCCAGCTGCCCCTTGACGGCCTTGGTCGGCGGGCCGAAATCCTGCGGCGCGCGCAGGTCGTAGGTGATCTTCTGCGCCGGCGCGCCGCCGCCCGTCATCTTCTCGAGGCCGGCGATGATGCCGTCGAGCTTGCCGGTGTTGCGCGCCAACCCGTCGGAGAAGGTCTTGAAATTGGCGATGGTGTCCTTCAGCGGTTCGGAATTCTCCGACAGCACGGTATCGACCTTGCGCAACGCATCGCGCGCGGCTGCCGTCATGCTGAGGCCCGCGCCGGGCTCGGCGACCAGGGTCGGCACCGCGCCGGAGCTCGCAAGCTCTGTGCCTCCCTCCAACGCGATCACGGGAACGCCGGTCAGGCCCTGAAACTCCAGCCCGACCTTGGTGTCGGCGCGCACCGGCGTGGTCGCAGCGACCGAGATGGTCGCATTGACGCGGCGCGGATTGTCGGGCGCCAGACCGAGATCGGTGACCTCGCCGACACGGATGCCGTCGAACAGCACCGCGGCTCCGACCAGGAGCCCCGGCACCGAGCCGTCAAACTGCACGTGATAGCTGGCGCGTGGGCCGAGACCGCCGGTGTTGTTCAGCCAGTAGACGAAGCCGAACACGGCGACGATGGCAGCCAGGACGAAGGCGCCGATCAGCACGAAGGGAGCGCGGGTTTCCATCGTTTCAACTCGCTTGAGGTTGCAGCATCTGGGAGCGCTTGCCGTGGAAATAGGCCCGCACCCAGGGATGGGTGGATTGCAGCAATTCGGCCATCGGTCCGATCGCGACGATCTTGCCGTCGGCCAGCGCCGCCACGCGGTCGCAGACCGTATTCAGGCTGGCGAGGTCATGGGTCACCATGAACACGGTCAGCCCGAGCGTCTTTTGCAATGTCTTGATCAGGGCGTCGAAATCGCCGGCCGCGATCGGATCGAGGCCGGAGGTCGGCTCATCCAGAAAGACGATCGCAGGATCCAGCGCGAGCGCTCGCGCCAGCGCCACGCGCTTGGTCATGCCGCCCGACAATTCGGCAGGAAACTTGTCGCCGTCCTCCGGGGTCAATCCCACCATTTCGAGCTTGGCGATGGCGATCTCGTCCATCAGCGACTGCGACAGCACGAGATTTTCGCGCAAGGGAAACTGGATGTTCTGGCGCACGGTGAGCGAGGAGAACAAGGCCCCCTGCTGGAACAGGATGCCCCATCGGGCCGCAGCGCTTTGCGTCGCGCGATCCTGCGCGTCACCGATCGGCCTGCCCATCACCTCGATGGATCCGCCGCGCCGATGAATGAGACCGATGATGGTCCGCATCAGCACCGACTTGCCGCCGCCGGAGGCGCCGACCAGCCCGAGAATCTCTCCCTTGCGCACATCCAGCGACAAATGGTCGAGCACGGTCTGGCTGCCGAAGCCGACCACCAGATCGCGTACTTGAATGGCGAAGCGTACATCGGTCTCCTGCATCGCTACATTCCGATCGAGGCAAAGAAGACCGCGAAGAGCCCGTCCAGCACGATGACCAGGAAGATCGACTTCACCACCGAGGTCGTGGTCTGCTTGCCGAGCGATTCGGCGCTGCCCTTGACCCGCAGCCCCTCGCTGCAGGCGACGATGCCGATCACCAGCGCCATGAACGGCGCCTTGAGAATGCCGACCTCGAAATGGGTGACGGAGATCGCGTCATGCAGTCGCGCCAGGTAGATCGGCGGCGACATGCCGCCATAGAGCTGCGCCACCAGGCCGCCGCCATAGAGTGCCGCAATCGATCCGATGAAGGTGAGGATCGGCAGCGCGACCACGAGCGCCGCGACGCGCGGCAATATCAGCACATCCACCGGGTTCAGCCCCATGGTGGAGAGCGCGTCGATCTCCTCGCGCATCATCATCGAGCCGAGCTCGGCAGTGTAGGCGCTGCCCGAGCGGCCCGCGACCATGATCGCGACGATCAGCACGCCAAGCTCGCGCAGCACCAGGATGCCGACCATGTCGACCGTGTAGGACTCCGCGCCGAACCTGCGGAAGTGGAAGAAACCCTGTTGCGCAATGATCGCGCCGATCAGGAAGGTGATCAGCACGATGATCGGGATCGCCTGCCAGCCGACCCGGTAGAGCTGATAGACCAGCGAGGTCAGGCGCAGCGAGCGCGGCCTGCGTACCACGTTGACCAGCGCCAGGAACAACGCCCCCAGCATCTGCAGGAACGCCGCGGCGTCCTCGCGCGCGTTCAAGGTGGCGCGGCCGAGGTCACCGAGCCTGGCGATCGCAGCATTTGCTGCCGGCTTCGGCGCGGGGCTGTGACGGTTGACCTGCCGGACCTCCTCCATCAGGCCGGAATAATTGTCGGCTATGCCGACGATCTCGGCCCGGTGTCCATGCGAGGCGGCGCGGCGGGACAGCTTCTCCAGGAGCCAGGCGCCGAGCGTATCGAGCTCCTCGACGCCGGCCATATCGACCCGCACGGAACTGGAACGGTCGAGCTCGGGCGCGACCACGGCCGTCAGATGCTCGAGGCTCGCGACATTGGCCGCGATCCAGGCCCCGCCAGGACGCAGCTCAAGCCGATTGCCGGATGGCGTAGCGGTCAGCACGGGTTCGGATATCAAGACTTGCATTCCTTTCGGCGTCACGGCGCCGTCGCGCCGCTTGCGGATTTAGTAAGACCTTGCCTTTCGTCCCATTTGACCTGCCTCAAGGTGCGCCCGAACGGCGGTTGACGCAAATCAAAGGTCGAACACCGCCCTCGTCTAGGCTTTCGCCCGAATTTGGCGAGGACGAGCAATGTTCGATCAAGGCGCGCTGAGGGACGAGCTGCAATCGTTGAAGGTGGATCTGGCGAGCATGCTGAGCTCGGCCGGCGAGGATATGCTGAACAGCTCGAAGGCGCGAGCGGATGCGCTCGCGGACCAGATCAAGGCGGCGCTCGCCGATCTCGGCGACGTCCTGGCCGAGGAGAACGGACAGATCGGCAGGCTGGTCGCCGATCGCCCGGTCGCCTCGCTCGCCTCGGCCTTCGCGCTCGGCGTCGTCGTCGGGCTGGCACTGAGGAGGCACTAGCGTGAACAGTGAAAACGTCGTCAAGCATGTTCGTGCGCTCTGGCGCACCGACAGGATCATTGCCGACATCAGGCTGCGTCATCTGCTCACGGGATTTGGCCTGCGGGCGTTTGCGGCGCTGATCGCCGTATTCGGCCTGGGCATGCTGGAATTGGCAGCCTATTTCGCCCTGCTTCAGCCCCTGAACGCGATCTATGCGGCCGTGATCCTCGGCATCGCCAATTTCGCGATTGCCGCCATCCTACTTGCCGTCGCTGCGAGGCCGCCCTCGGGGCGCGAGCTCGAGCTTGCCAACGAAATTCACGGCTCGTCGATCGAAGGACTGCAGCTCGAGGCACGCGCGCTGCAGTCCGAGATTTCCGGGATGATCCATCATCCGCTCAACGGCGTGCTGCCGCTACTCATCGTTCCGTTGATCACCATCGTCGCCAAGGCGCTGCGGCAGCATTCGGCCGCAAAACCGGCCCCCGCCGAAGCCGCGGCTGCGGAAACCGGCGAAGAAATGTAGGATGGGTTGAGCGCAGCGAAGCCCATCCTACGAGCTCACGCCGCCGCATCACAGCCGCAGCCGCACCTTGCAGATGTCGTGTTCATGCGGATCCGACTTCACCTCGAAGCCGAGGCTGCGGCACATGTCGAGCATGACGCTGTTCTCATGCAGCACGTCGCCCGAAATCTCCTTGAGGCCTTCGGAACGCGCATATTCGATGATCGTCTGCATCAGCGCCCAACCCAACCCCTTCCCTTTCAGGTCCGAGCGCAGCAGGATCGCGTACTCGCCGCTCTCGTAGATCGAGTCCGAATGAATCCGCACCACCCCGACCAGCTCGTCGGTTGCCTCGTCGAACGCGACAAACGCCATGGCGCGGGCATAGTCGAGCTGAGTCAGGCGGGCGATGAACTGATGGCTGAACTCCTTCATCGGCGCGAAGAAGCGCAGGCGGAGATCATCGGCCGTGACATGACGCAGCAGGTCGTGGATCAGCGGCTCGTCCTCGGGACGAATGGGCCGCACGAAAATCCGCCAGCCATCCTTGACCTCGATGTGCCGCTCCAATCGTGACGGATAAGGCCGCACCGCGAAATTCGCCGATGTCCTGCCCTTGAATTTCGGCGCGATCCGCCCGACCGCGATGCGCGCATCGACCGCGGTGACGCCGTTTTCATCCGCCAGCAGCGGATTGATGTCGAGCTCGCGGATTTCGGCGATATCGGTCGCCAGCTGCGACAGCTTGACCAGCACCATCGGAACGGCGTCCTCCCTGACCGCGGGCACGTCGCGATAGGCAGACAACAGGCGGGAGACGCGCGTGCGCTGGATCAGGTCGCGGGCGAGCTGCATATCGAGCGGCGCCAGCGCGAGCGCCTTGTCGTTGATGATCTCGACTGCGGTTCCGCCACGGCCGAACACGACGACCGTACCGAAGGTCGGATCGTCGGCGAGGCCCATGATCAGCTCGCGCGCCTTGGCGCGAACCACCATCTCCTGAACGATGACGCCTGCAATCCGTGCATCCGGGCGATGCGCCTTGGCGCGGGCCATGATGTCGATCGCCGCGGCACGCACCGCGTCCAGGCTGGTCAGGTTGAGAACGACGCCGCCGACATCGGATTTGTGCACAATGTCGCGCGAGTTGATCTTCAAAACGACGGTGGCGCCGCGCGCGAAGATCTGCGAGGCATAGGCCACGGCCTGATCGGGATCGGAGGCGGCAAACGTCGGCACCATCGCGATCTCGTAAGCCTCGAGAAGCTGCTTGATCTCGATCGGGTCCAGCCACTGGCGGCCGTCGGACAGGGCCGCGTTGATGATGCGCCGTGCGGCCTCGACGTCGGGTTCAAAGCCGACGGGCATCGCAGGCGGGACCTGCATCAGCGCGTCCACCACCTCGCGATGGCGCACCAGATGCATGAAGCCAAGCACGGCATCCTCCTCGGTCGGATAGTTCGGAATGCCGGCGCCAGAGAGCTGGTCGATCACCTTGGGCTCCGCGCCGGCCCAGACCGCGAGCACCGGCTTGGCCCGGCGCGCAGTCTGCTTGCGATAGTCGCCGACAAGCTTCGTCACGGTGGTCGCGATTTCCTCGGCGGAGGCAAGCGCCGTCTGCACATTGATCACCAGGATGGCGTCGTTGCCGCGATCCGCCAGTAATATTTCGAGCGTTGCGGCATAGCGCGCGGCATCGGCGTCGCCGACGATGTCGACGGGGTTGGAGCCGGACCAGGTTCGCGGCAACACCGCGTCGAGCTTCTCGCGAATCTCGGGCGAGAGCGCAGCCGGGATGCCCCCGAGCTCCACCAGCCGGTCGACCGCGAGCACGCCGATGCTGCCGCCATTGGTCAGGATCGCCAGCCGCTTTCCCGGCGGAGATTCCAATCGGCCCAATGTCTCGGCGCAATCGAACAATTCCCGCAGATCCGACACGCGCAGGATGCCGGCCCGCCGGAACGCCGCGTCGTACACCGCATCCGAACCGGCCAGCGCGCCGGTGTGAGTTCCGGCGGCGCCGGCCCCTTGCGCCGTGCGGCCGGATTTTACCACCACGACCGGCTTGATCCGTGCGGCCGCGCGCGCCGCCGACATGAATTTGCGCGCGTCCCTGATCTCCTCGACATAGAGCAGGATCGCCCGCGTGCGGCCGTCCAGCGCAAAGTAATCGAGCAGGTCGCCGATATCGACGTCGAGCTGATCGCCGATCGACACGATCCCCGAAAAGCCGACCCCGCGCTGGGCCGCCCATTCCACCATGGCAGCCGCGATCGCGCCCGACTGCGAAACCAGGGCGAGCGATCCCGCGCCGGGCATGTGCGCGGAGAAACTGGCGTTCAACCGCGCGCCCGGCATCATGATGCCGAGGCAGTTCGGCCCGATCAGACGCATGCCGTATTTGCGGGCCGCGCGATCCGCTGCCTCCGCGAGCGACCCCGCGCCATGACCGAGCCCGGCGGTGACGATGAGGGCGCCGGCACTGCCGAGACGTCCGGCCTCGTCAATGATCTCGGGGACGGTCTGAGGCGGCGTCGTGACGATGACGAGCTCGGGCACGAAAGGGAGCTGATCGAGCTTGCGTACCGGCTCGATGCCGTTGATCTCGTGGTAGCGGGAATTCACGACACCGAGCTGGCCACCGAATCCCGCTTTCCGGATATTGCCGAGAATGGCGCCACCAACCGAGCCGCGACGCGGGCTGCCCCCGACGACCGCGACCGAGTGGGGCAACAACAGGTTGCTCAAACGATATGTCGACATCAGCGATGATCCGGCTGGAGCATGATCCCGACCCAGACGGCCGCATCAGCGCAAAATGTGCAGCGGCTTTCCGAAAGGATCATGCTCGATGGAAGGCTCGGCTACCTTTGGCTATTCGATGGAACTGCAGCCGGCGCCTATCGCGACATCATAACCCAGCACGGCGGCTGGCCGATGACAGTCTTCGTGGCCCCGCCCCAGACGATCTGGTTCAGCCTGGAATGGTGAAAGGCCCCCATGACCAACAGATCGGTCCGGTTGGCCTTGACGTGGGCCTCGAGCACCTTTCCGATCGAACTGCCATCGATCGCGACCGTCTCGAAGGTCGCTTCGATGCCGTGCTCGGCAAGATGTTCGATGAGGGCCCGGCCGGATTGGATTTGTTCCGGGGTGGCGTCGTCGGTGACCGTGACGATGTGGACCTTTTCGGCCGCCTTCAGAATCGGGAGCGCATCGCCGACCGCCCTTGCGGCCGGCGCGCTGCCATCCCACGCGATCAGGACATCGTCCAGCAACAGCGGGAGATCGGCGGCCAACTCCTCCGGGCACAGCACGATCGGCCTGCCGGATTCGAACAACAACCCCTCGACCAGCCGTTCCGAGAACGAGTGATGCGATTTGACCGGCACAAGCGACAGATCGCGCAGCCGCGCCGCGTTGGCAACGGTGTCGACGATTTCGGAGCTCGCCAGGCGGTGCAGGTCTTTCGCGCTGCGGACGCCAAAGCTCGTCGCCGCGCCGTCGAATATCTTCAGGAAACCTTGCGCATCGGTGACGCTTCGCACGGCCTCCGCCGCCTCGGCATTGTCGAGATCCGCCGAAATCAACACTTTCGGACGGACGAGAACGTGTTCCTCGACCGCGATGCCGGTTACCCTGGCACCGAAATCGCCGCAGATAGCTACGCATTTATAGACGGCAGCGCGCGCTGCCTCGGTGGGTTCGCCGACCAGCGGCAACAGGACATCCTTGATCGCCATCGCTAGCTCTCCTTTGCCATCGAGAATGAGCCCATTCCGCCCCTTGCGAGTTGATCTTGCTCAAGCCACCGCCGTACGGCCGAGGGCAGAAGGTAGCGGCCGGATTGGGCTTTGTTGGGACGACGTTGGCCCGGGAGAAGCATGAATGCGCGCGATGGTACTACCGGCGCCGGGATCGCCGCTTCGGCTCGAGGAACGGACCGATCCGCAAGCCGGCGATGGCGAAATCCGCGTCAAGGTGAGCGCCTGCGGGGTCTGCCGGACCGACCTCCATGTCGTCGACGGGGAACTTCCTGACATCAAATACCCCATTGTTCCGGGCCATGAGATCGTCGGCCGGGTCGACCTCATTGGTCCCAACGTGACCGGTCTCAGCCTGGGCGACCGGGTCGGGATTCCCTGGCTCGGACACACCTGCGGAGTTTGCCGCTTTTGCCGCGACGGCATGGAAAACCTCTGCGATCGCCCGCTCTTCACCGGCTATACGAGGGATGGCGGCTTTGCCAGCCACACCATCGCCGACGCGCGCTATGCCTTTCCACTGGGCGAAGACGGCGACGACGTCTCGATCGCACCGCTGCTGTGCGCCGGCCTGATCGGATGGCGCTCGCTGGTGATGGCGGGGCAAGCCGAGCGGCTCGGGATTTATGGCTTTGGCGCGGCCGGGCATATCATCGCCCAGATCGCGAAATGGCAGGGACGCTCGGTCTATGCCTTCACCCGGCACGGTGACGTCGCCGCGCAGGATTTTGCACGACGGCTCGGCGCCGTGTGGGCTGGAGCCTCGGGCGAAGCGCCGGATCAACCGCTCGACGCCGCGATCATCTATGCGCCCGCCGGCGAGCTCGTTCCGGCGGCGCTGCGTGCGGTGAGAAAGGGCGGCCGCGTGGTCTGCGCCGGCATCCACATGAGCGACATCCCCAGTTTTCCCTATGCATTGCTGTGGGAGGAGCGGCAGCTGGTCTCGGTCGCCAACCTGACGCGCCGGGACGGCCTGGATTTCCTGAAAGTCGCGCCGCAGGCGGGCGTCAAGACAGAGACGACAGCATTTCCGCTCGACGAGGCCAACGAAGTCCTCTCCAGGCTGCGGTCGGGCCAAATACTTGGCGCCGCGGTGCTAAAACCGTAGAGCGCGCGATCGGTGACAGATGACAGGTTCAGGGACTGACGACGTCACGATGCAGGAGAAGGTCTTTGCCTTCCTCGGCGATGCCCGGCATCACGCCGGCGTGCAGCGGATCGACACCCATGCCGCATCGGTTTTCCTGGCGGACGATCGTGCGCTCAAGATCAAGCGTGCGATCCGCTTTCCCTTTCTCGACTATTCGACCCTCGACAAGCGAAAAGCCGCCTGCGAGGAGGAAATCAAGGTCAACCGGCCGTTCGCGCCGCAGATCTATCGACGTGTCGTGCCGATCACCCAAGCTGCCGACGGACAACTGAGCGTCGATGGACCCGGCACGCCTGTGGAATATGCCGTCGAGATGACGCGCTTCGATGAGCGCAAGACGGTCGACCATCTCGCGCGCGACGGCGCCCTCGATGGCCGCCTTGTCGATGCCATGGCCGATGCCATTGCCGCAGCCCATCGCGTTGCGCCGGCGGTGCCGGCGGATCCCTGGCTGCAATCCGTTCCCAAGCTCATCGACGACAATTCGACTGCGATGCGCGCGGCCGGCGGCTTTGCCGCCGACGACATCGACGAGCTCGGAACCGCCTCGCACGCCGCGTTTTCACGCCTGCGTCCGCTGCTGGAGCAACGCGGCAGGACAGGATTTGTGCGGCGCTGTCATGGCGATCTGCATCTCGCCAATATCGTCGTGATCGACGAAAAGCCCGTGCTGTTCGATGCGATCGAATTCGACGAGAAGATCGCCTCGATCGACGTGCTGTATGACCTCGCCTTCGTGCTGATGGATCTGTTGCATTACGGGCAGCAGGCCGCGGCGAACGCGCTGCTCAACCGCTATCTTTCGGTCACGGGACGCGAAAACCTCGAGGCGCTGGCGACGCTTCCGCTCCTGATGTCGATTCGCGCCGCCATCCGCGCGCAGGTCCTGCTGGCCAGGGCGCATCGCACCGGTGCCGACGGCACGGGCGCAAGCCGGGACGCGCGCGCCTATTTCGATCTGGCGAAGCGGCTGATCCATCCGCGGCGCCCCATCCTTGTCGCCTTAGGTGGCCTCTCCGGCACCGGCAAATCCGCCGTGGCGCGCGCCATTGCTTCCGACCTGCCGCCCGAGCCAGGGGCCATCATCCTGCGCAGCGACGTCCTGCGAAAGCAGATGTTCGGAGTTGGCCTGGAAGAAAAGCTTCCGGAAAGCGCCTACGGGCCGGAGGTGGGCCATCAGGTCTATGAGACCCTGACGCGGCAGGCCGGCGGCGTCCTCTCGCAGGGCCATTCGGTCATAGCGGACGCGGTGTTTGCCCGCGCGAGCGAACGCGCGGCCATCCTGGACGTCGCATGGCGGTCGCACATCCGCTTTATTGGGTTGTTCCTGGTCGCGGACCTCGAGACGCGGCAAAAGCGGATTTCGCGACGCATGCGAGATGCTTCTGACGCGACGATCGAGATCGCCCGGCTTCAGGAAGACTATGATGTCGGCGCAATCGACTGGGCGATCATCGACGCCTCCGGGACGCTCGAAGAAACCGTGAGCGCGTGCCGAAGCAGGATCGCCGCGTTTGAAGCGGATTAGCTCATCGTCGAACAGATGTTCCAAGCGCCAAATTCGTCGACAAAGCCTCCGGGCGCAAGACCGTCGCATGGCAGCGCGGATCGGGGCCTCGTCGCGCGGCTGAACCCGGGCATGGCCTGCGATACCGCATTCCGGATCATCGCACGGCGCCATCTTGCCAGCCTGGGCGCCTATCGGGAAGCCGCCATCAGAGGCGACGCGGACGCCCTTCACGAGATGCGCGTTGCTCTGACTCATCTGCGATCCGCTATCCGGTTCTTTTCGCCGATGGTCGACGACGCGCTCAAGCAGCGGATCTGGCGCGAGCTGAAGTGGCTGAATGGCGAGCTTGGTCCGGTGCGCGACCTAGACGTCACGATCGAGCGGATAATGGCCGCCTGCCCGAAGCCGCGAGAGGAGATTCCGCATCTTGCCGTCTGGCATGAACGACGTGCGGAGGCCTATCGCCGGTTGGCGCAGGCGCTGAGATCCATGCGCTATCAGCGCCTGATCGCCCACACGTCAACCTGGGTGACGATGGGTCCCTGGTCCACCATGGCCGCCAAGCGGGCGATCAAGCGACGTGCCGCTCCGGTCACCGCCTATGCGGCGGATCGCCTCGCCGGCTGGGAGAAGAAGCTGCTGCGCAGATGCCGCAAGCTGCCCGAGCTGACTGCCGCGAAGCGGCACCGCGTGCGCCTGTTGAACAAGCGGCTCACCTATTCCATCGAATCGCTGGCCGACCTGCTCGACGATGCTACTCTCGCCAGACAGAAGATCGCACTGAAGCCGCTGCGCAAGGCGCAACGCTGTCTCGGCCAGTTGAACGACAATGTCAACGGCCGCAGGCTCGCGCGCTCGCTCCGCAAGGCCGGAGTTGCGGTGCCGCTGCAGCTGCTCGACGCCAGGCGCGAAAAGCAGCTGCTGCAAAAAGCGGAAACCGCCTACCGCAAACTGGCCGCGCTGAAGCTCGCCAGGAAATAGCTGCCCGCAATACCGCCCTATTGATGGACGTAGTCGCCCGGGGCATCCGGCAGGTCCTTGCCGTCGGCGCTTCCCATCCGCGGCGGCTCGCACGGCTCGCCCGAGCGTTCAGTGAGCCAACGGGTCCATTCCGGCCACCAGGATCCTTCGTGCCTCGGAGCCGACGCCAGCCATTGATCGGGACCGACATAGGGCGCCTCCGCGGGCTTGGTCTCGACCTGGTAGGAATGTCCCGGTTCGTCCGGTGGCGCGACGACGCCGGCGTTGTGGCCACCGCTCGCCAGCAGAAAGGTGACGTCGGCGTCGACCTGGTAATGGATCTTGTAGACGGACTTCCAGGGCGCAACGTGATCCCGCAGCGTGCCCACCACAAACATCGGCGTATGAATGTCCGACAGCGCAATCGGCTTGCCGTCGACGAGATAGCGTCCCTCGGCCAGATCATTGCGCAGGAACAGCTTGCGCAGATATTCGGAATGCATGCGATAAGGCAGGCGCGTGGCATCCGCATTCCAGGCCATCAGGTCGCTCGCCGGTGCCCGCTCGCCCATCAGGTAGTCGCGCGACACCCGCGACCAGATCAGGTCGTTGGAGCGCAGCAGCTGGAAGGCGCCCGCCATCTGCGTGGTATCGAGGAAGCCGCGCTGCCACATCATGTCTTCGAGAAAGGCGACCTGGCCTTCATTGATGAACAGGGTCAACTCGCCGGCCTCGGTAAAGTCGGTCTGCGCCGCCAGCAGCGTGATGGACTTCAGCCGCCGATCGCCGTCGCGCGCCATCGCCGCACTCGCGATCGACAGCAGCGTCCCGCCGAGGCAATAGCCGAGGGCGTGGATGCGCCGGCCGGGCACGATCACGTTGATCATCGCAAGCGCAGCCTCGATGCCCAGCGTGCGATAATCATCGAAGTCGATATTGCGATCATCCGCCGCCGGATTGCGCCATGAAATCATGAACACCGTGAAACCCTGGCCGGTCAGATAGCGCACCAGCGAATTGTGCGGCGAGAGATCGAGAATATAGAATTTCATGATCCAGGCCGGCACGATCAGAATGGGCTCCGGGCGGACCTTTTCGGTGACGGGCTGGTACTGGATCAGCTCGATCAGATGATTGCGAAAGACGACCTTGCCGGGCGCGGTGGCGACCGTCTCGCCGACGACGAACCGCTCGTCCTCCGGTGCACGCCTGCCCGGCGACAACAGCCGCATCAGGTCGCTGTACCAGTTCTGCAGACCCAGAACGAAGTTCTCGCCGCCGGATTGGAACGCCTTCTGCAACACCTCGGGATTGGTGGCGGCAAAATTGGACGGCGCCAGCATGTCCAGCACCTGCCGGATCGAGAATTCGACCACGGCTTCGTTTGCGGGCGCCACGCCGCGGATGCCGGTGGCGGCATTGTGCCACCACTGTTCTCCGAGCAGGAACGCCTGCGCCAGCAGATTGAACGCCGGGTTCTCCCATTCCGGGTTGGCAAAACGGTGATCCTGCGGCGGCGGCTTGACCAGCGACCAGGGTTGTCGGTCGGGCTCGCTGACGCGGCCGGCCGCCCGCAGGAGGCGTCCCGCATTGCTCATCGCTTCCCTAGCGATCTCGAGCTGGCGTTGCGGCGCCGCGGCCAAATGTGCAGTCCAATCGATAAAGGCGAGCGAGAGCGCAACCGGCGAAATCCCTCCGGTCAGACGGGCGACCGCGGCGTGAAAGGCCCGGTCGGCCAGGTGATCCTCGTCCTGCGCAGGCAAGCCCGGTTGCTGCGTGCGCACCGGCAATGGCTGAAGCTTGCGGGAATCGCGGCTCTGCAAGGGTCCGTCGTTCAGGGGTCCGTCCTTCAGGAGTCCATCCTGGCATTTCACGGCGGGAGACGGCAGCGCCGGATCGGTGCTTGCCACGGTCGTCGATGTCAGCTGCACGGGCTCTTCTCTGATGTTTTTGGCGCTCGGGATGCAGGAGGCGTCAAGGTCAGTCTTCGGCGGGGCGGCCGAACAGGCTCGATACGGCGTCGATCATCCGTCGACCATGCGTGAAGATCCGGTCACAGTCGCGGCGAATAAAGTCGATCTGGTGCTGACCGCATTCCTCGAACATTGTCTTGACGTTGCTGACGGAGTGAGCGCCTGCCATTTTCGAGGTGAACTCGGCCAGCAGATGCGTCTCCGTTCGCGCCCGATCAATCCACTCCTGGGTCGCAAAGACGGCCTCCTCGAGGGCGACCCGCTGGGCTCCATAAAGGAAATTCAGGACCCGCTTGTTGGCCTGGCCGACCGGCCCCGTGGCCTCAACCACCGCCGCCTGCTTTTCGAACAACTCAGCCATGTGACGCTCCCGGTAAGATCACCCCTGCTTTTCAGTCTAACCGACCGGCGGCGCCGGATGTTGAGCTGCGTCAAGCCGATCGGCGGCCGGCCTTCGCTTGACCTCGATCAAATCGGGCCCCCGGTAACGGATTAGCCTGTTTTGCATCGAGACATTTCCAGAATTCGCGGAGCCCTCCATGCGCGCCCACCAAATCATGACCAAACCGGTCATCACCGTTTCCCCAGACACGACGATCGTCGATGCGGCCAACATCATGCTGCAGCGGCATGTCAGCGGCCTCCCCGTCGTGGAGGGCGGCAAGCTCGTCGGAATCGTGTCCGAAGGGGACTTCATCCGGCGCAGCGAAATCGGCACCCAGCGCAAGCGCGGCCGCTGGCTGCGCTTCATCCTGGGGCCCGGCCAATCCGCTTCCGATTTCATCCATGAGCACGGCCGCAAGGTGTCGGAGGTCATGACCAAGGATCCGCTGACCATCACCGAGGATACGGCGCTCGCCGAGATCGTGGAGCTGATGGAAAAGAACAACGTCAAGCGGCTGCCGGTCGTTCGCGGCAGCGAGGTCGTCGGCATCGTGTCGCGCGCCAACCTGCTCCAGACGGTCGCCAGTCTCGCCCGCGAGGTGCCTGACCCGACGGCAGACGACGATCACATCCGCAATCGCATCATCGCGGCGATGGAGAAGAATGATTGGTGCCCGTTCGGCCTGTCCGTCATCGTCAAGGACGGCATCGTCCACCTCAGCGGCGTGATCACCGAGGAGCGTTCGCGTCAGGCCGCCGTCGTCGCCGCGGAGACTGTCGAGGGCGTGAAGAAGGTGCACGACCATCTGTGCTGGGTCGACACCATGTCCGGCATGTACCTGAACTCGCCCGAAGACGAGGAGATGGCGAAGGCGAGCTGATCAGGCGAGCCGATCAAAGCAGCTTTCCGTCCGGTCCAAAGAACGGATGCGGACCATCGAAGTCTCCGATCGGCACCTGATGGGTCACCACCGTGCCCAGCCCCTCGCCCGGAAACCAGGCGTGCAGGTGCAGAGCGGGCGGCTCGACCTTGAAGGACGGCTCGCGCAAATGCGCGAGATCGAGGTCGACGGCATGATTGGGCGCCGGGCAGATCGTGCAGGGACGGCCCGCAAACATCGTCAGCGTGGCCCGATGCACATGTCCGCAGGCGATCAGCTGGACCCGCGGATGGCGTCGGACGATCGCGGCGAGTTCATCGGCGTTCTGCAGATTCTGCCGGTCCATGTGCCAGATGCCCGCGATGAACGGTGGATGATGCAGGAACAGCAGCGCCGGCCGGCCGGTCGTCGAGGCCAGCGCGGTCTCGAGCCATTGCAGGGTGGGTTGGCCAAGCTCGCCATGCGGCTTGCCATGCACGCTTGAATCGAGCAGCAGCAGGTCGAGGTGGCCGGCTTCGATCTTTTGATCGAGCGGGCCGGATGGAAAAGCGTAAGTCGACCTCGGGAACGACGTCCGCATCAAGTCGCGGGAGTCATGATTGCCCGGCACGGCCGCATAAGGCAGCTTCAGGGGCTGCAGCAAGCGAGCCAGATGCGCGTACTCCTCGGGTGTCGGCGTGTCCGCGAGATCGCCTGATATCACCACGAAATCCGGCGCCGGCTGCAAGGCATTGAGCGCGGCGACGCATCGCTCCAGCGCCTTGGCCGTGTCGACGCGGCCATAGGCCAGGGAACCAGGCGCCTTGATATGCAGATCCGAGATCTGCGCGACGATAACAGGTCTTTCCGACATCGTTTCTCAGGCCTCCGACGGCAGCAGGCGGATCGCATCCGGCGCGATCGAAAGGCCAACCCGCTCGCCGGCCCTGGCTTCGATCGTATTCGGCGCGTCGACCGTCAAGGGCTTGTGAGCTGCGCCGCTGACGACAAAACGCTGCCGGTCGCCGATGAAGCTGACGCTGTCGATCGTGCCTGACAGGGAACCATCTCCCGCGGCAACGATCCGGATCGTTTCAGGCCGGATCATGGCGAGCACATCCCCCCGGCTGCCCTCGACGGCGGTCGGCAACCGCCCGCCGGGAAGCACCAGCTGCCCGTTGTCGAGCGGCGCCTCCACTATGTTCGCAGCACCGATGAACTCGGCAACAAAGCGATTCTTCGGTGCAAAATAGATCTCGCGTGGCGAGCCGATCTGGGCGATCGCTCCCTTGCGCATCACGACCACCCGATCGCCAAGTTCCATGGCTTCGGCCTGGTCGTGCGTCACATAGATCGCGGTGATGCCGAGCGCCCGCAACAAGCGATTGAGCTCGCTGCGCAGCCGCTCGCGGAGCGCTGCGTCAAGCGCCGTCAACGGCTCGTCCAGCAGCAGAATGCCGGGCCGGATTGCGACCGCGCGCGCCAGTGCCACGCGCTGGCGCTGGCCGCCGGAGAGCTGATCGATGCGACGGTTCTCCAGCCCGGCGATGTTGGTCAGGGCCACCAGCTCGGCAACGCGCGCGTCACGCTCCTTCTTGGGCATGCCGCGGATTTTCAGGCCGTAAGCGATGTTCTCCGCGACGCTCATGTTCGGGAAGAGCGCGTAGGACTGGAACACCATGCCCACATTGCGCCGCTCGATCGGCACCGTGGTCATGTCCTTGCCGTCGAACAGCACCTTGCCGCCGGGATCGGGCCGTTCGAGGCCGGCGATGATCCGCAGCATGGTGGTCTTGCCGCAGCCGGAGGGTCCGAGCAGCACCAGCGTTTCGCCGCGCGCGATATCGAGCGAGGCCGGTTCCAGCGCATGGGTGCCATCCGCAAAGGTCTTGCCGCAATGTTCGATGCGTACGGCGGCGCCGTGACCACTGACGAGGCTTTCGCTGGCCACGTTCACTTCGCAAGCTCCCTGTCTGCGAACAATTGCATCGCGACCAGCAGCGGCACGATCATGATGAAGAAGATCAGCGTATAGGCCGAAGCGACTTCAAGCCGCATCGAGGCGTAGCTGTCGGCGAGCCCGATCGGCAGGGTCTTGGTCAACGGCGTATGCAGCATCCAGGTCAGGTTGAACTCGCCGAGCGACAGCGTCACCACCATCAGGCTTCCCGCTAGAATGCCCGGCACCGCATTGGGGACGATCACGTCGGCAAACCGCCGCCAGGGCGACGCGCCGAGCGAGGCCGCGCCCTCGTCGAGCGTCTTGATGTCGACGGTGGCAAAGATCGCCATCACCGATCGCACCATGAAGGGCATGGTGAAGATGACATGGCCGACCAGGATGAACAGCCAGGAGCGGCGGAAGTCGCTGAAGCCGCCATAGGTGAGCAACAGCGCCAGCGCAATGGCAAGGCCGGGAATGGCGAGCGGCAGCGTGATGATCTCCTCGATCGCGCGCGAGAGCTTGCCGCCGCTCAAGTGCAGCGCATAGGCCGCGGGCACCCCGGCGAACAGCGTGACGGCCAGCGTCGCGAGCGCGATCACAAAGGAGAGGAAGATGGTGCCGGCATAGAGGTCCCAGACCTGGGCGACCCACTGCAAGGTGACGCCGGACTCAATGCCGCGGAAGTAATTGACGGTCACGCCGGCGGTGATGGAGAGGCCGGCCGGCACCACCAGGAATGCAGCGACCAGCAGCGTAAAGACAAGCTGGCAGGTGAAGATCAATCGGTCGCGCATGGCCCTACCCCGCCGCAGCCACCGCGCCGCCGGTGAACGAGCGGGCGAGCGCGAGGATGAACCAGGTGATGACGCCAAGCCCGACCGACAGCGCTGCCGACGTGGCAAAGTTCGCGGCCAGCGTGAACTCGGTGTAGATCAGCATCGGCAGCACGTCGATATTGGTCGCCAGCGTAAAGGCGGTGCCGAAGGCCCCCATGGCAGTTGCAAAGGCGATGGCGCCGGAGGCGATGAAAGCAGGCATCAGCGCCGGCAACACCACGTCGCGCTGCACCGCCCAGGGGCTCGCGCCCAGCGACCGCGCCGCTTCCTCGAGGCCGGGGTCGAGCTTCTGCACGGCGGCCATCACGGTGAGGATGACACGCGGAATCGAGAAATACAGATAGCCGAGAAACAGCCCGTAGATCGAATAGGCAAACACCCATTTCTCGCCGGCCAGATGGCTGGTGATGCTGCCGATGAGACCTTGCCGCCCGGCGAGCAAGATGATCATGAAGCCGACGACCACGCCGGGAAAGGCCAGCGGGAATGTCAGCATCGCGATCAGCACGGCGCGGCCCGGAAAGCGATGGCGCTGCAGGAATATGCCGGCGATCGTAGCCACGATCAGCGTCACGACCGTGGTGGCGGCCGACAGCAAGACCGTATTGATCAAAGTCGCGCGGTAGCGCGGCTCGGTGAGGATCGCAACATAGCCGAGCAGCCCCTGCGGCCCTTCCGCGCCGGTAACGAGCAGGCGCGTCATGGGCAGCAGGAAGAAGGCCGCCGTGACGACCACGAGCGGCAGCAGGCAAAGCCCGACAAAGGTTCGATGCGACATCAAAGCGAAAGCGCCCCCGCTTCTCCTAAGCCGAGGCACTATACCGCATCAACGGACTTCGGCGAGATAGCGATCGACGAAGGCCTTCTGCGCTGTCTCCATCGCGCCCCAATCGACGCTCTTGGCGCGTGCATAGTCGCTGTCGGGCAGGAATTTGGCCTTCACCGCCTCCGGCAGCTGAATCGGCCGCGCAGGCCGCAGATAGGCATTGGTCCAGATCGCCTGGCCCTTGTCGGACAGGAGATAGTCCAGGACCTTCTTCGCCTTGTCCTTGTCGGGCGCGTTCTTCACGAGGCCGACGACATAGGGAAACACCACCGAGCCTTCGCACGGGATGACAAATTCGAAATTGCCCTTCTCGGTGTATTTCGCGCGATAGGCGTTGAAATCATAGTCCAGCAGGATCGGCATCTCGCCCGAGACGACGCGGGCGTAGGAGGTCTGCTTGGGAACGATCGGATCGTTCTTGCGCAATTCCTTGAAGAAGGCGATGGCCGGATCGAAGTTCGAGGCCGATCCGCCGAGCGCGAGATTGATCGCGACCGCGCCGACATAGCCGACCGCGGCCGAGCTCGGATCGAGATAGCCGACCATGCCTTTGTAGTCGGGCTTCAGGAGGTCCTTCCAGCAGGCCGGCACCGGCTTGCCGCCGAGCGCGTCCTTGTTCACGAACAGTCCGAGCGTGCCGGAATGGATGGTGGTCCAATAGCCGTCCGGATCCTTCAGCCCCGCGGGCACCTGGTCCCAATTGGCGGGCTTGTAGGGCTCCAGCGCATCCTGCGCCTTGGCCTTCATGCCGAAGTTCACGCCGAAATAACCGATGTCGGCAACCGGATTGCTCTTCTCGGCGAGGATCTGGGCCAGCGCCTGGCCGGAGTTCTTATTGTCGTGGGGAATGTCGTAATTGAGGTCGGCCTTGACCGCCTTCAGCATCGACGCCCAGTCCGCCCATTCGGGCGGGCAATTGTAGCAGATGACGTCGGCTGCCTTGGCCGAGTGCCAAGGCGCCAGCACGGCCACGACCAGCAACATCAGGGCAAAACGGACGAGCTTCATCATGCGGGCTCCAATAGCGGCAAACCGTGCAGCCAGACCAAAGGGATGGCCTCCCACTATAGGGCGCGCATGAAGGATTTGCGACGGCCGCGACCTTGCCCTGCAGCAAGTCGCGTGACGGCGACCAAAGCCGAAAGGAGTTAGCGCGGTACCACCGCGGTGGCTTCGATTTCCACCCGTGCATCCTTTTCGACGAGACGCACCACCTGCACGAGTGCCATGGCCGGATAATGCGCGCCGAGGATCTCGCGATAGGCCTGCCCGAGCTCCCTGAGGCTGGCCAGATACTCGTCCATATCGACCACGTACCAGGTGAGCCGGACCAAGTGCTCGGCACGCGCGCCGCCTTCGGCAAGAATGGCTGCAATATTGCTGAGCGCCTGGCGCGCCTGTCCGACAAAGCCCGCCGCCAGACGCTCCTGGGCGTCCCAGCCGATCACCCCGCCCGTCACCACGATGCGGCCCTCTGCGGCCACGCCGTTGGCATAGCCTTTGGGCATCGGCCAGCCGCTGGGCTGCAGGATCTGCAGGCCGGTTGCGGGTTCTTTTGTGACCGGCAGCACCGCAAGGGCGGGCGCTTTTGGCGTGCTCACGAGCAAGTCCTCACCATTCGAGTGGCTTCATTCCGCCGCGATCCCCGCCGAAGCGTGACCGGCCTGCGCGATCTGCCTCAAGGCGAACCGCTTCAGCTTGCCAGTCTCGGTCTTGGGCAATTGCGCGACGAACTCGATCGCGCGCGGATATTTGTATGGCGCGATCTCGCGCTTCACATGGTCCTGCAACGCGGTGACGAGCGCATCGTCACCCGTGAAATTCGATGTCAGGACCACATAGGCCTTGACGATCATGCCCCGCGCCTCGTCGGGCGCGCCGACCACGCCGCACTCGGCGACGGCCGGATGCGACAGCAGCGCGGCTTCGACTTCGGGTCCTGCGATATTGTAGCCCGACGAAATGATCATGTCGTCGGCGCGGGCAACGAAGCAGAAGCGTCCGTTCTGGTCGCGCATGAACGCGTCGCCGGTCAGATTCCAGCCGTCGCGCACGTAGTTCGTCTGCCTGCTGTCGGCGAGATAGCGGCAGCCGGTCGGGCCCCGCACCGCGAGCTTGCCGACCGTGCCGGCCGGCAGCTCGTTCATGTCCTGATCGACGATCTTCGCTTCATAGCCGGACACCGGGTGCCCGGTGGTTCCGGCGACGGCATCGCCGATCCGGTTGGTGATGAAGATGTGCAGCATTTCCGTGCTGCCGATGCCGTCGAGGATCGGCTTGCCGGTCTTCCTGGTCCAGCTTTCAAACACCGGCGCCGGCAAGGTCTCGCCCGCCGAGACAGCCAGACGCAGCGAGGACAGGTCGGCGCCTTTGTCCATCGCCGCCATCATTGCGCGATAGGCGGTCGGCGAGGTGAAGCAGACGGTTGCCTTGTAGGTCTCGATGATCTTCACCATCTCCGGCGGCGATGCGTTCTCCAACAGCGTGGCGGTCGCACCGAAACGCAGGGGGAAGATGGCAAGACCACCGAGGCCGAAAGTGAAGGCCAGCGGCGGCGAGCCGACGAAGATGTCGTCGGGCGTGACTTTCAGCACTTCCCGCGCATAGCCGTCCGCGATCATCAGCAGATCGCGATGGAAATGCATCGTCGCCTTCGGCTCGCCGGTCGTGCCCGACGTGAAACCGAGCAAGGCGACATCGTCCCGCCCGGTCTTCACCGCATCGAAGCGCACCGGCTTGTTCAGCGCGACGCGATCGAGCTCGGCATCATGGTTGGATGTGCCGTCGAAATTGACGACCTGCTTGAGGAAGCGGCTGGTCTTGGCGCAGGCGACGAGCTCGTCGGCGATGCGGCTGTCGGTCAGCGCCAGCGCGATCTCGGCCTTGTCGACGATCTTGGAGAGCTCCCCTGCCCGCAACATCGGCATGGTGTTGACCACGACCGCGCCCGCCTTGGTCGCCGCGAGCCATGCCGCAACCAGCGCCGGATTGTTGCCCGAGCGGATCAACACCCGGTTGCCGGGCTTGACGCCGTAATTTTCGACCAGCGCATGCGCCAGGCGATTGGACCAGTCGGCGAGCTCCTTATAGGTGCGCTGTCTGCCATTGCCGATCAGGGCGATGCGGTCGCCCATTCCCATCTCGACAATGCGGTCGGTCAGCTCGACCCCCACATTGAGATAGTCAGGATATTGGAACTCAGGCCGGTCGAGCAGCAGATCCGGCCATTGCTCTGACGGCGGCAGATTGCGCCGTGCGAAATCATCGACATGGCCCGACGGGCCGAGACTTCGAATTCCACCTGACATCTTTCATCGCCCCTCTTGTTCGGGACCAAAATTCAGAACGCCCGGCAGCGCTTTATCCTTAAACATTTTATACTTAAAACAATTGGACGCAAGAGCGCAATTTTGAGCATCGGACGCTTTTCCGGTAGGCGCCGGCTAGCCCCCGGCCAGCCGTTTCAGCCGCGCAACCATCGGCGAATCCGGGTCGGCCAGCGGTGCGATCGCGGTGAAATGGTTGGCCGCGGCGACCACGCCGAATTGCGTCGCGACGCCGGCGCTGCCCCATTGTTCGGCGATGGCGCGGCTCTGGCGGAAATATTCCGCGCTTTCCCGCTCGCCTACCACAGCATCAAGGCTGGCGCCCTTCGGCGGCGTCCAGAACAACGGGCTCGCGGCTTTCGCGGACGCATCATCGAGGCCAAGCGCCTTGTTGATGGATGTTCCGACCAGCGGGACAAGGTCGAACAGACCGGAAATGGCGTAGGCCGCCATGACGAGATCACGCGGCAGGGCGGCGTCGATGGCTGGCCAGTCCGTCGCCAGCATGCAGGCGGCAAGATGGCCGCCCGCCGAATGCCCTGCGATCACCAGGCGCTGTTCGAGCTTCGCCAGCGCGCAAGTCGCCGCACGCATCTGTTCGATGATGTCGGCCACCGTGACATTGGGGCACAAATCGTAGGTAGGAATGGCGACGCTGATGCCATGGGCATTGAGCCCGCGCGCGCAGTGGCTGAACGACGAACCGCCCAGAGCCTGCCAATAACCGCCATGGATGAAGACGACGGTGGGACCGGGCCGGTCGCCCGCGAAAAAATCGATCCTGTTGCGAGCGCCGGGCCCGTAGGACATGACGCGCGGCGGACATTGCGTGCGATAGGCCGCCGCGTCGCGCGCCCATCCGGCCATCAATTCGGGATTTTCCGGAACCCTGGCCCGGTTGTTGTATTCGACCTCGTAGTCGATCTCCGCCATTTGCGTCACGGCATCCGTCGGCTGGCGGATTTCTGGGCCGACGCCTTGGTCTTGGCGAGCAGGCGCATCAGCTCGCGCACATCCTTTGGGGTGAGATCGGAGAAAAGGTCGGCGATCCAGGTCTCATGCTCGGCCGCCATCTTGCGGAATTCCGCGCGGCCGACCTTGGTTAGACGGATCACCTGCACGCGGCGGTCGCTTTCCGACGTGCGCCGATCGAGATGGCCGGATTCGACCAGCCGCTCGACAAGTCCGGTGACATTGCCGTTCGACACCATCATGCGCTTGGAGACATCCGACAAGGTCATGCCGTCGGGCACCTTGTCGAGCTGGGCCATCAGGTCGAAGCGCGGCAGCGTGACGTCGAAACGCTCGCGCAGCCGGCTGCGCACCTCCCCTTCGATCAGGGTCGTGCAGGTGAGAAGGCGCAGCCACAGCCGCAACTCGTTGCCGTGATCTTCGGGCAGCTCAACGGCCTTGGTCTCGGAATCCAGCATCATGATGCGATCATAGCCTGCGGCGGGCGGGACGGCCAATTATTTTGACCTTCAAATATCTTGGCGCGCTCTACAAGTCAAAATTGCGGGGCCATCCCGGATCTCGATCTGCAAGGCTCGGCGCCAATTTCTTTAGGCTTCAAGCAATTGGCGCGCCCCTTGCATGCCGGAGCCGCGGACCATCTGCGATATCGCCGCTTTGCTTGCAGCAGGCGCGGTCATCAGAATAAGCTTGGAAAGACCATGTGGCCCAGCCATTCGGCTCGAGGCGGGCCGCCGATCAGGGGAGTTGCCATGACAAAGCAGTCGCGAGCGGCCGGGCTGGCCATCCTGTTGAGCATCGTCTCGAGCGCAGCCGTCGCAGAGGACAAGATCAAGGTCGGCGTGATCGTGACGCTGTCGGGTCCCGCAGCGGTGCTCGGACAGCAGGCCCGCGACGGCTTTGCCCTTGCGGTGAAAGACCTCGGCGGCAAGATGGCCGGCAAGGACGTCGAGATCACCGTGGTCGATGACGAGCTCAAGCCCGATGCGGCCGTCACCAAGATGAAAGGCCTGCTCGAGCGCGACAAGGTCGACTTCGTGGTCGGCCCGATCTTCTCCAATATCCTGCAGGCGATTCACAAGCCGGCGGTCGACACCAAGACATTCCTGATCAGCCCCAATGCCGGCCCCTCCAGCTATGCCGGCAAGGAGTGCAGCCCCTACTTCTATGTCACGTCGTACCAGAACGACCAGGTGCACGAGATCCTCGGCAAGGTCGCGCAGGATCGCGGCTACAAGCGTGTCTATCTCCTGGTGCCGAACTATCAGGCGGGGCGCGATTCCGTCGCCGGCTTCAAGCTCGACTACAAAGGCGAGATCGTTGAGGAGTCCTACATGCCGCTCGGCACGCTGGATTTCCAGCCTGAGCTCTCGAAGATCGCTTCGCTCAAGCCCGACGCCGTCTTCACCTTCATGCCGGGCGGCATGGGCGTCAATTTGGTGAAGCAGTACCGGCAGGCCGGACTTGCCGACACGATACCCGTGCTGTCGGCCTTCACTGTGGATGAATCGACCCTGCCAGCCCAGCAGGATGCCGCGCTTGGCATGTTCGGTGGCGCGGATTGGGCGCCCAATCTCGACAATCCGCAAAACAGGAAATTTGTCAGCGCCTATGAGGCCGCCTACAACAGCGTGCCGGGCAGCTACGCAATGCAGGCCTATGACGCGGCGATGCTGATCGACAGCGCGGTGAAGGCGGTCAAGGGCGATCTCGGCAACAAGGAGGCGGTCGCAGCGGCGCTGAAGAAGGCCGACTTCACGTCACTGCGCGGCAGCTTCAAGTTCAACGTCAACGGCTATCCGATCCAGGATTTCTATCTCACCAAGGTCGCCAAGCGCCCGGACGGAAAATTCCAGACCGAGATCGTGCAGAAGGTGTTCGAGAATTACGGCGACCGCTACGCCAAGGACTGCGCGGCGGGCAACTGAGTCAAAGGGAAGGAACCACGCATGAAAAGCGAGATCGCCGGCATCACGCGGGCCAATGAAGGCATTCAGGGAATCAGCTGGAATATCCTGGGCCAGACCTATGTCCCGAAAAGCCGCACGGAGCACAGTTTTTCCTGGCACGCGACCTTTCCGCCCGGCACCTTCGTGCCGCCCCATATCCATCCCGACCAGGACGAGTACCTGTACATCCTGGAGGGCCGCCTCGATTTCATGCTCGATGGCGCGGACGAATTCGCAACGCCTGGAGATACGGTGCGCCTGCCGATGGGCAAGCCGCACGGCATCTTCAACAAGTCACAGCAGCCCGCGAAGACGCTGTTCTGGGTATCGCCGACGCGCAGGCTCTACGACCTGTTCTGGGCCATCCACAACATGAAGCAGCAAAACCCCGACGACGTCGTCAAGCTCGCGGCCGAGCACAACATCCACTTCCTGCCGCCGCCTCCAGGCTAGCTTGCCTGGCGATCTTCCTGACGTGTTACCACGCGCGCGGCGAAACCCGCGCGTGCGGCGTATCCTCGCACGATGGCCTCGCGGGCCTCGTAGTTGAGCACTGTATCAATGTCCGCAAAGCCTTGCGGCGCGAGCTGCTCGACCGCGTCGATCACGCCTTCCGGACCGCCGCGGCGGTTCGAGGCGACGATCTCGGCGGTCATCGGCAGGCGCTGGCGTTCATAGGCCACCAGGGCCTGGCGGGGATGCTCGCTCCGTGCCAGCGCATCAGCAAGGCAGCGCGCGTCGAGGACGGCCTGCGACGCCCCATTCGAGCCGACGGGATACATGGGATGGGCGGCATCGCCGAGCAGCGTCACGCGGCCGCTCGACCAATACGGCAGGGGATCACGGTCGCAGCAGGGATATTCCCAGAACTCGGGCGTGGCGCGCACCAGCGCGGCGAAGTCGACCTGCGGGATCGAGAAGCCAGCTACATGCGGCATCAGTTCTTCCGGCTTGCCGAGCCGCGACCAATCCTCCTTGCGCGGGGGCGGTGCGCTGCCATCGCCGAGCCGGACCAGTACGGCCCAGTTGGTCAGGCGGGTCGCCGGGCTTGAGCCTTCAGCAATCGGATAGACGACGGCCTTGGCGTTCAGGCCGCCTGCGATGATCATGGACCGGCCCGTCAGGAAGGCCGGCCAATCCGCGGCGCCACGCCAGAGCATCAGGCCGTTCCAGCAGGGCGGCCCCTCTTCAGGAAACAGCGTTTGCCGCACCTTGGAGTGGATGCCGTCGGCGCCGATCAGAATATCGCCGCGCGCCGTCTGAACGTGGGCACCGCTGCGGTCGAAGAAGTAGGCGGTCACCCCGCCCTCATCCTGGGCGAACGAACCGAGCCGGCAGCCGGTATGGACAGCGTCGGTGCCGAGACGTTCGAGCACGGCCTGATGGATCACGCCCTGCAGGCGGCCGCGATGGATGGAGAATTGCGGCACGTCGTGGCCGGCGTCGAGCCCGCGCTTCTCGTGCCAGACCTGCTGGCCGTGCCGGGTCAGATAAAACAGCTCGGCGGTGCGGATCGCGACATCGTCGAGGCGGTCCAACAGACCAATTCCCGCCAGCTCGCGGATGGCATGAGGCAGGGTGTTGATGCCGACGCCGAGCTCGCGGATGGAATCGGCCTGCTCGAACACCTCGCAATCGAGGCCGCGCGCTCGCAACATCAACGCGGTGGTCAGGCCACCTATTCCGCCGCCGACGATAATCGCCTTCATCGCCCTTACTCCAAGCCAGAGGACGAGTTACGCAAAACGCGGGTAGCGTCGCACGGACCTTCACTCCGCCGCAAGCGGCTTTGTCGCCTCGGCCTTGAGCTCTGCCCGGGTCTTCGGCTTAGCCTTAATTTTCAGGTCCTCGAAATCCTGCCGGTCACGGACGCTGTTGCGGAAGATCTGCTCCTTGCCAGGCAGATATTGCGGCGGACAGAACACCTCGCCGGCGCCGTACCAGGCGGCAGCCTTCATGGTGAAGGCGGGATCGACCAGGTGCGGACGGCCGAGCGCAACCAGATCGGCGCGTCCGGCCGCGAGAATGGTGTTGACCTGATCGGCCGAGGTGATGTTGCCGACGCACATGGTGGCAACGCGCGCCTCGTTGCGGACCTGATCGGAGAACGGCGTCTGGAACATGCGGCCATAGACCGGCTGCGCATCGCGCACGGTCTGCCCGGTGGACACGTCCACGAGATCGACGCCGGCCTCCGCAAACGCGCGCGCGATCAGCACCGCATCATCGCCGGTGATGCCGCCATCGGCCCAGTCCGTCGCCGAAATACGCACCGACATCGGCTTGTGCTTGGGCCAAACGGCGCGCAATGCCTCGAAGACCTCCAGAGGAAAACGCAGGCGATTCTCCAGCGAACCGCCATAGGCGTCCGTGCGCGTGTTCGTGAGCGGCGAAATGAAGCTTGCGAGTAGATAGCCGTGGGCGCAATGCAGCTCAAGCATGTCAAAGCCGCAGCGCTCACCGCGCTCGGCCGCCGCCACGAAAGCGGCCTTGATCGCATCCATGGCGCTCCGATCAAGTTCGCGCGGCACCTGGCTATCGGGAAAATAGGGAATCGGCGAGGCCGAGACGATATCCCAGGCGCCTTTTTCCAGCGGGCGATCGATGCCGTCCCACATCAATCTGGTCGCGCCCTTGCGTCCGGCGTGGCCGAGCTGAAGCGCAAATTTCGCCGCCGAATTGGCATGCACGAAATCCACGATGCGGCGCCATGCGGCCTCCTGCGCATCGTTCCACAGCCCCGCACAGCCGGGGGTGATGCGAGCGTCACGACCGACGCATGTCATCTCGGTGAAGATCAGGCCGGCGCCACCGATCGCACGCGAGCCGTAGTGCACCAGATGGAAATCACCGGGCACGCCCTCCTCCGCCGAATACATGCACATCGGCGACACAACGGCGCGGTTGGCGATTTCCATCTCGCGCATGCGGAACGGCTGGAACATCGGCGCAACCGGCTTTTCGACATCGACGTCAAAGCCCCTGGCACGGACCTGACTGGCAAATGCCTTGTCGACCTCGGCGACGAAATCCGGCGCCCGCAGGTTCAGATTGTCATAGGTGATCGCCTTGGAGCGCGTCATGACGCCAAAAGCAAACTGAACCGGGTCGAAATCCCAGAAACGGTCGACATGCTCGAACCAGACCAGCGAGACGTCGGCCGCGTGCTGGGTCTTCTCGACCTCCTCGCGGCGGCCGTGCTCGTATTTGTCGAGTGCGGCGGCAATGGTCGCGCTGTCGCGCATGGCGTCGGCCAGCGCGATCGCATCCTCCATCGCAAGCTTGGTGCCCGAGCCGATCGAGAAATGCGCGCTCGCCTTGGCATCGCCCAGCAGCACCATGTTGTCCTTGACCCAGCGCTTGCTGCGGATCATCGGGAAATTGCGCCACATCGAGCGGTTGGTGAGCAACTGGTGACCGCCGAGAAACCAGCCAAAGATCTCCGCCATCCGGTCGGCCGATTGCCGTTCGTCAAGGCCCGTGAGGCCGGCGCGCTTGAAGGTTTCCGGATCGGTCTCGAAAATCCAGGTCGAGCGCCCCGCCTCATATTGATAGGCATGGGCGATGAAGGGACCCCATTCGGTTTCCTGAAAGATGAAGGTGAAGGCATCGAGCGGCCGCGTCGAGCCCATCCAGGCGAACATGTTGGCGCGAACGTCGATCTCGGGCTGAAAATGATCGACATATTTTTCACGGAACCGGCTGTTGATGCCGTCGGCGAGAATGACGAGATCGGCATCCGCAAAGCGGGACTCATCGTCGATGTCAGTTTCGAAGTGCAGCGTGACGCCGAGCTCGCGCGCCCGCTCCTGCAGGATCAGAAGCAGCTTGCGGCGCGAGCAGCCGCAGAAACCGTTGCCGCCGACCCGGTGCACCGTGCCGCGAAAATGCACGGCAATGTCGTCCCAATAGGCAAATTCCTGGGTGATGCGCCGATAGCTCGGCGGGTCGTATTTTTCGAAATTGTCCAGCGTCGCATCCGAAAACACGACGCCGAAGCCGAACGTATCGTCGGCGCGGTTGCGCTCGTAAACGGTGATCGCCGCCTCCGGCCGCTGCTTGCGCAACAGGATCGCAGCATAGAGACCGGCTGGTCCGCCACCGATGATCGCGACCTTCATGAGAGAGCCTCCAGGCTACCCGAACCGAAAATTATTTTAAACCTAAAATAATTTTACGCAAGTCCCCCTTTCTGGCATCGCGACAGCCGAGCTAATTGCCCTGGAAGACCGGTTTCGCCTTGTTGGCAAACGCCTCGAAGGCGCGGGCGAAATCGGCGGTGGTCATGCAGAGCGCCTGCGCCACCGCTTCAGCCTCGATCGCCTCCTCGACCGACATCGCCCATTCCATGGCCAGCATGCGCTTGGTCATGGTGTTGGCAAAGGTCGGGCCCTGGGCGATCTCCCGTGCAAGCGCCTGCGCCTGCGGCAGAACCTGATCGGAAGCGACGATGCGGCTGAAAAACCCCCACCGCTCGCCCTCCTCCGCCGTCATGAAGCGGCCGGTATAGAGCAGCTCGGACGCGCGCGACTGTCCAATGATCCGCGGCAGGATGGCACAGGCTCCCATGTCGCAGCCGGCCAGGCCCACCTTGTTGAACAGGAAGGCGACCTTGGTGCCGGTCGCGGCCAGCCGCATGTCCGAGGCCATGGCGACAATCGCGCCGGCGCCGGCGCAGATGCCTTCAACGGCGGCGACGATCGGCTGCGGGCAGGCGCGCATCGCCTTGACCAGGTCGCCGGTCATCCGTGTGAAAGCGGTCAGCCCCTTGGTGTCCATCTGGACCAGTGGGCCGATGATCTCGAACACGTCGCCGCCAGATGAGAAATTCCCCCCGGCGCCGGTCACGACGACGGTTTTGACCTGGTCATCGAACGCGCAGGCCCGAAAGAAGTCCGTGAGCTCACGGTAACTTTCGAAGGTCAGCGGGTTCTTTCGCTCGGGCCGGTTCAATGTGACCGTGGCCACGCCATCGGTCACGCCGAGCAGGAAATGCTGGGGCGTATAACCTGCCAAAGGCACGGTCACGGGATTGGCTGGGCGGCTCATGTCATCTCCCTCATTGCTTGTGCGTTGTTATGCCTTCGCATTGTCGCGCGCGACTGCTAAATTTCTCCGCCGGCGACCGCGATAGCCTGACCCGTGATCGCGCTCGCCTTCTCACCGCACAGCCAAAGCACGGCGTCAGCGACTTCTGCCGGGTCGATCAGACGTCCCTGCGGGTTGTGGCGCGCAAGCTCGGCCAAAGCCTGCTCGCGACTGCGGCCGGTCTTCTTCATGATATTTTCGACACTGGCCGAGACGAGGTCGGTATCGGTAAATCCCGGGCACACAGCATTCACGGTCACCGGCGTGCCGGCCAGCTCGAGCGCCAGCGAGCGCACCAGCCCCACGACTGCATGCTTTGCGGCGCTGTATGCACTCACATAGGGATAGCCTTTGAGGCCAGCCGTCGACGCAATGGCCACAATGCGGCCGTAGGGCCGTCCCTTCAGGGCCGGCAGCACCGCCTGCATCGCATGCACGACGCCCATCAGATTGACGTCGATCATGCGCCGGAACAGCGCCGCGTCGGATTTGGCAAACGGCGCGGATTCAGCCGAGCCGGCATTCGCAACCAGTATATCGATCGGCTTCTGCGCCGCTGCGGCTGCAACCGCGGCGTTGACAGCAGCCTGGTCCGCGACGTCGGCGACCTCGACGAAATGGGCTTCGCCGGCTGTCACCACCGCTTCCATCATCGCGCGATCGCGGCCGATGATCGTGACCGTCGCGCCTGCGTTGACCAGCGCGGCAGCGATTTGACGGCCGATGCCACGGCCGCCACCGGTCACCAGCGCGTGCGAGGAATGCGGCAGTCCGGACATCGCGCAAAGCTTCCCCGAATGGGCCCGATCTCCCTCGCATATATTTTAAACTTCAAGCTTTTGCAAGAAAGCCAGTCGTCGCGGCGGTCCCGGCGCAAAAATTGCTTTAAATGTAAAATTATCGCTTCCCATCCCTCGTGGGGCTGTTAGCATTGGCAACCCCGAACGACCGGAGACTGGCGTGCTTCGATCTGCGCCGATGAAGACCGACGATGGCCGCTTCGCCTATGAAGCGGCTGGCCAAGCCGGCCTGCCGCCTCTGGTGTTCCTGCATGGCATCGGCGGCGCGGCGCGGGCCTGGCGCAGCCAGCTCGAAACCTACTGTAACCGCTACCGGGCCATCGCGTGGGACATGCCCGGTTATGGCGGCTCGTTGCCGCTCACACGCGTCAGCATCGCCACGCTGGCCGAGGCGCTGCAGGATTTCCTACACGACATTGCGGCGGTCAAGCCCATCCTGGTCGGGCATTCGATCGGCGGCATGATCGTCCAGCAATGGCTCGTGAACAATCCCCACAGCGCCGGTGCGGTCGTGCTGGCGCAAACCAGCCCGGCCTTCGGCAAGGCCGATGGCGATTGGCAAAAATCCTTCATCGAAGCCCGCCTCGGTCCGCTCGATCGCGGCGAGTCGATGGCTTCGCTCGCACCCGGCCTCGTGAAGGAATTGGTCGGCGACGATCCCGACCCGGAGGGCATGAAAACCGCCCGCGATTGCATGGCCGGCGTTCCCGAGGCCAGCTACCGCGCCAGCATGCTCGCGCTGTTGGGCTTCGATCAGCGCCAGGCGCTCAAGGACATCAAGGTGCCGACCCTGGTACTGTCAGGCACGAAGGACAAGAACGCCCCCGCGCCGATGATGGCCAAGATGGCGAGCTTCATCCCCTCGGCGCAATATGTCGAACTCGCGGGCGCGGGTCATCTTGTGAACCTCGAGCGCCCCAAGGCTTTCGAGGCTGCACTCCATCAATTTCTCGAGGCCACTGTCATCACCAGGGAAGCAACGGCATCATGACGGTACAACTCGGCAACAGCAAAAGCGCGATCGACAAGATCGCTCTCGATGCACCGATCTTTGATCCCGCGGCTTTCCGCCTGACGGATGAGCAGGCCGCGATCATCGGGCGGGCCCGCGAGCTCGGACAGAAGGTGTTTGCCAGCCGCGCCGCCGCTTATGACCGCGATGCGAAATTTCCAGTCGAAAATTATGCGGATCTGCATCGAGCAGGCCTGCTCGGCATTTCCATACCCAAAAAGCACGGCGGCCTCAGTGCGGATTATCAGACTTACGCGTTAACCGCCGCCGAGATTGGCCGCTACTGCGGAGCGACAGCGCTCACCTGGAACATGCATGTCTGCTCAACGCTGTGGTCGGGTCCGTTGGCCGATGATCTCGACATGGACGCTGGAACGCGGGCAGAGCACGAACGGCGCCGCGCGATCCACTACAAGCGCATTGTCGAGAACGGAGCAATCTACTCGCAGCCATTTTCCGAAGGCGGAGCGGCTGCCGCCGGCGGGGTTGCGTTCGGTACCGAGGCGAAGCCGGTCAAGGGCGGATGGATCGTCAACGGCAAGAAGATATTCGCCTCGCTCTCGGGTCACGCCGATTATTACGGCGTGCTCTGCACCGAGATCGCCGAGGGCGAGAAGGCAACGCGTCGCAATACGCTCTACCTCGCGATACCGGCGAAGACGGAAGGCGTTTCGGTCGTCGGCGATTGGGACCCCCTTGGCATGCGCGGCACCGTGTCGCGCACACTGTTGTTCAAGGATGTCTTCGTCGAGGAGGATGCGGCCTTGATGCCGCGCGGGGTGTATTTCCAGGCCGCCTTGCGCTGGCCGCACATGTTTCTCACGCTCTCACCCACCTATATGGGGCTCGCCCAGGCCGCATACGATTTCACCGTGCGTTACCTGCGCGGCGAAGTCCCCGGCACGCCGCCGGTCAAGCGGCGGATGTACCCGACCAAGCAGATTGCGGTCGCGCAGATGCAGATCAAGCTCGAGCAGATCAAGGCGATCTGGTTCCAGGCGGTGACCGAGGCGCGCGCCAATCCCACCAAGGAGCAGGTGCTGCGCGCTTATGCTGCCCAGTACTCGGTGATGGAGGGCGCCAACGAGCTCGCGACGCTCGCGATCCGCACGTGCGGCGGTCAGGCCATGCTGAAATCGCTGCCGCTGGAACGCATCTATCGCGACAGCCGTTGCGGCTCGCTGATGCTGCCATGGACCGCCGAGCTCTGTCTCGACCGCATCGGCCGGGAATCCTTGTACGAGACCGGTGAAACGGACGATTAGCCGTGGATCTCTGCACGCTGATCGAGCGCAATGCCGCCTTCGCTCCGGACAAGCCGGCGATTCATTTCGAAGGCACAACGCTCAGCTATGCTGCCCTGATCGCAAGAATTGAACAGGCTGCGAAGGCCCTGAAATATGAGTTTGGCGTCAATAGAGGCGACCGCGTCGCAATCCTCAGCCTGAATCGGCCGGATTACCTAGTGCTGCTCTACGCTTGCGCGCGGCTCGGCGCCCTGCTCGTACCGCTCAACTGGCGCCTGGCGGTCCCCGAGCAGCTGTTCATCCTGGCCGATGCCGGCGTCAAAGTGCTGGTGATCGAGCAGGCCTTTGCCGCAATCCTGCCGGATCTCGAAGAGAAGCTGCCTGATACGGCTGTCATCGGGCTGGACTTCGCGCCTGCGCGTGGAAGCGCCTGGACCAGCATGTTGACTATGGCGGCCGGAGACGGTCGCAATCCGCACACTGACCTCTCCTGCCCGCTTCTGATCGTCTACACGTCGGGCACCACAGGCCGACCGAAAGGCGCCGTGCTGCGCCAGGAGGCGCTGCTCTGGAACGGGGTGATGAGCCAGCACATGCATGGCCTCACCTCGGACGACCACGTACTGACCGTGCTGCCGTTCTTCCACGTCGGCGGCCTCAACATACAGACTACGCCGGCCCTGCACCACGGCGCGACGGTCACCATTCATTCCCGCTTTACCCCCGAAGCGACACTTGCCGCCTTCGAACGCGACCGTCCGACCTTGACCGTGATCGTCCCGGCCATCATCCAGGCGGTGACGGAACATCCTGCATGGCGGACCGCGGACCTTTCTTCACTGAGGGCGATCTCAACCGGCTCGACCATCGTACCCCAGCATCTGATCGATCGCTTTGCAGACCGTGGAGTACCGGTGCTGCAGGTCTATGGCTCGACGGAAACCTGCCCTATCGCGATCTACACACGACTGGGCGGCGATCGGTCGCGTGAAGGTTCGACTGGCCTGCCCGGCTTGTGTTGCGAAGCGGCAATTCTCGACAACGCCGGGCGCGAGCTACCGCCGAGCGCCGCAGGAGAAATTGCGGTGCGCGGTCCCAATGTCTTCTTTGAATATTGGGGAAATGAACAGGCGACGCGCGAGGCGCTGCATGATGGCTGGTACCGCAGCGGCGATATCGGCCGCCGCGACGCCGACGGCTATTTCTGGGTTCACGATCGCAAGAAGAACCTGATCATTTCCGGCGGCGAAAACATCTATCCGGCCGAGGTCGAGCGGGTGCTGATGGAGCATCCCGACGTGGTGGAATGCGGCGTCATCGGGCGCGCGGATGCCCGTTGGGACGAGGTGCCGGTCGCCTATGTGATCAGGCGGTCCGAGGCTCGGGTCGAGGCGGAAGACCTGAAAGCTCATGTGCAACAGCAACTCGCCCGCTTCAAAGTGCCGCGCGAAATCATCTTCGTGGAGGAATTGCCGCGCACGGCTCTGGGCAAGGTTCAGCACTTCATGCTGAAGCAGCTCGACTTGCAGGCACACGCGCAGGGAGACGGCAGTTGAAAATCGCGGTGCTGGGCGGCGGCAACGGCTCCTTCGCTGCCGCAGGAGATTTTGCACTTCAAGGCCATGACGTGCGGCTGTGGCGCCGCGACGCCGATCTGGTTGCCGCACAACGCGCGGCCGGCTCGCGTCTGCTGGTGAAGGATTCGAACGGACGGCATGACGTCAAGCTCGCCCTAGTCACCACCGATATCGGCGACGCTGTTAACGAGGCGGAGCTCATTCTGTGCCCGGCACCTGCTTTTGCGCAGAAGGACATCGCGCACGCGCTCGCGCCTTACCTGCGCGATGGCCAGGTCGTGTTTCTGCCGCCGGCGACTTTCGGCACGATGATCTTTGCCAACGCTGCGCGCGAGGTTGGCAATCAGGCCGAGGTCAGCTTTGCAGAGACGGGCACCCTGCCCTGGCTGACGCGCAAACACGGTCCGTTCGAGGTCGCCATTACCATCCGCGCCAAGCGCCTGCCGGTGGGCGTTTTCCCTCTGCGCACCGCTGATCATGCCCTCGACGTGATTGGGCGCGCATTCCCGGGTGTGATCGAGCCCTGCGGAGACGCACTCTCCGGCGCATTGATGAACGCCGGCCCGATCATCCATCCGCCGCTGATTGTCATGAATGCCGGCCCGATCGAGCATTTCGAGCGCTGGGACATTCATAAGGAAGGCACGCAGGCTGCGATCCGACGCGTCACGGATGCGCTTGATGCGGAGCGGATTGCCGTGCGGGAAGCGCTCGGATATGGCCCGCCGCACTTTCCGCTTGCGCATCACTATGCCAGGGAAGGCGAGATCTGGATGTATGGTCGCGGCTCACATGATCGCCTGACCGATTCAGGCGACTGGCGCGAACGGATTGTGCTGACCGAGCACCGCTATATGCGCGAAGACTTGCGGCTCGGCCTATCCTTGCTGGTCTCGGTCGCCGAGCTGGCGGGCGTCGCAACGCCCCTGGCGAAATCGTTTCTGGCCATTGGGAGCGCTATTTGTAGCGAGGATTTCTTCTGGACGGGCCGGACTCTCGGAAACCTCGGCTTTGGCAATCTGAAGCAAAGCGAATTGCAGCATCTCTTGCGTGAGGGCTTTTCAAAATGAACGCGGACCGTCCTGCCGTTGCCTGTCTGGGTGCAGGCCGCATGGGCCGCGGCATCGCGGTGGCCTTTGCCTATGCCGGCCACACCGTCACGATGATTGACGTCAAGGCACGGTCAGCCGAGCAGTTTGCAACCCTCGAGGCGGACGCGCGTGCGGAAGTGGCCAAGACGCTGGCCAGCCTGGCGAGGTTCGGACTGCTCAAGGACGCTGACGCTCAAACGATCATGAGCCGGGTCTCAGTCGTTCAGGCAAGCGATGGCCCCGCCGCTCTGGCAGGCGCGGGCCTGGTATTTGAGGGCGTCCCGGAGGTGGTCGAGCTCAAACGCGAGGTTCTGGCGGCGGCGTCGAAGTCGGTCGGGCCCGATGTCATCATCGCCTCCACCACGTCGACCATCCTGGTCGATGACCTCTCAGGTGCAGTCGAAAATCCCAGCCGTTTTCTCAACGTCCACTGGCTCAATCCGGCCTATATCATCCCTTTGGTCGAGGTTTCCCCGGGCGTCTCGACCGATCCAGCCGTCATTGTCAGGATCAAGGATCTGCTCGACGGAATTGGCAAGGTGCCTGTGGTCTGCGCTGCAAGACCCGGCTTCATCGTGCCGCGCATCCAGGCTCTTGCGATGAACGAAGCGGCGCGGATGGTCGAGGAAGGTGTCGCAAGCGCCGAGGACATCGACAAGGCTATCAAATTCGGCTTCGGCTTCCGCTACGCCGTGCTTGGCTTGTTGGAATTCATCGACTGGGGCGGCGGCGACATTCTCTATTATGCGAGCCGATATCTCGAGGGCGCGCTGGGCAGCGACCGCTATCGCGCGCCTGAGGTTATTTCACGGAATATGCGCGAGGGACGCATCGGCCTGCGAACCGGCGCCGGCTTTCTCGACTATTCCGGCCTCGATGTCGACGCCTATCGGGAGCGGCGGCTGTCCGAGTTGATCGACATGCTCAGGCACTTTGGCCTGGCTCGCCCGCCGGTGCTCTAGATTCCTGTTTCACGCGTTTTCTCGACGCGAACCGGTGTCCGCTCCGCTCGAAAGCGCGTTCAATCACCCAAATACATTTTGAAGGACACCTTCGCGCACGACGGCGACGCCATCGAGCTCAATCGTCGTGCCCATCATCGGCAGATCGAAGTGGCCCGCGGTGTAACGCCCGGCGAACTCGTTGGCGCCCGTAGAGAACAGGAAATTGCCCGAAACGGCGCGGAGCTCGGTGCCGTTGGTGTCGCGTTGGTCGTACATTGACAGCGCCTCGTAGCGCGCACCGGGGTTCATGCCGAAGCCGACATGCGACACGGCGTAAGCCTCGCGATCGCCCCAGGCGGCCAGATAGGCCCGCATCATCGCGGAATCGGCACCGTCGCCCTCGAGCTCGACGACATAGTCGTCTTTCAGCGTCATCTTCACCGGCGAGGTCAGATAGCGCTTGAAAGTAAGGTTGATATCGCCGGGCGCCATCACGATCGTGCCGTTGACCGTACCGCTCTTCGGAAAGCTCACGACAATGCCACCCGGCCAATGCGCCAGCGTACCCGGCTTGTCCGTCCAGCCCCATACCCCCACCGTGGACGCACCGACCATATCGACGTCAAGCGCAGTGCCTGCCTTTGAAGTCACGCGCATCCGCTTCGCGCCACGCAGCATTTTCGCTGCAGCCCGCACCCGTTTCTCAAGAGCAGAATCGGGCACCATTCGTTCAAGCGCTTCCGGATGTTCGTTGGAGATGACCAGGATTCGAGCGCCCGCTTTCAGGATTTCCGGCGTTTCCGGAGCGTGCATCAGACCCTCGATGGTGCAATCGACCACAAATCCCGCCTGCTGCAGCGCCGTCACGACAGGCGCAAGCCGCTGAATCGCTTCACTCGCCCCGGTCGAACGCACTGGAACCGCATGCTTGTTGCGTGGTGTCGGCACCACGATATGGAACGGCTTCGCCCCCATCCGCATCAGCGCCAGCTCGGCCAGATGCACATTGAGCGCGCGGGACTGCGTCTCCGAAAGTATAGCCGCGACGTCGCCGGGCTTGACCGCGCAGCGTTCGAAAATCTCGCAGAACGCGTCGATCCATTTCGCCTCGATGCGATCTGCCAGCATGTTTTTTCTCCAGTTAACGAGATCGATTAAACTTCCGGGAATCCGCGCAATAAATACGATCGGGCCGCTTGCAACAAGCCGTTCAGGATCAGTCCAAGCAGCGAGATAGTGATCAGGGGCACGAACATGTCAACCGTCTGAAAGGTGCGTGCGGCCGTTATCAAAACATGGCCGAGGCCATCGGTCGATGTGATCATCTCCGCGAGGAAGACCACGATGCAGGAGATGACAAGACCAATGCGGCAACCCGTCAGGATCGACGGCGCAGCGGCCGGCAGAATGACCTTGAACAGAATTTCGCGTGGCGGCGTGCCTGCCGCCATCGCCGACCAGATCAGCTTCTGCTCGACGGTCGAAGCGCCGTAATAGGTCGAAAGCAGGATGGGGAACAGCGCATCGGCGGCAACGAGCATGATCTTGGATTCATGGCCAAAACCCAGCAGGAGCAGAAGCGCCGGATAGAGTGCCACCTTCGGAAGTGGCGCCAGTACTCGCACGACCGGACGCACCGCCGCGTCAATGGCAGGACTAACTGCGGCTGCAAGCCCGACCGCGATGCCGAGAACTACAGCGATCGAGAATCCGGCAAATAGCCGCAACAGCGTGGCCAGAATCTCCTGATCAAAGCTCGCGCTCGCCAGTTGCTGCGTCAATCGCATGAACACGAGGCCCGGCGGCGGGAGAAGCGTGGCCGGTGCCAACGCGAATGACACCGTGCCCTGCCAGATCGCAACCAAGAGCGCGATGGGGATCAGCCCTAGAAAAACATCCCTCGTGATGCCGCGCCCGGTCATGAAAAGCTCAATGGAATATCGAACTGGGGTTCGGACCATCTTACCAGCCGCTGCCGCATTTGTTCGAATGCGGCATCCAGGCCGATGCCCATCGCCCCAATGATGATGATCATGGCGTAGACCGTATCGTACTGTCCCATGTCCAGCGCGTTGAACAGAATGTTGCCGGCGCCGGATTGCCGGGCGATCATCTCGCTTGTGACCATGGTAATCAGCGCCAGCACGAGCCCCGTGCGGCACCCGGTGAGGATTTCCGGCAGCGCCGCCGGCAATACGATTCTGATCAGCCGCTCCACCGCAGAAAGACCCATGGCCGCGCCCGACCACAGCATCTTCTCCTCGACCGCTTTCGCACCTTCGAAGCTATGGTAGATCACCGGCAGACTGACACCCAGAAAAATGACCAGGGTCTTTGAGAGGTCGCCGACGCCGAGCCAGAGCATGATGATCGGCATCAACGCGGCCTTTGGCACCGGGTAAATCACCATCAGCAGCGGATTGAAGAAGGACGCGACGCCACGGCTGCGTCCCATCAACAGTCCGAGCGGAATCGAAACGACGACCGCCACCGCAAAGCCGATCGCCATCCGACGCAATGACGCCAGGATGTTGATCAGCGCCTCCTTGTCACCGAGGATCGCAGGGATCGCCCGGACAGAAACGAGCGCAGTGGGGAAACTGTCGTTGTTCAAAGCAAGAGCTGCAAGCTGCCAGACGGCGAGCAATCCAAGGCAGGCCAGCACTGGCGCCAGGCGTGCTATGAAAGAGCGCAGCGTCATGGCTGTGGCTCGTCATCGCCGGCATCGTCGAACATGCGTTCGATGTCGACGACATATTTCTGGTAGCGCGGATCGAGCAGAAGCTCGGTGCGGCGGCGGGGCCTTGGTAGGTCGATATCGATGATCTGCTTGATGCGTCCGGGCGACCGGCTCATCATCACGACCTTGTCCGAGAGAAACACGGCTTCGTCCACGGAATGGGTGACGAACAGCACTGTCTTTCGATCGCGCTCCCAGATCTTGAGCAGATCGTTCTGCAGCCGCGTCCGCGTGTGCGCGTCAAGCGCCCCGAAGGGCTCGTCCATCAGCAACACTGCCGGGTGGTAGGCCAGCGTCCGTGCCAGCGCTACGCGCTGCTTCATGCCGCCCGACAATTCTTTCGGATAGAAGTGCTCAAAGCCTTTCAGACCAACCATTTCGATCAACGCACGGCCTTGCGCCTCCGCCTCGGTGGCGCTGACGCCCTGCTGGCGCGGGCCATACATGACATTGCCCAGCACGCTCTTCCAGGGGAACAGCGCAAACTCCTGAAACACCGGACCGCGATCCGGCCCCGGGCCGGTGATAGGCGTGCCCTTCACGCGCGCCACGCCTTGGGTCGGATTGACGAAGCCGCCGACGATATAAAGGAGGGTCGACTTGCCGCAGCCCGACGGACCAAGAATCGAAACGAAGGCGCCATCGTCGATCCGCAGCGATATATCCGACAACGCCAGATGGTCCTGACGCGAAGAGGTTTGGAACACCTGCGAAACATGATCGATCTCGATCATGGGGATCGCGGGCTTCGCTGCGGGCGCGCTCTCCACCGTAAGATCCGATCGCGATGGCATCAGGTTCATACTCGCAGCTCTCTTGAGGTCAGGCGCAAACAGGGCGGAAGACCGCAAATCTCGGTACCGCTTGCCTTGGCGATGCGGGTTTCATGCCAACAATGCCCACCTTCGGCTAGTCGAACCATGGCCATACCGCAGGCCCCTCATGCGTGACAGCCCCCTGCGGCGCCTGGCCGACCAGCCGCGCATACTTGGCGAGCGCACCCGCCCGATGGCGCGGTGGCCGCGGCGTCCAGGCCTGACGGCGTCTTGAAAGTTCTGCCTCGTCGATGAGAACATCCAAGCGGCGCGCGGCAGCGTCAATCCGGATGCGGTCGCCGTCGCGCACCAGTGCCAGCGGTCCACCGACGAAGGCTTCCGGCGAGACATAGCCGATGCACATCCCGCGCGTCGCGCCGGAGAAGCGCCCGTCGGTGATCAGGGCAACCCTTTCGCCCATGCCCTGTCCGTAGATGAGCGCGGTGACGCCGAGCATTTCACGCATGCCGGGCCCCCCGACAGGGCCCTCGTTACGGATCACCAGCACCTCGCCGGCGGCATAGTTGCGGCTGCGGACCGCTTCGACGCACGATTCTTCATCCTCGAACACGCGTGCTGAACCTTCGAAACTCAGGCTCTTCAGCCCGGCGACCTTGATAACGGCGCCATCGGGACAGAGGTTTCCTTTCAGCACGGCCACACCGCCGTCCGGCATGATCGGCTTGCGGGTCGCGTAGATGACCTCGCCATCAGGGGCGTTCGCGCTGCCATATTCGTCGGCAATCGTCCGGCCGGTAATTGTCAGACAGCTACCGTCCATATGGCCGCTTTCCACGAGCGCACGAATGACTACGGCGGTGCCACCAATGTCATAGACATCCTTTGCGGTGTATTTGCCGCCCGGTCGGAGATTGCCGATCAATGGCGTGCGCGCAAAGACTTCCCCGACATCGTCGATGGTAAACCGGATGCCGGCCTCGTTCGCCATCGCTGGAAGATGCAGCGCCGCATTGGTCGAGCCGCCGGTCGCGGCCACGATCGCTGCGGCATTTTCCAGCGACTTGCGCGTGACGATGTCGCGCGGCAATGGCCCGCCGCGCTCCAGCATCTGCATCACCAGACGTCCAGCCTGTCGCGCGGCCTGCGCGCGCTCCGCATAGACGCCCGGGATCATGGAAATGTTGGGCATGGTCAGACCCAGTGCCTCGGACACCATTGCCATGGTGTTGGCGGTAAACTGCCCGGCACAGGCACCGATCGTCGGGAGACAATTCCGCTCGATGCCCAGCAGGGTTGCTTGATCGACCTCCCCGGTCATGAAGCCGCCGACCGCCTCGTAGGAATCCAGCACAGTCAATGTGCTGCCATCGAACCGGCCCGGCAACGCGCTGCCGCCGTAGATGAAGATCGAAGGCACGTTGCAGCGGATCATCCCCATCATTACGCCCGGCAAGGTCTTGTCACAGCCGCCGAAGCCGATCAGGGCGTCGTAAGCCAGCCCATGAACGACGGCCTCGATCGAGTCTGCGATCAGCTCCCGTGAGAACAGCGAAAACTTCATGCCCTCGTGGTTCATGCTGATGCCGTCGGACACCGAGACGGTGGCGAACTCGCGCGGGCAGCCCCCAGCCTCCGTGATCCCCTCCTTGGCGGCCGCGACCTGGAAATCGTGGGTCATGTTGCAGGGCGTCTGCTCGCCCTTCATGCTGACGACGCCGATCATCGGCTTTGCGATCGATGCGTCATCCAGGCCCATGGCGCGCATAAAGGCCCGGTGCGGTGCACGATCGAGCCCGTCCGTCGTGACCCGTGACCGCCATTTCTTCATATCGAGGAATCTCCGTCGCGGCGTCCGGCCGCAGCCAGAACGCTCATCCAGTACTCCGTTTCGGACGCCGCCTATTGCAGTGGGGCAACGATCGTCGGGTGCTTGAATTGGGCGACGTCCATCTTTGGCAGCATGCCCGTCTCTGCGTAGATATCGAGCATCTTCTGAATCGCCGGGAAATTCGGCGCCGCGCCCGGATCCCTGCCGAAATCATTGTCTTTCAAAAGGTAAGTGTCGAGCACCGGGATCGGAGCCTTCAGCACTTCAGAAACGACCTTTAAAGTCTCCTCGCGATTGGCGAGTGCCTTTTTCATCCCCAAGGTGATGTCGCGGACGTAAGCCTTTACCAGATCAGGATTCTTGTCGACAAAATCGGCGCGGCAGGCTTCCAGGATGTGCACGATGTTCGGCATGGCCTCGGACAGCGAGAAGAGCTTGCGGGTGCCCCCCTTGGCTTCGGCACGCGCCGCAAAAGGCTGGTTCATGTTCACCGCATCGACGCGACCCTGCCGGAGCGCATCCTCGGAAACGGCGAAACCGACTTCGACCAGCTTGATGTCCTTGGCCGGGTCGACCCCGTTCTGCTTCAGCAGCATGTTGAATGGACCCTGGGTGCCGCCGCCGATGACAGAAATACCAACCGTCTTGCCCTTGAGATCCGCGATGGTCTTGATCGGCGAGTTATCCATGACCGCCCAATAGACCGAGAAGCCACCCGGCTTCTCGAACACGTGCTGCGCCACAATGTAGGCCTTGAGACCCCCGCCCACGGCGCCGTTCGCGAGCGAAAGCGGGGCCTGCGTCGCACAATCCAGCGCCCCGGCGGCGAGCGCCTGGGTCATCGGCGCAGTCCCCTGGAATTGCGTCCATTCGATATTGTAGGTCTTGCCCAGATCGGGAAATTCGGCGGGACGCCGCATCATCCAATATTTCGATTCCTCGGCCGGAATGGTCCAGCCGACGTGGATGGTCTGTTGCGCCTGGGAAACGCGCGCCCCGGCCAGCAAGAAAAACGCCGTCCCCGCGACCAGGCACCATTTCGAAATCGTCCGCATACGCCCCACTCCAGTGTTCCGGCCCCGAAAGGCACCTCAAGCCCGACCTGAGCCTAAATCTTTCATGGTTCAAACAATCAGGCAAGCCGTTGGAGGTCCGGCCATAATCGCCGGTGCGGGCTTTCGATGGCGTTGGAGGGATGGGCCGGATAGGCTTGGACCAGACGCAACGGGAGATAGCGATGAGTGGAATTGGCAAGGCCGCTGGAGCAGCGGAGAAGCTCGGCTATATCGGGCTTGGGCTGATGGGAATGCCGATGACACGGCGCCTGCTCGCTGCCGGTCATCCGGTGACGATCTGGAACCGGTCGCCAGGCAAGGCTGCCACTTTAGTTGAATCCGGCGCGACGGAGGCGAAATGTCCGCGTGACGTCGGCACCAGCGCCGGCATCATTTTCATGTGTGTGACGGACGCCGCTGCCGTCGAGGAGGTGGTGTTTGGCACGGATGGGCTGGCCAGTACCCCCGGTGAAGGCAAGGTGGTGGTGGACTTTTCATCAATCCATCCCGATGCTGCCCGCGCCATTGCGACGCGGCTCAAGGACGCCAACGGCATGGCATGGATCGATGCGCCGGTTTCAGGGGGGAGCAAGGGCGCTGAGGAAGGCACGCTGGCAGTGATGGCCGGAGGTGACGCCGCCGATATCGAGCGCGTACGCCCCTATGTCCTGGCCATGGCCCGGCGGCTCACCCACATGGGCCCGACCGGCGCCGGGCAGACCACGAAGCTCTGCAACCAGGTGATCGTCGGCTGCGCCATGGCCGTGCTTGCGGAAGCGACCCGGCTGGCGGCAAACGCGGGCATCGACGCGGCGCGCCTGCCGGAGGCGCTGGCCGGTGGATTTGCCGATTCCATTCCCCTGCAATTGTTCGTGCCGCGCATGGTGCAGGGCATTCATTCCCCGCCGCTCGGGCATGTTGCGACAATGCTGAAGGATCTCGACACCGTGATCGATGTTGCCCACCACACCTCCACTCCGGTGCCTATGGCCTCGCTCGCCGCACAGCTGTTTCGGTTAGCGAAAGTTTCTCGCGGCGCGAACGCGGATGCACTGGAAATCTACAAAATATCGGGGTCTACTGCCTGAGCAGTGCCTGCCAGGTCCAAATAAAGAAAGGAAGAGCGGCCGATGTACAACCCTGCTGGTGTGAAGATATCTCTCGAATATCCGATTCCAGATCAGATGAAGGCCTGGGTGCTCGGCAACCCGGACGAACTCTCGTTGCGCGAAAAACCCACCCCGGCGCCCAAGCGTGCGGAAGTGTTGGTCCGCATCGACGCCGTGGCGATCTGCGCCACTGATCTTGAAATCATTCACGCCGGTTCTCCCGCGCGCATTCAAGGTGGCCTGCCGTTCAACAACAATTTCACGCCGGGCCATGAGTATATGGGAACGGTTGCAGCGCTCGGCCCCGATGTCGACGAATTCAGCATCGGAGAGCGGGTCACGGTGGAAATTCACGCAGGTTGCGGCCAATGCAAACGGTGCCGCCAGGGCATGTACACGTCCTGCCTGAACTACGGCCGGCCGGAAAAGGGACATCGTGCGAATGGCTTCACCACCGATGGCGGATTTGCCGAGTACGCGGTCAATCACATCAATACGTTGGTGCGCGTACCCGACAGCATGAGCGACGCGGAGGCCACGCTGGTTGTCACGGCCGGAACATCCATGTACGGCCTGACTGAACTGGGAGGGTTGGTCGCCGGAGAAAGCGTGGTCGTGATCGGCCCTGGACCGATCGGCTTGCTCGGGGTTGCGGTCGCCAAGGCGCTGGGCGCCGGCCCGGTCATTCTGACGGGCACACGCGAGCGAAGGCTCGCGATCGGCAAGGCGCTCGGCGCAGACCGCGTCATCAATATCGCCCAGGAAGATCCAGTCGAAGTCGTCAAGAGCCTGACCGGCGGGATTGGCGCAGATTATGTGGTCGAATGTGCGGGCACGGAGGCCACCGTCAACCAGGCCATCCATATGACCAACCGCGGCGGCAAAATCTGTCTCGCGGCGTTTCCGCATGAAACGGTCGTGACCGACATCGCCCATCTCGTGCGAAACAACATTTACGTCTTCGGCATTCGCGGCGAAGGTCGCAGTGCAACTCATCGCGCCATGGAGTTGATGGCTGAGAAGCGCTTCGATGCGACCAAGATTCACACCCACACCTTTCCCCTCGCCGACCTTCCGACCGCGCTGCGCTATGCGCGGGAGCGTGTCGAGGACGCAATCAAGGTCGTGGTGACGAACCGCTCCGTGACCGCGATTGCAAGTGCTGCAGAATAGGACGCTCGCCACTGCAAACAGGCGAGCGGCACCGGCTCAGATGCGACCGAGAGCTCTCAGGATGATCTCCGGAGAGAGCGGGATCTCGGTGATGATCGTTCCGAACGGTCGGAGCGCATCGTTCACCGCGTTGATGACGGCGGCGGCTGCCCCCGCCGTCCCGGCTTCCCCGGCCCCCTTCGCTCCCAATTCGCTCTCCAGGGTCGGCGACACCACATGAGCGACGTCGATATCGGGCATCTCGCCGGACATCGGGACCAGGTAATCGGCCATGTTGGCGTTGGTTAGCTGGCCGCGTTCGTCGTAGATGCATTTTTCAAACAGGGCAGCGCCAAGCCCCTGAACGACGCCGCCCCTGATCTGCTCATCGACCAACTGCGGATTGATGATCGTACCGCAATCCTCCACGACCCAATGCTTGAGCAGCTTTATGAACCCCGTCTCGACATCAACTTCGAGCCAGGATGCCTGAACGCCATTGGTGAAGGCAAACGGAAATTCCCGCGGAACGTAGTGCCGGGTCGCCATCAATTCGGGTTGAATCCCGGGCGGCAGCGTATCGGGTCGGAAATAGACAATTCGCGCCAGCTCCTTTAGCTCCATCCGCGCCGTCCGATCACCGGCATTCACGATGGTATCGTTGGCGATATCAAGCTCCGCGGGGGCGGACTGCAGGATCGCTGCAGCGACCTCCAGGATATTCCTGCGCAGCGCTTTCGCCGCCTGAAGCGCCGCCTCTCCGCCGATCCCTGCGCCGCGGGACGCCCAAGTGCCGCCGCCGTAGGGGGTATTGTCGGTATCACCGAGCATGACCCGCACCCGCTCCAGCGCGACGCCAAGTACGGTCGCGACGATCTGCGCCGTAATTGCCTCCGAACCTTGCCCCTGCTCGGTGATGCTGGTCTGGCAGACCACTGCCCCCTGCCCATCCAACCTGACAGCGACGCCGTCCTGTGAAGAGATGCGGGCGCCGCCCACACCATAAAATGCGGCACTCGGATTGGTAACCTCGATGAAGCTCGCAATCCCAATGCCGCGATGAATGTTCTTGGCGCGCAAGGCCGCTTGCTCCGCTCGCAGACCTCCATAGCCCATCATTTCCACAAGCTTCGCAAGCGAAGCCTGATGAGACAGTTTCTCGAACCTCAAACCGGTTGGCGAGCCGCACGGGTAAGCGTCGTCGGCAATCAGGTTGCGCCGGCGGATCTCGATCGGATCCATCCCGATCCGAGCTGCCGCGAGGTCAACCAATCCCTCCGTAACGGCACACGCAATCGGATGGCCGACAGCGCGATATTGGCACATCACATTCTTGTTCTGAAAAACCACACGCGCCCGGGCGCGATAGTTCTTTGCCGTATACGGCCCACCGACGAGATTGACGACCTGATTGGCCTCGATGGCGCTCGTGCGCGGATACATGGAATAAGGACCAATGCCGGTGAGATCGTCGATCTCAAATGCTGTGATACTGCCGTCTCGTGTGACGCCGATCCGCCCCTTGCAGCGATGATCACGTGCGTGAATATCGGTGTTGAAGCTCTCGACCCGGTCCGCAACAAACTTTATCGGGCGCCGCAGCAGCTTCGAGAGCGCATATGTCGCCATCTCGTCGGCGTAGACGTGCACCTTGATGCCGAACGAACCACCGACGTCCTTGCAAACGACACGCACCTGCTGCTCGCCGAGTCCGAGGTGAAGAGCGGCAATGTTCTGCACCATATGCGGCGCCTGCGTACCCTGATAGATCGTGAGCCGCGCTTCCGCATTGTTCCAATCCGCAACGACTGCACGTGGCTCCAGCGTCACGCCGGTGTGGCGCCCGAAAATGAACTCCGCTTCGAGGACTTCGTCCGACGCGGCAAACGCCTGGTCGACGTCACCAGCACTATGAAGACGTTCGAAAGCGAGATTGTCGCCCAACGACGGATGAATCACCGGCGTATTCGGATCAAGCGCGGTGCGCATCTCGGTGACCGCGTCGAGTTCCTCATATTCCACCAGAACGGCCTCGGCCGCGTCCTCGGCGAGCGCACGGCTGGTCGCCACGACGGCGGCGATGGCCTCGCCTTGCCAACAAACGCGATCGACGGCAATGGCGTGCTGGGGTGCGGACTTCAGCCCTTTCAAATGCGAGAGCACGCCTATCCACGGCGTGATGACAGTAGCCAGCTCCTTGCCGTCAATGATCGCAATCACCCCTGGCATCTGTCTCGCGGCGCCGGCATCAATTGCAACAATTTTCGCGTGGGCGTGAGGCGAACGCAGAAACACGACCTGAGCCATCCGTGGCAGCTCGATGTCGCTGACATAACTGCCGCGACCCTGCATCAGTCGATCGAGATTCGGCCGCGGCACCGTCCTGCCGATATACGAATTAGGCCGATCCCAAGCCGAGAGTGCGTCCGACGGTTTCGCTGCTTCAGTCATCGCGCCTGTGCCCTTCGAGCCAGGGCGACGGCCTCGACTGCGTCGACAATGGCGTGATAACCGGTGCACCGGCAATAATTCCCGGAAAGATGCTCGCGGATTTGTTCACGAGACGGTTGCGGCTGTCGCCTCAGCAGATCCTGAGCAGTCATCAGCATCGCCGGTGTACAGTAACCGCATTGCAACGCATTGCGCTCGCGGAAGGCCGACTGCAGATCGGCAATCTCGCCACTGTCCGACAGCCCCTCGATGGTTTGCACGACTTTTCCACTGGCCTGCACCACCAATATGAGACAGGCGCGGACGATTTCGCCGTTGACCCTGACGGTGCAAGCGCCGCACACGCCGTGCTCGCATCCCACATGCGTTCCCGTGAGTTGCAAATGCTCACGCAGGAAGTCAGCCAGATTCAGTCGCGGAAGGACATTCGCATCAATGCGTTCTCCATTGACCTCAAGCCGGATTGCCATGGGAATGGTCATGACGTCATTCCCGCTGAGCCGACGCCTGTCAGTGACACGGCACAGCGCCTGAACAGCACCTTGGCCAGATGACGACGCAGATCGGCAGAAGCCTGCTGATCATCCAGTGGATCGAGCTCACAGCCAAATGCCTCCGCTGCATCGAAGATCAATCCCGGCGCCGCCGCGACGCTGACGAGCCTGCTTGCTGCCTTTGCCAAGACCGGCCTGTCCGCAACCGCGAAGAACGTCATGCGGAGGTCGGAAAGCTCCTGCCCATTCACTATGGCATGAGCGGCCACGCCGGCGAGCGCATAGTCCCCATGTCGGCGGGCAACTTCTTGGAAAAAATAAGCCGAGGGCCGGGACGCAATCGGCAGCTCGACTGAAATCAGCAGCTCATCGGCCGACAATGCGGTTGCGAATATCCCACGGAAGAAGTCGGCAGCCGCGATGCGCCGTTCCCCATTTTGCCCGCGGGCGACGATAGTCGCATCAAGCGCCACCATGCACGCGGGCAGCTCGGCGGCGGGATCGGCGTGAGCAAGGCTGCCGCCGATCGTCCCCCGGTTCCGAACTGCGGGATGAGCCACGTGCCGCACGGCCTCGGCCAGAAGCGGTGCAAAGGTGCCGATCTGGGGCGACGCCAGGAGCTCGGCATGGCGCGTCAACGCACCGATGCAGAGAACGCCACCCCGCACCTCAATCCCCTGCAATTCGGCGAGATCGCTGATGTCGATCACGATCTCGGGAGAAATCAGACGAAGATTCATGGCCGGCAGGAGGCTCTGGCCGCCCGACAACAGTTTTGCCTTCTCCCCATGCAGGGCAAGCATTTCCAGCGCACCATCGACGCTGGTTGCGCGTGCATAGGCGAAAGCCGGAGCTTTCATGGGCGCGACCTTCCCAAAACCATATTCACTTGATTTTGGACCGGATTAGAGGGGCCGCGCTATGAAAGGTCAAGCTTGTTTATCGAACGATTATTTCGGGACGACCGACTTTTGGACTTGTATTGAAGCCGCGAAGGACGCACCGTCCCTGCCCAACGCAGAGCCGCTGTTTTGGGAGCAGCCATGAAACTCGGTTTCTTCACGATGCCGATCCATCCGCTCGAGAAGGATTGGCGGCGTTCGTTGCAGGAAGATCGCGAAGCCTTTCTGCTGGCCGACGAACTCGGCTTCAGCGAGGCCTATGTCGGCGAACATGTCACCGACAAGGCCGAGAACATCACCTCCTGCGTCGCCTTCCTTGCCTGGATCGCGGCCGCGACCAGGCAGATGAGGCTCGGCACTGGCACCATCAATATGCCAAACTCGCATCCGGCGGCGGTCGCCGCCTCCATTGCGATGCTCGACCACATGCTGGGAGGCCGCCTGATCTTCGGGATCAGCCCGGGAGGCCTGCTTTCGGATGCCGAGCTGTTCGGCAATCTCGACGCCGATCGCAATGCAATGTTCCTTGAGGCCATCAATCAGGTGCTTGCCATTTGGGAGAGTGAGCCGCCCTACAATATCGAGGGCAAGCATTGGCGCATCTCGACAGAGAAGACGCTGATGAAGGAGATCGGCCAGGGCTTCATCGCCCGCCCCCTGCAGCAGCCCCATCCACCGATCGTCGTAACCGCCGTGGCTCCTTTCTCGAAGGGCGTGACGGAGGCGGCTGCGCGGGGGTGGGACCCGATCTCGGCCAATTTCCTGATGCCGGCGTGGGTGAAGAGCCACTGGCCCAGATATGTCGAAGGCTGCGAGCGTGTCGGCCGCACTGCCGATCCGGCCAACTGGCGGGTGGCCAAAAGCGTTTTTGTCGCCAAGGACGCGGCTACCGCAAAGGCTTATGCGACCGATCCGGACAGCCCTTACGTCTATTACTATCGCTCCCTGTTCACCAAGCTGAAGAAGAATGGCCGCGTCGAGCTGTTCAAGACAAGGCGCGATCAGCCCGACGATGAAGTGACGCTGGACATGATCTGCGACAGACTGATCATCCATGGCACGCCCGACAGTGTCGCGGACCAGTTGCTGTCGTTCCAGGATGAGGTCGGTGAGTTCGGCACGCTGCTCTATGCTGGCAAAGACTGGAAGGATCGCGAATTGGCACGACGATCGATGATCCTGATGGCGGAGAAGGTCATGCCGCGGGTCAATGCCGCCACGTCCTAGCGATCGCGCCGGAGAGGCGCAGATCGACGATTGGTGACGAACGGAAATGATCAGGCTGGTTGAGGCGCGTCGCACCGCCTACGGCTATTCCGCCGCCCTCACTCGCACCCGCGGCGCGATCGCGCTCGGCCGGGCAAAGACTTTTTGGTAACCGGCAAGAAAGGTCGAAATCGCATCGCTGATCATGCGCTCCTTGTCCTCGAGCACAGGTGCCTCGTAGATAAATTTGCGTACGCCATAGTAGAAAATCCCGCTATGGAAGACCCAGGCAAGCTCGATTTCTGAGGCAGTCGGCCTGCCCTGGCCGGAGAGCCCGGCATCGTAACGACATTCCCTGACAATGCGTGTCAGGATCTTGTCGCGGACGATCGTGACATAGCGTCTGTTGATATCGAGGCCCTTCAACCCGGAATAGAGATAGATGCGAAGCCATTTCCGCGTGAAGATCACCTCGGTGTATGCCCGATAAAATTCCTTCAGCCGCTCCCGCAGCGGCTTGGACCGATCTGCAAGAAGTTGCTCCCATTCCGCATCGAGCGGTTCGAGATAGACCGTGCGATAGACCTCCCTGATCAACTCATCCTTGCTCGGGAAATATCGGTAAAGCAGCGGTTGCGTGACGCCCAACCGGCGCGCCAGTTCGCGCGTTCCGCCGTCGAAACCATGTTCTGCGAAGAACTCAGTCGCCTTGGCAATGAACTCTTGGCGACGATCATCCGGAGCAAGGCGCCTTTGTTTGCGCTGGACGCGCTTGGGCATCGCCTTGCGGCTCATGACGTCTTGTCGTCCGCTTGGCGTTCGTCCGCCGCCAGAAAGCGACCGTAACCGCCACGCGCGAACAGGAGCGGTTCCTTGCGATTGTAGGAGTAGGCTTCCACCGCGCCGAGGAAAATGACGTGGTCTCCGCCGTAATATCGGTTCACAGATCGACACTGAAAATTGGCGACGCTCTCGGTCAACACTGGCGCGTTGCCGAGCCCTGATGTCCACTCGACGCCGGCAAACCTGTCCTCCGACGATTTCGCGAATTTATTCGCCAGCCCTTGCTGTGTTGAGCTCAGCACGTTGACGGCAAAGTGGGTCGCATTCTGGAATATGCTCAGACTCGAGGAATAGAGCACGAGGCTCCAAAGCACCAAGGGCGGGTTCAACGACACCGAAGCGAAGGAGTTGCAGGTCAAGCCGTACGGCTTCTTGTCGGCACCAGCCGCCGTAATGATGGTGACCCCCGTCGCAAAAGTGCCTAGCGCGTTACGGAACTCACGCGGATCGATCGGTGAATGATCGCTGGCCAGTTCGTTAGCTGGATCTGGACCGATTGGGTGCTTGGGCACGTCGTTCATCCGCGGGCCTCAGAGCGTCAGGTTTTCGGACGGCAGTCCGAGCGCGATACGACCGTAATTGGTACCTGCCGCGTCGAAATTGAACGCGATATGCGAATTGATCGCGTGCGCATCGCGGAACTGCCGTTGCAAGGCGCCTGAGGTAAACAAGCCACGGGCGCCACTCGCGGCAAACAGCAGGGACACTGCCTCGGTGCAGATATTGACTGAATGGGCGCCGTCACGCCTCGACTTGGTCTTGACCGCCATATCCGGAATTTCACCGCGCCGTGCTGCTTGCATCGCCTCAATGCAGTTGGAGCGCATGATCAGACGTGCTGCATCGATTTTGGCTGAAGCCTCCGCGATCTTGATCTGCGTGCTCTGCAGATCGCCGAGCTTGGTGCGGTTATAGGTCGATGCCCGGTGCCGGGCGCTTTCGATATAGTCGTCGAGGCAGGCCTGGGCGTTGCCGAGGGCGACACCGGAGAGTACGAAGGGAAAGAGCGAGAATACCGGCAGCGCGTAGAGTGGATTCGGATTGACTGCGCTGCCTGGCGTCGGACCGCCCGCGAGATCGCTGACCGCCACCGACAGCGCCTGCGCAACGAAGGCGTCCCGGACTTCCACATCATTGGAGCCGGTTCCGCGCAAGCCTGCCGCATTCCAGGTGTCGAGAATTTTGTAATCCGTCCTGGGCAGCAGAAAGATGCGGTACTCGATACCGTCGGCCTCGTCGTCGGAGGCGACCACGCTGCCAAGCATGTTCCATTCACAGGCTGCAACCCCCGATGAAAACGGCCAACTGCCGCGCAGCCTGTAGCCACCGTCAACCTTTCGCGCCCGCCCCGCTGGAAAGATGAAAGAGGATGCGATCAGTGCGTTGGGGGTGCGCTCCCAGACCAGGTCCTGGGCTCGCTCGTCGAACATCGCCAGCATCCAGTGATGGCTTGCCAGATTTGCGAAGTTCCAGGCGACCGATGCGTCCCCCATCCCGAGCTGCTCGGCACAATCGACCAGTGCGACATAGTCGAGCTCGGAGCCGCCGACCCGCTTGGGCTGGACAATCCTGAACAGGCCGGACTCATGCAGATCACGCTCGGTCTCCGGAGGCAGACGCCGCAGCTCTTCGGTTCGCGCCGCGCGATCACGAAGCTGCGGCACCAAGGCTCTTGCGCGCGCAACCATCGCTGCGTGGATGCGCTCGTCTCTCTCCTTTTCCGTCGAGTGGTCGGAGGTCGATTTTCGACCAACACCAGCCATCTGGCTTTCCTTGTTGCGTCTTCGAGGTCTTGCCCGACCGGCCGGTCAAGAAGTCGGCGAGCGAACACATGGTCAGTCAATTAAGGCGCGGCAGACGCGGCTCGTCAATCTAATTCCGTCAAAGCTACATTCCGTGGTCGCGAGCCGGGGACGTGCCCGCCTGTCAGCGCGCTTGCGGCGCTTTATATCCGGGTTGCTCGAAAGGATGGGAGCTCGCGAAGGCCGGCAGGTCAAAACATCGTCCAGCCAGTGCCGCCACGCGCGGAAATCCGTTCAGCTCGAGCTTCAAATATTGGGCTCCGATCACGTGACCGGCGATGCAGATATCGGCGAGTCCGGGCTCGGGACCGAGCGCAAAAGGCGACGGAGCTCGTCGCTCCAGCAGACGCTCATACGTTGCCAGTCCGTCAGTGGTCCAATGACTGCCCCAACTCTCGACCGCGGCGGCATCGGCGCCAAACGTCGTCGCCAGATAATTACGAACCCGAGGCGTAATCAAAGGATGCGCGTCCGCAATCGTCGCAAGCGCCAGGGAGCGCGCATAGGCGCGCTCCCTGGCGTCTTGCGGCAGCAACCGCGGCTCTGGTTGAAGATCTTCGAGATATTCTATGATCGCCAGCGACTGAAACAGAGTTTGTCCCTCATGAACGAAGGTCGGCACCACGCGTTCGGCGTTGACCGCCTCGTACCCGGGTTCGAACTGCTCGCCCGCGAGGATATCGACGGGAATCTCCTCAAAGGGCAAACCCTTCAATTTCAACGCGACCCGAACGCGAAACGAAGCGATCGATCGCCAGAACCCGTAGATTTGAATATTCATCGGCAAGCCCATCCAACCGCAAGCAGGTCCACGACGGCCCTGCCATCCGTTCAGGTCACGGCCGTCCCGGTAGCCAGCTTACCGAACGTCCCGGCTTGAGCAAGCGCTCCGAGGCGCGCATCGTCATAACCAAGTATCCCGCGCAACACGTCCTTGGTGTGTTCGCCCAAAAGGGGCGCTGCGGCAGGGTCGACCGGCGGCGTCAACTCCATGTTCACCGGCGTCACAATATTGGGAACAAAGCCGGCGACCGGATGAGGAATCCGGCTGAGCCGCTGACGTTCGCGCGCCTCAGGCGAATTGAACCCCTGTTCGACCGTGCGAAGATAGCCCACCGGGATGTTGGCTTTCTTCATCTTCGCCATCCAGATCTCAAGCCTGTCTCCGGCAAAAATGCCGGCCATGGCTGCGCGCAATTTTTCCTTGTTGGCACTTCTGGCCTTGCGTGTCGCAAAATCCGGATGGGTTATCAGATCGGGGCGCTCGAGCACCTCGGTGACGAGGCGACGGTACAAGCGGTCGTTGGCACATGCCATGTAGAACGGTCCATCGGAGGCCTCATAGACGCCGACGGTCGGCGAGCCGTTCGGGGAGTTGCCAAATCGACCCGGATTGGCCCCACTGATGAGATATGCCATCCCATAGAAACCGGTCATTGCCATCGCGATATCGAACAGAGCGACCTCGACGTACTGCCCACGCCCGATCCGGTCGCGGGCTAGCAGCGCGAGCAGAATGGCGTTGCAGGCCGACATGCCTGTCGCCATGTCGACAATGGGCGGACCAGTCCGCACCGGAGGGCCGTCCGGAAAGCCGTTCAGCGACATAAAGCCGCTTTCCGCCTGCGTGATCGGATCAAAGCCGGGACGCGATGCAAAGGGCCCTTGGCGGCCGTAAGCCGAAATTGCGCAATACACCAGCCTTGGATTGGCCGGTGCCACCGAAGCATAATCCAGGCCGAATTTCTCCATCACGCTGGCAGAGAAATTCTCGACCACGACGTCGGCGCGGGAGATCAGCTCACGGGCCACCTCGCGGGCCTCCGGCACCGCGAGGTCGAGTGCAATGCCGCGCTTGTTGCGATTCAAGCTGAGATAAGCGGCGCTCTCTCCCCCGATCTCGGCATGCTCGTAGGCCCGCGTATCATCGCCGCCATCCGGGTTCTCGATCTTGATGACCTTTGCACCAAAGTCAGCCAAAGTCTGTGTGCAGGCGGGGCCCGCCACGACGCGCGTGAAGTCGATGACCAATAGACCGTCCAGCGCCGTTGGCGCGTCCTTCGGTCTCGGCGGATGATCAGGTAGCGGCATTTTTGACATGTTTTGGCGTTTCCCCGTGCTTTTTGATGCACCGGGAGACTTTACGTTCGATTTCGCCCGGCCGACAAGGGCAGCAAGCTCTTCTAGCCCTGTGGCTTGGGGTGAGAGCCCTTCGCCGGGCGCAAAGCTTGGACAGTGCGGCCCGATGAACAAAGAAAGGCCCGGCGGCGGTTGGCCACCGAGCGGAAAACGACTGACCAGCTTGGCCAGCTAACTAACTCGTACGCCTAACCTCCAATCGACTTGCGCCAATAGAGCGTATTGGGCCAGCCCCAGGGCGAGTTGGGCCGGTAGAGCCGATATCCGGCGCGGATGAAGTTATTCGCCGAGCTGACATTATCGGTCGTGTCGGAGATGATGCTATGCCAACCGCTCCTTCGCGCCCGGCGCTCTGCAGCTCGCAGCAGGCGCAGCTGCAACGACCGGCCCCAATGTTTGCTGACCACGCCAACGCGGCACAGGTACCCGGCATTCGATGCATGAGTCGATTGCACCAATCCTGCAAAGGCCACCGGCAATTCGTCGCAAAAGACCAGCCACCAATGGCCCTCGTCAAACGACGGCACTGGAGCGCAATCGAAAAATGTAGCGCGGTGAAGCTCGTCCAGGATCTCGGCGTTTTCTTCGTCCTGTGAATCAACCTCGCGGATTCGGTACACGGCTTCATCCTTCAAGCAGGCTTCTCCTTCGCGGTCCGGCCAATCGGGGCAGAAAGCCCAAAGGTCATTTTCCGAGCACGACCTTGACGCCGAGCCATACCGCACCAAGGAACCCCGCAACGATGACCGTGATGACCGCCTTGAACGTATAGCTTTGCGCCTGCTCGACACTTTTTCGCCAACGCCGCAGATGCTGAAAATCCGCGCGCAACTCCTTGCGATCCTCCTCCTCGATCCCGAACGAAGTGAGGATCGTCGCGATCGCCCGCAGCACGATGGCATCGATATGATCGTGCTGCAGCCGCTGCTGTTCGGCCAATGTCTCGGCTACGATGGCCCTGATATCTTCGTCGCGCATGGAGCTCATCGTTTGAGGATTCTCGCGACGTTCTCGAAGCCGCGCTTGGCGAAGTAGAAGGACACCACGAGGTTGGATGTGGTCGCCGCGAACCCAGCCAGCGGATCCGTGGTTCCGAGACCGAGGACCTTGTCGAAGAGCAAGAGCTTGCCGAAATAGACCGCCACCAGGTAACCCATGAGTTTGTCAGGCTCATACCAGTGGCCGATCTCCGCGGTTCTGTACTGAAGGACCGCGTTCGTTTCCGAGACCTGAGCGGCGATCTCGGTCGCCGCAAGGTCGGCCGCGATCTTGGCATCGACGTTACCGGCCCTGAGCTTGGCATTGTAAGCCTCGATCAAGCCCTTGATGACCGGGCCGCCAAGAAAGCTTAAGATCGCCATCCACATGTCAACCAGCCTTTCGCAGCGACCTCAAGCGGGCCAGGATCGTGACGATGGAGATACCGAGCAGAATGCGGCCGGCCACTCTGGTGTCACCGATCGCGTTGTTGATCTGATCCCTCAGATTGGGATCTCCGAGCGCATCGTCGATATTGTCGATGGCAGTCATTGCGGCACCGGCGATCGCGAGGACGTAGCCCCATGCAACCGTCAGGGAATGAAGGCAGATCACCTTTAGCTCGCGAAACATCAGAGCGAAGCCCTCAACGCCGCGGCTCTGCTCTCGAGCACCTTGGCATAGGCCTCTGCGCCGCTGACGGCTTGCGCAATTCTGTCCTTGGAGAACCAGCACGCCGCAAAACCTGCGACAAACATGGCGAGATCGAAGAAAGTCCACATGATTCATCTCCTTCTGAATAGGGCTGCGAAAATGGAGGCAACGAACGCGCCGATCGAGCCTTTCGACGGGTTCTTCAGCGAAGGTGGCGTCGGTTTCGATCGACGGGACGGCGCGGAGGCTTGCTTCTTGTCCCCTGTGACCGCGGGCGTTCGCGGCGAAGCGAGCGCCGCACTCGGATCGAGGCCCGCCATGGCCTTCAGCAAGCCGGCGCAGCCAAGCTGGCTGTCGACAGCATTCGGATCGTAGACGCCGTCGCGCACATATTTCGGTCCCGACCCACTGGACAAGCCACATGGTGAAGGCGTCCGCCGTCGCGCCCGCGCCGCCGATGTCGATGAAGGCGCGCAAGGGCAACAAGGGATCGGCAGCGACCTTGCCGATCCGCCCTTGCGCTCGCGCTTCGTTCAGGAGCTGCGCGAAATAGGCTCCTTCGAATGCCCGCACGTAATCACCTTCCCAGATGTGCTCGTAACGATCCGGATAGAGCGCAAGGTCGAGCTGACGCTCCTCTTCCAGCACCGAAGGAAACCAGGGATTGTCGCGCCAGTTGGCGCTGACCACGATCGCCCCCTCCGGCTTCCGTGTTCGCAGGAAGTCATCGATCGCGTCAGATTTGCGCCGGGGATTCCAGCTGGCCCACACTTCCGAATTTGCCGCTCGAATGGTCGGGCGCAACAGCGCCAGCGAGCGGGCGCTCAGCGTCTGTGCCTCGTCGATCCAGGCGATGCGAAAGCCTTCCAGGCTTTTCATCGATTCGGCCGTGTGATCCTGCATGCCGCGGAAGATGATAAGGCCGTCACCGGGCGTCTCGATCTTGTCGTTGAACGGCTTGAACCCGCGGCCGAGGCCGAGCGAGGCGATCTTGCCCTCGATCAGCCGCTTCGACGATTGCGCAAGCGTTCGCTGCGCCTCGCGGATGCAGACCGCAAGCGTGCCGCGCTCGGCCTGGCAGGTCTCCACCAGAAGCTCGCCGAAAAAATGAGACTTACCAGAACCACGTCCGCCGTAGACCCCCTTGTACCTGGCGGGCTGCAGCAGCGGTTCAAACACTCTCGCCGTCGGTATCTTCAGGGTCTTGGGGGTCGACAATGATGCGCTCGATACGATGGATCAGTTCCAGAGGGCCGTCCTCGCCGTTCTGCAGCGATTGCGGCGACTTGCCCCAGCCGCGGTCGAGAATGGCATTGGCGGCGGAGACCCGTGCCGCATGGGTCGCGTCTTTCGAGCACATGACACCCACCAGGGTCCTGATGGCAGTCCTGGTATGGCCGCGCGCGATCGAGCGGATTTCGGTAATGGTTTTGGCCGGCATTAGAGATGGCTAGCCTCGTTAGTTGGAGGAGTTGGTGGGAAGTGATCACAATTTAGGTCAAGGGTAGTCCTGCCCGATCGCGATTTGGCCACCACAGTGGCTGGGCAACGATCGAGAATTGGATTGCTGCCGACACGCTTGCGTCAAGACAGGCTTTCGCAAATTGCAATCGCAAGCAGCCCGAGCAGTGAAAGCAATATCAAATACGCGGTCACACTTCGCTCCATCGCTTTGAATTGACTGCGCGGCAGATCACGGACGGCGCGATCGTTTCGGGCGCGAACCCTATCCTCGGGTCGAGGGCCGCGGGCGCGCGCGGTTTGTCGCGCGCTGCCGGCCGGCACGTTCGCGCGCGCCGGCTGATCGGGATGTTTTGGCAACAGAGGCTCGGACGGCGGCGCGGACGAACGACGCTGGAGACAAGGTTGAGGCGTCCTGACGTGCGGGCCGCCGTCCGATTGGGGAAATTCGCTGGATTGAGAGGGCTTATCGGGAGAGGCTCAAACAAAAAGCCCGCGGCGGATTGCTCCGCGCGGGCCATTCGAGTTCGTCTCGATGATGGCAATGTGCCGGTGATTTGCCCGACGTGTCAAACTGTTTACCGAACCGCTGCTCAGGGCAGCGATGCAGACAAGACCGAAAACCCGCAAAAGCAGAGGTGCCCGCAGCGATCGCGTCCGCAACAGGCTCACATCGTTGTCGCGATGATGCCAATCTCCATCTGATTTGCCCGACGTGTCAAACTTTAATTAAAATGCAGCAAAATCAATTGTTCAGATTGAAACCGATTTTGTAAACATAGCTGCGGAAAAGAGCAAAACCCGCTGCCGCTCCCGCGGCGCCGGCTCTATGATTGCTGCGACGATATCGATATCCGCCTGATTTGCCCGACGTGTCAAGCGTGACGGCAAATCAAAGGACGCTACATCGGGGCGCCACGCCAGGGAGGCTATCCAATGATGTATTTCGCCGCCACGGTGCTGCTCATTCTGTCCGCGCTTTTCTATGCCGCGGGCAATCACGAGATCGGCTCATTCAGCTCGGACGTGTGCCGTTATGGGGGGACGTTCTGCGACCATCCGCAATACGTGCTGGTGGCTGCCGCGCTTGCCGCCGCCTGGGGAAGGTTCGTCAGTATCCGCTGACCGGCTACGTCGTCCCGACTTGATCTGCGTCAACACATGAAGGCCAGCACCGCATCACATAATGAGCGGCGAGGTTTTGATCGACTGCGGAGCAATGGACGGTCCGATAATCAGGCACGAGGCGCGCTCCGCGGCCACCCCAGTGAGCGGAGCCGCGACGCATCAGCCGCGCGGCAACCTCGCAACGCTCACCATCGGCGCCGTCGGCGTCGTGTTTGGCGACATAGGCACCTCGCCGCTTTACGCCATCGACCAGATCTTCTTTGGCGCGGCCGGCGTTGCGCCGACACCCGACAATGTGCTCGGCGCGATCTCGCTCGCGGTCTGGACCATCATTCTTATCGTCGCGATCAAATATGCGCTGTTGGTGCTGCGCGCCGAGAACGACGGTGAAGGCGGCGTCTTCGCGCTCTATGGCCTCCTGCACAAATACAAGCAGCAGGGCACCCGGGTCCTGCTCTGGTCACTGATGCTGGGCGCAGGCCTGTTGCTCGGCGACGGAATGATCACGCCGGCGATCAGCGTGCTCTCGGCGGTCGAGGGGCTCGAGGTCGTAACGCCCGCCTTCTCCCCCTACATCATTCCCATCACCATCTGCCTGCTCACCGGACTGTTCGCGATTCAATACAAGGGCGCCTCCGGCGTCGGCGTCGTATTCGGGCCGGTTGTGCTGGTCTGGTTCGCCGCCATCGCGGCACTCGGCGCTGTCGCAATCGCAAAGCAGCCGGCCATCCTCGCTGCGTTCAATCCGGCCTATGGCGTGCACTTTCTGATACAAGCGGGCTTGCACGAGGCGGTGGTCATTCTCGGGGTGATGATCCTTGTCGTCACCGGCGGCGAAGCCATGTATGCCGATCTCGGGCATTTCGGCGCCCCGCCGATCCGGATCGGCTGGTTCTGCGTGGTCTTTCCCGCGCTCTTGCTGAACTATCTAGGCCAGGGAGCCTATCTGCTCTCCGGCGCGACAGCCGTCGGCGGCAAGCTTTTCTACAGCCTAGTGCCCTCACCACTGCTCCTGCCGGCGGTCGTGCTAGCTACGCTCGCAACCATCATCGCGTCCCAGGCGCTGATATCGGGCGCCTTTTCGCTCGTCTCGCAGGCGATCGGGCTCGGACTGTTTCCGAGGGTCGAGGTGCTGCACACCCATCAATCGCATGCCGGCCAGATCTATATTCCGGCGGTCAATTGGGGGCTCTTTGTCGGCTGCATTGCCTTGGTGATCGCCTTCGGCTCCTCCTCGGCACTGGCGACGGCCTACGGGCTGGCGGTTGCCGGCGTCATGCTCATCACCTCCATCGTCATGTTCACAATTGCGCGGCGCGAATGGGGATGGAGCCTGCCGCAGGCGGCGGTGGTATGGGGACCAATGACGGCGCTGAACAGCGCCTTCCTGCTGGGAACGTCGACAAAGTTCATCGAAGGCGGCTTCGTGCCTCTTACCGTCGGCACCGCCGCGTTTCTGGTCATGGCGACATGGCGCTGGGGCCGCAAGGCGACCTTTGCAGCCTATGCCTCACGGTCTAGTCTTACCATGGCCGAACTGGTCCACCTGCATCGCACCAGCACGCGTTTCATCGAGCGCAATGCCCTGATCATGGCGCCGAACCCGGTGCGTCATCCCGGCGATCATGCTCCGGCGCTGGTCGGGCTCCTGATCGAGCGCTACGGCATGCTTCCGCGCAACCTGATCATCGTCGAGGTCACGCATCCCAAGATTCCCTATGTGCACAACGACCGCTACCACATCACGGTGTTCGACCGCGACAAGGAGCGTGGCAGCGTGATCGGCGTCGAGCTGCGTTTCGGCTTCATGGAGGAGCCCAATGTCGAGCGCTATCTCGAAAGCCTGGCCCAGCATCGGGAGATCGACCTGCCGGCGCATCCGCGGCAATGGATTGTCCATGTCGCCCATGAGAACCCGCTGCCGTCACGGCGCATGAACATTCTGCGACGGCTGCGCTTCCGCCTGTTTCTGTTCCTGCGCCTGGTCTCCCGCCCGGCCTATTACGCCTATCACCTCGGTGATGAAGTCCAGCTCTCCGCCGAGATCATACCGGTCAGGCTGCATTAGGTGCTTCCGCGGCGGCATCCGCCTCTCGTTCGCAACACCGAGCGCCTTTTCCGGTCATTCCTCCCGCGCGCACAATCGCTGCAACAATGGTGCGTTGCGGCATGGGATTTGTGCTATTAGTCGCCCCCCGAATTGGGGCAGGCTGCATAGGATGAAATGAAGCATTCTGTCGCGGCCGCTTCTTGAGTAAACTGAATTTGCAAATCAAAAGACGACAAGGGGGAACGCCTTGACCCAACCGAACCGGATGAGCGCACGCTCAATGCCTTCTTTTTCGCCGCATGGCCTCGCTCTGCTGCGCGATCCCATGCTCAACAAGGGCACCGCCTTCACCGAGCAGGAGCGTGATGCGCTGGGACTGCGCGGCTTCCTTCCGGCCGGCGTGCTGTCCATGCAGGCCCAGGTCGAGCGCGTGCTGACCAATCTGCGCGCACTGCCGAGCGATCTCGAGAAGTATGTCGCACTGAACTCGCTGCACGACCGCAACGAAGCCTTGTTCTTCCGCGTGGTTTGCGACCACATCGATGAAATCCAGCCGCTGATCTACACGCCAACGGTCGGCCTGGCCTGCCAGCGCTATGGGCTGATCTTCCAGCGCCCGCGGGGCCTGTTCATTTCGGCCAAGGACCGCGGCCACATCGCCGAAATCCTCTCCAACTGGCCCTATCGCGCCAAGCTGATCGTCGTCACCGACGGCGAGCGCATTCTGGGGCTCGGCGATCTCGGCGCCAACGGCATGGGCATTCCGGTCGGCAAGCTGTCGCTGTATTCGGCCTGCGCCGGCATTCACCCGGAGCTTTGCCTGCCCGTGATGCTGGATGTCGGCACCAACAACGAAGAGTTTCTCAACGACCCCTATTACATCGGGCTGCGGCAGAAGCGCATCACCGGCCCCGCTTATGACGAGCTCGTCGACGAGTTCATGAGCGCCGCGCGTGCGGCCTTTCCCGGCGTCTTGATCCAGTTCGAGGATTTCGCCAATCACTCGGCCTTCCGCCTCCTGCACAAGTACCGCGACGAGGCCTGCGTCTTCAACGACGACATCCAGGGCACGGCGGCGGTGGCGCTGGCCGGCCTGTTCTCGGCGCTCCGCGCAACCGGCGGCAAGCTGAACCAGCAACGGATTCTCTTCCTCGGCGCGGGCGAGGCTGCAACCGGCATAGCCGATCTCATCGTCTCGGCCATGATCGCCGACGGCGCGACCGAGGCCGAGGCGATCAAGCGCAACTGGCTCTTCGACTCCCGTGGCCTCGTGGTCAATGGGCGCGCCAATCTGAGCGGACACAAGCTGCGCTACGCGCATGATCAGGCGCCGATCGAGGACTTCCCGACCGCGATCAGAACGCTGAAACCGACCGCCATCATCGGCGTGGCCGCGGTCGGCGGCGCGTTCACCGCGGACGTGCTGAAGACCATGGCCGAGCTGAACGAGCGGCCGATTATCTTTGCCCTCTCCAACCCGACCTCGAAGGCCGAATGCTCGGCCGAAGAGGCCTATCGCAACACCGGCGGCCGCGCGCTGTTTGCCTGCGGCAGCCCCTATGATCCGGTCGATCTCGACGGCCGGACCTTCGTGCCGCGCCAAGGCAACAACTCCTACATCTTCCCCGGCGTGGGCCTTGGCGTGATCGCGAGCGGCAGCCGCCTCGTGACCGACGAGATGTTCATGGCCGCCGCTCATACGCTGGCCAGCGCGGTGAGCGAGGCGGACCTCAATCAGGGCAGCCTTTATCCGGCGCTGCCGCGCATCCGCGAGGTCTCCGCTCAGATCGGTGCGGCCGTTGCCGGCGTCGCCTATCAGCGCGGGCTCGCGCAAGGTCCGACGCCGAACGATCTCATCGCCGTCGTCCAGGCGCAGATGTACGATCCGCATTACTGATTCGGTACGCGTCTGACAGGCTGTCAGCCCCGCTGCAGGAGCCGCCGCAGGCTGCGGATGTCGGCCAACTCCTCGATGCTGAAGACGGTGTCGACAAGGCGCCTCGACACCTCGCGGCCCAGCACCGGGGTCGTGAGATCGTTCGCCTTGTTGATCACTTCGGCGCGCGTCATCGGATTGCGCGGCGTACCGCGGACAGCCGACACGCGCTCGGATTCGCGGCTGCCGTCCGTGAACTCCAACTCCACGACCGTCTCGCGCGCCGGCAGCAGCTTCGCCAGATCCTCGTCCCGCACCAGATCCACCTTGGCGCGCTCCTTGAGCACGGCGGCATCCTGCATGCGTGCCTTGTCATGCGCGGCCAGGAACGACACCGTCTTGTCGATCAGCATGACGGCGATCATGTGCTGCAGGCAGATGTCGGGGATGTCGCGATTGTCCACCACCGCCGCAACCGAGGGCGCAAGGCGCACCGTCACCCGTTTCACCAGGCTCGGCTCGAATGGCTTCCTGGCCCGGATCGCCTCCACGCCGTCGAGCGGCGCCTGAATCGGCGAGCCGACGCTCCATTTCTTGATGTCGGTCTGCGTGATCTCGTAGCGCTCGCCCAGCTTCTCGACCAGGCGGTCCGGCTGCGCCTTCGGCGCATAGGTCGCGAAGAAATTGTCAGGGCCCGAGAAGATGTCGTCGACGCCATTCCAGCCTGACTTGACCAACAGCGCCGCCGTCACTCCATTGCGCGCCGGCATGCCCGCGAACACGAATGCCTTTTCGATGTGATCGGTGTCCCGCCGCCATGCGATGAAGCCGGAGGATTCCTGCGCGGCATAGTCCAGCATCCAGCGCGTCTGGCGGGTGTCGAGCCCCGCGGCGCAGCCTGCGGCGGCGGCGGCTCCGAACGTGCCGGCGATACTGTGCGTCGACAGGCTGCTCTCATAGCTGAAGGCAGCACCACCCATCGCCATCACCACGCGCGTGCCGATGTCATAGCCGAGCGTCACCGCGCGCAACAAGCCGATGCCGTCGATGCCGTAGACCTCGCCCGTTGCAAGCGCGGCAGGCACCACTGAACACCCCGGATGCGAGCGAGATTCATTATGCGAATCGTCCGTCTCGTCGGCATGCGCCATCACGCCATTGGCGAGTGCGGCGTCGATCGGCGCTGCCGTCAGGGCCGAGCCGACCACAGTCACCCCGCCATTGCCGCGCTCGCGAACGTAACGTTGCGCCGCCTGGCCCGGTGGCAACTCCGACCCCGAGATCATGGCGGAGAGCGTGTCGAGCAGATGGTATTTTGCCTGCTCGGTGACGTCCTCCGGAAGCGCCTTGGCGCGCGCGGCACTCATATAGGTGCTGAGCGTGCTCATGACGGGTCCAGGGGCGGCAGGCCCCGGAGATGCATTTTGCGCCAGCACGCCAACGGGCGACAAGCCAAGCACCGTTGCTGCATGCGCCGATAGTTTGAGAAAGCTGCGTCGCGACTGCATGCCTCCCGTCAGCCTCCCTCAAAATCGCTTTTTCGTTGCCTTCCAGTGGCATTTTGCCCGATCGCGGTCAATCGTCGGCGCCACCTGACCAGAGCTGCGCATTCGCCGTTGGACCCAGTACGGGGCCGCGGCGGCTCCTAGATCGCGACTTGCCGTCCGATCTCAACCACCTGGTCGTTGGGCAGGCTGAAGAAATCGCTGACATGCTGCGAATTGCGCTCCATCAGCGCGAACAAGCGTTCCTGCCAGGCCGGGAGGCCGTTGCCGTCGTCGCGCCCGATCACGGTTTCGTGGCCGACATAGTAGGTCACGTCCGACACGTCGACGGTGCAGCCCAACGCTTTGCTGCGAACAAGGAGATCGGGAATATGCGGCCGCTCCATGAAGCCGTAGTGCGCGTCCACCCGCCAGAAACCGGGCGCAATCTCCGCAAGCCTGATCCGGTCGGCCGAGGAAACCCAGGGCACCGACAGCACGTCGACCCGCAGCACGACGACGTGCTCATGCAGGGCGCGGTTGTGCTTGACATGCCAGAGCATCACCGGCGGGGCGCCCTGTTCGGTCCGGGTCAGGAATACGGCGGTCCCCGGCACCCGCGGAATCTTCTTCTCGGCAAGGCCTGCCAGAAATTCCGGAACGGGAATCAGGGCCTCCCGCATCCGCTCCGAAACGGCGGCAGCGCCGCGATGCCATATCCACATGATCCCGTAGACGGCGATTGCGAGGATCAGCGGCACATAGCCGCCCTCGGCAACCTTGGTCAGGTTGGCAAGGAAGAAGGCGCTGTCGATGACGAGAAAGAAGGCAGCGACCGCCCCTGCGGCGAGCAGACTCCAATGCCAGATCTCGCGCATGGCGATGAACAGCAGCGCCGACGTCATCAGCATGGTCAGGGACACCGCGATGCCGTAGGCCGACGCGAGATTGTCGGACTTGCCGAAGCCGACGGTCAGCCCAAGCGTCACGATCATCAGAAGCCAGTTGACGACGCCCACATAGATCTGGCCGTACCCTTCCGAAGACGTCTGCTTGATCTGCAGTCGCGGCAGCCAGCCAAGCTGGATCGCCTGCCGCGTCATCGAGAAGGCGCCGGTGATGATCGACTGGCTGGCGATGATGGTGGCCACCGTCGCAAGCACGATCAGCGGCAACAGCAGAGCGTCCGGGCAGAGCCGGAAGAAGATATTGCCGTCCGTCGGCGCGCCGTCGACCACGAGTGCAGCCTGTCCCGCATAGTTCAGAATGAGGCTCGGAAACACGATGCCGAACCAGGCCAGCTTGATCGGGCCGGCACCGAAATGCCCCATATCCGCATACAGCGCTTCCGCGCCGGTCACACACAGAAACACCGCTCCCAGCACCAGAAATCCGGTAAACCCGCCCGAGAACAAATAGGACAAGCCGTAGGCCGGATTGAGCGCCGCAAACACGGCCGGGTGCCTGGCGATGCCGGAGATACCCATGATTGCCATGACCACGAACCAGATCAGCATGACCGGGCCGAACAGCTGGCCGATGGTTGCCGTCCCCTTCGACTGGATCGCGAACAGCGCGAGCAGGATCACCACGGCCGCCGGGACGACATAGGGCTGCAGCGCCGGCGTCGCCATGTTCAAGCCTTCGAGCGCCGACAGCACCGAGATCGCCGGCGTGATCGCGCCGTCGCCATAGATCAGCGCCGCGCCGAACAGCCCGACCGCAACGATGGTCGGCCGGTGCTGCTTCTTCACGCCCAGCAGCGCCATCAAGGCAAGAATGCCACCCTCCCCGTCATTGTCGACGCGCATCGCAAACAGCACATATTTGACGCTGGTGATGATGAAGAGCGTCCACAACACGAGCGAAAGCGCACCAAGCGCGGCGGTATCCGGGGATTTCTGGGCCACGCCGAGGATGGTCTTGAACGTATAGAGCGGGCTCGTGCCGATGTCGCCGAACACGACCCCGAGCGCCGAAAGGGCGAGCATGGTCAGCTTGCCCTGCGGGCCGTGCCGCGTCGCCTCACCGCTTGCCAAAACCTGTTGTTCGCTCACAGTCACCATCCGTCCGTTCCGCGCCCCTCAACTATGGCCGCCGATTGCGACAGCCAAGCAAAGGAGCCGGCGTCCGTACCACAGGTCTGCCATCCTGGCGAGGCGCGGGACTTCAGCTCTAGACCAGCCCCAGCTCCACCGGTTTGACGCCTGGGAATATGCGCTGGATGCTCCCCGCATCGAGGCCATACATGCGGTTGAAAAGGCCCGCGAACATGGCGCGATAATCGGTCAGGACAGGGTAGTCGCGATTCTGGAACAGGGTCGGCTGCTCGACCTTGATCTGCTCGCCATGGATGCGTCCGCCATTGACGCCGCCGCCCATCACCCAATAGACGCTGCCATGGCCGTGATCCGTGCCATGGTCGCCGTTCTCGCGGAAAGTACGGCCGAACTCCGAGATCACGACCACCACCGTGTCGTGCCAGGCCTCCGGTCCGATCTCCTCCGAGAAGCCGGCGAGCGCGCGGCCGAGCTCGCCGAGCCGGTCGGCGAGATAGCCGTTGGCTGCCCCCTGGTTGACATGGGTGTCCCAGCCGCCGACATCGACAAAGCCGAGATTGAACTGTTCGCGCATCAGGCGCCCGATGCGCCGCGCCGACAGCTCGAAGCCGCGCGGCGATACTGCGCCGCGGTTGGCCGCATTCATCTCCTGCGAGATCGAGCGGTACACATCGTCGCGAACCTTGAAGCCTTCCGAAACCGAGGCATCGAGATTGCTCTGCGCGTACATCTCCTTGATGAGCTGGGCCTGGCGGTCATCGACGCCGGGCTTGCCGACGTAGTTGATGCCGGTGTTGGGAATCTGGCTCTTGCCGCGGAAGATCAGCGGCAGCTGATCGGTGAAGGAGATCGGTTTCACCCGCGTAAGCTCGGCGGCCAGCCGGCTCATGAAGCCGGAGCGATAGTCGCGTGCGCCGCCGGCCGATTGGCCGAGCTCGATCGTATCCTGGGTTTCGAAATGGCTGCGCGTCAAGTCGTCGCTGGTGCCGGCGAACGGCACGAAGGCGACCTCGCGTTTCTCCCATAGCGGGAGGATGCTGTTGCGAAAAGCCGGGTGGAGTCCCCAATCGGTGGTGAGCGACAAGGCGGCGTTCGGGTTGCCGACGTCAGGGCGGGCGATGGCGAGCGTCGGCCGCGAGGAATAATAGAAGCTGGAGGAGATCGGCACCACCACATTGGCGGCATCATAGGCGCCGCGCAGGAACACCACGAGCAGGCGCGCGTCTGTTGCCGGTGCGGCCCAGACGCGTCCCGCAACCGTAAGCGGGGCGATGGCGGCGAAGGCCTTGATCAGCTCACGACGGTTCATGGTCGGTACTCCCTTCGCGCTTGTCAGTGCATGAATTCCGGCGACGACAGGTAGAGCGTGTTCCAGTCCTGCGGCGAAACGGCCTTGTCGAGCGCAGCCAGCGTGGCCGGGCTCAAGGTCTGGCGCAGGCCGTTGAAATAGAGCGCGTTCTGGATCAGCGGAAAAGCCGGTTGCTCGACCGCGTTCGGTCCGTCCGGCTTGAACAGACCGGCGGAGCCGGAGCCGATCTGCCGCGCAATCTCGAAACGCACCATCATCTGCCCAGGCCCGTTCCACGATGCAGACGTCATCGCGTAGCCATCGGGCGTTTCGTGATTGAAGAGTCCCTCGCCCATGCGGTTGAGCCAGCCCTGGATCGGCGCGGTGTTGAGGATCACCTTGTCGTCGTAAGCAAGGCGCACGGCGGAGTAGACATATTGTACGGGATCCTTGAACCGCGCGCCCGGATTCAGCGCCGCCGAAAACTCCGGCGCGTGAACCATTGTCGACAGCACCGCGGCGATGTCACCGTCGCTGGTCCTGAAGGTCTGCGCCATCTTCTGCACCAGCGAGTCGGGCGGATTGTCCGACACGAAATAGGTCGCGATTTGCTTGGACAGGTGCGTGGCGGTGGCGGGATTGTGGACGATGAGATCGAGCGCCTCGTCAACCTCGGCAAATCCCCGTCCCTTGATCACATGGCCGAGGAAGGTCTTGTCGCTGTAATCATGGCGCGCCGGATTGAACTCGAAGGCGCCCTCGCGCAAGAGTTGCGACTGCAGCTCGGGCTTGAGCTGCGGGTTTTCCGGCTTCACGTCGATCCCGACGCCTGTGAGGATTTTGGCAAGCGCCTCGACATCGGCCTGGGTGTAGCCCGAGCCGACGCCCATGGTATGCAATTCCATGATCTCACGCGCGTAGTTTTCGTTGATGTGCCCGGCTGCATTGTCGGCATTGTCGAGATAGCGCAGCATCGCCGGATGGTGCAGGGTCGCCGCGAGAAGGTCGCGGAACTTGCCGAGCGCATGCGCGCGGATGGCGTTGTCCTCGTAGTCCCCGAGCACGACGCGGATGTTGCTCTTGTATTGATGCACGTTGAAATGGTTGAACCAGAACCAGGTCATACGCTCGCGCAGCTGGTCCGGAGAATAGAGCGCGCGCAGGATGCTGCGCGCAGCCGCCTGTCTGGCGCGATCATTCATCGCCTGCTGAAAGACCTGCTGCGCCGCCTTCTTCTGGTCGGGATCGATGACCTGGTTGGCGCTCTTCGCCTGCATGTCGAAGGCAACCAGGACGTCGAACGGATATTTGTGAACGTCCGGCATTGCCTCGATCTGGATCTTTACGGCCGCAGGCAGGGCCGTGATGGGGCCGGGATGCAGCTGCTCCTGCAACCAACGCTCGGTGCCCACCGCCTGCAGATGTGCCGCAGTCGAGGCGTTGACGCCCCAGGTCAGCCGGTCGACCATTGCGAGATCATGCGGCGCGAGCTCTCCAGCCTGGGCGCCGGCAGCGCAAAGATTCGATGCCATGAGGAGGAGCAGCCGCCAGCGCAATCGTCCGGAGCGAGTGTTCAAAGGCACGTTGCCCATCATCGAGTTGCCGGGTCTGGGATTCCAGGACTGGACAGACAGCGCGTAGCCACGCCGCTACGCAAGTTGGACGGGAGTTTGGCGGGCCAGGGCTGAACGGGCTCTGAACAGGAAGTTTATAATTGCGGGGGCGCGCCGGTTCCCGATCACGCCGCGGTGAGCAATGATAGGGCCCCCGGGCTGGCAACGATCACAGTGAACGAAGGGTTGATGATGCGAGATACATGGGCGGGTTGCAGAGCTGGGGATGGATCGGCGCCGCCGTCCTCGGCATAATTCAGGGAAAGTCAAAGAAATCGTCAAGGGAGCACCAAGGAAAATCCATGCCAGGTTCATCCAGGATCACCAATGTCGAGCTGCTCGCCTGCGATGCCGGCTGGCGGAATTACCATTTCGTCAAGCTGAGCACCGAAGACGGCGCGATCGGCTGGAGCGAGTATGACGAGGGTTTCGGCTCGCCGGGTGTCAGCGCCGCGATCCAGCGACTCTCGGCGCGCGTGGTGGGACAGAACGTCTTTCAGCATGAGCGGACCTATGCCGAGCTCTACGCAGCGACGCGACCCGCCGCCGGCGGCGTGGTGGCGCAGGCGCTCGGTGCCATCGAGAACGCCATGCTCGATGCCAAGGCCAAGCTGCTCGGCGTCCCCTGTTACGAGCTGCTCGGCGGCAAGATCCGTGACCGGGTTCGCGTCTACTGGTCGCATTGCGCGACCTGGCGGATCAATCACCCCACCTGGTACAAGCCGGCAATCGAGAGCCTCGACGGGGTCAAGGCGATCGGCCACGAGGTGCGCGAAAAGAAATTCACCGCGCTCAAGACCAATATCTTCACCTATGACGGCGGCAAGCCCACCGGCTGGCGTCCCGGTTTCGGCACGCCATTCCTGCCCGAGCTCAATGTCGAGCGCAAAGTGCTGCATGACCTGCGCATGCACCTGGAGGCGATCCGCGACGGGGCCGGGCCGGATGTCGATATCCTGCTCGATCTCAATTTCCACGCCAAGACCGAAGGCTTCCTGAAGATCCTCCGCGAGATCGCCGATCTCGACATGTTTTGGATCGAGATCGATACGTTTAGCCCGGAAGCGCTCAGCTATATCCGCCAGCAAAGCCCGCATCCGATCTCGTCCTGCGAGACGCT
>Ga0070738_10000305_pt1 | contig 152311 bp, 140 predicted proteins | sample Coa_R2_2_FD_66446 | JGI IMG/M metagenome (GOLD analysis project Ga0070738, IMG submission 66446) | Surface soil microbial communities from Centralia Pennsylvania, which are recovering from an underground coalmine fire - Coalmine... | ecosystem: Environmental > Terrestrial > Soil >... | reverse complement strand
ACACCCCGAAGAAGGAGAAGCCGCGGACCGCGCGGCTCTTGGGCACCGCCAGCATGGCGGTGGCCAGCGGATAGGTGACCTGGTCCTCGACGACGGGCGGCGCCAGTCCCGGCATCTCGGTGTAGACGATCACCTGGGTGTCGGAGAGGTCTGGGATAGCGTCGAGGGATACGCGGCCAACGGCGTAGAAGCCGCCGCCCGCCAGCGCGATGGTCGCGATCAGGATCAGCAGAATGTTATGCGCCGACCAGCGGATGATGCCGGCGATCATTTGCCGTCTCCGGAGGTGAACGCGGCTAGGGCGGCGCGGAGATTGCTCTCGGCGTCGATCAGGAAGGTAGCCTGCGTGACCACTCGTTCGCCCGCTTTCAGCCCCTCCAGCACCTGGACGTAGCCCGGCACGCGGGCGCCGATCTTGATCTGCCGCGGCTCGTAGCGGCCCTCGCCGCGCTCGACGAGCACAATCTGCGTCTTGCCGCTGTCGATGATCGCCGACTCCGGCGCCGCCGGCCACTTGCCGGGGATGGGCGAGTCGATTTCGACGGTGGCCGCCATGTCGGCGCGTAGCCGATCGTCAGGATTGGCGACCTCGATGCGGAGCCTGGCCGTGCGGCTTTCCTTGCTCAGGCCGGGATAGATCTGGGCGACGCGGCCCTCGAACGGCCGGGTCGGCATGCCATTGACCATGATGCGCACGGTGTTGCCGATGTCCACGTAGTCCAGGTCCTGTTCGTAGGCTTCCGCCACGACCCACATGACCGACGTGTCGACGATGCGAAACAGCGTCTCGCCGGGTTGATAGCGCATGCCTTGGACGGCGACCTTCTCGACGACGGTACCGCTCACCGGCGATGGAACCGTGATCGTGCGCGACGGCTGAGCGCCGCGCCGCAGCTTCTCCAGCTCGCTTTCGGGATAGTCGAGGTTACGCAGGCGGCCGTCGGACGCCGCCGTGCCCTGCATGCCGCGTGCCACGACGTATTCCTGCTGCAGAACGTTGAGCTCGGGGCTGTAGACCTCAAAGAGCGGCTGGCCGCGGGTCACCTTGTCGGCAGTGGCGTTGACAAGGAGTTTTTCGATCCACCCGCCGAACTTCGGGGCGACCACGAACTGCCGGCGTTCGTCGTACTGCACTGTCGCAAAGGCACGTACCGTGCGGCTTAGCGTCCGCGCCTGCACTTCCTCACTGCGCACGCCAAGGAGTTGCACGCGATCTGGGCTGATCTTCACAGTGCTGGACGGCTCACCGGATTCCTGTTCGTCCTCGCACACCGGGACGTAGTCCATGCCCATGGAATCCTTCTTGGGCACCGGCGAGGTATCAGGCGCCCCCATCGGGTGGCGATAGAACTTGGCGGGCTTCCCGTTGCACGGGCCGGCACTAGCCGCCTGCGCCTGGGCGACGTTGGTGTCGCGCGCGGCGCTCTGCGCGCCAACCTCCGTCGAACGCCCACCGACGACGCCGAGGCCCACTGTCACGAGGACCCCGACGCCCGCGACCATGAGCGCACGCGCAATTCGAGAATGGACGACAGACATCAGACACTCCTGTGCAATGCTCTGCATGACTGCGCAGACGCGCAGTCGCGTAGCGTCCTCGCGGGACGCGGCGTTGCTTCCGTCAGAGTGTCAGAGGTCTGGGCGGCAAGGGATCAGGTGGTCCCGACAGGCCGTGCAGGGCGGCAAACGGGGCCGGCCATGTCGTGCTGCCGCGCGGTGGGGTCGGGAGCGCAGGAGGCGCAGCGCCCAAGGATGGCATGACGCTGACGCACGCCACCACACAACCAACAGCCGAGGGCGGGCATGGTACGCCGTCGCAAGATGCACAGTGCTGCGTGCACAGCCCGCGGATGCTCGTCTCATGAGATGCAGGTGATCCGCCCGACGCTGCCGTGAGGGCAAACGCGGGCAGCACCGTCGCCAAGACGGCGAGACAGCTCAAAAGAACGGCAAGGATGTGAAGGCGCTTCATTACTCTTGTGAGCAATTTACCGCATGGACACGCGCCAGCCAATCACAAGACCGTCACGCGCAACTCGATACTTGTATGGAGGCCCAAGTCTTCCTGCAATCCATTGATATGGATCAATTCCGAAGCCGAGGCATGTCCTTTTAGCTGCGGATGCTTCGGGCCGTCCGATGATCGGCCATGAAGCCCGAACTAACGTAGCCCGACGAAAGAGTTGTCTTGCGAGGCGGGCTTCTCAACGCCGATCATCCCAACAGATTCCACTCGCGAATGGCTTGGGGACGTCATCCTCGACTACGGATAACGGTTAACGAGACACGGGGCCAAGGGCAAGGAGACAGGCTGATGGAACCTCGGAGCTTGGCAGCCTTTGTATTGGTGGTTGCGTTTCTCGGCGCTGGGGTACAGGAGCCAGGGAACGCTGCCGATCCCGCGGCGGAACGCGGCAAGTATCTGGTGGCGATTGGCGGTTGTCACACCTGCCACACACCGGGATATTTCTTCGGGCAGCCCGATATGACTCGCGCGCTCAGCGGGTCGGAGGTCGGCTTTGAGGTTCCCGCGGTCGGCGTCTTTTACGGCTCGAACCTGACGATGGATAAGGCCACGGGCCTTGGTGGCTGGACCGATGCACAAATCGCAGCAGCGCTGACGACCGGGGTACGTCCGGACGGGCGAAAGCTGGCGGCCGTTATGCCCTGGCAAGAACTGGCGGGCCTGACCAAGACCGACGTCAACGCAATCGTCGCCTACCTCAGGAGCCTGCCGCCGATACAGAACAAAATGGACGGACCGTTCGGGCCTACGGCAATCCCGACCTCTTGGGTTCTCAAGCTCGTGCCGCCGAAGGCGCAGAGCGCCGCCGTCGGCGGCACGCTTGCCGAACGATGGTGTAGCCACTGCCACGCCGTCGAACGTACGGCCAATGCAGTCTCGTCTGACGGTGTGCCGAGCTTCAAGGCGATCAATGCCAAGCCAGAGATAACGGCGGCGGAACTCGACCGGCATCTCTCCTCGACACACACCGGCATGCCGGACTTCAAGCTCAGCCCCTATGAGCGCAGCCTGTTGATCGCCTATATCCAGAGCCTGCGGTAGGCTGCGTTGTGGGGCGCCGTGTTCCACGGGCGCGCCGCCTCTCGTAGGCTAACCCGATACGAGCGACCGCTTGGAGCAACAACGTGGCTCTGATGAGCCGGACCGTCGATGACCGCAATTCAGCGGTGTTGGGTTGCACTCATCAAAGCAATGTGGCCAAATTCGCAGAGGCGGCCTTGCTCCAGTTTGTTGCCGACGAACATGTTCTCGATGGTCTCGCTGCCGAAAAAGTAAGAAACCACCACACCAGCGCCAAACGGAGAAAGCGCTCCCGCTCGGGGTGATGAGAGAGAGCAGGTTCGCGTACTTGTCCCAAATCGCCGCGGGCTTCAACGGATCGACAGTGCCTGGCTGGTGCAGAACTTCGAAGCGGACCGTTGCCCAGGTCGGCTGCGAGATGCACGGGCTACCCGCGCCCAACACCACCAAGTCTATGCCGGGCCACAATCCCACCCTGCAACCTCATCACCTCACCGAGAAATTCGTCCTGGTCATCGACGTAGCCGCCTGGTGGACAGCTGAACCCATGGCGCGCCACGATCATTCGCTGGCCAGCTTGATCCGGGTCAACCGCCAAACGCATACCTGTGGCCCTGCACCTGCGCTCGTGTCATCGTATGTGTGGACTTCCGGGAAGGAGCCTTCGTTAGTGTCAATACGGCTTCACCAGCACAGACTGATCGACCGCCGAACGGTGATCACCTTTATGGTGCTTGCTACCGGAGCTTGCACCTCTAATGGTCCTTCAGTCGCGCGTTCGACACCACAATCGGGAGGAATTAGCATGGCTGGGATGACCGCACAGGACTGTATCGACAGCTGCCTTAAGTCCCACGCTTCCTGCATGGCCACCGCACGGCACTGCACGGAAGTCGGCGGACGCCACGCCACCGCAAATCATCTCGCTCTCCTGATGGATTGCGCCGAGCTATGCCAAGCCACCGCGAATTCGCTCATGCGTCGGTCGCCGCAGCACGGCATCGTCTGCAACGCCTGCGCGGCCCTATGCGATGCCTGTGCCCAGGACTGCGAGTCCTTCAAGGATGACGTGGTGATGCAGCGGTGCGCAGCTGTCTGCCGGGAGTGCGCCGGTCACTGCCGGATGATGAGCACCCAAACGATCTAGTTCTTCGCCACAACTGCCTCGTAGCTCGTGTTTCCCAGTGTGACCTGGATCAAGGTTGCCTCTCGCTCATTGCGCGACATCAAACCCAATGTCTCGAGTTGGATTTCCTATGCCATTCCTATGCGGTCAGGCATCCAACGACATTGTCTTCTAAGGCGTAGATCGACCAGCATCCGGTTAGGCACTTGGAGGAGTTGGTGGCAATGAATGGGCTAGGTATCGCATCCGCGGTGGTCGTTCTTGTTGCGTTGACAGGCTGCGTCTCGCATGAGGAGCATCTCAAGAGCGATGCCGAGATCTGTCGGGTCCTTGGTCACACCGAAGGGACACATGACTACGCGACGTGTATGCGCGCCTTGAACAAGCGCCGGTGCGAAGACCGCTCCAACCGCGACCCGATGTGCCAGTACGCCGGGGCAAAATAAGCTGTGGCAGCCGGCTTGGCGGCCTGCGGAAAATACCGAAGTAGTTTCGGCGGCGATCGTGTCGATCACCTCTTCGTACATGGCCGCCGTGTGACACTTTGATCTTTGGCCACTGACGCGACATACGAGGCCCTGGCGCTCGGGGGTGACCGTTGACCCAAGTCAAAGTGCCGTGGCACTGGCTCTTCCATCATGACGCCATTTAGAACCGGGAGGCGTCATGTTGGGGAATCACCCCCTGCAGCTGGAGGTGCGCTATTCGTCGATTATCCGACCCAGCGCCGCGTGCTGAGGGCCTCCGCGCAGTGGTACAGACAGCTGATTGAGGAAGAGGCTGTGCTGGCCGCTGTCGCAACATGAGCACTGCACCCGCCCCTTCAATTCGGGCTACCTCCGAAACCGGCTTGGTGGGCGGTCGTTCCGTGCGCCGATACTGGCGGATGAGTCGTGGTTTCCTGAGCGGGGAGACCGGCTTTCATCCATGGGCTCTCATTGCCTTGCTCATGGCAGGCGTGGCACTTCAGCTTGCTCTTCAATATCGATTGAACCTCTGGAATCGCGACTTCTTTAATGCTCTTGAGCGTCGCGATTCCAGCATCGCATGGGGTCAGACGCAGACGTTGTTCGTCTTGGTGGCATCCAGCGTTGTCTTGGCTGTCGTCGCCGTGTGGGCGCGAATGTCGTTCCAACGCAACTGGCGCTGCTGGCTTACGCCCAAGCTGCTCGCGTTCTGGCTGTCGAAGTACCAGGGGAACGTCCACTGCGATTCTCGTGTCGTGTCGGACTTTGCTGAGTACCGAATTGCGGAGGATGCCCGGGTGGCGACCGATGCCCCGATCGATTTCATGGTCGGTTTGCTGACGTCGCTGCTGACGGCAGCGACCTTCATTACGGTGCTCTGGACTGTCGGCGGATCGATTGATCTCTCGGTATTTGGACTTCAAACAAGAATCCCAGGTTACCTTGTCATTGCTGTGATCATCTACTCAGTGCTGACGACGACAGCGATGATTGCAATCGGCGGTCGGATGGGCTCGGTAATTGAGCGCAAGAATGAGGCCGAGTCGGAACTGAAGTCCGCGGTTGCGCGCTTGCGTGAGCGCCTCCAAGGCCCCAGTGGTCGAACCCTCGATCCGCTGGATGCAGATCTGCTAGCAGCGGTCACCGCTGCGTTGGAGAAGGTGAATATCCGCTGGCGGTACTTGTGCGGTCAGCATATGCGGACGACTCTAGTCTCTCACGGAAACAATCTACTGGCGCCGCTCATGGGCTTGCTTCTCTGTATGCCCAACTATGTCCATGGCGGCATGACGTTGGGCGAGATGACCCAGTCTGCCGCCGCCTTCATGGCGGTTCAGGGTGCCTTCAACTGGCTGGTCGACAACTATCCGCGCCTGGCCGAGTGGGCATCCTGCTCGAGTCGCGTCGGCGTTCTACTGCTAACTCTCGACAAGTGCGAGGGTGATGCTTCCGCAGTGGATTGAAGCGCCCACCGCAAACCGAAGTCGCCCTCCTATTTGCTGCCCGGTTCGTCATAGCGATACCGATGATCGGCCGGATGGCTCACTTCAGGAAGCCTGAGCCAGGCTCGTACCACGTCCATCCGCAGCATCGCTTCGTGCTCGTCGCCTTCCTCACACGAACGACGGGCAAGCCGCAGCTGACTGCGCATGTACCAGACCTCGAGAGCCGTATGGCTATGCCGTGCCGACTCACTCTCCGCCGGAGTGCCAGGGACGGCGATCGACCGCCACTCGGCCACCAAGCTGTCCAGTCTCATCTTGCACGAATCGTTCGCCGGCCCCGGCTGTGCATTTGCGATGCCTGTCGCCATCGCAGCGGCGAGCAAACTGGCCATGCCGTAGAAGGCCGCGTTGGACGGCCGCACACGCTTTGATGATGTCGCGGCGAGCGCGGGCTCGCGCCCAGCAAGGATCCTCCGGCAGCTGCTTCTCAACGATTCGAGCATGGCGTCTAATCCTCGATTTGTCGCGCTGTCATCGAAACCGGACGCGTTCATCAAAACGATGGCCCTGCGACATCAAGCGCGCCGCGGGACCCTCGCCGCCAGGGCCAGCGGCCCTCAATCTCGATTTCCAGTGAAAGGCTCAGGAACGTTCGAATGGCGATGATCAATCCGAGAATACCGAGGCTCTGGAAGCTGGGCGTGATCGCGACCGTTCCAATGATGTCGGCGGCCACCAAGAATTCGAGTCCGAGCAAGATTCCGCGACCGAGGTTCGCGCGGTATTGCTGAAACCCGCCATTCCAGGTCGTGGCAAGACCGGTCCTGACGAACAATGCCGTGGACACGACCGCGCCACCGACGATGACCGCGACACCGACCATCTCGATGATCGTCGCGACCCAGTGTAGCAGGTGCACAGCGACATCGCGCATCTCCGGCGTCGGGGCCAGGTCTGTCGGATTCATGGCGCGCACATCATGGGTACGCCCGTGCCAATTCACTCGACGCCGGCGGGCCGCTATCGGCAAGCTCTACCGAGGTACCGTACGAAGGTACCGCGACCGCCCAGTGCAGCTCGCGGTCAATGCGAGCCGCAAGGCTCTCAGCCGCATGCGCTTCTCCATGAATAACGAAGGTCCGCCTAGGGGGCCTCGGGAAACGCCGCAGCCAGCTCAGTATCTCCTCCACATCGGCATGCGCGGACAGCATCTCAAGATTCTCCACCGACGCACGGACAGGGACGACTTCACCATGGACGGTCAGCTGCCTGGCGCCTGCCAGCAGCTCCGCGCCTCGGGTGCCGGCCGCCTGGAAGCCGGTCAAGAGGACCGTGTTGCGGGCATCCGGAGCCAACGCCTTGAGGTGATGCAGCACCCTTCCGCCGGTCGCCATGCCGCTTGCCGAGACGATGATGCGCGGCATGGTCTGGTGATCGAGCGCTTTCGATTCGTCGACGCTGCGGACGTATCGGGCGACGGAGCAGATGCGACGGCACGCCGCCTCGTCAAGCTTGTGGTTCTCGAGGTGCCTGCACAGTACGTCCGACGCATCAACTGCCATCGGGCTGTCGAGGAAGACCGGTATATTGGGAATTCGACCCGCCCTCTTAAGGCGCTCGAGATAGTAGAGAATCGACTGAGCCCGGCCGACGGCGAAGGCCGGAACCACGATCGAACCGCCTCGGCCGACTGTTTTCGTGATGATGCGCGCCAGGTACTCGTCAACATCCACGGTCGGATGACGCCGATCGCCATACGTCGACTCGACCACGAGGACATCCGCCTCGGGCGGAGCCGATGGCTCCAGCATGATTGGATCATGCGGCCTGCCCAGATCGCCGCTGAACAGCACACGCAGGCGGCCAGCGGCGACCTCCACCATGGATGCTCCGAGAATATGACCGGCAGATCGAAAGAGGGCACGGGCACCGGCAAACGGCTCGAAGGACCGATCGAACGGGACGCGGCGGAGGTGCTGCAGCGCAATTTCCGCGTCGGCGACGGTGTAGAGCGGCGAGGCCGGCTTGTGACGGGAGTATCCGTGCCGGTTGGCGAACTCCGCGTCCCGCTCCATCAAATGTGCGCTGTCGAGCAGCAGGATCTCACACAGATCGGCGGTCGCCGGTGTACAGAAGATCGGCCCCCTGAAGCCATCTCGCACGAGGCGCGGAACGTAGCCGGAATGGTCCAGGTGGGCATGGGTCAGGATCACGGCGTCAACCGTCGCAGGCGGAATCGGCAGCCGCGACCAGTTCCGCTCGCGCAAATCGCGACCGCCCTGGAAAAGCCCGCAATCGACCAGCAGCTTCGAGCCATCGATCTGCAGCAGCGACTTGGAGCCGGTCACGGTCTGTGTTGCTCCGAGAAAATTCAGCCGCGTCACGATCCTACCTCCACGCAAAGTGGGCTGTGGTGCATGGGAGCGGACGGGAGATGCGCTGACAGCCCTCGGCGGGCGAGTGACGCCCATCCTTCCTCCGGCTCATCGACTATATCGAACAGTGATAAATCCTGCTCTCCGACTACTCCGTCGGCTACCATCTCGTCGAAGTTGATGATCTTCCGCCAGTAGTCGCGCCCGAACAGCACGACGGGTAGCGAGGGTGCCTTGCGCGTCTGCAGCAACGTCAGGATCTCGAACAATTCATCGAGCGTGCCGAAGCCGCCGGGAAACACGGCGAGAGCGTTGGCCCGCATTGCCAAGTGCATCTTGCGCATGGCGAAGTAGTGGAACCTGAAGGTCAGCTCCGGCGTCGAATAAGCGTTGGGTTCCTGTTCCATCGGCAGTCCGATGTTGAAACCTATGCTCGGGGCACCCGCATCGGCGGCGCCGCGATTTGCGGCTTCCATGATGCCCGGCCCACCGCCCGTGGCGATGACGTTCTCCCCGCAACCCTGTGCCGCCCGAAGTGCGCCGCCTCGCAAGGACACTATCCTGGCAAAGTCTCGGGCCTGTTCGTAGTGCACCGCCAGCTCCAATAGGCGTTGCGTTGCAGGGGAAACGGCTGACGAACGACGGAGGCAGTCAGCCTGCTCGGGAGACGGAATGCGGGCGCTGCCGAACACCACGACCGTGGAGCAAATGCAGGCCTTGCGAAGGGCGTGCTCGGCTTTGGCATATTCCAAAGCGAACCGGAGGGGCCGCATCTCGTCCGAGAGCAGGAACGCCTTGTCGTCCACCGGCAGCAAGTAGCTCTCCGACTGCCGCTGTTTGTCGTTCAATTGCATGAGCACCCCCCGGTTCATGGAAAGCGCAATTCGGGCCGGGTAGGGTCCCCGGCCCGTTTGGGAGACCCGCCGCTGACTAGCTGCCGGCTGCGCCCACAGATGTTTACTGGCCGGGCTTGCCTGTGCCTGGTCCGCCGGAATGGCTCGGTGTGGCAGGCATATTGTGCTGCATCTGCTGGATCTCCTTGCCCTCCTTGGTGTTCGGATCCGACGAATGGCCGTGGGTGCCTGGCCCCGGCTGGGTACCACCGCCCATGTGCTGCCCGACAGCGGCGTCCGGGTTCGCCTTACCTGTGCCCGGACCCGATTGCTGGGCATAAGCAATCTGGCCTAAACCGAAAGCTGCCGCGGCCGCGGCCAACGACAGCATTGCAACACGCTTTCGACTGCTAATCATGGTTGGTTCTCCTTCATCTCTTCGTGCCGGCGATCCACCGGCATGGAAATTAGTCGCAATGGCAGCCGGCATACACCTTGATGCAGATCAACCCGGTATCGGAGCGGAGGCCAGCACGGCTTCGTAGAATTGGGAGGGCTTGATCCTCACGTCGGCCGTCATCTTGCGCAACAAAGCCGCGCCATGGACGTCGCGGCCAACCACCGCTCGCCGTCCACTGCTGTTGCTGCGGTCGGAAAGTTCAAGATGAACTCGAAGTACCTGTAGGTGCGCGTGGTCTTGCCGCGCCGCTTGGCCGCTCTTCTCATGGCCAAGCTTCGTCGTTCGCATCAACGCAGCGAACGCGAGGACTATTATAGAGTAGGACAACAGCCGCGGGACGACGGCCAATGACGCGGCCGCGATGGCTGCCGCCTCAAGTCGTCACCGGCCCCGATCGCTGGCTACATTGGCCCATCAGGTCTTGTTGGCCGGCGGATGCATCTCGGCATGCGGGCCGATCTTGCACTTCGATCCTGTGGCGTTAGCGTCATCAATAATGCCGTCAGCCCCAACTGTGAAATTGATCATGCAGCGCTGAGCGCTGAAAAAGACTTGGGACTTTGGTCCCGTAATGGCTTGATTGAGGAACAGATAGCCAATCGCCCGACCGCCGCCGGGCATGGGATCATCATGATGCGGAGCACCCCACGATTGGATCAAGTGCTGCGAGCTGTGTCCGATCCAGTCTTTGACATTCAGGTCTTGAACGCGGCCTGAGCTCATGGGACCGCAGGCTGCGACTGTACCGGCAACCACGAGTGCCCCTACTATTGCTAGTTTCATTTGTGTCTCTCCTCGTTCCCGATTCTTGACCGCGGCCCGTCTGCATGTGCGATTGGGAATGCATACGGCATGCCAAACAGAGCTGGAGCCGGACTGATACGTCCTCGCCCGTAGCGATGTATGGGCGATGATCTGCCGCCACTGAAGTGGCTGTCGGAGTGCATCGCTTTGATCTACCTCAAGCATCGATTGGGAAAATCGGCATAGCAATAATAAGGTGTTATGCGCCGCGCCAGGCATAGACCCCGCACCGTCCGGTATCGGGGCCGAAGCCAGCGCTGTCGAAGCACAGGAAGAGCTCGATCTTAATCAAGGTGCTGGGCAACCCGTCCTGAAATCTGTTGGGTGTTGCAGCGCACGCGTGGATGCCGACAAGATGGCCACGATGAGAATCCTGAAGGCCTGTGCCCTGTGGCTGTTGCTATCCGCCCTTGGCGCGATTGCTGGGTCGGCAGATGGCTACGCCCAGGCAAACGATCCTCACGCCGGCCATCACCCTGCACAACAATCCGCCCCGCCCACGACGACAGAGCCGAACCCGCCGCCCGCGCCGCCGGCCGCCGATTCCCATTCCAGCCACCATCCCGGTTCGCCGTCGGCACCGGCACCAGCATCAGGGGCTGCGCCCCCGCCTGGAATGGGTATGGAGATGATGGGCGGGATGATGGGGCAGCCGCCGAAGCAGCTCTACCCCCAGCTGATGGAGTTGCCGGCGCTGACGCCGGAGGCTCGCAGCAGGATCGAGGCTGACGCCCGGGCCCGGATCAACGCCGCCAACAGCGCGCTCACGCAAGCGCAGGACTCCTATCACCGGGCGATGATCGCCAACGATGCGGCGGCCATGGCCGAAGCGGCGGCCAAACAGCGCGAAGCGCTCGCAGAACTCAACGCCGGTACCGCCGCCCTGCGGGCGCTCGCGGAAGGTCGCGCGCCCCGCCAGATCGCCTTGAGCTGGTTCCGCCAGCAAATGAACCTGCCGGCAGCGGCCGACGCTAGCGCAGGCGAGGCGCCTGGGCCTTTCGGGCTTTCTTGGCTGCACGTGATTTCCATGGGGTCGGTCGGCGCCTTGGCGCTTGCCCTGCTCGCGATGGCCATGGCGCGACATCGCCGCGCGGCGGCGCTGGTCCACCGCTTGACTGTTCCGCCACCGGCGTCGCTGGCAGCCCCTCCCGCGGCCGTCGTCGCTACTCCAAGACCAGCACCGGACCTCGCGCCTCCGCCGCCACGCCCGATGCCATCCGGCACGTCATGGTCGGGCATGCTACGAGTCGCCGCGATCACCAGGGAAACTTCTCACGTCAAGACTTTCCGGCTGGTCGCTACCGATGGGAAGTCCATTCCATTTGCCTTTGCACCCGGCCAGTTCCTGACCCTGTCGGCGGAAGTCGACGGCGCGACGGTCCGCCGTTCCTACACCATTGCCTCGCCGCCCACCCGCAGCGCCTACGTCGAAGTTACGGTCAAGCGCGAGGAGGACGGTGCGCTCTCGCGCTTCCTCCACGACAAGGTCGCCGTGGGTGACGAGCTGCAGGCTCGCGGACCGGCGGGCGCCTTCACCTTCGATGGCGGGAACGCCACCAGCATCGTGCTGATCGCCGGCGGCGTCGGCATCACCCCCATGATGTGCGTGATCCGCTATCTCACGGACATCGCCTGGCCGGGCGAGATTTTCCTTGTCTACGCCGCCCGCAGCACGGACGAGCTGATTTTCCGGGAGGAACTCGAGTATCTCCAGCGACGCCACGCCAAGCTGCACGTCGCCGCCGCCGTCGACATGCGCGCCGAAGGAACGGCCTGGATGGGCATCGAGGGTCAGATTACTAAGGATACGCTCGCCCACTCTGTGCCGGGCCTCGAGCGGCGTCGCGTGCACTTGTGCGGCCCGCCGGGCATGATGGGCGCCATCCGCCGAATCCTGAGCGAGCTGGGTGTTCCCGCAGAGCAGATCAAGACCGAAGCCTTCGGGCCTGCCACCGGCCTCGTGCCGCCGCCGAAGGCGGCCCCGGCCCCGCAGCCGCCACCCGCCGTCGCGCGCCTTTTGGACAAGGTCACGAAGCCTGGTGCGCCCGACGAGCCTGCAACCGTTACCGGGCCGGCGACGGCAACGGTTTCCTTTGCGCGTTCGGAAAAGGCCGCGCCGCTCCCGCCGGACAAGACAGTGCTGGAAGTCGCCGAATCGATTGGAGTGCCGATCGACTATTCCTGCCGCGTCGGGACGTGCGGCTTGTGCAAGACCAAGCTCCTGCAGGGAAGCGTGACGATGGAGGTCCAGGACGCGCTGACCGACGAAGACAAGGCGGCAGGAATAATCCTGGCGTGCCAGGCGCGGTCGCTGGCCAATGTGACGGTCGACGCCTGAGATGGGTGCGCAGCAGCGGACCATCGTCCTGGCGCTTGGCACGGTGCTGGTGTTCCTGGCGTTTGGCTATGTCGTGCATGTCTCGCCGCGGTTTGCCGGCAGCCTCGCGGGCGGAATTCTCGGCATGGCAGCGGCCAGCCTGATGGTGCTGGTGCTGCTCTATCCCGCCGTCAAATACATCGCATGGCTGAAGCACCGGGTCACACCGCACCTTTCGCTGGGCCGTCTGCAGAGCCTTCATGTTTGGGCGGGCCTCATCGCGGCCGCGCTGGCGATCGCCCACTCGGGGCACAAGTATCAAAGTCCGCTGGGCATCGCGCTCATTGTTACGGTGCTTGTCGTTGTCGGTACAGGGTTCATCGGCCAGTTCTACCTCGGCTACATCAGCGGAGAAGTGCGCCGGCGAGAGGCGCTCTTGGGCACTCTGCGGGGTGCGTATGACCGCGTGGTCACGCGCCTGGCCGGCAGCAGTGTCGAAGTCGCCAAGGGGGCGGCCCTGCCGCTACTGGATCTGGTCGATGCGATTGCCGAATCGGAAAACGAGCTCGCGCTGCGCGCGAGCGCTAAGCGCATTGCGGCCCGATGGACGGTCGTTCACGTCGTTGCCTCGATCGTGCTGTACGCCCTCCTCGTCGTTCACATCGGTGGCGGCATCTACTATGGACTGCGATGGCTGCCATGAGCGGGAAGGCGATCGCATATCTCCTGGTATCCGTCTTTTCGATGTCCTTGGCGGCCGCAAGCCTCGTGACGGTTTACCGCAACGGATCTGGCGCCATGCCCCGCTGGACACATTTCGTCCGACCCGGCGACCTCGCGACGAAGCATGCGTTTCTGGCGGAGCGTTGCGAAGCCTGCCACGCGCCGACGAAGGGCGTGGACAGCGCCGCCTGCATATCCTGCCACGCCACGGATGCCGTGACGCTGGCCCGGCAGTCGACGGCTTTTCATGCCACGATCGGCAGTTGCGTTGCATGCCATGTGGAGCATGAGGGCGGCGTGCGGCCTACACGGATGGATCACAACGCGCTGCGCAGTGTCGGAAAGCACGCTGGCGATGCGCTCGACTGCTTCGGTTGTCATAGCAATCGCAGCCCTCATCGCGACTTAATGGGGCAGGATTGCGCCGCATGCCACGGTGAAACCACCTGGAAGATCGCTGGGTTCAAGCACCCTTCCTCCAGCTCAATCGAATGCGCGCAGTGCCACCAGGCGCCGCCGAGCCACTACATGGGCCACTTCCACATGATCTCGATGATGGTCGCGCACCAGGAGCACGCCCGGGTCGAGCAATGCTACCTCTGCCATCAGACCGATGCGTGGAACGATATCCGCGGCGTGGGATGGTACAAGCACCACTAATTCTGGTGCGAGAGACTGGTCGTCCTCGAGCGCCACCGAACCCCGCAGTTCCTATGGCTGATAGAAAGTTTGTCGTTGCTTGATCTGCATCAAGGGTTAATTCGGCGCGTTAGTAATCATGAGGCACACTTTGGAGGTGTTCCATGACCCGTTTCGCTCTTCCCGGCCTTACCGCAGTCGGCTTGGTCTTCGCTGCGGCGGCAGGGTTCGCCCAGCAACCGCAAACCACGCCCAATACCGACCAGCCCAAGATGGAGCACGGTCAGATGGGTGGCACAGGGCAAGCCCAGCCTGGCCCCGGCATGGGCCAGAAGGGCATAGAAATGGGGAAGCAGGGCATGGGCATGGGACAGCACGCACCTGGCCCCCAGGGCGGTGCGGGAATGGGCCAGAAGGGCATGGAGATGGGCAAGCAGGGCATGGGTATGGGACAGCAGTCCCCCGCCCAGAATACCGACCAAAGTGGTACCGGTGCGGGTTCCTCTGGTCAGGCCCAGCCTCAAGGCACTCAGGGCATGGGACAACAGGGCCAGGGTATGGGTCAGGGCGGCATGATGAAGGATATGCATCAGATGATGCATCCCAGTGGGGCAAGCCCTACGAATCCGCCGGCGGCTGCGGCGCCCGCTCCGCAGACCGGTCAGGCCCCGGCGCCTGCTCCGCAGTGCCCTGCAGGCACGACAGTCCAAATGGATGCGAACGGGCAGCACGTCTGCAAGTAACGGACCCGCGCAACCAACCAGGAGCATCTGACAGAGACGAGTCGTCGGAGTGTTTCACGATTGGCTCATCTCACTTATAGCAACGGGCGGCAAAGCCTGGAGCATGCGCTGTCGGCGACGCGGTTGATGGGGCTGCGCGCATCGAAAGGCTGGCAACCGATCTCGACACGCCCCTCCTGGCCTCGGCCGATACCCTCGCCGCGGCGCCTTGGGCTACAGCAGAATCTGAATCTGGGAGAATCGGCTGCGAGGCCGCAGGCAGCCGATTCGCCTCTACCAGGTCGGTGTCCCCTCCACCATGGCGAGCCCGGGTTGGGGTTGATCTCACCGTTGCCCGAAAGACGGAGGAAGCGGAACAATGTTGTTCACCATTGGAGATTACATCGCCGGCATGTTGATCGCAGTCGCGACGGCATTGGGCGTACGCGTTGTTGTCTCACCGGGAATGGACATGGTGGTCGCGATGATGATCGGCATGGTGGTGGGCATGGTTGCGCATTTGATCCTCGGGTTGGTGCTCTCGCCCTTGCTTGGCATGTTCGAGACGATGATGTCGGGATCGTTGATCGGGATGTACGGCGGCATGCTGTTCGGCATGCGTGATTCGATGGCGGCCGGGTCGAAGACGGTCGGCGCAACAGCCTTGGTCGCCGTGGCGTTCGGAGCAATCGTTGTGCTCGGCGTGAAGACCTATGACCGGGCTGTGCGCGGCGCCGTCCTTGATGCCGGAAGTTAGACGGAGAATCGGGATGGACCTTCAGACGCAACGCAAATGGGACAAGGCCAGTCGCACTCTCGATCTTTTCGCCTTCGCCGACGATCGGCGTCTCGGGCCACACAAACGTCGGCTTTTCAGCAAGATGTCGGGCGCGACGCTTATGGTGGCAGCGGGCACCGGCAACGACTTCAAGTTCTTTCCAAAGGACATGAACGTCGTCGCGATCGATATCAGCCCGAAGATGCTGGAGCGCGCTGCCCCAAAGGCGGCGGCGTACGCGGGCTCTATCAAGCTGCGCGAGATGGATGTCTGTGCCCTCGACTTTGCCGACGCGACGTTCGACACGGTGGTGACCGCTTGCACCTTCTGCTCGGTGCCCAAGCCGATCCTTGGGTTGCGCGAGCTCCGCCGGGTATTGAAGCCTGGCGGGCAGATTCTCATGTTCGAGCATGTCCGCAGCGCCATCGGGCCGCTGGCCATTCTCATGGACCTCATGACGCCGCTGTTCAGCCGGCTCGGTCCAGAGCTCAATCGCGATACCGTGAGCAACGTCCAGAACGCCGGCTTCCGACTCCGCCGGGTGGAGAACGTGTACCTCGACGTGGTCAAAATCATCGAAGGCGTGAAAGATGCATAGCGTCTCGGCGCGTTACCGCCCCCTTCGTCATCTACGCGAAGGAGTGATCGATGACAGTCCATAGCGAACTGGCATCGGCGGCGGCGCCTGGCGCCGCCAACTGCTCCTTGGCGTGGCGGCGGCGACCTTTGTCGATTGGTCCCCATGCTCGGACGGTGGTGGCGCGCGTGAACTGCCTCGACCTTGATTGGCAGACTGGTTCTCGGCGTGCCCTTCGTGCCGGCGGCGTTTGTTTGCCGACAGCTTGATCGCGCGGCTTAAGGCAATCGGCCCGAGCTGCGCTCGCTGCAGGACTGGTACGTGCGCTCTGCGGTTGCCAAGGCACCCGGGGTCGCCGAGGTCGCAAGCGTCGGCGGGTTCGTGCGCCAGTACAACGTTTTCGTCGATACGGTGAAGCTCCGGAGCTTCGGCATCTCGCTGGCACGCGACAGTCTTGAGGACGGCCACCTCCTCCGCGCAGTCCATTTCCACGACTTTGAAGATTCGACTAGCCGCGTGGGAGGTATTGGCGGAACCACCGGATGCAGCAGTTCCGTTGCCGACATTTCCGCGGCACGCCTCTTCCGGTACGATAGCCGCACATGTGTATGAGCGTGGCCATGTGTATGAAGGCGGTCCATCGGAATCCTGTTCGTGGTTGCATCCCGCCTGGTGCGTTTAGAAGCGGAGTCCAACTGCGTGAAGCGGTCGCCGCAACGAGGACGCCTTTCAAAAGCCGCTGTTCGGTGGGTCAAATGCCTTCCTGAAGAGATAGATATGCGACGATTCGTGATCTGTCTTTCAGTACTGGGACTTTCGCTCCCGGCCGTTGCGCAAGAAGACCCCTACACGGTGCAATTCGTCCTGCCTGGCTGTCGTTACCTCCTCGACCCGCGCGATCCTGCACTGGAAAAGTACGCCGCAATCGGAGGGATTTGTGCCGGAGTGGTCGAAGCTCTGATTACAATAAATCCTTCTCTAGAATTTGAGTATCGTATCTGCCGTCCAGTTGGTCTGACGCTGCGGCACGACATTAGGACTGTGGTCAACTATTTGCAGGCGGATCCGGGGATTTGGCACCAGAAGTTTGTGCCTTCCGCACACCTTGCCTTGAAACAGGCATGGCCATGTCGGTGAAAACGCTGGCCAGTGCATGAACGGCCACGACGTACGAGTGCGCTGGACTTCGCACTCAACCCAGCGGTCGCGACCCCCCTAGGTGCACTCTCTTCTGGCTGGCATCTTTGAGTGCCGCGAAGCGCGCTCCTTCTCCTGCTCACTCAGCCATTCGAGGAATTGCCGCTTCTTCTCGGCTTCGATCGCCTCGATGCGGCCGCCGCAGCCGTAGACCCAGCAGTCCGGCTCGATGGTGCCGCCATAACTGTCGTAGGTCGCCCGCATCGACCTCTCCTTACACTCACACCGCCAGCCCGCTTCGTCCTCGAAACCCTTCATCGCATGCTTTCGGCTTGGCGACGTCTTCCGCACCCACATCCAAAGAGCACGCGGGCAGTCCACGCACGCTACCTCCATCGGCGGGAGGTTCTGACCCGCCTGAGTATCCTTGAGCTGCCTTGCCGCTTTCAGTGCCGGATCTTCGTAGGGCACGTACTTGAATTCGTCGGCCATCTTAGCGGCTCCCTTTCGGAACGAACCCTTCGTAGCGCGCCGGCATCGCCACGTATTCAACCGCGAACCAGGTGTGCGGCTTGCCCGTGCGGCTGATGATGCCCTTCAAGTCCGGCAGGCCCTGCAGCTCCGAAGCCATGACCACCGACTCGCGCACGATCTGCGTCGTCACCGACGTCCCTTCCGATCGCCGACCGAAGCCGCCCGGCCGATTCTGCGATTGCGACCCCGTCAGCCGCTTCACCTCGCGCTCACCCAATTGCCGCTCCCAGGCCTTCGCCGTTTCTTCGTCATCCTGTCGCAGGATTACCTTTGTCGCCGCGTTGCCGATGATCGCTTGCGCCACATCGCGGCCGTAGATCGCGCGCAACTGTGACAGCACCTGCACGGACAGGACCACACAGCCACCGTTCTTTCGCAGCTTGGTCAGGATGTCCGGCACGCGTCCCAAGTGACCGAGCGTCGCGAGCTCGTCGAGAAAGAAGAAGAGCCGTCTCTGGTCGCTCTCGCGCAACGACAGCGCCTCGACCATCGCGACGGCCGAGACGCAGGACAGGAATTGCCGCAGCTCGTCGAGCTGGTCTTCCTTGTACGTCAGGAAGAGCCAGCCCCTGTCTGTCTCGTCCTGAATCCACTTCCTCACGGAGAACCGGTTGCCCGCCGCCGGAAGGTGCTCGAGGAAGCGCACATAGGGCGTGATCACGCCGCGCACGCTGCCCAGGAGCTTGGCATTCGCCGGCTCGCTGAAGATGGCAGACGTGGTGCCCGCCAGCACCTTGCGGAGCTCAGTCGGGCCGGCGGCGGAAATCCATCGATGGAGCTCCCGCGGCGATTCCTCGCCGCGCAGCTTCAGTACCCGCAGCAGATCCGCGAGCAGGCCTTGCCCGTAGCGCAGCCATTCCGCCTTGTCGCCGGCGCCATCGATTGGGTCGGGAATGATCGCGTTTGCGATCCGGCGATAGTCGTACTCGTTGAAGATCTCGGCGAACGGCGACCAGGCAACGCTCCGTCGATCGAAGGGATTGAGCAGCCAGTCTTCCGGCCCGCCATGGCGTGAGAGGGCGCCGCCGCTGTGATCGATCACCAGGCACCGGGCGCCGCGCGCCCGGAGCGTCCGCAAGAACCCGTCCATGATTTGCGACTTCCCCGTCCCGGTTGCGCCCGAGATAAGCACGTGCTGCACCTCGGCCTCGACGGCGATCGGGACGCCACCCACCTTGAGATTGTCCTTCCAACCTCTCTCCCCCTTCCAGCGGTAATAGAGCCGTTTGGCTGGGATGTCGTCGCTCGAGACCACGCGCGAGCCGCGGACCAGCGCGTCCCGCCAGGTGCCCGCCGCCAGGCGGCCGCTCACGTGCCAGATGCTTGCGGAAGCACCGGCGCCTAGAGCGACCGCCGGCACAGCCGCCGCCAGGCGCAGCCCGCTATCAATCCGTTCGTAGATCGCGACAACCCACCAGTAGCCGCGCAGCGGGTGATGCCAGAAGTCGGACAGAACCCACATCGCAATCGCCTTGTCGCCATCCAGGTACGCGATGCCGAGGGGCACCAGCCAGAGCAGCGTGGCGCCGACCAGCAGCCCCGCAATCACCGCCCCCAGCACTCGCAAGCCTTGAGCCATCTCGTCCTCCTCGCTCGATCGTCCGGACGCCCTGCGGCCCGGTTCTTCGAGCTCACCAGCCCAGCGCCCGCGAGCGCGCTGATACGTTTAGCGCCTTGAATTCCACCAGTTGCCGCGCGAATCTAGGTACCGCCCGCAACTGTAAGAGGTGCCTGTGTCGCGCTCGCTCAAATTGATTCGCATCCTCGCAGCTGCGGTCAGCGCTCTCGCCGGCGCCGCCTCTGCACACGCAGAATCCCTTGACGGCACGTGGACGGGCGGTGTCGGCCTCTGGACCATCAAGCTTGTCGTGAATGGTGCTAGGGCAGACCTCACCTTGGACTGCCCCGGCGGCAATGGAAGCGGGCCTTACCGCTGGACGGTCCCCATCACTTCGGATGGACGCATTGACGAGTGGCTGAAGGCACCCGGCCTCAGTCGCCGCCGCTACACGGGGCAGCTTCCACACCTGTTCATCTCCAATGAGCTGTCAAGCTGTGGCGGCGGCAACGCGACTCTACACAAGAGCTAATTGTCACCGCCGCTCGTGCCTCCGTTGGTGCTCGCGGAGCCGGTGTCGACAGAATATTGGTAACCGGTGCACATCACGGCCATCGTTCCATCATTATGGAACTCCCACACCGCTGCAGTCGTGATGTTTTCCACGTACCAGTAGGCCGGATTGAAGTACGAGTAGCAGTATCCGCCGTACTGGTTGTTGCCCTGCAACACCACGATCTGCCCGCCCCCGGTCGACGTACAAACGCCGTTGCCATCACAGGTCGTCTGCACCACCGATATCTGGTTCGCATAGTCGACCGCATTTTGGTAGGCCACCTGAGGCTGCTGCAGCAGCGCACGGCAGGCAAAGTTCTGCCAGCCTCCCTTGTCATAGAGCTTCCAGGGCGTAGCGCATGTCGGCGGCGCGTAGCTGTACGTCGAGTTCTTGCAGGCCGCGGGCTGCTGTCCCATCTTCTGCAGGGCCGCCAGGTTGTTCATGATGATTGAGCACTCGGCCGCGCTCGTGACCTGATTCTCCCCTCCCATGCACAGCGCAACCGCGCAGCCAGGATCAGCAGCCCAGGCGGCTGCGGCCGACTGTGCCGGCGTCATACCTGGCACGCCCGCATTTGCGCCGACCGGCGGCGCGGCGTTTGGCGTCGCCATCGTGCCGGTCGACGACACGTTGTAGTTCTGGTCTTGCTGCGGCGGCGCCGCGATTCCTGCCGTCGAGCCGAACACGCCATTGGCGTGCCATCCATAGGGATACTTCCCGAACGTCATGATCGACGGATCCGTGGTCTCCACGATCGGGAAGCCGGTGGCCGCATCCGTGCCCACCGTCTGATAATTGCCGTTCGCCGGCAGTTGCGACGACGCAATGGTTTGCGCGCCCACAGGGCAGGCCGCCACCAAGGCGGCCGCGACGACAACAGCACTACGCAGCATACAACCCTCCTTCAGTTGAACCGATCGATCATTGCTGAGCCTTCCGATCGTTCAGCTCGACCTGCAGGACCCGCGGCCCTGCCGGCGTCCACTTGAGCTGCGCGACGATGTCGACGGCCTGCCTCAGCAAGCCCTTGATGTCCTGCCGATCGAGGCCTTCGGCCCCTTGGCTTTCGCGCACCAGGAGCGTCAGCACTTCCCACGCCATGTCGCAGCTATTGGCATGCACGGTCGTAATCACGCCGGGATGACCGGAGGCGACCGAGCGCAGGAAGTAATAGGCGGTGCCGTCGCGGAGCTCAGGAAAGATCACTCGATCCGGCCGCATGCGCAGCGCGGCCGTCATCAACTCTCTGGCGCCGATTTGCGCGACCGCTTGAGAACGATCCTGCGGATATAAGAGGTGCACGAGATTGCGCTGCGGCAGGGCCACCAGCTCGTGCGTGTCCTCGCCCGTAATCAGCCGCTCGTGCTCCGGGATGTGGCACATGAGGGCGCGGGCAAACGACGTCTTGGTTGACCCTGTCGCGCCCGAGATCACGATGTTCCGCCTTATCCGAACCGCGAGCTCGAAGAACTCGCGCCACCGGCCAGCGTTGTGCAGCTCGGCCAGCGCCCCATCGTCCGCCGCAACGCTGTTCGCGCCGATCGCGCCGAAGAAGCCTTGCTCCTCGAGCTCGTCCGTCGACCAGATCTTGTGCGGCGGCTTACGGATGGTCATCGAGACCCGGCCGGGCAGCGTCGCCGGCGGAATCAGCAGCTGCACACGCTGGCCGTCCGGCAGGACGGCGGAGCAGATCGGCAGGCGCTCATTGATTTCCTGCCGGGCGTGCCCCGCGAGGCCGCGGCAGATCGCTTCCAGCGTCCGTAGATCGAGCTTCGGCTCCTCGTGCCACTCCCAGTGGCCGCGCACCTCGACTCCGATCTCCCCAGGGCGATTCACCACCAAGTCAGTGACGCCCTCGCGCTCGAGGTGCGGCAGCAAAGGCGCCAGCAGCTTCCGCAGCGCCTCAGCCGCGCTATCGGGAATGCGCTGAAGGTCTTCGCCATCGCGCGGCATGGCCTATCGCCGCTCGAGGCCGTACACGCCGCTGAAGTCCAGATCGCGCCGCAGCGAGATATAGACGCGCTCTCCTTGGTTCTTCTTCAGGACGGGAGGGATCGCGCCGGCTTGGCGAATGAGCTCGGCCATCGACTGATTGAGGCCCTGCTGAGTACTCCCCCCGACGTTGCCGAAGACGTAGGAATTGTTGTTGCTCCCCTGCTGGAGCTGAGACTGCGCCCAGGCCCGCGCGACCTGGCCGGCGTCCGCCACCAGCGAGAACATCAAGGCCGCGCCGAAGCGCGTCCAGAAGTACGTCTCTACTTCACCATCGACGCCGGAGCGGCCAAGCGGATCGACCCCCTGCGACTGGAGATCCACGGCGATGGAATTCGGCGTTTCGGCGCGGGTCCAGACGATGCCGATACGCTCCTGCCCCTGTCGGAGGTTCGCCTGGTACTCACCGACGATGCGCGTGCCGGCATCGAGCAGCACCACAGTCTGGTTGGCGCTCAGCACATCCCTCTCGAGGTGGCAACGCACCATGCCCGCGATCGTCGTGTCCATGGCCGTATCCAGAACGCACGGAATCGGCGTGCCGGCGGACAAGCGGAAGGTCGCATCGCCCAGGCTGTAAGCCTTCACTCGCATGATCGACGAACCGCCCTGCCCAAAGCCCTCGCCCCGCGCTCCCAGCGATTCGCGCGCGCGACCTTCCTGAGACGTTGCGGCAGCGCGGCCCGGCGGCGGCGCCACTGCGCCGTTCGGCGTCGCGGCCATCAGCGGCGCTCTCTGCGCCTTCTCGGCAAGCTCTTCAGCGGGCGTCTTCTTCGGCACCTCTTGCCGCACCATGGCCTGCTGCAGCGGCACTGGAGCCAGGTTGGGCTTCGGCGCGTCCATCATGTCGGCCGGCCTCGCCGCTGCCGGCCCCGTGGGCACCGGCGGCGCCTGTTCCTTCTTCGGCGCGAACGCATTCCAGAGAAACATGCCGGCGAGCGCCAGAGTCACCACGCCGCCCGCGAGCGTCATGCCCCAGCGGGTGGAGTCCTTCGCGGCCACGTCCGACACGCCCGCCGGCGCCGCGCCCACCGAAGCCGCGCGATCGGCGCCGTCTACGCCACCGAGACGCACCGGCTGGAAATCCTCCTGCCCGGATGTGTCCGGGCCGGTTCCCTGCCTTCCCGGTCCTGCGACCCCGGCCGATGTGTCGTCAGCGACGTGCTGCGGCCCGGACTCCAATGACTCGTTCCGATGGATCGCCTGGATTGCCGAAAATTCATCGTCGCGATTGGCAAAGCCGCCGCCCAGCTTGATATCACTCATTGTTCACCTTGATGGTTCGCGTGAACGTTTCTCCCGCTGTGCCGCCGTCGCGCGGCGCCCAGGCAGGCGCGTAAGCTTCGTTCCAAAGGCAGACGACGGCCGAGCCGATACGCATCCGCCACGCAGGGGCCACCGTGCCCACGACAGCGAGATCGCCCTGCATGGCGACCTGGACTTGCCGCTCCTCGCCTTCCTTGCTGACGGCATAGATCGCCGGCAGTTGGGTTTGGCCGGCGAAGCGGAAGATCGTCACGCGGCCGTTGTCCCACGCGTCCGACGGCGCGAAGTCCGCCGCCCCGCTCATCGAATAGCGATAGTTAGGGGTGCCGGTGAACGCCTCACGCGTCACCTCCGCACTCATCTGTCGGCCATGCTCGAGCTCGGCGGCGCGCGCCTTAGCCCTCCGACGTTCCTCCGCCACCTGGCCGGGATACTGGAACTTCACCTTGACCATCGACGGCTCGCCGGCCTCGCCGTTGAACTCGAATTGGTAGCTGCGCAGCGCCCCCGACGGCAGCACCGACGTAACGACGGCGTTGGTCCGCTTTGCTTCCTCGCGTTGCTTGACGAAGAGGAGATTGCCGACGAGCGCAACTTCCCAGGACACCGTGTCGCCCAGCGCCACGTTGCGAATGGTCTCATCGGGCGCAACCTCGATGGTCAGTACCGAGCGCAACGACGTGGTCAGCGAGTACACCTGCCACTCGTTGTAGTTGACCACGCGAACGCGGGTATCGAGCGAACCCGCCCGCGGCGTCTCTCCGGCCACCGCGGGCGCGGGCACGCTCAGGAAGCCGGCGACGGCACTTACCGCCATCACCGCCCCTAGCATCCGTGCGAGGAAAAGCCAGTGCGCGCGTTCGCGCGCTCTTTTGGTCGACATCACCGTGCCACCTCCGGATCGACGCGATAGGCCGTAGCCTGAAACCCACGCGGGTTGATGAAGCGGTCGGCCTCCTTCAACGGGCCGTCCGAGAAGTTGTATGACACCGTCGCAATCAGGCGCTCTGGCGGCTTCTTGTTTCCCGTGCGGTCGTGAACGATCCGCTCGAAGCGAACATTCGCGCTAGCGCCCGGCGTGTTGCCGAGCGCGACCGACAGAATGTGGATCTCGACGAACGCCTGATCCGTATAGATTCGCTGCGGCGAATTCGGATTGTTGGCGCCGAACCAATCCGAGTAGCGCTGCTGCTCGAGCTTGTCCGACATGATAGTGACGGCGTGGAAGTTGGCTTCCCGATCGCCCCAGATGAAGCGCTCTCGGTAGTCAACGTACCGGCCCAGCCAGTATTTGCGCTCTGCGTCCTCGACAGGCACCTGCTTCTGCCCGTTGAGCGTAGTGAGCACGTCGACCGCCCCTGTCGAGCGATCAACCTGGACCACGACCGGCGGCAGCACGGTCTTGAGGGGCGCAAGGGCGGCCGCGCTTGCGACGCCCAGCACGCCGACGAGGACCGCTGCCGCGGCCACGCGCCAGGCGCGTTTCTCCGATCGCTGGTAACGTTGTACCCGATCGTCATCGAATGACTGCGCTTCGGCCAGGTAGGCCGCCCAGCGCTTCGAGCGCACCGCACTCTCAGCCATTGCACGCCACCTCCGGCTCCACCGGTAATGCCGCGCCTTGGCTCGAACCATTGGCCGGCGTCATGGGATTGATCTCGATCGAACGCGGCAGCGGCTGCGGCGTACTCAACGGCACCGCTGCCGGCGCCGGCGCGGGCGCCGGGGACGGCGCCAATCGGGCCGCTGGTTTGGGCGACGCACTCGCGCGCACCGTTTGTTGTGCTGCAGGCGGCGCGGTTTCCGCGGACGGTGCTGTGATCGTGCCCGTCCGTTGGCCGGACTTAAGTTGCTCGATGCCGCCCGGCCACCGGGCCGGCGCTACCGGCCGGCGCGTCGCGCTCTCGGAGCATTTGCCGAGAGGCCGGTTTACGCCGGTGGCGCAGCCTGACAGCGCCGTCGCGCACAGGACGAGTGCTATGGCTCTTTTCAACGTAACCTCCCCATGGCCCAGCCCGCCGCCGCGGCGAGCCCGCTCGAAGCGCTACCGCCGGCCGAGATCGCCCTCGCGATCTTTCCGGCCTGCAGGAAGATGAAGACGGAAACGACAAGTCCGATTCCGTTGTACATGCACATGACCAGGAGCGTTGCGAACGTCCCGGTGTTCGGCGCGCCGACCTTGCCGACGAGGTAGGCCGCAAGGCTGTTCACCAGTGTCCCCGCCACAACGAGCAGGATGTACGTCACTCCGTAGTGGATGACCTCGCCGGCCCAACCGAAGAACCAGCGCCGCGTCAGATCGAACAGCGCGAGCATGATGAAGAGCGGCCCGACCATGAGCACCATCGCGAGCCCGACCTGCGCCAAGGCCGTCTCGACGAAGGCGATGCAGCAGCACCCGACTCCCATCGAGAAGATGACGCAGATCATGAAGCCGGCTGCGACCGACGTTCCCGGCGCGGTCCAGCTCATCAAACCCTGTAGATACGTCATCGTGTCCGACGTCTGCGCCCACAGGGCATCTACGGCGTTTACGCCGGTCGACCCGCCCAACGCATTCACGATGCCATCCAGCACCCCGCCACCGCCAATCATAAACGGCTGGACCACCCAATTCTGATAGTGAGGCGAGCCGCCGATCACCAACCCGATGACGCCAAGCTTCACCATCCGCACGAACGCGTCGCCGCCGCCCGTGACCCGCCCCGTCATTACAAGAATGGAGAACGCGATCACGTAGACCGCGGCCAACGTGGCGGCGGGCCCAGCGACGTAGCTGAGCATCCGCTGAATAGGCCCGGTGATCGCCGACTGCAGCGCGGACAAGATCGCCTGCAGCAAGCCGCCGAACACCGTGCTCGTCGACGACTGAGCGAACGCCGGCTCGGCAGCGAGCACCAGAAACACCATCACCAGGGCCGCGAGGATCTTGTTCCGCACGAAGCGCCTCCTACTTGCCGAGGAGCCCTTGCTTGGCCTGCGCGCGCGACGCGGCTTCCGCCTCTTGTGCTCGCTGTGGGTCCATCTGCGTATTGGACTGCTGCACCAGGAGCGCCGCGCTGATCTGGTTGAGATCGTTGATTCCCTGGCTTGTCTCGTAGGCGATGCGCGCCTGGAGCTGCGCCACTGACGCTTGGTCGGTCGTCCCCGCGAGCTGCTGGCGCAAAAGGTCGAGGTTCTGCCGGCGCTGCGCGGCGGTGTTGTAGATCGACTGTGCCGCGGCCATTTCGCCGGACAGTCGATCGCCATGGCGCACCACTTCTTGGTTGTAGAAGTCATTGCCGGGATACGAGGTGATCTGCTGGCCCTGACGAATGAGCGACGCCGCTCCGTTGGCGATGTCGCCGAAGGCCTGCAGCGCCGACGGAAGGACCATGTTGTTGGCGTAGTCATCGGGCAGCGGATTGCGCAGCTTGCCCAGGTTGCTCGCGACCGCATCCATGCCGCGCGCACCGGTCAGCGCCTGGAGCTGCCCTTGTGCCGTTGCATAGAGCTGCTGCAGCTGCTGAATCTGCTGCTGCAGCGCCTGCAGTTGCTGGATCATCTGCGCCAGCGCAGCCGAGTCCGTGACCGGAACCTGGGCGGAGGCCGGTGCCGTGACCCCGCCGCCGATTGCCGCCGCCACCACAACCGCAAGAATTGACTTCCGCATGCTGCCCTCCGTCTTCAAGTGCTCACCCGCAGCGCCAGTGCCACGGCATCGAGCGCGACAATCCCCGCCATCACGAGGAAGAACTCGGCCAACCAGAAGCGCGCCGCCCGCCGCATCAGCGGCTCCACGCGCAACCGAAACAACTCCCAAGCGACAACCGAGCCGCCGAACCGCGTCACCACGACGCCGCAGGCGGCACCGAGCGCCGCCGCCGTCATCAAGGCGAACACCACGGCTTTAGCGATCACGACGACGAGTGCGGCGCCGGCGAACGCCGACAGCCCGACCACTGCAATCCAATCCCATGCGCTCTGCGGCGGGTGTGCGTTCACCCGCCCCCACCACACGCTCGCCAGCTCGAAGACGTACCGGCCGATCGCGGCGGGCTCCTCAGCAGCGGGCGGGATTTCGCGACCCAGGAGGCTCGCCGCCCAGCCCAATCGGTAGGACGTCGGCCATACCGCGACAGCCGCTGCGATCGACAACGCCAGGACGAACACCGCCGGCAGAAGCCGAACCTTTCCGCTCGCCACGCCGTCACGAAACTGTTCGACCGCCGCCCGTGCGGCAGCCTTCATGACCAGCGCAGCCGGCAGGAGTGTCCCCTTCACGCGCGCCTCCCCTTCACGAATGCGTCCCATCGCTCCTCGAGCGGAAGGTCCTTCACCGCATCCCATCGCGCGAAGTCGCCGCGTTCGGCCGAGGGCGAGAGCACCGCGAGAACGTCATCCAGGCCCTGCAGGTCCAGCTCGCAGACCACACCACTCACGACATTGCCGTCCGCGTCGGGATCGACTTGCTTCACCAGGAACCGCCGCGACATCGGGCTCAGCTTGGACACCACTTCGTACTCGCGCTCGCCGTACTGAAGGTCGCGCACGTAGTCGTCGCGGCTCGCCGAGGGATTGGGCAGCGAGATCTTCGTTGCCGTCTGTTGAAGAAGCGTCGCGGCAATCTCCGATCGCGCCGCGTCCGACGGAGACTGACTGACCAGGATCGCCATGCCGTTGCGCTTACGCCAGGTGCGCAACGCGTCATCGACCTGCTTCTGAATCTCCCGATCGGCCAGGGCGGCGTGGAACTCCTCGACCACCCAGGCCAGGCGGCCAGTCCCCACGACAGCGTCCAGCTTCTCGAACAGGTACATCAGAAGCGGCTCGCGCACGTCGCCGGCGCGCAGCAGCTCCGTGATATCGACGCCTATGATCGGATCGCTCTCAAAGCCCTCCGCTATCGTGTCTTCTTCCGCATCGAGCGCCCAGCCGAGCTCGCCGCCTTGCATCCAGCGCTCGAGGCGCCTGCGCAAGGTGAGGCCGAGCTGCATGCCCACCGCCTCCAGGCTGCGGTTTTCCCGCGGCACCAGCTCCATAGCGGCGACCGCCTTTTTCACCTCCTCGTGCTCCTCGCTGGTCAGCGGCACGTTTGGTTCGGACACCAGCCGAGCCACCAGTTGGCCAAGGAACGCGCGATAGCGAGCCGTGAAAGTGTCCGCCGCCTTGAAGGGCGCCGCGCCTGTCGGCCGGCCGCGGCGGATCGAGCTGTAGCGCCCTCCCATCATGCCGACGAACAATTCGGAGCTTCGATCCTTGTCGAACAGGACCGCCCGACCGCCCAACTTCAGCAGTCCGGCGAGCGTGAAGTTCAGCAGCACCGACTTGCCCGAACCGGTCATGCCCAGGATCAGCGAGTGGCCCACGTCCCGCACGTGGTAGCTGAAGGCGTAGCGGCCGCCCGAGGCGGTCTTGAGCTCCGCCACCGGCGCATCCCAATGCAGTCCGTGACGACGCCCGCGCGGATAGGACCACATCGGGCCGAGCGCCGCGAAATTGCGGCTGGTGATGCCCTCCGCCTTCCGAACGCGGAAAGCCATGGCGCCAGGCTGTTGCGCAAAGAACGTGTGGATCAGCGACAGATCCTCACGCTTCGCCATGATGCCGCCGTTCCCCAGGAGGCGGCGGCCCTCAGCGAGTGACTGGCGCAGCCGTTCGAGCGTGTCGCCATACACCAGCAGCGAGAGGTGGTGCTGGCCGAGCGCAAACTCATTGTCCTCGAGCCGCGAGGCAGCGGCCGTCAGCGCGTCGCGCTGTGCCAATGCCTTGTCGCCGGCGCTTTTGAACTGGTTCTGCCGGCGCGTCATCAGCTCCCGCGCAACATCCTTGGAGAGCCGCTTGAAGCTTTGCGTCAGCACGAAGTCGAAGTTCGCCGACAGCAGGTCCTTGAGCGCGCCGGGCCGCGTTGCCGCCGGATATTCTCCGACTGACAGCATTCCGCCATAGCGCGTTTCGCTCACACCCCGGAACTCGATCGCAGTCGGTCCGAAGATCAGCCGCGTATCGATCAGGCTGCGGCCGAGATCGCCCATCGTCAGCGGCACGCGGCCACGTTCGCCGGTCAGGATAAGATGCAGCGCCTCGGCCGGTCCTGAAAACAGCGCGCCATCGGCGTCGTAGACGGCCAGCGGCGTTGGCCGATAGAGCCGAAGACCGGCTTCCAGCCGCACTGACATTTCCTCGAGGATTTCCAAGTCCGCGGGCTCGACCGCCCGCACGGCACGCTCCGGTCTAAACGCGGCGGCAAGTCCCGTGCTGGCAATGCCGCCCGGCAACACCACCAACGACACCACGAGCTCGTTGCGCCGGAGCACCGAACGCTGAAGGCGCGACATATAACCAGCGTCCAGAGCACGACCGAACGCCGTCGTTGCCTTCGTCACGATCGGCGGCACTTCGCGCGACCGAATGGTGTGCTGCCAGATCGCCACCCGCGGATCGTCCAGGGAACGCCACACTTCGTTCAGCGCTTCGTGGTAGTTCCCGAGCAACTGCAGCTCGACGGTCTCGAAGATCGTTCCCTCGAGCGTCCACATGCGCATGACCGCACCGGATTGCAGCGCGATCGTCCGCTCATCGACGTGCCGCACATAGGGCACGAAGGACTCCGGCTGCAGCTCCGTGCGCTGTATCAGCGAGCCGCGGCGCGTCGCCCGGACAAAGCCCGCCCGCGCGCCGTCCGAATCGGCCTGCGCGGAACTGCGCCATGACAAGGGCCAAGGCATCCTAGCCACGATCGCGCCTCCGCTCGTCGACATCTGCAGCAAGAGGCGACATTGAAAGGCCGCCCCACCACCGAGCGCTCGTCGTCTCACCGAAGGCCGCGCCGCGTGGGCGCGAGCGCAGCCAAGAGAAGAGCACTGCGAAGATCAGCGGATCGCGTGCCGCGATCACACGACAGATCAGGAAGCCCAGGACGCTCAGCGGCATGAAGAGCACCAGCGTCCCCACAAGGACGATGCTCCCGACCGCAGCGATCGACACTGAAAGCATCGCCGCCTCGAGCGGTATCCCCATCATCAACGCCGGGCGCGTGATCGCGAGGAACAGTGGATCTTCTCTCACCGCATCACGGCGGCCGCCCCAGCGGCCGCCGTTCGGTAAGTCATCATGCCTTGCACTCAACACATTTGCTCCTGCCGCCGTGCTGTGACCGCGCGATCTACGCGCCGAAGAATTTGTTCGCGATGGTGGTCGCCGACGCGGCAAGGCCGATGCCGGTCAAGACCATGAAACCCATCATCGGCCGCAGCATCCCGAACATCATCGCCATCGCGATGCCGATCACGGCTACGGCCGCGACCAATTGCAGGAACGTGCTGTTCAGCTCGTTCAGGATCGTTTGCGCGACCTGGTTCAGGTCCTGCGCCATCGCCGGCGCGGCACCCGCGAGCGTCAGCATGACGCCGGCCGCCACCACGGTGACCATCCGACGACGAATAGACAGTGCTCTCATCTCAAATCTCCTTGGTTGAACGTCAGCGTCCCCGTGGACGCGATTGCACCGCCTCGCGCGGTGAAAGGATCGCCGGGATGACCCGTGGCGAACGGATTGGCCGACCGCTCCGAGATGGCCGGCGAACCGGATTGCGATTTGATGCGCTGCGGCGCCGGCGGCACCCGTGGGGCCGCTGCCTCGCGATCAGGCCCCACCCGCGTTAGCGGTGGGACCACGTAGGTAGAAGCTTTGTCCTCGACTTGACCGACGTAGCCATTGCCAAAGCCGGCTGAGGGGGTGCCGGTGTTGTAGAGACTGAGCGCGATCCGCAATGCTTCGTCGATTGACTTGGTATTCACCGAAGCCGCGCGGTAGGCCGCCGTCAACACCGCGGCCCCCGCTGCCATATTCGCGCACGGCTTGAAGACGGCGCGCACCGAAACGCCTAGGCCGGGCAGGTTCGCGGAGTTGACCTGCATCAGCCCGATGTCAACGCTGTGCCCAGCGGCGATCAGCTGCTGCGCCGTCGCGATCGCCTCGTCCTCGCTCGCCCCAACGATCGTCTTACCGGTGTGGTTGTCGTGTACCGACCAGGGCTGCAGCCCAGACTCATGCCGCGCCACAGCCAACATCGTGTCCGGCGCAACCTGAGCCGCACACTGCACCGCGAGCGCCAGGAACGCTGCGACGTCCATCAGTTGCCGCCCTTGTCATCCGGCGCCAGATACCGGTCAGGAATCCGATCACCACCACCCGGCGGCACCGCGCGAGCGGCGTCGCCCCGCGGCGGCGGTGACGACAAGAGCACTCCTTGCGTACTCGCGGCGGCCGACGCGGCACCGCCGGGCAGCCGCCAAAACACGACTCCGGCCGATACGACCAGGATGACGCCGACCACGATCACCGTGGGCATGAGCCAGAGATCACGCACCATCCAATGGCGCGGCGGCGCTAAACGCGGACGAGCGGCTGGTGCCGGCGGCGCCGGGCTTGTGACAGGAGACGGTGCCACTTCCGGTGCCGGGCCTTGCCCTTCGATCGGCGGGGCGACAAGACGCTGCGGCGGGAGCTGCGTCGTCTCCTCGAGCCTGCGACGCAGCGCGCCAATTTCCATGTCGGCCGCTTCGCGCATGGAGCGAATCGTGCGCTGCGCTTCTTCCGCGACCAGGACTGCCGTGTCCGACAGCTTGCGAGATGTCTCGACGGACTCGCGCGCCTGCTCGGCGATGCGACCCGCCGACTCCATGACGGTTTGCGAGACCTTCACCAGCGACATGAGCATCCCGTGGGTGTCCGAATCGCGGGGCCCGACCATCGGCTCCGCCGTAGGCATCGGGGTTGCCACTTCCGCCTCGAGCTCACCGGCCATAGAGCACCGCCATTTCCAGATGCATGCAGCCAGGTCCGGCGGGCAGATACATCGACAGCCGCCCGGCCGGATCACGCCGGATGACGGTCGCGGGGCCCATAGCCACCGTCTCCGTGCCCTTCGGCAGGGCGCTCACCACGGCCTTGCACTCCTGCTTCAGCCAGCTCGCGCGAACCGTCTGCGCGTCGCAGCGACGATCCTCCGCCGGCGTCACGCCCACGAACGATCCGCGCTCGCCGCCGCGATCCACTGACGCGGCCCACAGTGTGCGCTTGTCCACCTCGCGGGGGTGCCACGACGAGAGCTCCTGGTGCTCCGGGTCCACCGTGAGCTTCATCGCGTCCTGCAGCAGCCCCACGCAGGTGGTTGCGCCCTTATCCAGCGCCAAGCGCGGCGCCTGATATTGCGCACCGCCTTGCGCTGCAGCCTGCACTGCGCCTTGCTGTGCCGACGCGCCGCCATTCATTCCCCACACCGCGAGCGCCATCACCAGCGCGCCCCGACCCTTCCTCTCGCCTCTCATGAGCCCTTCTCCTTGCCGACCTTGTCGAACGAGAAGGGCTGCGCCAGGTCGGCCTCGCCGTCCTTCACTATGAACTTCGCATCGCACCCGTTTCGGAATCCGACGCAGCCGAAGAACTCGTAAGCGGTGCCCCGCTTGCTCTCGCCTTTGCGCAACATCAGCGGCTTGCCGCACTTGGGGCACTTGACCTTCGCCGCGAAACGCGGGCTCTCAAGATCTGGAAGGCCATCGATATCGGGATAGGTCGTGTCGCACCTCGACCTATCCGAAGAGCACGCCCAGAAATCGCGGGCACCGTGCCGCCGCAGCTGGATTAGCCGCAGCGGTCCGCCGCACCGTTCGCACTTCGGCGCTTCACCCGCGACCGCGGCGAGCTCCTGCTCGAAATCACCGAACGCCAGACCGACCGCGCTTTCGTAGCTGCGCTTGCCCTCGGCAACTTCATCCAGCAGCAGCTCGGCCTGTCGCGTGAACTCGACATCCGCGAACTTGAACCGCCCTGCCAACAGATCGATCAGCTTGCAGCCGAGCACTGTCGCGAAGAGATTTCGCTTCTTCACCTCGACATAGCCGCCGTTGCGAAGCCGCTTCATGATCGCGGCGTAGGTCGACGGCCGGCCGACACCTTCGCGCTCGAGCTTCCGGATCAGCGACGCCTCGGTGTAGCGAGGCGACGCTTTCGTGGTCTTCTCCAGCACCTCGCCGCGGCTGACCTGTAGCCACTCGCCTTCCTTCATCTGCGGCAGCAGGTTCGGCTTGCCGGTCTCCTCATCGTCGGCCGTCTCTTCGTCATCGACCTGGTCAAGCGCTCGCCAACCGGGTTCGAGCATCACGCGCCGTGTCGCCGCGAACAGCACCACGTCCTTGCCAAGATCGAGTCCGGCCGCTTCGATCCGCCGTTTCTGATACGTCGCCGGCGCCAGTTGCGACGCAACCCCGCGCAACCAGATCAGCCGATAGAGCGCCCGCTCCTCACCGGTTTCGCCGGCGACCTCCACATCCCAATGCGTCGGCGCGATTGCTGGATGGCCTTCCTGCGCGCCAGCAGGCGCGGCGAATCGACGTTCAGTCGCGGCCATCGCAAGACCGTGCGCCGCCGCGACGGCGGCGATCGCCGTGAACGCACCATCGCCCAGGTTCGGGTTATCCGTGCGGTGGTAGCTGATATGGCCCGCTTCGTAGAGCGCCTGGGCGAGCGCCATGGTCTTTTCGGGGGCAAGGCCAAGCTTCACGCTCGCCGCCTGCTGCAGGCCCGAAGTAGTCAGAGCCGAACGTGGCCGTTCTTCCGCCACCTCATCCTTGCAGAGATGCACGGCGACGCTCTCCAGCGTCGCCAGGCGCTCCGCCGTGGCACGCACCATCAAGTGTCCGTCCTTGTCGGCGCCGTCGCCGACAAGGTCGAGCCACCATGGGCCCTCGCCACCGTCACCGTGCAGTCGCACGACGTAGTAGGCATCGGGCTTGAACGCTGCGATCTCGCGCTCGCGCTCCACCACCAGCCGCAGCGCCGGTGTCTGCACGCGCCCCGCACTCACGTCGCCCAGGCGCTGGCGCACCAGCGAGCTGGCTGAATAGCCGACCAGCCGGTCCAGCACGCGCCGCGCTTCCTGCGCGTCGACGAGCTTGCGATCAATCTCGCCCGGCGCCGCCACTGCGGCCTTCACCGCCCTATCGGTGATTTCGCCGAAGCGCACTCGCTTCGGATGCCGCAGCTTCAAGCATTGCGCCACATGCCACGCGATAGCCTCGCCCTCTCGGTCCGGGTCAGTGCCGAGCCACACTTCCATTGCCGGCGCGAGCCCTGCGAGCTTCGCGAGGCCCTCGCGCTTCTTCGCGATCACCTCGTACTCAGGGGCAAACGCGGGCGCCGGGCCAACGTGCATGCCATCGCGCGGCAAGTCGCGGACGTGACCCATCGACGGCTCGACGCGCCAACCCTCGCCCAGGATCTGGCGCAGCTTTTTCACCTTGCCCGGCGATTCGATGATGAGGAGCTTCGTCATCGCCGCCGCCTAGAAAGGAATGTTGTCGTCGGGCGCGCTCGCCTTCGGCGCCTGGTCGCCCTCTGTCTCTGCCTGCCGGCGATCGAGCAGGAGCAGCCGATCGTCGATCCACGACACGACAGTCTCCGTCGTCCACCGATCGTTGCCGTCGCGGTCCTGCCACCTGCGTGTCCGCTGCGATCCTTCGATGTAGACCTTTGCGCCCTTGCGCGCGTACTTCTGCAGGACGTCCACCAGTCCCTCGCGCAGCACCACGACGCGATGCCACTCCGTTCGCTCCTTCTTTTCCCCCGTGTCCCTGTCGGTCCAACGGTCGGACGTTGCCAGCGACAGCGCGGCGAGCCGCTTGCCTCCCGCCATGTTGTGAATCTCCGGATCGTGGCCCAAGTGGCCGATCAGCATCACGCGATTGAGCGTGCCGCTCATTTTCCCCTCCATGATGTGTTGTCGCTTCGGCTCCACAGCGCCTCGAAGATCTTCTCGAAGCGTTGGGTGGTGTCGCGATCGCGAACGATCGCCAATTCGTTGCCTTGGTGCTTGAGCCCGGACGGCGAGAAGTTCGCCGAACCGAAGCGCAGCACCTCACCGTCGATCGCGTATGCTTTCAGATGCATCTGCGCCGCCGGCGGCTCGATCTTGATTTCAATGTTGGGGGCACGCGCCGCTTGGCCGGGCGGATGACCTGGAGTGCAACGACGGAGCTCTGCGAGTTCGCCGCCATCAAACAGGAGGCGCACCCCCGCATCCGCTTGCTCGCGCAATGCCGGGATGACGGCACAGCCCGTAAACATGGCCGCGGCCATATCGTCGAGCGCCCGGCCGGACGACCCGCTCAAGCCGCAGTCGATGTGCTGGAGAATTTCGAAGGGTGAGGAGTGCAATTCGACGCCGGCGATCACCGCCGGAGCGCCATAGGCCGTCCTGGCTGCAAGGAGAGTGGCGACGATCGCCACACTCACTGGTTCACGCTGGAGCCGGCAGCTTGCTCCTTACGGCGTCCGCTCCAGGGCGCCTTGCGAAAGCGGGCCTTGTTCGCTCCTGAGCCGCGTCGCTTCGGCACTCTCTCCCGTTCAAGGTCGGCTTCTGATAGGGGCACGAGCCATGAGGCAACTTGTTTCGACACGGGCAGGCGCCAGCGGTGCGGAACGTGACCGCCGGCTTCCTGCTGATGGGTTGGGCGCACCATCCAGCACCGCGCCTGCCCCACCTTCAAAATGACGCTCTTCATGTCCCCGAATCTCCGCCTTGGAGTAGAATGCGCCAAATTGAAGAATGCGTCAAATTGAAGAATTCACAGGGTCCATCAATCACGCAATGGGTTGAATGGCCACGAGAATCTGTTGACTATCGCAGCGCCATTCTGGATCAAAAGCTGTGGCTCAAAAGGCGACCAAACCCAGCCGATACTTCGTTGACAATTTTTGTGCGGCGATCCGACGGGCGCGCGAAAACGCAGGCCTGACCCAGGAAGAAATTGCCAAGAACCTCGGTATTCCTCGCGCTTCGTACTACAATTACGAGCAGCGCTCTCTGATGCCACTGCATCTGATCGGGCGGTTTTGCCTGTACACGAACACCACGCTCGTGCAGCTCTTCGACCAGGCGAACAACCCGCCTTCTTGACGGCTATCTTCAATTTGACGCATTCTGGTGCACGTGACCCGAGTCTTCACGTCCCATGCGCAACCAGGGCGATTCGACTCTCTAGGCGTGGAGGATTATGAGTCGCTGGCTCAGCATCTTGTGTGCTGGGCGGCTGGGCACCCGACATGTGCCCGAAAACGACGGAGATAGCCCCTCAGCAGACCAAACCCCTCTAAACGTTAAAACCCCGCCATGAGGGCGGGGCTGAAACTCACTACCGGCGAACGGCGTGATGATTGGCCTGAACAACCTCATCATCGCCAAAACTCCGGAGAATTCAAGCGGAAAAGCTCGATTCTGAGCGTGAGAATTCATGCCCCGACGCCAAAGCCCAGAGCACGTGGCGGATCTTCCACAGGAGACCCTAAATGCCTGCAATTACTCAAGGATTTGCACTGGCGCAGTGGCCTGTCTGTTTAAGCGCGCCCGCAAGGTTAAGTTCATCGCCCATCCCAAATCCGGGGTGGTGCGGCAGGGATCATCAGGACCCGAAACGTCTCACTCTGTGGGAACGTGCACACTCCAGGCGAACGGCCGACGGGAGCAATCTCCTGCTCGCGGTCCGAGCCTTTGCGCCACTCGCAACAACCTGCGCGATTCGACTCCCTAGGTGTCGAGGATTATGAGTCACGATTCACAGCATCTTGTGTGCTGTGCCGGTCGGGCACCCGATCTGTGCCCAGACAACAACACAGGAGATAGCCCTTCAGCAGAGACTAACCCCTCTAAAAGTTAGAACCCCGCCACAAGGGCGGGGCTGAAACTCACAACCGGCGACGGCGTGATGAGGTCCTGAACAAACCCATCATCGCCAAAACCCCGGAGAATTCAAGCGAAAAAGCTCGATTCTGAGCGTGAGATTCTGCGCCCCCAGTCGAAAGCCCTACGCACGTGGCGGGTCTTCAAAAAAGGAGACCCTAAGTGGCTGCAATTGCTCAAGGAATTCGCTCCGCTCCCTGGCCGGTCTGGCGGGAGAGCCTGGGCGTAAACAAAGTTAAGTTTATCCCCTATCCCAAACCCAAGGTCGTGCGCTGGTATCACCATGGCCTAAAGCGACTGACCCTGTGGGAGACCCGGCGGTGTGCCCTCAAGGCCAACGGCCGCAGGACCGCTGCTCATACGGCCAAGCTTGTCCTGCACACCCTCATCTTCGACTTCTATAACTTCAGGTCGGGCCAGCTCGACCCCAGCTATGAGGCGATCGCGGCCAAGGCCGGCGTCGGGCGCGCGACTGTTGCCCGCGGCTTGGCGCTGCTCAGGCGGCTCGGCCTCATCGATTGGATTCGTCGCTGCTTCGGTCAGACCGATGCCGACGGCCGCTACCAGCTCGAGCAAGACACCAACGCCTATCGTTTGGTTCCGCCGTCAGAGTGGTCCGAGCATGCCGCGGACGCCGCGCCGATTCCCGAGGGTGAAGCATGGGGCGCCCAGCCTCCACTCCCCGACCTCTTCGCCCAAGCGGAGCTCGACGATCGCGATGCGGCGGCCGCCGGTGTGAGCGATGACGATCGACGGCGGAGGAAGATCGCCATCCTTGAGGGCGATCCGAACGACAGCCTTGCCCGAATGAAGGCGCGGCTCCTCAGACGGGAGCTTTCGCAGATCCCGATTGAGGCCCGTGGGGCACCCGCGCCGGGCCAGGATCCGGATTGGCAGGAGCTGCTGCGCGGCATTCTGCTCGCCGCACGCGCCTCAAAGGACGCCAAAAAGTCCTGAATTTGCCCGAAGTATCACAGTGAGATTGAATCCGCCCCATTTCTTACCTCTCTAACCCCGATCCCCACCATCCCATCCACCGATAGCAACGAGCCGCCTAGCCGGCGGCCTTCGCGCGCCTATTCAGCGCGCAACCAAAGGGGGCTGCACCCCCTTTGGAAACCCCGCCTTGCTTCGCAAGACGCGCGAGTTCGAGGTTCGGGTTGAGAGAGCCGTCGCGCGCGGTCAGGCGCACCGATCGGGAAGAAGCGATGCTCCTCTCGAGCCATCAGACAGCGCGCGGTTTGGCTAGCACCACCTGGCCGCAGCGCCGCAGGCGCTGCCGATGACAAGACCGATGTAGGCACTCGGTGTGTGATCCCGAAGGGTGGGGATCAGTCAAACTGGGCCTGCATTCCGGGCGAAGGCATGGAACACGTGCGGTTGCGGCCACGACGAGCGGCGACCAATCGAAGGCTCCGCTCGATGAGCTGGCTGCGCAATGCACCCGAAAGCGGATCGTTATGCTGGGCTCGAGATCTTCGGCTTCGCACCGTCGCAGATGCCGATTTCAGCTGGCCAAACGATAGGATTTCACCTCGTGGGCGACTTCCGACGGGCCAATGCCTCAAGCAGCGGGCAGTCCGGCATGGTCCCGCTCGCGCAGTCTGCCACCATCGCGGCCAGCACCTTCTCCATTCGATGCAGGTCGTCAAGCCGGGTCCTAATTTCGGCGAGATGTGCACTGGCCAGCGCATGGACCGAACGGCAGGAGCGCGTCTTCTGATCTGCGAGTCCGAGCAAGCGACGAACGGCATCCAGCGAAAAGCCCAGGTCGCGCGTGCGACGAATGAAGTACAACCGCTCAGCATCTGCCAACCCATAAGTCCGATAGCCGGCCGCTGTCCGCATGGGCCTGGGCAGCAGCCCTGACCGCTCATAATAGCGAATGGTCTCGACGTGCACTCCCGTGCGGCGGGAGAGAGCGCCGATGCGCAGGGGTTCAGGCGTGGACATTTGCATAACGTTTCGTTGAAGCTGCCGATATTGACACTGTAGCTGCTACAGAGTGCAAGCTTTGGTCATGGCCATCCAACGCAGGACTTACGGCAATAGCATGGGGCCAGATGCGGCTCGCGACGCAGCAAAAGCGCTGTTTGCGGGTGGCGGACTGCTGGCCGCGTTCGGCGTCGCGTCATGCTGTGCCCTACCAGTTGCTCTGTCGATGCTGGGCATCAGCGCCGCATCGCTCGTCGGCATCGGCTATTGGGCGGCCCAGTATCAACAGGAATTGTTTTTTGCGGCAGTGATGCTCCTGGGCGCCGCCGGCGTAGTCATGTGGTGGCAACGGCGAATGCTCGCCTGCGCGCGGCGCCGGTTGGACTGGGCTGCCAGGATCGTGATCGCGCTGGCCGTCGGACTTCTCGCCCTGACCTTTTGGCTCGAGCCTCCAGTATGAACATAATCCTCCGATCCACCCTCACTTGCCCGTCGTGCAATGCGGTGCAAACCGAGACAATGCCGACCGACGCCTGCCAGTATTTTTACGAGTGCCCATCGTGCAAGACGCTGCTCAAGCCCAAATCAGGCGATTGCTGCGTCTTCTGCTCATACGGGAGTGTGAAGTGCCCCCCGTTTCAGAATGGGAGTTGCTGCCGGTAAAATACGGGCATGGCAAAGATACCGTGGTGGACGGTCGCGGCCCTAATCGGAGAGGTACTGGGCGCTGGGTTTACCTAGTCGCCACCGTCCATTGAGGGATGTGGGCTGGGCACGCCCAGCCGGTGGGTGTGGCAAGTACAAAACCGCCAACGCATTGGGCGATTGTTTCACGAACGGCCATCGTCAGGCGCTCGAGTTCAACTCAGGCGCTACGACCGCGGCGGGCTTGAACCATTCTTCCTCATTCGCACGCGCTCGAGGACATAAACGGTCGAGAACAGCCGCCACGTTGGGCCGACCCATAGACGCTTCGCAGGCTACTACCCACACCTCTCGACTGATGTTGAGTTCGACCGGCGTCTTGAACAGATGGTGCTTCTCGCTGACGTAGTCCGGGAAGACCGACACCCCTTCCCCCTCCTTCACCAACTCGAGCACCTCCCAGGTCGACGCGCTGCTCCACGCGATCGCACATCCTTCTACTGCAGAGGTCCAGGGTTGCATGGCCTCCACCTGGTGCAGCGTGGAATGGTCGATGATGCGATGGTGTTTCAGGTCAGCGACCGTCCTGGGCGTGCCGTGACGCTCCAAGTACGAAGCCGCTGCCATCACCGACATGCCGAAGCGGCCGATCCTCGATCCCACCAGGCCTGGCGATGGCGAGAACCCGAACCGGATCGCGACGTCCGCTTCGCCGGCAGCGAGATCCACAATTCTGTCAGTCTGAATGACTGCTACCCGCACCGAGGCATTCACCAGGCGATGAGGCCGAAGCCGTTGAAGCAGCCACTGGACTGCAACCCCCTCCGTGGCAGTGATTCGCACGACTTCAGGGCTTGGGAACTGAGGGCCATCGCTCAGAATGAGCGACCCGCTCAACGATCCGGGCGTTGTCACTGAGTCCTGCAAGGCCTGCAGCTGCTCATCGGTGGCCCACCACTTGTGCAGCCTGCTAACGCTGATCCGATGACGATTGCCGCACACCGGGCAGTTGGCGATTGGAACCGTCTTCTGCCAGAGCCCGGTCGCCGAGAAGCCGGACAGCGTCACCTTCCCCGTCGTCGGGCACGCGAACTTGGCGATGCATCTCATGTCATCGCACCTCGCCGGCGCCGAGCTCGGCTTCGTGTCCGGGCGGGCAGTAGAGATCGTCGAAAATCAAATGAGTTTGTTCGCAAGCCACACATCGCAAACGGACGAACCGCTTGAACTCCACATCTTCGGCCGGTCGACCAACAACCTCGACCTGGTGTCCGGTGGCAGGACACCGATAAACAACGCCGGACATACCCTACACCTACGCGCCTACTCCGGCGGCGCCGCTACGCCCACCCGTAAGCGACGGCCGCAAAAACACCCGACACCACTATGGCGGGTGTCCATGTTTTAATGCAAATTCTTTTCCTCTCTTTTGTCACAACAAAATCACGAACGGGATACGCGCAGGCAGAGCGCGAGCATTGGCGTTAGACGCAGCTGACCTACAACCGGATCGGCACGCGCTTTCCACATACGAATTTCTTGGCAATCACCCGCAATGTCAGCGGCGGAACGAACTGCTCGTCGTCACTTGCCCTGCGCCTTCAACAGTTGATCGAGCGCTTCCCAGTAAGACCGAGCCTGCATTTCGTTGGAGTAAACAACGAACCTGTCCAACACCTCGACCGGCCCTTTGATGAACAAGTTCTTCATCGGCGGGCTCGTCCGCACGCGTGCCACTCCCCGCACCGCCGCCTGCGACTCTGACTTAGACGCCGGTTGGGCACCGGCAACCGACTCGCGGCTGACAAAGCCGATACGTTCGCCTGCGGCGATTGCCGCTTGCTCTTGCTGTGGCGATACCTCCGGCGCCGGCGTGGTCACCAGTCCAACAAGATCCAGCTTGCGTGGTTCCGGTGCCGGCGCCTGCGGCGTGATCGGTGGCTTCTTCGCCTTATCGAATCCGTAGCTCATTTTGCCACCCCATCAGCGGCCGGCGCTGCGTGCTCCACTCTTGGCGGCGGATTGGAGAGTTCCTTGAGGACGTCGATCACCGCTTGGGCGACCGCGAAAGCGTTCTCCTTCGCTTGCGCCAAGCCCGAGGTTTCGGCGGGCGTGAGCTCCTCGAGCGTCGCGTTGAAATCAAAGATGTCTCGATACGCCGCGCGCTCGACAAGGCCGACCGGCAGCGTCGGCAGTTCTGCGCTCTCGATCGCGGACGAGATGCGCTTGAAGCTCTTCGTCGCGATCGCCGCGTTGTTGCGGCTGTAGACCAGGCGATAAGGAATCTCGCGCTGAAGCGCTTCGCTCTCCTCGTGCACCAGGCGCACTGCTTCAGCGGCCAAGGCTGCATCGACGGGCGATGGATTGAGCGGTACGAGGACCAGGTTCGACCGCGAGAAGGCACGCGACATCATTCTCGACGCGGTTCCCTCGAGATCCACGAGCAGGAACTGATGAGTCTTGGACATCTCCGTGATGGTCGACACCATGGTCGCCTCTTGCGGGCGCTCGACCACGTCGAACGGCAGGGCTCGTCCCTCCTCCCGCCGGTGGGCCGCCCACTTGGCAATGATCGCGTTCGGGTCGGCGTCGATGACGCCCACCTTGAGCCCTTGGCTCGCGTACTCCTGGGCCAGCACCATTGCGAGCGTGGTCTTGCCTGAGCCGCCCTTGGGGTTCGCGAACGAGATGACCGGCATTGGATTTCCTTTGGATATATGGAGGATATGCACAGGCTGTCTATAGGCTAGCCAAAGCCCCTAGATAGCCTAGGTCTCGCCAAGGCCTAGACTATCCTAGCTGCTAACCCATTACCACTATGCATTATATCCCAATGATATTCTTAGACAATCTAATGGATTGCCGACGTATATCATGAGGATAGGCGAAGGATATCCTTTGGATAGCCCTATTGCCCTCCCAGCTTTCCGGCAGATGGGCCGAACGAGAGGGACCCTTGAAATGGCTTGCGATCCACACAATTTGCTGGTTGCCTTTGAGGGGTTTGTACACGATCCTGTACAGGATGGAGTGTCCATGAGCCACGTTTCACTTTCCGAGCTCCGTAAGCGCATGGCGTCTTACTTGGACTCCGCGGTCAGCAATCGCGAGCCGCTGGTCGTGACGCGACCGGCAGGGAAGGGGGACGTCGTGATCCTGGCAGCGGCTGAATACGAGGCACTCCAGGAGACCGTTCATCTTCTGAGCAGCCCCGCGAACGCGGCCCGGCTGCTGAGGTCGGTTGCGCAGGCCCAAGCCGGCACTACACAGGAGCGGCCGTTGCTTAGCCCAGAAGGGTCAGTCGACACCGCCGCGTGAGAGTCCATTTCACGGATCACGGTTGGGAAGACTATCTCCACTGGGCTTCCAACGACGCTGACACCCTCAAGCGCGTCAACGAGATCATTCAGGACATTCGACGATCGCCATTTCAAGGAATTGGCAAACCGGAACCGCTGAAAGGGCCGCTTCAAGGGTACTGGTCGCGGCGGATCACGAAGGAACATCGCTTGGTCTATGGCGTGGCAGGGGCGGGAGACGACCAGCGAGTCCTGGTCCTGCAGTGCCGTTACCACTATTGAGCTAACGCTTTGTGATTGCGTGATTTTAATTTCCGTACCGAACTAAAGGCCGATCTTGGTTCGGCCACAGAAGGGTCTTTTGCCGCTCTTTCCAGGTGGACATTTCCCCTGTGGGTCTCTTTCCGTGGATCCCGGGGAAAGTGCATAGGGCAAGCTTCTCAGAGCGCTTGTACAAAGTCGGATGCACCACCAATCGACCGTTTCATGGTATCTTGTTTAACCAGAATCAGCGCAAGCGAAGCGCCACGAATTGCCTATAATGCCCACTTTAGGTAAACCTCACGCATGAAAAGCTACTCCTTCACCGACATGAACAAGATCCCGGGCCAGGTTCTGGACGAGGCCATGAAAGGGCCGGTCGCCCTTACCAAGCATGGCCGTGAACGCCTGGTGATCCTGCCCGCCGAGCGGTTCCACCGCTTGATGGGCCAGCCCACCCCGACAGCTCACTCTGTCTACGATCGCACGCCGGAGAACACCGAGCTTGGCGAAGCCATTGACGCCACCCTTCGCGAGCTCGACGGCGAGCCCAAGTGATCAAGCCCGGCGACATCATCGATTATTACTACCTATGGCATCGCCAGGCCGAAGCAGGAGAGGAGTCGGGCCGCAAGGCTCGCCCGGTCTGTCTGGCCGTCGTCAGCCAACGTGATCCTACGCGGCTGTTCCTGTTCCCCGTTACCACCCAACCGCCGTTTCGCGATCGAGCGGCCTTCGCCCTGTCCCAACTCGAGTGCAAGCGGGTCCGCCTACGGCATCCGTCATGGTTGATCCTCGACGAGTACAACATCGCCGCCACCGACTACGTGACCGACTTCGGCGACCTCGAGCCGCGAGGGTCACTGACGCCCGCCACGCTCAGGGCGGTGCTAGGTGAAATCAGAGCCTTGCAGGCCGCCGGACGCCTTCGCGGCGTGCGACGGGACACGGACTCACCGTGAACGCCCCGATCTACACCCATCCGCCGCTGCGCCAGCTCCAAGCTTCACTGGCTGCCCAGCTCGAGGCGACGGCGGCAGCCGTCGTGCGGCTGGACGAACAGGTCGGCCGAGCGGGCGGAGTAGGGGAGGGCTATCGCTCGCGAATCGACTTCCAGGAGGCGTGTGCGGCGCGCGCCCTCGAGGGCGAGCTGGTCCCGCTCGAGGATCTTGTGCTGGTCGACGCCGGCGCATCCGTGCGCCTGTCGACCATCGAGCTCAGCCGCGCCCGCCTGGTGCTGCAGGTCCGGCGCGCCGCCGCCGCCAGGCCGCCGGCATGGACCTGGAGCGATGAGGCTCTGTTCGACGATCGGCTGACCGTCGATCGAGACCCGTTGCTGCATCAATTCAACGGCGTTGATTGGGACGAAGATGAGCGCGTCGACCGGTGGCGCGCGGTGCTCGCCGGGCTCAAGGGGCTGCCGGTTATGCTGCGCGCGGGGATCGCGTGGGACGCCTGGTTGCGAATCGAGCCATTACACGCCGGCGCGTGGCGATCGACGCTGATGGCGGCCGCCATCATGAGGGAAGGGGGGCTCACCCAACATCACCTCATGCCGATCGCCGCCGGCGGCCGCCGGTCTCGCTATCGTGACGGCGACCACTTCACCTTCGAGCAGCGCATCACCGGATTCCTGGACTGGGTGATCCTCGCGGCCGCGGGCGGCCAGAAGGAGCTTCAGCGCCTGACGCTTGCCGAACAGGTATTGCGCCAAGTGGCGCGGCATAAACACTCCGACTCGCGCCTGCCGGCGCTTGTCGAACTGGTGCTCCGGCGGCCGCTCGTCAGTGCCGAGATGGTTCGGCACGAGCTCGGCGTCACCGACACCGGGTTCCGCAAGATGCGCGCCGCCCTGGGTACGTCGCTCAAGGAGCTAAGCGGCCGCCGGCGCTACCGCGTGTGGGGCGTCCTGTGACGCGCTTGGTCGGATACGCCCGCGTATCGACCGATGACCAATCGACCGATGCCCAGCTCGACGCGCTGCGCGCCGCCGGCTGCGCCGACATATTCACCGAGCATCGCTCCGGCGCCGATCGGGACCGGCCCGAGCTCGCACGGGCAGTTGCCGCCACCAAGGCAGGGGACGTCCTGGTCGTCACGCGCCTCGATCGCCTGGCACGATCCGTGAGGCATCTCCTTGAGGTGATCGACACCCTGCGAGCCCAGGGAGCGGCATTCCGCTCGCTCGGCGATCCTGTCGACACGTCTACTCCGCAGGGCGTCTTCACTATCCAGATCCTGGGCGCGGTGGCCGAGTTCGAGCGCCAGCTTATTGCAGCGCGCACCCGCGCTGGCCTGCAGGCGGCGATCGCGCGCGGAGCCAAGCCCGGCAATCCGGGCATACGGGACGGCCGGCGCGACGCGATCGCCAAGATCGTGGAGAGCAGGGCGGCCGGTCACTTGGACAAGCTGCTGGCCTCGGCCAACGATTGGCTGCCGATCGTGCAACGCATGCGGCCAGCGGCATCGTGGCGCCGGGTCGTCGCCGAATTGAACAAGGACGCCGCGAGCAGGGGAGGGGTGTGGCGCGTTGAGCGCCTGCAGCGAGCCGTACGCCGACTCGTCGACGAACATCTCGCCGGCGCCGAGTTACTGGGCCGCGCGCCGCGGCGCAGGGGCGATCCTGGCCTGGTGCAAACTGTCACCGCCATGCGTCGTGCCAATCCCGACATCAGCTTGCGCGAGATCGGCCGCCAGCTCGAGCACATGGGCGTGAAATCGCCGCGCGGGCATGCGCGGTGGTCGCCTTCCATGGTGGCTGCACATTTGCGTATCCCAAACGCCGCGACTGAGAACAAGGAAAACGACTAATGGCGCGAACGCCAGACACAGACCGCTTGGATTTCGTTGTCGGTCAACTGTTAGCTACGAAGGCCGTAGTGCATGACCCAACTGCAGCTCGCGAAGCTTGAGACCAACCGACGCACGCCCACCAAAATGATAAAGGGCTATCAGCACGCACGGGAGCTGCTTCTTCGCGAAAAGAAAACGCGGCGTCGATAGTGTTCATCGTGGCCTCTGCCTTAAGGCCTGCGGCAGCTGCGGCCCAAGCCTGAAAAGGGCGAGCATGACTCCAGACCTCCTTAAGGCAGTCGAGATCGCGGCAAACCGAACAGTAGGACCGCTTGTCGTGCCGTGGCCAATGCCCGGCAATCTCGGCGGCTTTGTAAGCTTCGACCGTTTCGACCAGTGGCGAGCGTTCGTGCTTCAGCTCGGCTTGCGTCAGAAGGTGCCGCCAATTATCGCGGCGAAGTTTGATCGCGCGCACAAGCTGCTGCTGCTCACCTGGCTCGACTTCGATCTCATCAAGGCTGCGGAACTGACAGTGCTAACGGCACTCGAGCTTGCACTAAGGGACCAGTACGGCCTGCAGACAAAGAAGATCTACGGCAACATGAAGTTTGGCCATCTGCTCCGTTACTTGCCGGAGCATGGCGGGCTTACGGATGAAAAGGTGGCGATGAATGTCCGCTGTCGGGGCGGGACAGTCGTCGGCCTGCTCGACGGCACGCGCACGCCGAACCTCGCCGACATTCGGAACGAGCTTGCGCACGGTTACCCCTTCGACGGCTTTCCTTATGCAGGCCTGTTTGAGCTCGTTCGTGACCTCATCGAGTGTGCTTACCGTTAGCTACTACGGCAGCCCCGCCAAGACGTGTTCGCACAACTGCAACTGGCTAGGCCAAGCCTACCGTTCTGATAGGCGCCATGGGAATACATGGGAGACTTGAAGCGGCCGAGCGACTTGCAGGCTGCCTCTCGTCGGTCCTGAGAAGGGCGGACGACCCGAAGGCCCGCCCTTCGTCTTCTAAGTCCCTCCAAACGCTACCGATTCCGACAATCTTTGCGACCTGACGTTGTGCTGGTTCGTCAATTGTTCTAACGTTGCACCGGGTGTGACTTCCACTTTTTTCTCGCACGGATCGCTTCCTATAGAAGACGCGGGCCAATCGTAGGTGTGCGAACGATGACTGAACCCCCTGGCGGAAAGCCGCCTCCGGCCTCGACCGATCTTGACGGCTGGCGCGAGGCCATTGCCGCTGGGTCGATCGCGGGCTACCGAGCCGAAGCTCTCGTGGCGGCACTCCAAGATCTCGGCCCAACGGCGGACGCCAACGTTCGTCGAGCGATCGCGAGGCGTCTTTCGGACAGCATCTTACGAATGCTCCGGCGCTTCGTTGGCGTAAACAAGCCGAACCGCGGGGAGGACATCATCTACCGCGTTCATGGCCAGCTGTTCGAGGCCATCTTTCAACCAGGCTCGGCTGACGGTCAGGCCCTACGCGCCGGGTTCGCTTCGATTGTTTCATTTCGTGTCAAGGACGCCATCGCCACCGAGAACAGCCATTCCCGCATACCGGTTCAGGTTAGGATCAACAACGCCGGGAAAGATAGATCGCACACGGATCTTGTTACCCTCGTACCGGCAAACGATCGCTCAGAGCCTGCGGCCGAGACCAGCTTCGAGGCAGCTGACGGCGAAGATGCCGAGGCCCGGAGCTTGGGCCGAGATCCTGGTCTGCTCGACGGCGTGCGCGATCTCGATCAGTCGATCGATGTTGAGCGCATCCTCGCCAGCATTCCCGACGATCGGAAACGCCTCGCGTTCAGGCTCTACATGAACGGTGTTCCTGCTGGATCGAAAAAGGGTAACTCCATCGCCAAGGCGGTCGGTGTCACCCCCAAAACAGTAGCGCAGTGGATCGAGGAGGTCCGGACACTGCTGCAAGCGCACAAGGAGGTACAGGACCTTCGCAAATCGAGCGTCGGAGACAACACATGAGCCCCTACAAAAAGAACAGCCGAGACGCCGTGCTGCTCGCCTTCCATGAGGCGTACGAGCGTCCGACCGCTGACCAAATTATCGAGTGGGTCACTCGGTACCCCGAATTCGCGGAGGATATTCGGGCACACGCAGCTGTTGTCCATGATTGGGCTGCAAGCTGCGAGGAGGACCTCATCGAGCCAGATGAGATGATGCTCGAGCGCGGCTTCAGCAATGCCTTGAACGCGATGTTCAACGCAGATGCAAAGGCGTCTGAAGCCCCATCAACGGCGGTGTCCGAAGGATTTCAGGACATCCTGTCCAGGAACGGCAAGGAAATCTATCAGCTTGCAACCGAACTTGGCATAGCCAGAGCTGTGCTCGCCGACTTGTTTAACGGGTGGATGCTTCCGCCTATTCGAGAGCGGCTTGTTGCTTCTGTTGACAACGCTCTGACTATCACACGCGCCTCGTTCAACGTCGCCTTGGAACTCGCCCTCCGAAGTCCGCGTGTGGGACATGCTAAGGCAAGTCACATATCACATATCAAGCAAAGACCATGCGACGACATAATTCGCGATAGCAACATGTCAGAAGACCGCAAGCGCTACTGGCTCGAACAGGACTGACATGGATACGTGGGCTGCCATTCGGCGCAAGGCACGCGAATGCCATGCTCGCGCTTTAACAAAAGCAGGCGGAGATCGACGGGCAGAGGCCATCATCGCCGCGGGCCTCGAACAAGATGGTCTCGAGCTTCGATACGTCGAGTTCAGCCCTGGCACCCTCGGCTCGCTCGATCGCTCGTCGCGCCTTATCAACATTGCCCACAATCTTGCGCCGATCGACCGGCTGGTCGTCATCGCGCACGAGATCGGCCACTTCAACCTCCATCATGACGACCGCAGCGAGGTGACGGGCCTCCCCCAGGGCCTCGGCGGCGATCCCGTGGATAGCGGAGCTGGGCGGGTCGAGGGCTACTCGCCGCGAGAGCGCAAGGAGGTTCAGGCCGACATCTTCGCCGGCGAGTTCCTTTGCCCCACCGATTGGCTCCGCGATGAATTCGTTCTTCGCGGCAAGCGGCCCGCTGAAATTGCCGAAGACCTCGGCCTGCCGCCCTATCTCGTCATGAACCAAATGGTGAGGGCGCTCCTTCTTCCGCCGTTGCGGGACGTGACGCCCGAACCACCTGGCGCGCACCACGAACTCGACGAAAGCCAGAGAATTGCCGCGACGTGGGATAAAGGTCCGTTGCTTGTCGACGCCGGCCCCGGCACAGGTAAGACCCGAACGCTGATCCGGCGCATCAAACATCTCCTCGACACGGGGTCCTCTTCGGCCGAATTCCTTGCCCTCACCTTTTCGAACAAAGCCGCCGAGGAGATGCGCGAACGGCTTTCTGCGATGAATGCCACCGCGTCCATCGAAATGTGGGTCGGCACTTTCCACGCTTTCGGCCTTGAGCTCATCACCAAGTGGCCGTCCGGAGTCAATCGGACCTCCGACGTCCGAGTCCTCGATCAGACAGGTTCGCTCGCCCTGCTTGAGGCCAAGCTTCATCAGCTGCCCCTCTATCACTACCAGAACCTCTACGAGCCAGCCTATGAGCTGGTGCCCATTCTGCGCGTCATCTCGCGTTGCAAGGATGAGCTGATCTCGCCGGAGCAGTACCACGACGCCGCAGAAGCTGCTTACGCAGCTGCGGCCCCCGGCGATGAGCGTGAGGCAGCTGAAAAGCTCAGGGAGATAGCTGCCGTCTACAAGGTCTACGAAGCGGCCCTTGAAGAGGCGGACGCCGTCGATTTTGGCGATCTGGTCCGGCTCGCTGTGAAGCTCGCCCAAGAGCATGATGAGGTGAAGTCATACCTGGCCAGCTTCAAACATGTCCTGGTCGACGAGTTTCAGGACGTAAATGCAGCAAGCGGCGCGTTCCTCCATGCTTTCTGCGATGCGGGGACAGATGTGTGGGTCGTCGCAGACCAGCGGCAGTCGATCTATCGTTTTCGCGGAGCCGAGCCGTCCAATACATCCCGGTTTGTGGAGACCCTGAAGGCCTCCCGACATTCGCTCACCAACAACTATCGCTCCCTGGCGCCGATCGTCCGAACCTTCCAACAGTTCTCCTCGGTAATGCGAAGCGGCAGCGTCGCCGGGGCCTGGACTGCTCTGCGAGGCGATGGAAGCAACGTAACGCTGACCGTCGCGCCGACGTTAGCGGCTGAGGGTGAGGCCATTCGCAATCGGATCGAGACGCTCCGCGGCCAGGGCGTCCCCTACGGTGAACAGGCTCTGCTCGCGCGCTCCCATCTCACGCTCGCGCGCATCACAGGCATCCTGGAGCAACTTGGCGTACCTTTGCTCTACCTCGGCGACTTATTCGAACGCACCGAAATCCGCGACCTTCTCTCGCTCGTATCGATCGACGCAGAAGCCGGCGGAATTGGCCTTGTGCGCGTCGCGGCCTTACCTGAGTATGACGTCGGTCGTGATGACGCCCTAAAGCTGATCGCTTGGGCCACTGCCAACCACGTTTCGATATTTGACGCGCTCAAACGTACGAGCGAAGTGGAAGCCCTCAGCGACGGCGGCCGCGCTGGCCTGGCCAAACTCGGCGGGCAACTCGACGGCTTAAGGAATACTTCGCCCTGGACTCTGCTTACGACGTGGCTGTTCGAACGCAGCGACTACCTGCGACACATGCTCGGCGGCAACACGGGCATGGCGCGCCAGCAGCTGGTCGCAATCTATCAACTCCTGAAGGTCTGCGGCGAGTACGTTGCCATCGGCGAGACGAGTCGCAAGAGGTTCCTGGACCGCATACGCCGCATTGAAGCACTCAATGAGGACACCGCCTATCGAGCCATATCCTCCGAAGCCAGCGATCTCGATGCCGTCCGCGTCATGACCATTCACGGCAGCAAGGGACTGGAGTTCCAGGCCGTACACTTACCAGCCATCGCCACCGGCTACATGCCGAGCAGCTGGCGCGGGATCCGGATGCCACCACCGCCCTCGATGGCCCACCTGTCTATGCAGCCGATTGGTCACGACGCCGAAGAGGAATGCCTGTTCTTCGTCGCGCTCTCCCGGGCCAGGGACCATCTTTCGCTGAGCCGCGCAGAAAAATACACATCGCGAGGCTCGAGCGCGTCGAAGTTCCTTCCCGCCGTCGCAGGCACCGTGTCGCCAGCTCGACATCAGGGTACCGGCAATTCCTACAGGGCGACGGCGCCGCTCAGGCCCCCGGAGCCGGAGGACGTCTACCTGGAACGCGACCTCGACCTGTATACGCAATGCCCGGCTCGCTACAGATATGAAGTGCTCGAAGGCCTCAGGGGCAGCCGCGACCAGGCCGGTTACATCCGCTTTCATCGCTGCGTCTACGCCACCATCAGCTGGCTCGAGGCGGAGCGGCAGGCTGGACGTGTCGCTACTGTGAGCGATGCCTTGGCCAAGCTGGAAACGACCTGGGCCGTTCAAGGGCCGGTCGGCCATGGCTTTGAGACCTACTACCGCAATGCTGCCGAAGGCATGGTCCGGCGCCTCGTGACCGCCGTGGCCGCCGAGAGCGGACAGTATGCCCGTCAGGAATGGGCGATTCCCCTAGCCGGACGCACTATCTTGCTCACGCCTGACCGCGTCCTGCTCGATCCGGACGGCACTGTGCGCGTCCAGCGGATTCGAACCGGGCGCAAGACCAAGACCGAGCTCGAACGCCCCATTTACGCGCTTCTACGCCTGGGCGTCGCGCTCGTGCACCCGGGCAAGCGGTACGTCGTCGAAATCTTCTATCTGGCGACTGGCGAGCGCCTGCTCCCCACCGCCGGGCTCGATGCGAAGCAACTGGCCGTCTACTCCGACGCCACTGCTGGCATCGAGCGGGGCGACTTTCACGCCGAGACCGACGTTCGCCGCTGCCCCAACTGCCCGTCCTACTTCATCTGCGGCGCCTGACCGTCCGCTTCCACTTTTTTGGGAGCTGCACCGCTTTCCTTTTGAAGGGCCACTCTCGGCCCGCTGGAAAGGAAAACGATGTCGAAGTCCACTATCTTCATCCAGGTCCACGGCCGCCCCGGTATCCTCGAGGCGGAGCTGGCGGCGGCAGCCACGATCGCCGAACTCCATCAGGCGATCAACGCCTGCGGCGTTCCGATCGACGCCGAGACCTTCATCTTCATCGACGAGGGCACCGACCACATCCACGGCCAGCCGCATGAGCCGGTGCATGGCCTGAAGCACGGCACGCGCGTACACGTCAGCCGCTGCCGCCGCATCAAGACCACCGTGCATTTCCTCGACAAGACCGCGGAGCACGCGTTCGCCCCCGGCGCCCGTGTCCGCGCCGTCAAGGCGTGGGCGGCCCACACGTTCAAGATGGATCCGAAGGACGCGGCCGAGCACGTCCTGCAGCTCTGCAACTCGACGGAGCGCCCGGCCAGCGACACGCCGCTCCACCAGCTCGTCCAGGGCCACGGCTGCGAGCTGTGCTTCGATCTCGTGCCGGAGAAGCGGGTCGAGGGCTAAGGCGGATGACCACGGTCCTTCCTCCCGATCACTTGCTCCTCGAGCAGGACCTCGCCGCAGCGGATTTCCGCTGCGGCGAGATCGAGGGTCGCTGGCGGCATGTCTCTACGGCCTGGCCGCACGCCACCATCGCGATCTCCGCTCCGGCCCGTCCGAACGGGCCGAAGGAGTTCGGCTTCCGATTCGAATGCAGCGGCTACCGGCAGAACCCGGTGACCGCACAGCCGTGGGACATCGACGCCAATACGCCGCTCCCGCCAAGCCGCTGGCCGACCGGCACTTCCATCGTGCCCTCGGTCTTCCGTCCCACCTGGATGCACGGCCGCTGTCTCTACCTCCCATGCGACCGGCTCTCAATCGCCGGTCACGAGGGCTGGCGAGCGCAGCATCCGAGCCGGCTCTGGCAGCCGGCGCGCGGCATCCTCTGTTACCTGGAGCAGGTCTATGAGCTTCTCAATCAGGCCGATTATACGGGCCCTCTGGGTCCCTAAACATGAGTTGCGCTGCAATCGCCACCGGTGGCGCCAACTCATTCACGAGTTGGAGCGCCGCGGCGAGGGCACCCACGAGGCCGGCGCGTTTCTTCTAGGCGAGGTGCGCGACGGAGCCAGGGAGGTCACTGACATCATCTTCTATGACGATCTCGACCCTAACGCCTACAGTACTGGCGTCTGTGTTCTCCATGCCGACGCCTTCGCCAAGCTCTGGGCCGAGTGCCGCCGTCGCAAGCTCAGCGTCGTTGCCGACGTTCACGTCCACGGCGGTTCCGCCCACCAAAGCGAAGCCGACAGAACGAATCCCATGATCGCGCGGGCGGGCCATATCGCGATCATTGTGCCGAACTTCGCTTCCTGGCCGATCCCGATCGATGGACTGCACATCTACGAGTATCGCGGCAGCCATGCCTGGACTGACCGCAGCCGCGACGCGAGCACTTACTTTTACCGGGGCTATTGGAGCTGACGATGACCTCCACCATTGATCACACCAACCTGCATCGGACCGCCAAATACTTCATGGATAGCGGACGCGCCGAGACGCACGACGATGCCATCAGCATGTTGCGGCGCTTCGGATTGACTATTCATGCCGGCCCGAACGTCATGCGTTCCCGCGACCACCAGACGGCTCTGCTGACGCTGGTCAATGTCGCGCGCAGGACGCTTCTCGCCGGCATCGAAGTCGTGGGACTGCAAGATGGCCCAAGCCTGAGCCCGCTCGCCCCGACCGGTTCGCTCGCCGACGCCGTTCGCGACCTTGGGGCAACAGTTGTGTCCGATGCCAGCCAGGACTGGCCGAACGCCCTCATCGGGGACGTCGAGCTTTCTGCTCCAAAGTTCCCAGTTTGGCGACTGACTTGGGAAGGATGGAGAGGTGGCGTCGTGCCCGCAGGACGTGTTGCCCCGCTATCCGAAGCGCGCGCGATCGCCATCGCGCCGGTCCTCGCCGCCGCAGCCGCCGCGGCAGAGGTCTTTGCCTATCATGCCGAAGACCATCCGATGGCTGGACGACGCGCCGCCGGGATCTCGCTCTGGAAGCCGGATGCTGACTGGCTGTCGCCCGATGACACCGAACCGCCCTTGGCGTTCCTGCCATCCCGACTATGGGTCATCGGCCTGGGCAATCTCGGGCAAGCCCTTGCATGGGTCGTGGCCAGCCTGCCGTTTGGGGACCGCAGCAAGGTCGAACTGCTGCTCCAGGACTTCGACCGCGTCGCGCCGTCGAACGACAGCACGTCTCTTCTTTCCTTTGGGCGCGACGTCGGCCGGCGCAAATCGCGCATGGTCGCGGATTGGCTCGAAGCGCGCGGCTTCGTCACAATCCTTAGCGAGCGCTACTTCGGAAGCTGGACGCGCCGCGGCCCGGACGAACCGGCCGTCGCCTTCTGCGGTGTCGATAACGCCCTGGCACGGGCAGCACTCGAAAAGCCCGGCTTTGATCTGGTCGTCGAGGCCGGCCTCGGGGCTGGTCCGCAATCGTTTCGCAATTTCTCCGTTCACACCTTCCCGGCCACACGAAGCGCTGAAGAGCTATGGCTTAAGCAGGTCGGCACCAGCGACCCCAACGTCGAAGCGATGCCCGCGTATCAGGCTCTTCGCAACAACCTGGACGAGTGCGGCATCGCGCAGCTGGCCTCCCGCACTGTTGGCGTTCCCTTTGTCGGACTCGTCGCTACGCTGCTGGCGCTGGCCGAGCTCCTTCGCCGGCTGCACGGCGGCGCAGCGTTCGAACTTGTTGCCGGCTCGGCGCTGACGCTGGACACGACCGAAGCCGTGACTATGACAGCTAAGCCCTATACCGGGGGACATGTTCCCGTAGTGGCCGCCTGCTCGCTGAGGATTTCGCATGCCTGACATCGCTTCCATCGTCGCTCTCGCATTGGGGCTGCTTGCCGTCCTGATAGCAGTTGTAGGGGTGTTGCGAACGCGAACGGCTGCCGGTGCGCTCAGCCGGGAGAATGCGGCTGAGCTCTTCCGCAACGAGCACGACCGGTTGCGCGCTTTTGTCGACGAACAGTTTCGCGGCGTGCGGTCTGAACTGGGGGTCGGGATGAGAGGTCTGCAGGAAAGTAGCGTTCGCAGCTTCGGCGAGCTCGGCAAGGCCCTCGAAACGCAGATCGTCACCATCGGCGAACGCATGGAAGGTAGCGTCGGCCGGATCGAAAAGCAGAGTCAGACGGTCGCCGAAAAGCTCGATACAGAGTTCCAGAAGCTGGCTGCCGAGGCAACGCAAAACCGCGACAGGCTTCGTGTCGCTATCGAAGAGAGGCTCGACAAAGCGGCCGCTGCGCAGGCCGAAGCGACGCTGCAATCGCGGACCACGTTGCTTCAGAGTATTCAGGATCAGGGTAAGGCGGCGACGGACCTTGTCGGTCAAATTGGCGAACATCAGAAAGAGCGTCTGAACCAGTTCGGTGTCGCCCTTGCCAAGCTGGCCGCTGAGGCGGCGGAGAGCCGTGAGACATTTCGTGCCACCGTCGAAGAGCGGCTGGACAAGAGCACGGTCGCCCAGAGTGCGGCCGCACTGGAGACGCGAACGGCCCTGCTCACCGGGATCCAGGACCAGGGCAAGGTTGTGACGGACCTACTGAATCAGATAGGGGCGCATCTAAAAGAAGGCATCGCCAAATCTACCTTGGCCCAGGCGGAAGCCGCTGTTGAAGCGCGCGCCGTCTTGCTCCAGGGCATACAGGATGCAGGCAAGGCTGCCACTGAACTGCTGGGCCAGATCAGCGAGCATCAGAAGGAGCGACTCGAAAAGGTGTCGAGTGCACTGGCGGAGCTTACCCTGCAGCAGGGCGAGAAGCTCGAAGCAGTCAGAGCAACTGTGGAGCAGCGGCTTGACGTACTGCGCGCCGACAACAGCCAAAAGCTCGAGGAGATGCGCCAGACCGTCGATGAGAAGCTGAAGGGGACGCTCGAGCAGCGGCTTGGCGAATCCTTCAACCGTGTAGTCGAGCAGCTTGAGCGCGTGCACGCTGGAATCGGAGAGATGAAGACGCTGGCAAACGGTGTCGGCGACCTCAAGAAGGTTCTGTCGAACGTGTCGGTGCGCGGCGCGCTAGGTGAGATCCAGCTTGCTCGGTTGCTGGAGCAGCTTCTGTCCCCAGAGCAGTTCATCGAGAACGCTTCAGTACGGGAGAACTCTCGGGAGCGGGTCGAGTTCGCTATTCGCCTGCCCGGCCGCGACGGCGAGAGCGAAGTCCTACTGCCGATCGATGCCAAGTTTCCACAGGAGGATTATCAGCGGCTGTTGGAGGCTGGAGAGCGCGCCGATGTCGATGGCATGGCCCAGGCTGGCCAGGCGCTGGAGCAGAGGATCAGGCAGTTTGCCCGTACAATTCGAGAGAAATACATCGCGCCGCCTCGCACGACTGACTTCGCAGTGCTGTTTTTGCCTACTGAGGGGCTGTACGCGGAGGTGCTACGGCGGCCGGGCCTCTTCGAGGATCTCCAGCGGCAGCATCACGTCACTTTGGCCGGTCCGACGACGTTGACAGCCTTTCTTAACGCTCTGCAAATGGGCTTCCGCTCCGTCGCCATCGAAAAGCGCTCAAGCGAGGTTTGGCAGGTATTGGGCGCGGTCCGCGGTGAGTTTGAAAAGTACAATGCCGCGGTGGAAGGCCTGGGCAAGCATCTCGGCACTGCCGCCAACTCGGTCGCGGAACTCGCCCGACGCACGCGTGTGATGCACCGGAAACTGAAGAACGTCGAAACCTTGCCCGCGCCAGAAGCGGCCGCTTTGCTTGGCCTCGATGATAGCCAGCAACCGGCCGACGAAGTCGATGAAAGCGATGCCAGCTGAAGACGCCTTTTATGCCGCCCTAGTCGTTGTCGGAACCGTGGCTGCGGCGAGCGCTCAAGATAGCGCACGCACTAGATGGGCTCGGCGGCAGGCGTCCGCCCTTCCCGCCGTTAGGTGTCCGCCGCTGCGACGCGCTCAGCCTGTTGGCTGTTGGCCTTGTCGATTCGTTCGACGACACCTCGCTTACTGCGGCCGCCTACTGTGACCTCGATCTCATCGTCGGTTGTCGTGCCCAGGACCGCGGAGCCCAGCGGCTGGCCAATATGGACGATGCCTTCAGCAGGACGATTTTCCATTTTGCTCAAGCGGATTCGAATCGGTCGATCTGGCGAATCATCGTAGCGAATTGTTACGACGTCTCCGACCTCAGCAATCGCCCCCACCGTATCACGGAAGACCGATTCAGGCGCATGTTGCGATGGTGCAGTTGGTGTCCGACCATTTGCATTCGCTTCGACGTTGGCTGGTTGCGACGCAATGTGCAATGGCGATTCGGCTGCAGCGGTTTCCGTGGCGGGTATCTCGATATGCTGTGTGTACGTGCCCTCGACCGGCTCCATTCCGAGCGGTTCAATGCCGAGGCGAGCGAGCGTTGCTCGCAGGTCATCAAGACAGCCTTGACGATCAGAGATCCAGGTGGACCCCCAGCATCTCCAGAAGATCCAGCCCAATCTCTCCAACGCCTTCTGCCGCAGCACGTCGTCGGCCCATCGGTCCGGGCCATGATAGTTGTCGCCGTCGAGTTCGATCGCGAGGCGCTTGTCGTCTGCTCCTTCGATTACAAAGTCGATACGGTAACCACCAACCGGGACCTGCGGTTTGATGCGGTAGCCGAGTTCGAGAAGACACCGGCCGAAGTCCCTCTCGAAATCTGAGTCGCAGAGGTCGAGGATCTCGCCCGGCCGAATGATCTTACCGGCCTCCATTGGTCTCTGGAAATGCTCGATCAGCGCGAGCTTCAGGTCACCAGGCTTGAGGTCGCTCGTGGAGACGGACCGAACCAGAACGAGGCGATCTCGCGCGCGAGACGCCGCAACGTTGAAGCGCTGCTCGTACATTCGTTGGGTCTGCGCGACCGCGGTCTGGGGACAGGCCACCATGGACAGGAAGACGATGTCGCGTTCCTGGCCCTGAAAGGTCGCGGAGCTGCCGCACATCATTCTGTGCTTCTCCATCACTTCCGCGCCCAACTCGTTTACCAAGCGATCGTAGATCGCCTTGGCCTGCGCGGCGCCAATCAGTGATATGACGCCGATAGTTCGCTTTTCGAATGCGGGGTCACTGACGAGCCTGCGGATCTCCTGAACGATGATTTCCGCCTCGGCTTCGTTGATGTCGCGGTGCTTGCGCCCGTGGGGAACGTAGATGTCGACGAGAGGCGGTTCGATCCGTTCCGATGCCTTCGGAATACGCAGCGGCACGAGTGGGCTGGGATAGAACCTGCTGCTAAACCTGATGATCGGTTCCACGCATCTGAAGTGTTCCCGCAGCATGATGGCCTTGCCCGGGAATACCATGCCACCCAACTCGTAGAGCGAGGTCGCGGGATCCATGTGATCCGCGAAGGGAAGGCCGGTCAGGAACGTGGTGCGCACCTGGGTAAGCTTGCGATCCTCAATACCGACAGTCGACGGCGAGACCTGCTTGTCGTCGCCGACGATGAGCACCTTCTTGCCTCGCAGAATGGCGGGAAAGGCCTGAATGTCGGATTGGCTGGCCTCGTCGATGACCACCAAATCAAAGGCCGCTAGCTCTGCCGGGAGCTGCTCGGACACCCTCCACTCCGGCAAGATCCAGCATGGGACTGCCCCGGCCGTATCAAGCGCGGCCTCGCGGATCAATCGCCGCTGCCGTGCCGCCGTCTTGCCCGTGCCCTTGCCAAGACGTGCTATCGCGGCCGCAAAGCGCGCAAGAGCCGACTCAACCCGGGGCGTCAGGCTCTGCTTCAGGCCGAGATAGGTTCGGAGGCGCACCACTTCTGCAAAGAGCCTCTTCTGCTCCGCTTCCGCCTTTTCACGGGTCTCGGACAGCTGCCGTACCAGATCGCGATCGCCGAGAGAGCGAAGGTAGCCCTCTGCCCGAGCCCATTCCCATGCCTTGCCCCAGTTCGCAGGCGTCCATTGATCGGTTTCGCCGTCGGGCGGCACGTTGCGCAGCTTCGTCGCCCATTTGGGCGCTCCTGACTTGGCGACCAGTTCCACGAGAGCGTCGAGGCGTGCGAGGTCGCTGCGGTAGGAATGAAGGTGGTGCGCCTGCGTCTGAATCTCTTGCCACGCTTCTGTTATTGCCGTTGGAGGCACATCGGCATCGCCGAGATTGGCGCAGACGTCGCGCAGGGCAGCATGAAATGGCAACGGCACATCCCTTGCGACGCCGAGCGCGCCATTCGTGATCGCGTGAGCGTCGGCCAGCTCCGCCTTTTCAAGGTTCGCAGCGAGTGCCTCTACAACCTTCTCGCACCGACCGTGATGCAGCGCCTCATCGAGGTCCAGACCGTAAGGGAAGAGTGCCCTAAGGGTCTTGCGATGGGCGTCCACCTCTTCGTGGATTGCCCAGACCTGCTCGACAAACCGGCCAAGCCGGAGGATTTCGGCCTCGGCTGCCGCCCACTCGGAAGGTAGGACCGGCGCCCCGATAGCGCGGGCAACGCCGCTCCAGCGCCCCAGAAAAGCAAGTACCTGCTGTTGCCAGCTCCGGTAGTTGTGCACGACGCTCCAGTCGGCTGCATCAGCCGGCGCGCGACCTTCGAGACGGACAGAGTCGATCTTGGCCTTTAATGCGCTCTTCAGGAAGGAGAAGACGCCAAAGGGTTTCTTGCCTGCGGCAAGGTCTTCGAGTGCCTTGTCGAATGCCTTGTCCGCCTCCGGGCCGCTAATCACGATACCCTTCAGCGAGTAGTCGCGGCCGCGGCTGTACAGGTTCAGCCAGACTCCGAGGCTGCTTTTGACGGTAGCCATGGTCTGCTCATCGGGGCGCTTCAGCCCGATAAGCATGTGATAGACTTCGAAAAGCCACTGCTCGTTTTCGATGTTCGACATGAGCGCCGCGAAGCTTCGCATCCAGGTCTCAGCCCGCCGCGCGCCGTCTATGTCTACACCGCCCTCCAAGGTCATAAAGGGGATCTCACCGGACTGAGACCTGGCGACGATGGCCTTGAGTCTGCCGAGCTCATGATGTGCGGCTAGGATCTTCGGCAGGTCAGGTAGGTCTGCGGGATCTGGGAGTGTCGCGACCTCGTAGTCCAGAACGTCAGCGAGCGCACGCCGCAGGCGACGGACTTCCTCGAGCTCCGGTTCGGCAAATTGCGGCTCGAATTGGCGGCTGCTGTCCAGCATATCCTCGAACCAGCAGTGCTCTTCGCGTTCGGCGGCAACAGCACGGGCAACATCCATCGGCACGAGCTCGTCGCCCGCATATTTCAGCGTCGCCAGATTTCGTTCGGCATAGCCATAGAGCTGGCGATCGATCTTCGCGACTGCGTCCCGCAAATATTTGAGCCGAAGCTGCTTCTCGCGAATCTGATCCTGCACCAGCCTCGGGCTGATCGACTTCGCCTCATCAGCGAGAATCCGGACGGCGTGTTCAAGTTGGCGAGCGCCTTCGCGGTCGTTGTGGATGACTGCGATGGCAAGATCACTGATCCCGTCGGGCAGCTTCTCCTGCAACGCCGTCAATGCTTCGGGCGTCTTCGCCGTGACCAGCACGCGGCGCTGCGTCGCGAGATAGTGGCAAATAACGTTCGCGATGGTGTGCGTCTTCCCGGTGCCGGGTGGTCCCTGCACGAGCACCCCGTCAGTCGTCTGATCTTCGAGGCGCCGGATAATTTCCTTCTGGTCGTCGTTGAATGGCAGCGGAAAGAAGTACACCGCGTCTTCGCCCGCCTGCGACGATGTCGTGGAGGAATTCGCTCCCCCGGTACTGGGGCTCCAGCCAGACCGCGCTTCCGGAAACGTCAGTGTCCCGCTCGTCAGATCTATCATGTCCTCCGAATTGCCAGTCGGGGTGTTGGAGGGCTCTTCTACAAACTTCTTGCCCGGGCTGGGCAACTCCTCGTCGTTCTCGACGGCCTCCACCTTCTTCGCGAGGCGTCGCAGATCTTCGCGCCGGAAGTCGTCGTTGCGCTGGCGGACGAACAGCACCCAGGTGTCGGTAACGCGCAACTTGTCATCGATCGAAGGCAGGGACCGGTCAGCAGGGTCTTTTAGTGTATCTGGATGATAGATGCCGCTGGACGACAGCCGGGCGGCGCAGGCCCGCAGAATGGTTTCGAAGCTCTTCTTCTCGAATGGCGAGAACGATTTGTCGGGGTCGTCGAGAATCCGCTCGAACTGCTCACCGACGTCTCTCTGGACGCCCTTGCTGCCCTCTATCTCAAGGGTGTGGAAGGGGCGCAGGGCCAGATGGGGTTGGGATTGCCTCGGCCGAATTGTCACGTCGCCAGTCTCTTCCAGCTCGATTTCGACCAGCTGTTCGAGAAGCGGCACATTGATTCGCTCGTCGGGATGCTGCCATCGTGCCATCCCGATACCGAACACCAGCTCGATTGGAGTGTCTTCGCCCATCGACTGGATACGCTGATGGATCTGGTAGACTTTGTTGTAGAAGTCGATGGAGCGCCGCCGAGGACGCTCAGCACCGGCCCACGCCGCCCAAGGTCCATCGAGGTATTCCTGCCAGAGGCGTGCGAACTCCGGCATCGTCGCGACACGCAGAAGGACATCCATTCGAAGCGGGCGTGCTTCTTCGACATCGAGTGGACGCATGACGTCGTTCTCGTCGACCACGATGCCCGCCTCGATGAGATCGCTGATCTCTTCGACGGGAAGGTTCAGCAGCCGCTCGGAGAGCAAGCGCGGCGGGTGGTCGGGCGACAGGTGCGATCCGGCATCGAACCACGCCTCGAACATCTGATCGGGCGCCGGCGGCGGCGCCTCTCTCAGGCGGTGCAGCCGCAGCCATGCATCATCATCGACGCCGGTATCGACGCCTTCTAGCCTGGCGACTTGGCTTTCGAAGAAATGCGGGTAGGGCTCCCGCGCAAGATCGAAGATTACCTTCTCATTAAAGCTGAGCAGTTCCTCGGTGTATCGAAGGATGTTCGCGATACCCTTCTTAGTCTTAGCCAGCCCCGCCATTTACTCCCCATGTGCCCTGCAATGACAGATGTAATGCAAGCCAACGGTGGAGGGAAGCACGGCCAACTACCGCAGGTGGTCCTTTCGCCACGGCAACACCCGACTCTCCGACCGCCGAGCCCAGTTCCAGGGCACATCGCACGGCGCGGCCGGGGCCCGTGCCGGGGTTCCACCCGGACCAGGCTTCGACCACCGGGCACTTCCAGCACTTCAGCAACGACTCCTAGTGCCGCCAGTTGGCAGTTGGCGATAGTCTTCAAGCATTCGTCGGCCTTCACCGGCTGGCGCCGCATCGGTGGGGGACGTGTTCGATTCACCTGCGGCCGCTATAGCATCGCGGTTACACTACGTTAGCAACCGCAGGCGGAGGCCATCTGACAAATGACTGCACAAATCCCTGAGAAGCTACGTTACGAAGCGCAGGACTGGGCAATGTGTACAGAACCTCTTCGCGACTATCTGGCGCGCGAGGGTATCACGTTCGAGCCGATAGTTGAGTCTACGGCTCTTTCGCGCAACTACATCGGCAGCTGGGAAATTGTCGATGACCGGCTGTATTTGATCGGCATCGCAGGTGAGGCGAATGAAAAAGAAATCTCATTGGAGGCTCTCTTCCCAGGCCGTTCTGGCCGAGTGTTCGCGGATTGGTTCACGGGCACGATCAGGGCTCCGCACGGCCGCCTTCTAAAGTACGTTCATGGAGGTTACGCCAGTTTGTATGAACGCGATCTCCTACTGGAAGTTGATAAAGGCGTTGTTCGCGAAAGACGAGTTCGTGAGAACGGAACGGCTCCACTAACAGAAGAGAGGAAGCCAAGCAGGGCAGAGATTCTCAACGCATTCCTCGGTGAGGAAAGCTGAACGCTTCTCCATTCACTCCCGCGCAGTGAACAAGCGGGCGTCCGTAGCGATCCCGCCGGTTGCCTTCGCACCGGGCCGGTCGATTTCCAATCAAATAAGTTAGGGCCACCGTTGCTTCCAAGCCGCAAGTGTAGTCCTTACCATCGCGCGATGCAGTGGGTCGTCGCCCTCAATGGCAGGCCGCCAACCTCAACGCCACGCCGATCCGCTCACTCCTCGCTACCGACTTTCGTCACGCGCATCACGATCTGGGCGCCGGCGGGGCGGCGATTCCTTGAGCGTGATGTTGAAGCCCTTTCCCTCCGACGTGAACGCAGCTCGGCGGCGCCTCGTATTCATTCCTCCGGTCCTTTATGCCCGCCGATGTCACCGCGAGGACGTTGACGGCTGACGCATGCACCAGGTGGGACCACTGGAGCGGGTGATGGCCGTAGCCACAGCATCTCTCTCCTTGGGAAGCCCACGGCTTGAATGCTGTCGTTCACGGATCACACGCCTGCGCGGGAAGCTCACCAGAGAGATGACGGTCGGACATCGCTTCGCGCTGATCCGACTCCAGTGTCCGCCTGGAGCGGCCATGGCCCGCACACCATTCCCTCGCTGCGCTCGGCGAGGCGCCGATTGCCGGTCCGGCGTTCTCGCGCTGCCGCTGTTCGCGGCGATGATCGCGCTCGGCCGGTAGGCCGGCAATCGACAAGCCCCGCGGGCGCCTCGTGGGTTTCGCGCGGTGACGCGCTGCAACGGCGCGTAGGGAGCGCGCCTGTACGGCTGAGTGTTCGAGCTTCCCAGGCTTGGCTTGCCCGAAGCCGGTCGTCAGGGAAGGGGGCGCGGCTTCGCCGCCGCTTTCGCTTGTCCGGCGGTATCCCCATCTCTCACTTCGCTGCGAGACGGCTGCGCCGCGGCGCTACGCGCCGTGGGTGATCCCCCTCCGCCATCCTGCGCTGCAGCGCCCATCCCATCCTCCCTATGGCTCCGAGCAGATGACCGTTACCGACGGCAATCAAGCCAAGGACTTTTGAGGAGAGACATCATGGCTACCAAGACCAGCACCCGCGAGCAGACCCAGACCACCAGCCCGAAGCGCCCGACCTACAACTTGTTCGCAGTGACCGAGCGGGGCGAGGACCGCAAGGATTGGTTCGAGATCGGCGCCGCCTGGGCCCACTCGGACGGCAAGGGCTTCAACATCACGCTCAAGGCCCTGCCGATGCCCGGCGCCCAGATCGTGCTGCGGGAGCCGAAGCCCAAGGAGGAGTAGGGAGTAAGTGGAACGGGCGGGGCCTTCGGGTCCCGCCCTTCTCCGTTTGAAGGGCCGCGCGGCAGTTTTGCGGCCAGCCGGCACGTGCCTCTGCGTAGGCGGGTCCAGGAAGGCGTCACCCCCGACGCCTTTTCGACCGACCGACCTAGGCGGTAGCAGCGTGACGGCAGGCAGCAAGGATCCGGACTAGCCCTAAAGCCGCTGTAGACCGGCAACCTCCCTAATCCTCCGAGTGCGGGTAGGCGTCCTGTGGCGGATAGTCGTTCGGATCTTCTAACGGGATCAGGGCAGGCCGCCGTTGTCGGTGGAACCAGTGCCAATGGTTCTCCATCGCCCAGTGCACCAGCTCCATGGCGACATCGCCATCCTCCGGTGGTCGATAGGACCACGCCACATTTTGCGCGGCCGAGTGCTGCTGCATTAACGGGCCCTTCGTATGACGGAAGGCTTGCACGATCCGCCGGATAGCGCCGGTCCGAAAACCCCAGACGAGGCAGGCTTCGCGGAATGCCGCCTTCTCCTCCGGCGAGCGGCCGAATCGCGGCACATCGCGACGGGCGATGGCGGTACGCGTACACCAAGCACTGAATGCGTCCGCCTGGTGTTGCGACGCGAAGTGCACGGTATGCCAGTAGGCGCGACCGAAGCGCGCCATCGTGTGGTAGAACTCTTCGCCGTTCGTGATACGACGGCACTCGGCCTCGATCTCCTCTCGATCGGCGGCAAGGAACGGCTCCTCGCGCTCGATCACCGCGACGAACGGCAGGCGCCGCTTCCTCTGGGCATGGGTGTTCGTGCGCCGTCGCGCCATATCCGCTTTTTCCTCCCGGGGAGAGGACGCCGCTGCTAGTCGGTCAAAAGTCGGGTGAGATCCTCGACGTCATCGTCCCAGACCATGTCGCCGCCCTCGAGGGATGGGTAGCGCTCCTCGTGCATCGGCAGCGTCTGAACGTCCTCGTCAACGTGGTTGCCGTCGTACGCAGCGATGTACTGCAGATAGAGACGACGACCGTCGCGCAGCGCGAGCACGAAGCCATGAGCGACTGAATCGTCTTCAAGCAGCTCCCAGTACGATTCTACCCTGGCGACATCGCGGGCCACGAAGCCCCAACCCTCGGTAGCCGCCAGTTCCAGCGCGCGAAGCAGCGATCGCAGGCGCCATGGCAGAACGTTCGTCATCAGCCGCAAGGCCGCCCAGCTCTTCGGAGGCGAAGGGACTGTGTCGTCGCTAGGATCCATGGTCTCCTCCGAAGGACATTGCGGAGGCGGACTCGTACACCCGTCGACCGACGAGAACAATACGAGAACATCCAGTTGCCGAAACTTGTTCAGAGCCCTTAGGTCTAGGCCATGTGCAATCTCTACACCTACAAGATGAGCGCCGAGGAGATGCGGGCGCTCAAGCGTGCCAGCCATCACCTACAGCTTCTGCTGCACGACGGTGGATGCGAAGCTGCGAGCGCTTGGGCATCAGGAGAATAGCCTGGCACTGCGGCCGATCTGCCAGGCTCGGCCGAGCCGGGCGGTCAACCCAGCCCGTGCGAGCTCGGGGGCGGCCGCTGCGGTCCTGCAAAGGCAGAAGGGTGGCACGCCTGGCTAGGCGGCTTTCTTCTCTGGCTTCACCGGGGGCCTGACCTCAAGGGCATCGTCAGGCGCAGGCTTCTGCATCGGCAGCGCGTCCTCAACCGACTTCCCATTGAGCCATCGGTCAACGTCCTCCGCTGTCATCAGCATGACGGGCATGGCCTTCTCATGAACGGGCTCGACGACGGCATTGGGTTCCGTCGTCATGATCGAAAACAGCGTGTGGTCGCCGACGTTCGGCGCCTTCCTAGTGCCGCGGTCGCCGGTCCACGGTCGCCAGATCCCGGCAAAGAAGAACGGCAGCTTGTCGGCACGCCTGAACCACCGCCACATCATGTTGCCCCTGGGCGTGTTCTTGTCGGGCTCGGCAAAGGCCGTCGCCGCCACGATGCAGCGATGCTCGCGATCGAGCCACGGCTTCCACTGGCTGTTCTTCAGCGAGCGGAAGTTGGTGCCCCAGTTGGCGCCCGGCTTGTACTTCGGGAAGCCCCACAGCATGTCCTCGCGGATAACGTGCTCGCCGTTCTGGATGACGACCGCCGGCGCAGGCTTGTTGGGATAGACGTCCTCGATCGGCTCGTTGCGTCGACGCTGGCGCTCTTCCCATTTGGTCCAGGTCGTGCCGTAGAACTGGAAGTGCAGCGTCAATCGACGCCGGCCATGGTACCTCGGCATGCCGCCGTGAGACATGCGCAGGGATACGCTTCAGCCGGGTGCGATTCATCGATTGCGAGCGCGTAGTCGATGAGGAGTTCTTCCCCTTCGGCTATGGCTCGCAGGACGATAATGTCCAGCTGCAGCAAGCCATTGTCTCCCCAGCGCTCGACGGCTTCACAGTTCGGCTGGCAGCTGTGATTGAGGTGCCGCAGTTCGTTGCCATCCTGGGCGCCGTCAATGACCGTTCCGTCCGACAGCTCGAAGAGATAGGTGAGGTGGCTGTCCCAGTCCACGGCTTCGACTTCTGTGGCCGACAGGCGTCGACCTTCATACATGCCCAAACGGGTGCGGGCGGTGAGGGCACAGGCGGCGAAGAGGCCAAGGCCGTGGATCGCACTGGGTCGGACTTTGAAGAGAGGAGTGGGATACGACATGAAGAGAAGGACGGTGCCGCGATGAGAGAGGCTCAGAAGAAGACCACCTGATTCTGGCCCAGTTCGATGAAGGATCATCTCGCGTACAGCCGAATTCGAGGGGCTGGTACAGAACTCCCCACCGCTTATCAAGTAGGCATTCGCCCCAGTCGACGCCGACACTGCAGGCGGACTCCATCGCGCGTCCGCTCACCAATAGTCTTGCATGAGTTCCGCGACCCAAGCCGGTTCCCGCCACTCACCGCGTGGCATCGGGCGACCCTAGCAGATCGGCCGCAGTGGTAGGCTGTCACCCTGATGCCCGAGCGCTCCTACTCCGACCTGGTCGACGAATTTCCGCGGCCGTACCTGATCGTCGGTGTCGTCGGGCCGATGCCGGCGACGCTCCCTCCGTATGCCGGCCCGGCCGTGTTGCTCGAGCGGTTGATCGAAGCCCAACGCCCAAAGGGCGCTTGGGCCGTCGCGCCGATGCAGGATGGTTCGCTCTTCGCCCTGCATTGCGTCTTCCAGCTCGAGGGTGACGCCGATCGGCTGGCGCGCGCCGTGCTCGCCCAGGGAATCGGGTGCTATCCGGGCTTCAACAGTCAGCGCGAGTTTCGGTTCGATCGTGCGATGCAGAAGGCGGTCCGTGACGCTCTGAAGGAGTTGGAGTGAAGGTAGTGGCTCCCTTCAATGTCGAATGTCGGCCCGTCGCCGGATCTGGTCCCGCAGCTCCATCAATCGTTTGATCGTTTCATCGAGGGCTGCAGCGTCGTAGTCGACATGGATATCTAGCGGTGCGGTAAGACCTGCGATCGGCAGGGGAGGGAGCTGCAGGCGAACCATTGTTGAGTCCTTCGGTGACACGATCCAAACGTGAGTACGTGCGCAGCGATGCCTAACTATCGCAAGGTGGCCCGGTTCAAGGAAGTTGTTCCGCATCGTTTGGGACGGTACGCGATGTCTAATGATGTGACGTTTCTATTGCACTCGCTCAACAGAGGCGCTTCAGACTATTTGGCCGGCAGTGGCGCAAGTTCACGGGTGAACCGGCGTTCCTATAGCGATCCGCATCTTCTCACGCTTCTAGTCTAGCGAGTTCAAGCAATCACCCGCAGGGAAGATCGTGGTGCAGTCACCGTCCCTTTCGGAGTCGCTCCGTAGACGATGCTTCTGAGGCGTGCTGCCGCCGGGCGGTGATTGATTCGGACCCTAGAGCGCTTACGCCATGACCTCCTTGGTCAGGCGAAGACCGAGAAAGCCCAGAAAGAACATCCCGCACACGAATGGTGAATTGTGGCTCTTCGTACGCCTCGACAACCCGCGGCCAATTGTTGCGTGGCGGCGACGACTTGCTCACCGGGTTCAACCACCTGGGTGGCGAGCGCACCGAACACGATTCGCGACCGTGGCGATGAATGCGAACTGCAGCGAAGTCACGTCCGGGCTCCGGTCTGGCAGCGCCCGGATACAATCACAAAGCCGCACTGCTAGTCACGGCGTCTACGTCGGCCTCTCCATGCTGCGAGGATGCAGGAGCCGAAGCGCGTTCAAAACCACCAGCAGCGACGCGCCTACGTCGGCGGCGATGGCTCCCCATAGCGTCGCCATGCCGGCAAAGGTGAGAGCAAAGAACAGGACCTTGACCCCCAGAGCAAAGCCAATGTTCTGTCGGATCACGCCTAGGGTTCGCTTGGCGTGGCGCAGGAGCCAAGGCAGCCGTGAAATGTCGTCGGTCATCAGGGCGATGTCGGCGGTCTCGATTGCCGCGTCGCTACCGATGGCTCCCATGGCGATACCGAGATCCGCGCGGGCCAGAGCGGGCGCATCGTTGACGCCATCGCCGACCATGGCAACGATTCCGTGTTCTCGGCCAAGCTCCTCGATCCTGTGAAGCTTTTCTTCCGGCAGGAGTTCGGCATGCACCTCGTCCATGCCTACCTCCCGCCCGATCGCTTCGGCCGTGACCCTATTGTCGCCCGTCAGCATGATCACGTGCCTGATCCCGGCATCGTGCAGTCCTTCGACGATCCGACGCGCCTCCGGCCTGACGGCGTCGGCCACCGCGATGAGGCCGCAAACGTGCCGTGTATTCCCCACAACGATGACGGTCTTCCCGTCCTGCTCCAGCGCATCCGCCTGTCGCTTGATCTCCGGAGTGCTCTGGCCCCGCTCGACGACGTAACGGTGCGATCCCAACCAGAAAGGCACGCCGTTGAATGTGCCTGCCAGTCCTTTGCTCTGCGCAGCTACAGGAAGGCTCTGGTCGCAGACGCCATACCTCGCCACGCACGCCTCGCCGGCGCTGGATCGCTTCTCTTGTGGACGATGGTGATCGTTTGCGCCTGCCTCAATACCGAGGCGGCACCCAAAATGCTTCTGTCGTAGTCGACGCGTCAGCGTCGCCCTGACACTCACTTCCCCAACGACTCCTCCGACCGTTCGCGCAACAGGTCCAGCTTGGACGCTGTCTGCCCCGGCAGCCGGACGTAGAGGCTGCTCGCGTCGTACATCGAATGCTGAAGCGCATCCTCCATCTGGGCGAGCGCCTCGCGCTGCTGCACCAGCGCTTCGAACCGCGCCAACTCGACCACAGCTTGCTCGACGCTCGCGGTCAGTGGCGCCAGCCGGTCGGTTTCGCCCAGCCGATAGGAACGCTCGACCTGCTGCCGCTGCCGCGTTTGGTCCCGGATCAGCGTGTCGGCGGTCGAGACGGAGCGGACGTCGGCGACGTAGGCTGCCCGCGCCCGATCGATCTCGCCGATGACCTTCGCCTGCAAGGCGATGAAGCGGGCGGCCGCCTCCTTCCGCCGGGCCTCCGCCTCGGCGATTGGCCCCTGGTTCTGGTTGAAGATGGGCAGCTCGACCTGAAGGTTCAGGTTGTAGAGGTCGAACCCCTGATCGTAGGTATAGCCGGGTCCCAGGGTGACGTCCGGATATTGTTTGGCAATCTGCAGCCGCAGGCCCGACTGGGCCGCATCGTACTCGGCCAGCAGGCCCAGGATGTCGGTTCGTTCCTGAAGTGCCCGCCGCCGCAGCGTACTATCCTGGAGGTCGATGCCTTCGGGCACGCCAAAAGGATTGTCGAAGGCGGCAAGAGACAGCGATATCCCGTCCAGCGCCCGTACGGGCACGCCGACGGCGGTTGCCAGCCTTGCCCGAGCATCGGCCGCCTGGCGCTCGATGTCGCGCAACGCCAGCGTCGCTTGGCTCAAGGCAATGCGTTCACGCGCGACATCCAGTGCCGAGACATCGCCCGATGCAAACCGACGGTCGAGAAGGCTGACGATCTGCGCCTGGACAGTCTGTCGCTGGTCGACCAGCCGCCGCCGTCCTTCGGCCGCCCACAGGTCCAGCAGCGCCGACCGGACGGCGCCGCGCACCTGCCATGCTGCCGTGGCGACGTCCTGTCGGGCGGCCTCGACGAGATTGCGCGCCGCCTCGGTGCGCTTTTCACGTTTTCCCGCCGTCTCGAGGATGAAGTTGACGATAAAGCCGATCGTCCACGCCGATGCGTCGGCGAGCTGGGGATAGAGGCCAGGCTGGAAATTGAGCGTCGGATTGGGAATCTGCCTGGCCGTCCTCACGCCCGCCCGGGCAAGCGCCAGCTTGGCGCGCGAGACCTCCATCTCGGGATGGAAATAGAGGGCGGCGACCGTAAGTGAGGAGAGATCCCATGTCGTCCCTCCGGTGGCCGCGGCATGATCGGGCAACACCGCGGCGACGAGCTGCGCCAGCTTCGGATCGGCAAGTGTCCGCTGCTCCAGGTTGGCCGCGGTCGCGGCCGGCTGGATCGGTTTCGCCGCGAACGAGGCACATCCCGTGACAAGAGCCGCGGCCGCCATGGCTGCCGTCAATCCGCCGGTACGCATCACAAGCCTGTTTGTCATCGAAATATCGGGTCCAGTCATGCGGGCGAAGAAGGAGCCGCGGTGACGCCGGCCTGCGCGTCCTCGCGCCGTTGGCGGCGCACCTCCACCCACTCGTACATCAGCGGCAGAAGCAGCAGCGTCAGGACCGTCGACGTCACTAGGCCGCCCACCACGACCGTCGCCAGCGGCCGCTGGGTTTCCGCACCGACACCGCGCGACAGCAGCATGGGCAGAAGGCCGAGGATGGCGACCGACGCGGTCATCAGCACAGGTCTCAGGCGCAGCGCGGCCGCTTCGCGAACGGCCTCGCGGATCGTCCGGCCAGTCCGCACCAAGTCGTTCATGAAGGAGACCAGCACGATGCCATTCAGCATCGCGACGCCGAACACGGCGATGAAGCCGATCGCCGAGGGCACCGACAAGTACTGCCCGGTGACGAAAAGCCCGACGATTCCCCCCACCAGTGCGAACGGCACGTTGGCGATGATCATGGTGGCATGCGGCATCGAGTTGAACGCGGTGTAGAGCAGGATGAAGATGAGGCCGATCGTCAGCGGCACGATGAGCGACAATCGCGTCATGGCCCGCTGCTGGTTATCGAAGGAGCCGCCCCATTCAATGTAGTAGCCGGCGGGCAGCTTGACTTGGCGTTCGATTGCCGCGTTGGCATCGGCAACGAAGGCATCCACGGCGCGATCGCGAACGTCCATCTGGACGACGGCGTAGCGCTGGAGCTGCTCGCGGCGGATGAACGAATAGCCGTCGTCCACTTCGATCTTCGCGAGCTGCGCCAGGGGAACCAGCGCGCCGGACTGCGTCCGTACCGGGATGTTCTCGATGGCAGCAATGTCCTTGCGGTACTGCGGCGGCAGCCAGACGACGATGTCGAACCTCTTTGCGCCGTCGATCACGTTGCTGACCGCCTCGCCGCCGATCCCCGCGCGAACGACCTCGAGAAGCTCGGCCACCCTAACGTGATAGCGGGCCATGCTCGCCCGATCGGCACGAATGGCGATCTGCGGCTTGCCCTTGTTGGCCTCGAGCGCGAGGTCCGCAACGCCTGGCACGCTTCCTAAGATTCCTTTGATCTGACCGGACAGGCGATCGAGCGTCGCCAGGTCGGGCCCGTAGAGCTTGAGGGCCAGCGTCGCCCGCACGCCGGAGATGAGCTCCTCGACGCGCGATTCGATCGGCTGGGTCGGCGCGAACACCGCGGTAGGTATCTCCTTCTCCAGCTTTTCCTGCATCCGTGACGCGAGCGCGTCGTAAGTCATCGACTGTGGCCAGTCGGCAAGCGCCTTCAGCGTGACGTTGACCTCCATGTAGTTGACGTCGCTGGTCTCGCCCTTCTCGGCCCGGCCGATGGTCGCGAGCGTGGAGACGACCTGAGGAAAACCCTTGAGGACGCGGTCGACCTCCTTCGAGACCTCGATGGATTCGCCGAGCGACGTCGAGGGGATGCCGGTTACGCGGAACTGGATCGTGCCTTCCTGGAGTGTCGGCATGAATTCCTTGCCGAGGAACGGAAACAACGCAAACGATCCCGCCAGCAGCAGCACCGCGAGCACCATCGTCGCGCCCTTGCGGGCGAGGGCGCGGTCGAGCAGAGGCAAATAGGCTGCCTTCACCGTGCGAACGACGAACGTGTCCTTCTCTTCCTTGGGCCGCAGCAGAAGCGCCGACAGCACCGGGACTAGCGTCATGGTGAGAATGAGCGATCCGACCATCGCAAAAGTGATGGTGAGCGCCATAGGCTTGAAGAGCTTGCCCTCGAGGTCGGTCAGGCTGAACAGCGGCAGGAAGACGACGATGATGATCAGGATGGCGAACGCGATGGGGTTCGCCACCTCGCTCGCTGCCTTCAGGATGATGGCGCTGCGACTCTCATTCGAACTGCGGCGGTGGCTGAGCAGCCTGTAGCCGTTCTCCACCATCACAACGGCGCCATCTACCATCATGCCGATGCCGATGGCGAGCCCGGCCAGAGACATCAGGTTGGCCGACAGCCCGGTCATCTGCATGAGGATGAAGGCAATCAGCATCGCCATCGGGAGGGCTACGATCACCACGATGGCCGACCGTAGTTCGCCGAGAAACAGGAAAAGAATAACGGCGACCAGGACCGAGCCTTCGACCAGCGCCCGTTCGGCCGTGCCCACTGCCTTATCGACCAGCTCGGTGCGATCGTAGACCGTGTTCAGGCTGACACCCTGTGGCAAGGCCTTGCGGGCGATTTCGAGCTTCGCCTTCACCGCCTCTGCGACCTTTGCGGCATTCTCGCCAATGCGCTGGAGCGCGATGCCGAGGACGACTTCCTTGCCGTCGCGCGTCACCGCGCCGAAGCGCAGGGCCGGGCCTTCCTTCACGTCGGCGACGTCGCGGATGTGGATCGGCGTCGCCTCGCGGGTGGCGACGACGATGCTGGCGATGTCGGCGACGCTGGAGACGCGCCCCAGCCCGCGAACGAGGTACTGTTCCTTGCCGCGGTCGATGTACTGGCCGCCGACCTGCCGGTTGTTGGCGTCCAGCGCCTCCATGACCTCCTTGAAGCCGAGGCCGTACTTGACCAGCCGCTGGGGGTCGATCTGCACCTGGTATTGCTTCTCCAGGCCGCCCCATGAGGTGACGTCGTCGACGCCGGGCGCCGTGCGCAGCAGGAGACGGACAGTCCAGTCCTGCAGGGTTCGGAGGTCCATGTCGGACAGCTTCTTGTCCGCCGATTCGATGGTGTACCAGAGCACCTGTCCGAGCCCGGTCGAATTTGGGCCAAGTTCCGGCTCGCCGTAGCCGGCAGGAATGCGCGTCTTGGCCTCGGCCAACTTTTCGTCCACTAGGCGCCGCGCGAAATAGATGTCGGTCGAGTCCGTGAAATAGACGCTCACGTACGAGAGGCCAAAGAGCGAGACCGAACGGACCTGCGCGACGCCCGGCAGTCCGGCCATCGAGGTCTCGATTGGCACGGTGAGGAGCGTTTCGACGTCCTCGGCCGCCAGACCCGGCGACTCGGTGTAGACGTTCACCTGGATCGGCGTGACGTCGGGGAAAGCATCGACCGGCACCTGCTGAAAGGCGCGCACGCCGAGGAACACGACGATCGTGAAGGCCACGATCACGAGCAGCTTGTAGCGCAGCGACAGCGCCACGATGCCGGTCAACATCGGCCTGCTCCTAGTGGCTGTCGCCGATTTGCGACTTCAGCAGCCTCGCCTTCAGGGCATAGACGCCGGCCACCACGACCTGATCGCCCGGTTCGAGACCGGATTTCACCACCACCATGCCGCCTTGGCGCTCTCCGATCTCGACCGGGCGCGGCTCAAACCCGTCCTCATCTGCCACGAAAGCCGTCGCCTGGCCCTGTAGGAGCACGATCGCATTCTCCGGCACCCGCAGCGCCGCCTGCCGCGATGCCGTGTCGATATCGACATTGGCGAACAGGCCCGGCCGCAGGCGACCGTCGGGGTTGGCTACCTCGACCCGCGCCACCGCAGTGCGGGTCTCCTTGTCGATAATGTTGCCGACGTAGGTGACCTTCCCGCTGAAGCGCTCGCCGGGATAGGCGCTAATGGTGACGGTGGCGGGCGCGCCGACAGCGATGCGAGCGAGGTCGCGATCGTAGAGATTGGTCTCGACCCAGACGATCGAGAGATCGGCGACGGTGAACAGCGCCTGATACGCCTGGGCGTATTCACCGAGCACGGCGTTACGGTCGACCACGGTCCCGGTCAGGGGAGCGTTGACAGTGAGATGCGCTGGCGAGGAGCCGCTGGGTGCTACGGCGGGTACGCCGAGCGTAGCGAGCTTTGCCTCGCTGGCCGAAAGCGCCGCCCGGGCGCGTTCGTAGTCCGATCGGGCGCGCAGCAGATCCTTCTGGGCAATGCCGCCGTCGACCGAAAGCTTCTGCCCGCGCTCGAGGTTGAGGCGGGCGAGTTCGAGCTCGGTCTGGTTCTGCTGATAACCGGTGCGGACCTCCGCCAGCTCGGCGCTTTCCAGCACCGCGATCGGCTCGCCCGCCTGGACCCGCGCGCCCACATCGACCGAGATGTGGGCGAGCCTGCCGGCGACGGGGGCGCTCACCCGCGCGAAGCTGTTTCGGTTGGGCCCGATCGTGCCGAAGGCGGCCAGGGTCGTCGTATACGGCGCCGAGCCGACCCGTTCGACCTTGATGCCCGCACGACGGCGGTCTTCGGCTGACAGCACGAGTCCTTCATGCTCGGCCGGCTTGGCCGTCTCGGCCTTCGACGCATCGCTGCCCGAAGCATTCCGGGGAGCGAGGTAGGCGGTGGCCATGCCCGCGGCCAGGATCACGAGCGCGATCGTGCTGATGAAGAAAGTCGTTCTCGAACGAAACATGATGCATCCTCGTTGGCGAGGACGACCATCACCTCAGTGTGCACGTCGGTCCTTCGCCTTGGTTTCCGTCAGGTGGGCAAGACCGATGCGCCTCGACGGCGCCCGGGCCTCAACCGACGGACGGCGGACCGCGAGGATTGAATTGAGATGGAGGGGCTGACTCGACGGCAGGTGGCCCCCGCACCTGGGGCAGGTACACCGCCTCCGCACTCTGAACCGGAACGACCTTGGCCGGCAACGGCCCGACATCCGACGCCACCGAACGCACGAGGTTGTGGTGGCCGCTGCAATGTTCCTTGTCACACAGGGCGCATTTGATCAGCCGGGAAGACCCGCCATCGGTCCGCATGACCGCGCGGCCTTCCCCTTTGACCACGAAGCGAAGGGTCGCTGCGGTGGGTGCGTCCATGGCTGCCGCCGGCACAGCACTCACCGTGCCCGTCAGGACAGCCATCGCGCAAACGGCAATGCAGGCCTTCAGCAGGAGCCATCGCAACAGCGTGCCCGTCAGGCGTATCGGAGCGATACGACACTTCATCGCGGGCACACATACTCCAGCGCCGAAACGTGATGCTATTACGTTGTCGCGATAGCGCCGCGCGCCAGATGGCCGCCGGTCAGGCCAAGCGCCTAGCCCGCCCTGCTGAACTAGAGATCGTGCCAGGACAGGATGATGATGAATCAAATTTCACCATGGGCGCGTTAGTCGTTTCGGGGCCACCTTAGCGGGCCGCTTTGCGACCTTGATGCGCGCAGCCGGACTGAATTTTGCAAACCTCTTGAGAACGCCGCATTCGGCAATTGTCCTGTTCGCGCAGTGGCCTATCGTCCGCCGCAAATCCTCACGCAACAGGCTCAGTTCGGCGATCTTGCGCTCGACCTCCTCGAGATGGAACCGCGCCAGATGATCGACCTCCTCGCACGACCGGCTGCTGTCGCTGGCCAAGGCCAATAGCGATCGTATCCGATCGAGGGAGAAACCAAGGTCGCGCGCCTGCCGAATGAAGCGGAGCCGCTCCAGATGCGACTGGTCATAGAGCCGATAATTGCCGACCGACCGCGCTGGTTCGGCCAACAGACCCGCTTGTTCGTAGTAGCGAATAGTCACAACCTTGGCACCCGTGGCGCGCGCCAGTTCGCCAATTCGGAGCCCTCCGTCCATGTCTTGACCCTATAGTGACTGGAGGGTTTATCTAAAGCCCTCCGCCAAGGCGGCGTCAAGCCGCTACGACCAAGCAATGGGCATTAACATCAAACCCTCGTCTACACGCCGTCTCCGCTGGGCAGGCGTTGCATGCCTGCTCTTGGTCGGTATCGGCTCGGGCCTCCTCCTGCATGATCCGCTGTTCGGCGCTTCCCCCATACAACGAGAAGACTCCGAAGCGGCGCCGGCTAAAGACAAGAAGCTGGTCGCCGTCGACCCCGGCATCGCCAAGGCGTTGGGTATCGACATCGGCACTGCGGCACCGGCGACCCTGGCGACGGAATTCAGCGTGGTGGGATCGGTCGGTTTCAACGACACCAAGGTCGCGCGCATCGCTGTTCGCGTCTCCGGAACGGTTCGTGAGGTCCGCAAGAGCATCGGCGATAGAGTGGTTGCGGGCGACGTCCTTGCGGTGCTGGACAGTCGCGACATTGCCGATGCGAAATCGACCCATCTAGCCGCGCAGGACAAATTGTCCCTGGCGGACAAGACACTGCACCGTCAGCAAGCGCTCATGCGCGGCGCGGGTGGGACCGAGAAAGACGTCCTCACAGCTCAGCGTGAGTTCAACCAAGCACAGATTGATCTCCGCAATGCCACACAAAGCCTTTTCACGCTGGGCCTGAGCCGTGCGGATCTGGACAAGCTTAGCGTCGAGCACGGTGACCTGGCGCGTTACGAGATTGTGGCGCCCTTTGCCGGCGAAGTTCTGGAGAAGCAGATCTTTGCCGGCGAGTTGTTGCCGTCCGACCGCGACGTCTTCGTCATCGCCGATCTCGATACGGTTTGGGTCAATCTGCGCATCGGCCCCGAGCTCCTCTCGGATGTGGAGGTCGGCAAGCCGGTCGAGATCGTGTCCAACACCGGTCTGAAAACCGTAGCCCCGATCAGTTACCTGGCGCCCATGATCTCCGAGCAAACACGATCCGCGCGCGCGCGCGTCGATCTCGCAAACCCCAAGCATTTATGGCGACCCGGCCTGATCGTCGAGGCGCGCATTCCGGGACCGAACACATCCGTGGCCGTCGCGGTGCCGAACAATGCCATCCAGGTCGTTGGGGGCAAGCCTTCTGTTTTCGTGTCGGTCAAGTCGGGCTTCCGCGTGCGCGAGGTAAAGCTCGGCCGGTCTGACGCAAAAATGACCGAGGTCGTCAAAGGCCTTACGGCGGGCGAAAAGATCGCCACCGGCGAAACGTTCGCCCTCAAGAGCCAGCTCGAAAACACCGGCGACGACGATGACTGACGCGCACGAGTTGGGCCGCGGAGGCATCGGATGCTGAGATGGGTGATCGCGGCGTCGCTGAACAACCGCTTCGTCGTGCTGCTGCTGGCCGCTTCCGTTGCCGTCGGCGGTGTCTTTGCTGCTCTCCGTCTACCGATCGACGCCGTGCCGGACATCACCAACCGGCAGGTTCAAATCAACGCTGTCGTTCCGAGCCTTTCGCCGGAAGAGATTGAAGCGCGCGTGACATTCCGTATCGAGACGGCGGTGGCAGGAACACCGGGCCTCGTGTCAACGCGTTCCATCTCGCGCAATGGTTTTTCCCAGGTCACCGCAGTCTTCACCGACGACACCGACATCTACTTTGCCCGCCAGCAGTTGACCGAACGCCTCATTGCCGCCCGCGAGAATCTGCCGCCGGGGGTTGAGCCCACTCTTGGACCAAACGCCACCGGGCTGGGAGAAGTCTACTGGTGGACACTCTCGTTCGCTGCTCCGCCGGCCGCCGCGCATTCAGGTCCCGGCCTGCAGCCCAATGGCGACTACGTGACGCCGAATGGCGACGTGTTGCGCACTCCGCTGGAGCGGGCCACCTATCTGCGTACCCTTCAAGACTGGACCATTCGTCCGCGGCTCCTGACCGCCGAAGGGGTAGCCGGTGTCGATTCGATCGGCGGCTATGTGCGACAGCTGGAGGTGCAGCCGGACCCGGCGGGTCTGATCGCCTACGGCATCTCCCTCGACGAGTTGTCGAGCGCCTTGGGGCGGAGCAACATCGCCACCGGCGCAGGCTATCTCGAAAGTCGTGGCGCCGCCCATCTCGTGCGTGCCGACAGCCGGTTCCGCGACAGCGAGGATGTTCTGAGAACCGTCGTGGCGGTGCGTAACAGCACGCCGGTCACAGTTGCCGACCTCGCCAAAGTCGCACCCGGCAAGGAACTGCGCAGCGGCAGCGCCAGCAAGAATGGCGAAGAAGTCGTGCTGGGCATCGGGCTGATGCGGATCAGCGGCAACAGCCGCACCGTCGCGGCGACGATTGCTCGGAGATTGAACGAGATCCTTCCAAGCCTGCCTCCCGACGTCGAAGTGACGCCGGTGCTCGACCGCACAGAGTTGGTCAACTCGACGATCCGCACCGTCGCGACGAACCTCATGGAAGGCGCCCTTCTCGTCATCGCCGTCCTGTTCTTCACGATCGGCAATCTGCGTGCCGCGCTGATCACGGCCTCGGTCATTCCGCTTGCCATCTTGGCCACCGCGATCGGCATGCTCGAGAAAGGGGTCAGCGCCAACCTGATGAGTCTCGGCGCGCTCGATTTCGGCCTGATCGTCGACGGCACCATCATCATCGTCGAGAACTCGCTACGCCACCTGCACGAGGAGCGCGGCCGGCTCGGCCGCTTGCTGACATTCGAGGAGCGCCGCGAGGTGGTGACCCGCTCGGCCTACGAGATGATCCGGCCCTCGGTCTACGGCCAGCTGATCATCATCATCGTCTATGTGCCCGTGCTGCTCCTGAGCGGCGTCGAAGGGAAGATGTTCATTCCCATGGCGACCACGGTGATCCTTGCCCTGGTCTCCGCCTTCGTCCTGTCGCTGACGGCCATTCCCGCGCTCATCCTGACCTTCCTCGGCGGCTCGGCCGGAGAACGCGAGGGCTATATCGCCGTGGTGGCGCGCCGTTTCTATGCGCCGTTGCTGGAGCGCGCATACAGCCATCGCGTCGCGCTTTTTGCGGGCGCGATCGGGCTGGCCGTGTTGTCAGCTTTCGTCTTCAGCACTTTGGGGCAAGAATTCATCCCGACGCTCGACGAAGGCAACCTGGCTGCCGAAACGCGCAAGATTCCCGCAGTGTCGCTATCAACCTCGACCAAATTGCAACAGGTCACCGAGCGTCAGCTCAGCAAGGAGCCGGAGATCTCCATCGTTGTGTCGAAGACGGGAGCGGCGGAGCTCGCGACAGATCTGATGGGACCACAAGTCTCGGACGTCTACATCATCCTGAAGCCAAGGGGCCAGTGGCCAAACCCGAGAGAGCCGAAGAGCGAATTGATCGCGCGCCTCCAGCAAACCGTCGAGCAAGTCCCCGGTACGAGGTATGAATTCAGCCAGCCGATCCAACTTCGGTTCAACGAATTGATCGCCGGCGTCAAGAGCGACCTCGCCGTCAAGGTGTTCGGCGACGACCTCGATGTCCTGCGCGATATTGCGGACCAGGTGGCAGGCGTCATGAGCCGCGTTCGCGGCACGTCGGGCGTCAATGTCGAGCAGACGGTCGGCCAACCGGTCGTCACCGTGCGTCCCGATCGAAACGCCGTCGCGCGCTACGGCGTCACGCCGGCCGACATCCACGACACCGTGACGGCCGCTGTCATAGGACAGCCCGTGGGACAGATGTACGAGGGAACCCTGTCCTACCCAATCCTTTTGCGCTTCGCCGATTCATATCGCAATGATCCGAAATCCTTCGCCACCTTGCCCGTGCCGCTTCCGCAACAGAATTCGCCACCGTTGCTCACCCCGTTGCACAATGCATTGGCCGCATTCGAGGAGTCTCCGCCGACGAGATTCATCCCCTTGTCGGAAGTCGCCCGCATCGACGTGAGTGACGGCATGAGCCAGATCAGCCGGGAGTACGGCAGGCGCCGGGTCACGGTATCGGCCAATGTCAGGGGCCGCGATCTCGGCTCGACCGTGGACGAGGCGCGTCGGCAAATCGCCGCGAAGGTGACGCTGCCGCCCGGTGTCTGGATCGAGTGGGGCGGCCAGTTCGAAAACCTGCAGTCGGCACGCCGACGGCTCACGGTCGTTGTGCCGCTCTGCCTCGCAGCGATCCTAGCGCTTCTCTATGGCGCGCTTGGTTCGATCCGACAGTCGCTCATTGTGTTCACCGGCGTGCCTTTGGCCCTGACGGGCGGCGTTCTGGGACTCCTTGTGAGTGGCATGCCGTTCTCGATCTCAGCCGCCGTGGGCTTTATCGCGCTCTCCGGCGTCGCGGTGCTGAATGGCCTGGTGCTCGCGAGCTCGATCAACGGACGGCTCGCCGAATCCGCCGACGTTCCCGAGGCTGTGCGGCTCGGCGCCCTGACGCGGCTGCGCCCCGTGCTGATGACCATGCTGGTCGCGTCGCTCGGCTTCGTCCCCATGGCCGTGGCGACAGGCGCCGGCGCGGAGGTGCAACGGCCGCTTGCCGTCGTCGTCATCGGCGGTCTCATCACCAGCACGTTGCTGACGTTGTTCGTGCTGCCGACGGCGTATCGGCGTTTCGTAACCAACAGGAGAACATGATGCGACAAAAACTCATCAGCGCCTTGCTCTTTGCGGCGCTCTTGCCGGCGTTTGCCTCGACCGGCCGTGCTGCCGACCTCGTCGAGGTCATCGCCGCCAATCCGAAGCTCACGATCTTCGCCGCGGCAATCAAATCGGCCGGACTGACCGCCACGCTCAAGGAGAAGGGCCCGCTCACAGTGTTCGCGCCGACCGACGAGGCGTTCAAGCATCTTCCGGGCAAGGCGCTCGACAATCTGATGAAGCCGGAGAGCCACGATCAGCTCGTCAAGTTGGTGAGCTACCATGTCGTTCTGAGCCGTCTCACAGCGAAGGACATGGAGGGCAAGATGTTCAACGTAAGGACGATTATGGGGAAAGAGGTCGAGATCGACGCCGACGACCCTGGTGAGGGCATACGAATCAATAAGGCCAAGGTCTCCACGCAGGATGTGTCAGCCGACAACGGACTTGTCCAAGTGATCAACCGCGTTCTCTTGCCCTAGCCGAGGTCTCGCAATGGAAACTGTCCAAGTGCTTCGAGGTACCGGCAGCGTAGAATGGCGTGTCGCCAACCTGGACTGTGAGCATGACGCGGCGAAGCTCCGACGTGGTCTTGCCGGCTTGCCAAGCATTGCAGCCATCGAGGTTTATCCCAAGTCCGCCAAAGTCAGGATAAGCTTCGACGCTGGCCAAATCTCCGCAGCCGAGCTCCAAGGCAAGCTTCGGGATATCGGATTCCCGGCGCAAGTGGGTCGCGAGCCGTCGACACCGCCGAAGCCATGGCGCAACGTAAAGGTCATCACTTCGGCTGCATCCGGCCTGCTTCTGCTCGCGGGCTGGCTCGCGGGCCTGTCGCCGGTGACCGACGTGGGGTCGCTGCCCCTCTACATTGCGGCGATTCTGATCGGCGGCTATTTCTTCGGCCGAGAGGCCGTCGAAGAGCTCGTGTTCGAGCAAGAAATTGGCATCGAGCTGCTCATGACCGTAGCCGCCATTGTTGCGGCCGTGCTGGGCCAGGCCGCAGAAGGCGCAATGTTGGTGTTCCTCTATTCCATCTCCGAGGCGGCCGAAGGTTACACAGAAGAAAAGACGCGGTCGGCCATCAGGGCGCTCATGGCGCTAGCCCCGAAGGTCGCGCTCGTCCACCGTGATGGGCAAGAACTTGAAGTGCCGGTCGAGGAACTGCGTGTTGGCGACGTGTTCATCACACGACCTGGCGAGTCCATGCCGACCGATGGAGAGATCCTGGAGGGCACCTCGAGCGTGAACGAGGCGCCGGTCACCGGCGAGAGCACTCCCGTCGAAAAAGTGCCGGGCGACCAAGTATTCGCCGGCACGATCAATGGCGAAGCCGCTCTCGAAGTGCGCGCCACTCGGACCCACGCCGACAACACGCTTGCCCGTATTGTCCACATGGTCGAGGAAGCCCAGGAAAGACGAGGGCAGAGCCAGCGCTTCATCGAGCGCTTTGGGGCCTGGTACAGTCCGGCCGTACTCGGACTCGGTATCCTTGCCGCTCTGGGCCTTCCCGTCGTCCTCGGTCTGACATGGCATGACGCCATAATGCGGGCCACAGTCTTCATCGTCGCCGCCGCGCCTTGCGCCCTCGTGATTTCGATACCCGTCACCATGGTGGCCGCGCTGGGTCGGGCTGCACGCAACGGCGTGCTCATCAAGGGCGGCGTGTATATCGAAGAGCTCGGCAGGGTCGGAGTCGTGGCCCTCGACAAGACCGGCACGCTGACCAGGGGCGAGCCTCAAGTGACTGACATCCTGGTGCTGAGCCCAAGCAATGGAACCCCAGCCGGCAAGGACGAGCTGCTGGCGACCGCTGCGGCGGTCGAGCGACATAGCGAACACCCACTCGCCCGGGCGATCGTGCGTCATGCAGATGAGGCGAAGGTTGCAGTCAGGAAGGCGAGCGACTTCCGTTCCTTGACAGGCGCCGGCGCCGAAGCGTCCGTCGAGGGGCGCCGTATCTATATCGGAAGTCCGGCGCTGTTCGAGAACCAACTCCAAACTGCTCTGACGAACGTCAAGACTGACATCGCCCGGCTTCAGGACGACGGCAAGACGGTCATCGCTGTGGGCGATGGCCAGACAGTCTGCGGCCTCCTGGCTTTGCGTGACAACATTCGGCCCAACGCCCGACAGGCAATCGCCGCGCTGCGCGCTGCCGGTATCCGCAAGGTCGTAATGCTCACGGGCGACAACCCGCGTACGGCGCATGCGATTGCCAAGGAAGCGGGTATCGACGAAGTGTTCGCCGAACTCAAGCCAGAAGGAAAGGTGAGCAAGGTTCGGGTCCTTAAGCAGGAACACCACCATGTTGCGATGGTCGGCGACGGCGTGAACGACGCGCCAGCCTTGGCCGAAGCGTCCGTGGGCATTGCGATGGGGGCTGCGGGTACCGATGTCGCCCTGGAGACAGCAGACGCGGCGCTCATGGCGGACGATCTTGAAAAGCTTGTCTACGCCGTGATGCTCGCGCAACGCACGCAATCGGTCGTGCGCCAGAACCTCGTGCTGTCTGCCATCGTCATTGGCGCACTAGTTGTTGGTGCAGTCGCTGGTGTCTTCTCCCTGCCAATCGTCGTGGTCGCGCATGAGGTCAGCGAATTCCTCGTGATCGCCTCCGGCTTGCGCATGCTGAGGAGCTGATGGCGATGGGAGCTGATACTCAGAGTCGGAAGAACGTGGCGGTGGAGCGTCGACTTAATTGGTAGTGATTTGGACTGGTATCTAGCACCAGTGGTTCGCAGATCGAGAGACTTCAACTTGGGAAATCTCCATGACCGAGGTGTGTACACGAGGCATTGACACTGGATTTATAGCGCTGGGCTACGCCAAGGTCACTTTGCTGGGAGTCGTCCAGGGGATTACAGAACTACTTCCGATTTCGTCGACCGCGCACATGCGAGTCCTCCCAGCGGTGCTGGGTTGGCAAGATCCTGGCTCCGCGTTCTCGGCCGCGATGCAGCTTGCCGCGTTGGCTGCAGTTGTTAGCTATTTTTGGGGAGACGTTCGTCAGCTGATCACGAACTCGGTCCGGGCCCTTGGACGTCGAGATTTCGCGGACCAGCACCTGCGCTTCTCCATATGGATTACAGTTGCGACCATCCCCATCGGTGTCGCGGGGTTGTCCCTAGCGGGCACCCTGAACGCCTGTGGCTCACCATTGCGAAGCCTTGCAGTGGTCGGCTGGTCTTGCATCGTTATGGCTGTCCTGCTGGCGCTTGCGGAGATGTGCGCCAGCCACCGACGCAATATCGAAAATGCGTCGCTGACTGACGCAATGATCGTGGGGGTTGCACAGGTGGGAGCCTTAATCCCAGGCGTGTCACGCTCGGGCTCTACGCTGACTGCCGCTCTGGCGCTTGGCTTTAGGCGAGAGGAGGCGGCCCGTTTTTCATTCCTCCTCGGGTTGCCAGCAATTGCCCTGGCGGGCGTGAAGGAACTTTGGGAACTCTCCAAAATTTCTTTGTCCATGGACGGTTGGTCGCTTCTTTTCTGGGGGCTCGTTGTGGCCTCCTTTTCTGCATTCTGGGCGATCTGGGGGCTGATGCGCGTGCTGGAGCGATCATCAGCTTGGCCGTTCGTCATCTACCGCGGCGCCCTTGGTGTCGGTCTAGTATTCGCCATAGCATTGGGCTGGATGAGCTGAGGCCGAATCTCCCGAACGTTAGAGCGACGCTATGACGTGCTTCAGCCTCGCCTATCTTAAGGGCCTCCGTTACGTCGGCGATTTGCGGCGACGCCGCGGTCCGGGAAGGCTGAGCGCTCCATCTTTGACTTGGATCAAAGAGAACGCGTGCTCACCCCGATAGGCTTCTTGTCGTTTATCGAAAGCCATGAAGAGCTTTCGGCCGATGCGCTGGCGGTCGTTGCCATGATGACGCCGGTGAGCGCGCAGCAATATTACAGTGACGGCTGCGGTCACGGTATGATGGGCCCCATAATGATGGGCCCCGGCATGATGGGACCGGGAATGGGAATGATGGGCGGTACCTACGCACGCGGACTACATCCTCGACCAGTTCGACCGCTTCGCCGGTGGCGAACGGCAAGGCATGGTAATGAACCGGATTGCAGCCGCTTTGGCCATCGGGAACCGGCAGGCTGTCGCCGGCTACCTGTCAGGGAACCCACGCCCCGCGCGAACTAACGGGAGGTAAAGCGCCATGAGCTACTATTTTGCGAAGACATTTCCGGTCGGCTTCGACGACGCCATTCGCCGCGCCACCGAGGCGCTGAAGGCGGAAGGCTTCGGCATCATCACCGAGATCGACGTGAAGGAGACGTTGAAGAAGAAGATCAACGTCGACTTCCGGAATTATCGTATTCTCGGAGCCTGCAATCCGAGCCTTGCGCATGAGGCGTTGCAAATCGAGGACAAGGTGGGGACTATGCTCCCTTGCAACGTCGTCGTGCAGGAGATCGGCAGCGGCAAGGTCGAAGTCGCGGCCATCGACCCGGTGGCTTCCATGCAGTCGATCGACAACCCATCGCTCAAATCGGCTGCCGAGAAAGTACGGACGAAGCTCCGCAAGGTGGTCGACACTTTGTAGTTCTTACGTGCCGAGGGACCCGCGAAGGCATGTACTTTCTCTTCGTGATCTCCTCCGGGTGCGCATGCTGAGGAACTGATGGTGTTTATGACGATTTCTGACATCACATCTGAGCTATGGGTCCCTCGCTTAAAAGCGCAGATGGACACTACATGCTTGGTTTGTGCCTTGGCCTTCTTGACGCCTGCGCCGGGATTCGCCCAACTCTCGGACGCTGCATACTGCAATGCACTGGCTGACAAGTATCAGCGTTACGTCGCAGTTGAGGATCCCGGTCCCGGCGAAACCAAGGCGCCTGTGGCCGTCATGCATGCCATGGAGCAGTGCGAATCAGGCAACGTTTCCTCGGCAATCCCTGTGCTCGAGAAGGCGCTGAAAGCGGCCAAAATTGATCTACCTCCGCGCGGCTGACGGCGCTTGCCCCTCCATCTCGCAAATGTTTTGGCGCCACCGACATCGGGACTCAGTCGACCGCGTGACGCGCCAGCGCTGGCCGAGGCGTCAGTGGGCGTCGTCATGGGGCCGAGGGCACCGACGTCACCTGAATTTGGCCTAGTGTCCGATTCCTGGAGGGCGTGGCGACAGCGCTGATGGGCATGGTTTGTCTTCCACGAGAACTTCGACCGGCGCATTGCGCTAGACATGCTCTGCCTGGTGGCGGGCGCGGCGGTTCTACCCTGGTCCGGCCAGCCGACGCTGTCCGGCCTGTTGGGGCCGATCGCCATCATCGGCGCGTGCATTGCCTGGGGCCTCGCCAACAACCTCACGCGTAAGGTGTCACTCGCCGACCCATTGCAAATCGTCAAGCTCAAGGGGCTAATTGCCGGACCTTTTAACATCCTCCTCGGGCTCGCTCTGGGCGGCGGCTTGCCTGGCACAGGAGCGATAGCCATCGCCGGCGTCGTAGGGGTGGCCGGATACGGCGTCAGTCTGGCCCTGTTCGTGTTGGCGGTGCGGCATCTGGGCACGGCACGTACCGGGGCCTACTTTTCGACGGTGCCCTTCTTCGGCGCTGCGGCCGCTATCGCGGTCCTTGGTGAGCCGGTGACGGCGCAGCTCGTGGCTGCCGCCGCACTGATGGGGCTCGGTGTTTGGCTCCATGTCACCGAACGCCATGAGAATCTTCATCTGCATCCAGCGATGGCTCATGACCACGCACATCACCACGACGAGCACCATCAGCACGACCACACTCCCGGCGATCCGCCGGGCGAACCGCATTCCCACTGGCATCGGCACGAGCCGCTCGAGCACAGTCACGCGCACACACCCGATGCCCATCACCGGCACCGACACTAGAGCCTTTCCGACCCGACGGTGGTGGCGTCTAGCCCCCATCCCTTCGAACAGTTCAAACTTCTCGCTGTTTGATTGTCGGCAGCCGACACTGGTGCTCTCGCTGCACCGACGAATATTGCTCCAACTGCATCAGCAGCTACGCAGGGAGGGCAGAAGGGGGACCCGGCGCTACGCGCCGGCCGAGCTGTCGTGAACGGAGCCACGCTGCGCGCGTCTCCGCCCTTCGCGCTTCCATCCCTATCGCAAGAGCGCCCTCGCTTACCGGGTCGGGTCGGGCGCCGCCGGCGCCGGTCGATTGGCTGAGGCCGGCGCCGGCGCATGAGAGGCGCTGCGCGCGTTACCGGGATGCCGCGGACCTACACCGACGCATGGCACTGCCGCGCCAGGCCGCTCGTGCCTGTTGGCGTCCTCGACTCACCGGCCTATCTGCCCAGGATCTTCGCGCCCTTACTGCCAGGCGCGCGTGCGCGGATGGCTCTCGCCTGCGACGGCCACGGCGCCACTCCGCTGCGCGCGGACCGGCGGCCCTCGGCCGCCTGCAATGCAGCGGGCGGTCGCAGCCTGAAGGCTGCAACCTTGCCGCGCATTGCTCCGTGCTCGCTGCGGGGCTTGAGCCTCTGCAACGGCGGGAGCCATAGCAACCACCCACTACCCGCCGACAACAAAGGACCTCGCGCAAAGGGCGGCTAAGCCGGCGGCACTGCGGTGCTCAAGCAGGACAGGCACAAACGGCCCGACACCGAAAAGAACGGCGCGATCGATGTAGGTCCGCGGAATCCCGGCAAAACTTCGACAGAGCGCTTTTGATTCTGTCCAAGAGGAAGAGCTCGAGCTCCACGAGCCTCCAGATCCTCGCCCGCATCAGGGCCCGCCGCTCGGCACCGCCGGGCGGCCCATCTCACCCTTCCTTTCCGTCAATCCAGCCTTATATTTCCAGGAGGAGCGCGAATGACCGTGCTGACCTTTGACAAGCTCGCCTATATCGACCGCCTGAAGGCCGCCGGCATCTCGGAGGAGAATGCCCGCGCACACGCCGATGGCCTCGACGTCGCGCTGCGCGAGCAAGTTGCCACCAAGGTCGACCTGCAGGAATCGCGCGTGGCGATGAAGGCAGACCTGGCCGACATGAAATCCGACATCCTCAAGTGGATGGTCGGCACCATGTTCGTCCAGACCGGCTTGATCATGGCCGTGGTCAAGTTCCTCCCACACTAGGCGCATCCCACCGCCCGCCGATCGGCCGCGCGACGACCAAGCATCGTCGTGCCAACCGCGCCGCCTTGTCTCTTCGACGGCGCGACCTCGAAGGCCCGGCTGCATCCCCCGCAGCCGGGCCTTCGTCTTTTCCAAATCCAACGAGGTTCCATGTCCGTCTATCAGTCAGTCCTCGCGTCCCTCACCGACGCAATCGCCCGCGGCGCCGACCGCTACGAAATGCCCTGGCACGCCGCACCCGGACGCGCGGCCCTGCCCATGAACGCCAGCACCGGCGTGGCCTACCAGGGCCTCAACATCCTCCTTCTCTGGGGTGCGCTCGAGAAGCGCACCTACTCCACCAATCTCTGGGCGACCTACAAGCAATGGGCCGCCCTGGGCGCCCAGGTCCGCCGCGGCGAGCGCGCCGTGGCGTGCGTCAAATGGAAAGACCTTCCCGTCGACGACGGCGAGGACCGTCGTCTCCTACCGCTCGGCTTCTCGCTGTTCAACGCCGACCAGGTCGACGGCTTCACCACCCCTGAGGCGCAGCAGCAGGTCGACGCCGTCCAGGCCCACGCTGCGGCCGATGCCATCGTGGCGAGCCTCGGTATTCCCATCGGCTACGCCGGCGACCAGGCCTACTACCGTCCGGCGATCGACGACATTGTCATGCCCGAGCGCTGGCGCTTCCGCGACACCTCGAGCGGCGACGCCACGCAGAACCACTACGCGGTCCTGCTGCACGAGTGCATCCACGCGACCGGCCACAAGAGCCGGCTCGATCGCGATTTCCAACAACGCTTCTCGACCGACGCCCGCGCCTTCGAGGAGCTGGTGGCCGAGATCGGCTGCGCCTTCGCGTGCGCACGCCTGGGCCTGCACAACAAGCCGCGATCGGACCACGCGCCCTACATCGCGTCGTGGCTCAAGGTGCTGAAGGATCACCCTTCGGTCCTCAGCACCGCCGCCTCCCAGGCGCAACGCGCCTGCGACTTCCTCTTCAACCGTCTCGCGGCACCGCAACAGTTGGCCGCCTGAACGCGCGGCTCGCGAGCTCGCGCGCATTCCCGCCCGGCTGATGCCGGGCCTTTTTGTTCAACAAGGAGAAACATCATGCTCGTCGACATCACGAATCTGCGCCTCACGGCCGAGAACCCGCGCAAGACCCCGCCCACCAAGCAGGAGGACGCCGAGCTCGTCGCCTCGATGCGGGCCTACGGCCAGCTCACCACCATCCTGGTGAAGCCCTCGGCCGACGGCCACGGCGTGTTCGACATCATCGAAGGCGGCCGTCGCTTCCGCCTCGCGCCGGAGGCCGGGCTCACCCAGCTCAAGGCCGAGATCTACGACGGCGATCGGCCTGCCGAGGAAATCGGCGCCGCCGCCAACATGGCGCGCGCCGCCATGCATCCCATTGACGAGGCCGCCGTCATCGCCCACGCGATCGACGCCGGCGACAGCGCGGCCGACATCGCCGTCCGCTTCGGCCAGACCGAGCGCTGGGCGCTGCAGCGCCACAAGCTCAACAGCCTGTCCGATCGCGCCAAGAAGCTGCTGCGCAACGACGGCCTGACACTCGCCGCCGCCGAGGCCTTGACGCTCGTGGACGTCAAGACCCAGGACGCCTACCTCAAGAAGGCGCGGCACGACTGGCAGCTCGAGGCCCGGGAGATTCGCCGCCAGCTCACCCAGGGCGACGTTCCGGCGAAGGTCGCCCTGTTCGCCCTCGACCTCTATCCGCAGCACGCAATCCGCCGCGACCTCTTCAGTGAAGACGTCTGGCTTACCGACCGGGCCGCGTTCGACCAGCTGCAGACGCAGGTGCTCGAGGCCAAGGTCGAGGCGCTGAAGGAGGAGGGCTGGGCCGACGCGCAGCTTGTCATCAATCCCGATTACAAGTGGCACCACGCCAACGTGGCGGCCGAAGGCAAGATCACCAAGGCGGCCCGCGCCAGGCTCAACGCCTTCATCCTCTACAATTCGCACTCCGGCAAAGCCGAGGAGCTGCGCGGGTACACCACCCCGGCCGAGCTGAAGCGCGCGAAGAAGGCCGCGGACAAAGCCGGCAAGGCCAAGCCCGATGCCGAGGATGTACAGGCTCAGACCTGCTACGACCTCAGCCAGAACCAGCAGCACATGATCGCCGCGCTGCAGACCGAAGGCATCGCCAAGGCGATCGCCGCCGGCGACACCTGGCTTGCCCTGCAGGCCATCCTCACGCCTCTCCTCAATCAGGACGATGAGCAGACGCCGGAGTGGGCCGGCCTCCGGCCGAGCTATCCGAACTGGATCGGTGCGAACGTCACGTTCGACCAGAAGATCGACCATCCCGAACGCGCCGCGGTGAAGTTCCCCACTCGCGCCGCCTTCGCGAAGATGCCGTGGGAGGAGGTGATGGCGCTCGTGCGCGCTGCCGCGCTCGCGTCGCTGACGCTCCTCTACGCGCCCAACCAGGACGCGGCGAAGGCGGCGAAGACCGCCGGCGTCGACTGGTTCCGCTACGATGCCGGCTTCCTGCGGCGCTATCGACTCGACGCCCTTCAGGATCTTGCCAAGCACCTGAAGATCAGCAGCGACGGGCTCAAGAAGACCGAGCTCGTCAACGCCATGCTCAAGCACCAGGGCACGCCGTTCCTGCCCGTGAAGTGGCAGGACTGACCGCCTCATTCCCGAACATCGCACCGAGACGGCCGCCGCAAGGCGGCCGTTTCGCTTTCCGCTCATCGCTTCAACGCTGTTGGAGATTTCATCATGGGTATTCGACCCGCCATTCAACTCCATTCCGGCACCGCGCCGCCGATCGGCGAGCGCGACCGCTGCCAGTGCCGAGCCTGCGGCTGGCACGGCAGCACCGCCAGCCTCACCGACTTGCAAAGCATCGTCGATTGGGTTGGCTGGCAAGACCCGGCGCACGTGGTCATCCTGCCGATGGGCTCGTGCCCAACGTGCGGCTCACCCGCCTACAGCGCCCTCGCCGAACGCCGACTCGCGACGGCTCTTGCGGCCATCGGTCCGCAGGAGGACCCGCTATGAGCGGCCGGCCCATTCGCCCGGCGCCGCGCGACGGCGACCAGCTCGTGCACCAAGCGCTCCGCCACATCCGCGACGCTCAAAAGCTGCTCGACCGAGCCGACTGTCCGCAAGCGCGCGCTGCGCTCCGGAAAGCCCGCACATCCGTCGAAGGCGCGGAACGCCACATGCGTCATCGCCTCGCCCGCTCGCCCTGACGGCAAACTCCAATCACCCGCTCATCCGACAGGTGCAGCGCACCCGCTGCACCTATTGCTCAACCTCGGAGACGACAATGAGCCCTCAAATCTTAACCACCGACACCGACCTGCAGGACCTGCAGCGTGTTGTTCACGCCGCCCGCGAGGCCACGAAATCGATATCAGTTCCCAAGGAGGCGCTGCGGCGCCTTCTCCTCGATCACCACACGCTCTACCAAGTGCTGCGCGATCGCAAGCTCCTCACCGTCATCGCCGATCCCGACCAACGGAGTCTGCTGTGATGCGTATCACCTTCAAAATCGCGACAACACAGGGGTCTGCCGACGCCGAAGGCGAGGTTATCCGCGTCTTCCTTGCCGGCCGGATGCACAAGTTCGTCGCCCATGGCGGCAAGCTCTCTGACTATCGCACCGGCCGTCGATTCGGCGACCTCGAGGCGATCAAGGTCGAGCGCATGGCGCGCATCTCCACCTACACCCGAACCACGGACCACCAGGCTGCGCGCATCTTGGTCCAACGCACAGTCGAGCACTTGGGCATCGACAAGGTGACTGCAGAGCTGCAGCGCCACCCCACTCTCAACACCTAGCCACCGAAGGGCGCCACGCCCCCTCGCCGGTCAAGGCCAAGCCCTCCGGGGACCGGGGCGCGGTTTCCCCGTCTCTCGCTTCGCTGCGAGGCGGCTCCGCCGCGGCGCTTCGCGCTGTGGGTGATCCCCCACCGCGCCCGCTCGCCCTGACCGCCACACCCCCGAACACCCGCATCCAACGGATGCAGCGATCGCGCTGCACCCGCCGATCAATCTTGGAGACCACAATGGACACACTGCCGATTCTTTCCAACGACCAGGACCGGGCCGCCCCCTCCCACTCCTTGCCCATCCCCCGCGCCACGGTCCGCGATATGTGCCGTCGCCGGCAACAGGCGCTCGACCTGTTCGCCCAGTCCTTCACCGCCTTGTCGGCCGCATCTGACGTGCTAGACGACGCCAAGGCAGCCTTTGCCTCGATCGACCAGCGCCGGCGCGAAGACCGCTACACCTATTTCTCGAAAGTGGAAGAAGGTCACTTCCTGGGCGGCCTGAAGCTTCCCAAGCTTGAGGACTTCACCGCCGCTGCCCGCAAGATGATCGACCGCCGGATGTGGGCCGTTCTTGTCGAGATCACCGACCTCGAGCGGCTGATGGACAAGCAGGCGAAGGACGAGCTGCACCGCCAGCTTCAGGAGAACGTGCCGGAGGCGACCGAGGACAACATCTTTGCGACGCTTCAGCAGTTCGTCGCCGACGCCGACATGATTTTCAAGCGCGGCATCGCCAATTGCTTCTCAGCGCTCGACCGGCGTTTCCGCAGCCATGACGGGTGGAAGATGGGAAGCCGCGTCATTCTCGATCGTGCTTTTGATGAGCACGGAAGTTGGAGCTACCACAGCGCCAAACGCGACACGCTTCACGACATCGACCGCACCTTTCATGTGCTCGACGGCGGCGGAAGCCCGCATCTCTACGGCGGCATCGTCTCCGCGATCGAACGCAGCCGCCGCGATGGCCACTGGGGCGCCAAGCAGTCGGAGTGCGAGAGCGAGTATTTCAAGATCCATTGCTTCAAGAACGGCAACGCTCACGTCTGGTTCAAGCGCGACGACCTGGTCGCGAAGGTCAACAAGCTCCTGGGCGAATACTATGGCGCCGCCATCGCCGAAGAGCGCGACCCCGACCCGGATACCGGGCTCCACACACCGAAGACTGCGCTTGCCCGCAACTTCGGCTTCTTCCCCACCCCAGACGCCGCTGCTGACTCGTTCATTGATTACGCGCCGCTCTATCGACTCAAGGACCAGCCCGCGCTCATCATCCTCGAGCCCAGCGCCGGCACCGGCAACCTTGCACGCCGCGCCGTCGACCGGGGCAACATCGTGGATTGCATCGAGTACCAGGGCGAGCTCGCCCAGCAGCTCCGCCACACCGGTCTTTACCGCAAGGTCCAGTGCGCCGACTTCCTCAGCGTGCAGCCCAATCCCGACGCCCTCTATGACCGGGTTATCGCGAATCCGCCCTTCGACCGCGAGCGCGACATTGACCACGTCATGCACGCCCTGGGATTCCTGAAGCCGGACGGCTGCCTGACCGCCATCATGTCGGCGGGAACCGAGTTCCGGGAGACACGGAAAGCCATCGCCTTTCGGGCGCTTATGGACGAAATGCGCGCCACCTGGCGCGACCTGCCGGCCGATAGCTTCGCCTCAGTCGGCACCTACACCAACACCATCATCCTCCGGGTGTGGAACGACCGGCGCACCCAAAGCCGGTGGTGATCGTTCGCCGGGGCGACAACCGGGCATCTCCCGGCGTCGTCCCCCGCTTACCACAAGCCTACGCGGCTTCACTTCGCTTGAGGGCAGTTCAGCCGCTGCGGCTGCTCGCGGCCGGGCGGCAACGCCCGCCTGGAAAGCGGGGATCGCGCCTCGTCTTTGGCAGTCAGACTCACACAATCCACAGGCTTTTTTGCGCGCGGTGTCACCTAGCACAGTACACGACATGCCTGCCCCCGTGCCTGGCTCGGCGGTCCCCAATCACCAAAAATGCGACCACCACTCCACGCGAGCCGAGCAAAGATGGCGACCTGTTGGAATTCGCCCTCGGCGATATCGGCATGACCCCGGGGATCGAAGAGAAGCCGAAGGCCGGGCAACCACTCGACGACTACGAGCTTCCCTCATGCTCGATATGTATCTGCCCCACGCGAGATTGAAGCGCATCGACTAGGAGGCGACGCCCCCTTGTCGCTCAAGGTCGAGCCCTCCAGGCGGCCCGGGCGGTCTCCCCGTCTCTCGTTTGGCCTGCGACCCCGCTGCGAGATCGCTTCGCGCCCTTTGGCGGGTATCCCCCACCGCCCGCGCCGGCCTTGACCCTCTCCCCCGGCTTCGCTGGCATCCAACGGCCGTGCAACCGCACGCCGATTGGCGATTCTGAGTCCGAGCGATGAGCGCCGTTAGGGCGCGCCGTCTCGTAACCGCATCCCGCGCATCCTTCGTCAGCTCCGGCAGGTCCGTCTTCACGCGTTCCATCACGCGCTTGGCCCAGTTGGCCCCGCCTGTTGCAGGTCCGCGGCGAGATCGCGCGGGCGCAGCCAGGCATTCATCCTCGCGGCACCTGAAATGGCCGTCTCCCGTTGACCGCATGCCCTGCCCCCACCAGACTTTGGAGGTGGAAGAAACACAATGGGCTTGCCCGGTCGCCGGCCGTTTGCAGCCCTGATGGCGGGCGCCGCGGCGGTCATCGCACCCGGTCCGCTGCTGGCACAGCAGCCGAGTGTTACCCTGCCCCCGGTCGAGGTCATCGGGGCGTCGCCGTTGATCGGCTCGGGCATTGACCGCAACGCGGTGCCGGCGGCAACTCACGTCCTCGATGGCCGCGATCTCTCGCGCCAGGGTCCGGCCGACTTGCTGGGCTCGTTGAACCGCGAGATCGGCGGCGCCAACCTCAATTCGGCCTCGGGAAATCCTTTTCAGCCAAGCCTCTACTATCGCGGCTTCGCAGCCGCTCCCCTGCAGGGCACGCCGCAGGGTCTCGCGGTCTACATCAACGGCATGCGCTTCAACCAGCCTTTCGGCGATACCGTCGACTGGGACCTCATCCCGAGCAACGCCATCGATCGGCTGAATGTCGAGGGCTCCAATCCGGTGTTCGGGTTGAATGCGCTGGGCGGTTCGATTGACGTCCAGATGAAAAATGGCTTCACCTACACTGGCTCCGAGCTCAGCCTGTCGGGCGGATCATTCGGACAGAGGCAGGGCCAGTTCGAATGGGGCTATCTCGCCGGATCGTTCGCGGGCTATCTCGCCGGCACGGTGCTGCACCAGGACGGGTGGCGCGACCTGCAGTCGACGGACCTGCAGAATGTCTTCGGCGATTTCGGCTGGCGCGGCACGCATGGCGCGCTGCACCTCAACCTCACGGCGGCACATTCCGATCTGAACGGCCCCGGCACATCGCCGGTCCAGTTGCTTGCCGTCAACCGCTCGGCGCAGTTCACGGCACCGAACTTCATCTCGAACACTTATAGAGCGGCGAGCCTCAACGGCACGTTCGACCTGAGCGATACGACCTCGCTGCAGGCGCTGGCCTATTACCGTTACTTCCTGCAGAACGTGAGCAATGGCAACGCGCCCAACGATACACCCTGCAACGATGGATCGGGCCTGCTGTGCAGCGACTCCGGCGTAAGCACGACGTTCGGCGGCGTGCCCATCCCGGATTTCCTGAACGGCGCGCAGTACGGCGTGCTCGACACGCAACGGACCCGCACGCATGCCTACGGCGCCTCAGTGCAGCTCACCGTCGTCCAGGACATGTTCGGACTGAAGAACCACTTCGTCGCCGGCCTCTCTTTCGATGGCGCACAGACGCAGTTCAACGGCGCGTCTTACATCGGCGGATTGACGACCGACACGCGAGCCTTTCTCGGTCCCGGCACCGTCATCGTCGAGCCCGGGCAGAACACGCCCGTGAGCGTCAGCATCGCCAATGCGACCTACGGCGTCTATCTTGCCGACAGCCTCAATCTCACGGACCGCCTGGTCGCGACCATGTCGGGCCGCTTCAACGCCGCCTTCATCGCTTCGACGGACTTCAACGGCGGCGATCTCGGCGGCTCGCACAGTTTCCTGCATTTCAACCCGGCGGCCGGCCTCACCTACGAAGTGGCGCAGTGGCTGACCCTTTACGGCGGTTACGCCATGGCCAACCGTGCGCCGACGCCGGCCGAGCTCAGCTGCGCCTCGCCAGCCAATTCCTGCAGTCTGGCCAACTTCTTCGTCGGCGACCCCGATCTGCGCCAAGTGGTCGCGCAGACTTTCGAGGCGGGTCTGCGCGGCAACCTCAAGTGGGCCAAGGACGCGAACCTGCGCTACAGCCTCGCCTTCTTCCGGACCAACCTCGACGACGATATCGCCATGGTCAACAGCCCGACCCAGGGTCGCGCTTTTTTCATGAATGTCGGCGCCACCCGGCGGCAGGGAATCGAGGCGGATTTGAGGTACAGCGACGAGCGCTGGCGTCTCTGGCTGGCTTACGCCCTGGTCGATGCGACCTTTCAGACGGGCTTCGTTGCGTCGTCGAGCCTCAATCCGGCCGCCGACGCCAACGGCAACATCACCGTGCAGCCGGGCAACCATCTGCCCGGCATCCCCATGCACCAGCTCAAGGCCGGCGCCGAATACAAGGTGACCGACAAGTGGACGATCGGCGCCACGCTGCGCGCCGCGAGCAGCCAGTTCCTATTCGGCGACCAGGCCAATCTCGTTGCACCGATACCGGGCTATGTGACCTTGGGCGCCAGCACGACTTACCAGCTGTTGCCAAACCTGCAGCTCTTCGCCTGGGCGGAGAACATAACCAATGCGAGCTACGAGACCTTCGGCACCTTTTCGCCGACCAGTTCGGTGTTCATCGCGCAGGCGCCCGGCGCCAACCTGACCCGGAGCCTCAGTCCGGCGGCACCCTTCGGGATTTTCGCCGGCCTGCGCGTAAAGTTCTAATCGCGTGTCACCTGGGACCCGCTAACAAGCAGGCGACTGGTGTCGCCGTTGATCGCGAGAGCACACCTGCCAGCACTCATCGCTTTGTTCCAGGGCGAAGACTGCTGAGACTGACTGCTCTAGTACATGGCGCTCGCGCGAGCGTCCAACGCGCAGACTTTCGTCTGTTCGATGGAGGGCACGGCCCCTCGCCGGTCAAGACCAAGCCCTCCGCGCAGCACCGAGGTCTCCCCATCTCTCGCTTGGCCTACTGCCCGCCGCGGGATCGCTTCGCGCCCTCGGCGGGTGATCCCCACCGCCCGCCCCGGCCTTGACCGGCACACCCCCGCTTCGCTCATCCATCGGCCGTGCACCCGGCACACCCGATTGGCCATTCGGCCGGCGGGCCGCCTCACCGCGCGCCGTCAGCTTCCCCCTCGGCGGCATTGCCCGCCACACTGGCGGCTTGCGCCTGCCCGAATTGCGATGCCCACCGCCAACACAGCGAGACCCGGGCCGCGGCCACGCTCGCAACCGCCTGCTGCCCCTTCTCCGTTAGCCCCGGCATCGCCGTCTTCACGCGTTCCAACACACGCCTGGCCCACTCGGAGCCTGCCTGGCGCACGTCTGTAGCGAGCTGCCCTGACTCCCGCGATAGGAGATCGCGCACCGCGGCGGCTTCCCGGCCGCGCACGGCCTTGCATAAGGCTGCATTCGCCACCTCGTGGTAGAATCGTTCCTCAGCCTCCTCCCGCAACCACGACATGCGCGCGGCCGCGTGGTCTTCCACCCTTTTGCGCAGGGCGCGATAGGCCCCGTCCGAAAGCTTGCAGCCGTTTTCACGCAAGGACGCGGCGAGATCGCGCGTCCAGGCCTGCGTGTCGACCGTCACATAGGACAGCAGCCCACCCTCGAGCTCCGGGCGCAGCCAGGCGTCCATGGCGTCGCTATCGATCGGCTCTCCGGATTTGGCCATCGCTCTCGTCCAGGTCCGCGCGCAGCAGCCGGCTACCCCGACCGCGCGCGCTCAGTCCGCCGCTTTGCGCGGCGCAGCGTCCGGCACGCTGAAGAAATCGGGGAACAGCCCCTCGTTCTTGTCGCCCAGGAAGCGCTTGAAGTCTGGAGCGTTGGCTTTGAGCGTCGACCAAAGCGGATCGTCAGGTTTCTTCTCAAGGCAATCGAGGACCCACGCGCCCATCATGATCTTGCGGCGGGTATCGAGGGCGCGGTTCTCCTTGACCAGCCGCGCTTTCTTCTGGGCGATGTGAGCTTGCAGCCTTTGCAGCTTTGCCTCGTCCGACGCCAAGCTCTGTTCGAGCGACTTACGCATTCTTCGATCTACTCCTCGTCCAAGTCGGTTTGAGAAAGCCGCTGAACCTCTTGCTCATCGCGCAAGTCGTTCAGCCGCTTGAGTAGCGGCGACAGGGCCGTCGCCTCACCCGGAGTGCGCGCCAGGCGCGGCAGCGCCTTCACGAAGTAGTCGCCAACCCCGCGCTCCAGGACAGCGGCCCGAAGAACGGCGTCCGGCTCGATTTTCTTGGTGCCCAGCGCGATCGTGTCCAGATGATCGCGCAGTTCACCGACTTGCCCGCGCAACCACCGCTCATTCAGGGCGCGCTTGATCGTCCGTCCGCGCATTCCAGCCCTCCCCTGTGTGGTCTCCCTGTCCCTGCCGAGCATTTCTTGACGGCAAGGCCAGGTTGACAGTCGCAAAAAAGAATCAAGGTGCAGTTGATAGTATGAGCTTGACCGGAAGGGCGCAATAGTGAGTTTCTACTTTCGGTGAAACTCGATTGCTCAGATGACGATCTGCCACCTCGCGAAAACATCCATCTCGAAGGGCCAAGGCAAATCGGCCGTTGCCGCCGCCGCTTATCGCTCTGGCGAAGCGCTGTACTCGGCAAGCCTCGGCCAGGTGTTTGACTACAGCCGGAAGGCTGGCGTGAGCCACTCCGAGATCTTGCTGCCGTCTGGTGTCGAGGCGCCGGAGTGGATGCGCGACCGGCAACAGCTATGGAGCCGCCTCGAGGAGGCGGTCACTCGCAAGAACGGCAGACTCGCCACCGAGTTCACGATTGCGCTCCCTGCGGTTCTCGACTCCGAGCAGCGGCTGGCGCTGGCGCGGGACTACGTTCAGCAGCTCGCCGATCGTTATGGGGTGGCTGCCGATTTCTCGCTCCATCAGCCGAGCCGCGAAGGCGACCAGCGCAATTTCCATGTCCATGTGATGCTCAGCTCGCTCAAGGTGAACGCCGACGGCTTTGGAGCGAAGGACGATTTCTCGCACGACTGGAAGACGCGCCAGGCAAAGGGCCTCCTGCCCATCTGGACCGAGATCAAGACGATACGAGAGGCATGGGCACAGACCGCCAATCTGCATTTGGCTCAGGCCGGGCTTGAGACCCGGATCGACCCGCGCTCGTTTCGCGAGCGGGGCATTGAGATTGAACCGACCCGCCATTTGGGGCCGAAGGCGACGGCCTTGCAGCGAGGCCATCGCGAAACTTTGGTGGAAGCGATCACGCCCGAAGGCCAGGCGCGCAACGCCGCCTTGATCCGAGAGAGGCCTGAGCAGCTGCTCGAATTGGTCGCGTCACGCGAAGCGGTGTTCACCCGGCAGGAAATCGCAATCGCGGTTCACCGGTACGTCGGCTCCAACACCGACTATCAGGCTGCCCTTGCCGCCGTCATGAATAGCCCCGAGCTCGTCCAGCTCCAGGGCGACGTGCGCGTCACTGGCGCCGGCCGCCAGATCGAGATCCTGGGAGCCCGCCAGATCGACGCCGACGGTGCCGAAATCACCAACCCGGCCGACCGTGCCACAGAGAAGGACCGCCTGGTTGACGTGGCCCGCTTCTCGAGCCGGACGATGGTTGCTCTCGAATCACGCATGGTCGATCGGGCTACCGCCCTCTCCGATGGCTTGCAGGCACAACCGCCGGGCCGGCAGGCCCAGGTGGACCCGCTCGCCTTTGTTCGGCAGGCCGCCTATGGGGCGATGGCGGCCGAGCGCCAGGCGAAGGACGGTACGGCATTCGCGCTGACTGCCGAGCAGCAGCGGGCGGTCGAGCATGTGACGGGGGCGAATCGGCTTGCTCTCGTTCTGGGCGTCGCTGGCGCCGGCAAGAGCACGATGCTCGAGGCGGCCCGGCGCACGTGGGGTGCGGCGGGCTACAACGTCGTGGGCGCGGCACTCGCCGCCAAGGCGGCGTCCGGCCTCTGGGATTCTTCCGGCATCGAAAGCCGGACCATCGAATCGCTGGTGCGGGGTTGGGAGGCCCGCGACCAGTGGGACGCCCTTTCCGAAGCAGACCGGACGCGCGCGGGGGTCCAGTTGGACGCAATGATCGCCGCACAGCGCCAGGCCTATGCCGGCCCGAAACCGCCACCTCGCAATCTCATCACGCTCACCGAGAAGTCCGTCCTGGTCATCGACGAAGCCGGCATGGTGGATAGCCGGACCATGGCTCGCCTCGTCGACGAGGTCGATCGGCGGGGCGCCAAGTTGGTCCTAGTCGGAGATCCTGGCCAGCTCCCCGCGATCCAAAGCGGCGCGGCGTTCAGGGCGATTTCCGAGCGGGTCGGTTATGCCGAGATCGCGACCGTCTATCGCCAGCGCGAGCAGTGGCAACGCGACGCCACCATGGCGCTCAGCAAGGGCCGGGTTGCCGAAGCTCTCGACGCCTACCAAAGCGCCGGCCGCATCACCTTCACCGACGACCTCGCCGACGCGCGCGCCGCCCTGGTCGCGGATTACCTCAAGGATTGGGCTGACGGCCCCGATCGCACGCGCGCCGCGTTGGCGTATCGCAATGCCGATGTTGACGCCATGAATAGCGCGCTGCGCCAGGCTCGCCGTGACGGGGGGCACCTCGGCGCTGACGTATCGTTCACCGCAACGCGCGGCCGCGGCCGTGACGGACAACCCCGCGAGCTCGCCTTCGCCGTTGGCGATCGCGTGCATTTTTTGGCGAACGGCCTGCTCGACGTGGCCGGCGCCTGGCCCGATTCCTACGGGCGCGTGCCGGGGCACAAGGTCGACAACAGCGACCTCGGCACCATCGTAGAGGCGGCCAACGGCCGTCTGGTCGTGCGCCTGGACGGCGAGCGTCAGGGCCAGCCGCGGCCGCTCGTCGTCGTCGATCAGGCCGCCTACGCGGCGATCGACCACGGCTATGCAATCACCATCCATAAGGCCCAGGGCGCGACCGTTGACCACGCATTTGTCCTGCCGAACGCCCTCGATCGCGCCCTCAGCTACGTCGCTTTGTCCCGGCATCGCGAAAGTGTTCGGCTTTATGCCGGCCGCGACGAGCTGCAGGATCTCGACGCCCTCAAGGCCACCCTCGGCCGCTGGGCGTTCAAGCAATCCACCCTCGACTATGCGCGCGGCTTCCAGTCGCCCGGATTGGCGGACTATCGCGACTGGACGGCCGAGGAAGGCCGCCGCCGGTTGGAAGCCTTCGAGGCCGAGCGCGCGGCCGTCGTCGACTCCGAAAGCTGGGCGCAGCAAAAGGCGCGCTACAAGACCATGACCTCGGCCGAGCTCGCCGGCGCCGCCGTCGCGCTGACGCCGGCGCCCGTCAAGCCGTCTGACATTGAGGCACACCCGAAGGTACAGGCCACCCAAGCGGCCCTTGATACGCTCGAACGACGCCATGCCCAGGCTGTTCGCGATCTCGCGGCCGCCGTGGCCCTGAAGGCAGAAGGCGAGCAGTACCGCCGCCCTGCCCTGGTGCAGGAGGCCGAGCGTGACATCCGGCGGGCGACGGCCGCCAAGACCGCGCTGCTTATCGACATCGATCGCGCCCAGAATGCCGTCGATCGACAGCGCGCCGACGTCGGTCGACAGCTCGAGCAGAAGAACCAGGTGCACCGCGCTCACTATGCCTACACGGTGAAGGCCCTTGACGCGGCGATTGCCCGAGAGCTCCGTCAGGCTGCGGCAGCATCGCGCCAAGCACTCGCTGGCTACAAGGCCATGGACACAACAACCCTCGCCGCATCGCTACGGCAGAGCCGGCCGGTTGAGCCGTCGATCGACAGCGTTCGCGCCGATCCGGCCGTGCAGGCAGCCGCCCGCGCTGTCGCAGTGGCGCAACGGCGTATCGAGGCCTCTCCCACCGCCGCGGCCGCGACGGCGCTCGAGGAAGCCCGCCAGGAACACCAGCGGGCCCAGGACGCAGTCCAGGCCCGCCAGCATGGCGAGCACATCATGAGGCAAGCGACCTGGTCGGCCGCCTTGCCGCTCCTCGAGCGCGCGATCACGCGTGACCAACGGCAGGAGATCGTTGGCGCCGTGCGCCAGGCGCTCAAACGGCAGAAGCTCGACACCGTGCTCGAGCTCACCCCTGAACAGCGCGTGCACGCCCAACGTTCCCTTGAGGAGTTTCGTATTGCGCTTCACGAGTGGAAGAGCGCTCCAGCCTCACGCGACGCCGGCGGCGCCGAGGCCTCCGCCGCCTCGGCCGAGCAGAAGGCCCAGCGCGACGCGCTCCGCGCGGTGCTGCGCTCGAAAGCCGATCGAGTCGTGGCAGACCCTGCGGTTCGGATGATTGCGGTCGAACAGCGCGTCTATGCCCAGGCAGAACGCTTCTCGTCTGCCAACCAACGTGGGTTCCAGGCTGAAGTCGCCAGCCGTCGGAACTCGGCGGTCGGTCTTGAGGGAAGCACCGATCCGGCCGCAGCTTCCTTGAACCACGTCGCCGGCGCCGGCGCGGCGGGCGGGCCTGCCGATCGCCAGCATGCCAGCGAAGCGCTGCAGGCGTTCCGTGACAGCCTCGACCGCTATCGCGCGACCTACGCCGCTGACAAGGGCGCGGTGCCGCGTGCTGCGGACCAGCGGGCGCAACGCATGGCAATGGCCGACGAGTTGCGTGCCAAGGCAGACGCGGTTCTCGCCCAGCCTGCCGCTACCCGCGAAGCGCTTGACCAGCACCTCGCCGCGGCCGTCGTCCGTCACAGCAGCCTTGGCCGAGATATCGACCAGCACCAGGTCATTGAGCGCCGGCAGACCCTCCTCGCTGAGGCCACCGCGCGAGCCGGCGAGCTCGCCACGACGAACTCCGGCGTGGCAGCTACTCCGGAATCGGCTACTCCTGTCCCCAGAGAGACGCAGCAGCCGGCTGTCGATCGACAGTCGCCGTCGAGCATACCGGCGGAGCCGGAGGAGCGGAGCAACGTGCCATCGAAGTCGGACCCGCCGAGATCCGCAGCTCGGCCCGATCACGCCAGGCAGAGCGCCGAGCAAGCCAATCCGTTCCTACGGAACGAAGGGGACACCGGCCGGCTTGAGGGTATGTCGAAAGATCAGCTTAAAGCCGAAGCAGAGCGCCACGACCGGCGCACAGCCGAGCAGAACCAGCACAACCGCGATGCCGGACAGCAACAAGGTCGCCGGCGCGACGACGACCGCGACCGCTCCCGTTAGGGGCGTACTCATAATCAGGCCCTACCGGTGCAGGACAAGGCAATCCCCGCTCGCCTCCGAACTCGGACATCGGCGTAGGACGAAGGCATCCCGCTGTGGGCCTACTTCCGGACTGATGCCCAACCAAATGTTGAGTCAAGCCCGGCACTTCAACGATTTGAGCCGTCAACGCTTGATCGTCGACCTCATAAACCACAGCACCGAGCCGCTTTTCACCGGGCATCGTCTGCACCTACCGCGAGCGCTGGAACGGCTCGACGAACAATCGGACCGCCGTGCATCTTCGTCTCTGCGGTGATGGACTGTATTCGATCCAAAGCGCAGAGGCCCATACCTGTGCCGCTCACTCCATCGGCTGGCCCAAGACGGGGCGGGCGAATTCGGGCTAGGGCGTGGCAGTGGCGCGCCAGTGACAGTGACAGCTACCGTCGCCCGGTGCGGATTCCTCCTGAAATCAGGGATGCCGGCTCACGACCAGCGGAGCTGACGTTCGCGTCCTTGCGTTCGTTCAAGTTGATGTGGATCAAAGCGCACCTCCTTGCCGGCCGAGCAGGTTGCGTGGAGTAGCTGCTTCGGGATTTCTGGCTCCCTTTCCTTGTATCGCAGCCACGCATTGTCGTGCGCAAGTGGGCAAGAGGAGACTCGACATGAAGACCGCGACACTTGACGTCGGTGGTATGCTGTCCGTGCTCGACTACCAGGCCGTCGAGAAACGGCTTGCCCAACTGCCGGGTGTCCATCGGGTCGCCGCGAGCGCCGCATCGAACACCGCGACCGTAGAGTACGACGAAGCGGCCACGAGCGTTGCCACCCTTAAGGAAAGGATCGTTCAGTGCGGCTTCCACTGCACGGGGCAGGTCGTGCCCAGGCATGTTTGCCTACCTGCCGCGCCGTTGGGGGCGCCTGCCGCGGCACCGCCCGCGATGCCGATGTCGCACGATATGGCCCACGAGATGGGGCACGGCGCTGGCATGGACATGCAGGACATGGTCCGGGATATGCGCAACCGTTTCTGGATCAGCTTGGCCTTTACCGTTCCGATCTTCCTTTTCTCACCGATGGGCCTCGAGGCCATCCGCGTGCCGACACCCTTCGGCCTCGATCTCAACCTGGTCCTGTTCGTTCTGGCGACTGCCGCCATCCTCTACCCGGTCTGGCCGTTCGTCATTGCCGCGATCCGGGCGCTGCGCAACGGCATCCTCAACATGGCCGTACTGGTGATCCTGAGCGTCGGCACCGGCTATCTCTTCAGCGTCGGCGCGACCTTCTTTTTCGAAGGCCAGCAGTTCTATGAGGCCTCGGCGGTCCTCCTCGTCTTCATCCTGCTCGGCCACTGGCTGGAGATGCGGGCGCGGGCTGGCGCGTCAGCCGCGATCCGCGCGCTCTTGGACCTGGCGCCGCCGATGGCGGTAGTGCTGCGCGACGGTCGCGAGATCGAAGTTCCCACCGCCGACGTGCTCGTTGGCGATACCGTGATCATCCGCCCCGGCAACAAGATCCCGGTCGACGGCATGGTGATCGACGGCACATCACAGGTCGACGAATCCATGCTGACCGGCGAGTCCATGCCGGTGAAGAAGGAGCCCGGCAGCGCCGTGATCGGCGCTACGATCAACAAGAGCGGCACCTTCCGTTACTCCGCGACCAAGATCGGCGCGGACACCGCCCTGGCCCAGATCGTCAAGCTCGTGCAGGAGGCACAGAACTCCAAGGCGCCGGCGCAGCTGCTGGCCGACCGCGCCTCGCAATGGCTCGTCCTGGCGGCGGCCTTGGTTGGCGTCCTGGCCTTCGCCGTCTGGTTCTGGTGGCTGGGGCAGCCGCTGCTCTTCGCCATGACGTCGATGATCACGGTCTTCGTCATCGCCTGCCCGGACGCGCTGGGCCTCGCGACGCCGATGGCCGTCATGGTGGGCACCGGGCTCGGGGCGATGAACGGCATTCTGTTCAAGAACGCGGCCGCGCTCGAGGAGGCGACGAAGCTCGACATCGTCGTCATGGACAAGACGGGGACGCTGACGTTGGGCCAGCCGCAGGTGGTCGATATGGTGACGGCCAAGGGCCAGACCCAGGACGACGTGCTGGCAGCGGCGGCCTCGGTCGAACGAGGTTCGGACCATCCGCTGGCTCAGGCCATCCTCCGGCGCGCCGAAGGTCTCACCATTCCCGCCCAGCAAGGGTTCGAGAACATCGAGGGCATGGGCGCCCGTGCGGAGATCAACGGCGAGCGCGTGTTTCTCGGCAATCGGCGGCTGATGGAGGCGCAGAGGCTCGACCTCGGCGAGCTGGCGGCCGAGGCGCAGCGCTCGCAGGGCGCTGGGCGCACCGTCGTGCACGTGGCCCGCGCCGGCAAGATGATCGGCCTCATAGCCATCGCGGATGCGCCGCGGCCGACCGCGGCCGCCACGGTCGCCAAATTGCGCGAGCGAGGCGTGAAGGTCGCCATGCTGACTGGCGACAACGCGGGCACCGCGCGGCGCATTGCACAGGAGCTCGGTATCGAGATCGTGCTCGCAGATGTCCTTCCCGGCCAGAAGGCGGCCAAGATCAAGGAGCTGCAAGGGCAGGGCAACAAGGTCGGCATGGTTGGGGACGGCGTCAACGACGCGCCGGCGCTGACCCAAGCCGATGTCGGCTTCGCCATCGGGGCGGGCACGGATGTCGCGATCCAAAGCGCCGATGTAGTCCTGATGAAGAGCGACCCCTACGACGTGGTCGGCGCGATTGAGTTGTCGCGTGCCACGTTGCGCAAGATGCACGAGAATCTGTGGTGGGCCGTCGCCTACAATGCGATTGCCTTCCCACTGGCGGCCGGCGTGTTCTATCCATACCTGCTCAGTCCAGAAATCGCGGCGCTGGCGATGTCGGGCAGCTCGGCCCTGGTCGCCATCAATGCATTGATGTTGAAGCGCACGCGGCTGGCGGGGATCAAGCAGGTCGGAAGCGCACAGGAGGCTATCCCGACGGGCCATGCCGCCCACGCAACGGGGTGAATCACTGACACAGCATGAAGACCGATCGATATGTCTGGCTCGTCTGGTCGAGCAGCTTCCTGTTGCCGTGGTTGGCGCTGTTCGTCGGCTTCCCTCGTCACCGCAGAGTGATGGTGTGGTCGAGCGTGTTCACCATGCCGTTCGGCCTGACCGAACCGCTCTTCGTGCCGCGGTACTGGAACCCACCCAGCCTCCTCGACCTGGCGCAGCGAACAGGCTTCGATATCGAGAGCTTGATCTTCTGCTTTGCCCTCGGTGGGCTGGGCGCCGTCCTCTACAACATCGTCACCGGCCAGGACCTGCAGCCCGTCCCGGCTGGAGAACGCAAGAAACAGCACCACCGCTATCATCCGGTGCTGATCGCGGTTCCGGTCGTCGCCTTCCCGATACTCTGTCTCCTGCCCGTCAATCCCATCTATCCGGCCATCGTCGCCATGGCCCTCGGCAGTGTCGCCACCGTCGTCTGCCGCAATGATCTCAAATTCAAGACGCTCGTCGGAGGCGCGCTGTTTGCCGCCTTCTATGCCGTCTTCGTCCTGCTGCTCGAATGGACGGCGCCGGGTTATATCGGGCGCGTCTGGAACCTGCCTGCCCTGTCGGGCCTGGTCGTGGCCGGCATCCCCTTGGAGGAGCTCCTGTTCGGCTTCGCCTTCGGCGCCTATTGGAGCGGGATCTACGAGCACCTGACCTGGCGGGAGACTCAGGGCGCCAATCGATCGGCGTGCGCCTTGTCGTAGGCAAGCACGATGCGGGGATCGGGCACGCCGAGATGTTTCTTTTCGACGTCGGGGCACTTCAGGCGCCCCAGCAGATCGCGGATGACATTGAGGCGTGTTCGCTTCTTGTCGTCGGCGCGAACGACGATCCACGGAGACAGCGGCGTGGAGGTCCGCGCCAGCATCTCGTCCCGCGCCGTGCTGTAGGCATCCCAGTATTTCAGGGCCACAGCGTCGATCGGGCTGACCTTCCATTGCTTCAACGGATCGGTCCGCCGGTCCTGCAAGCGTGCCTTTTGCTCTTTTTTGCTGATGTCCAGGTAATACTTGATGATCTGCATGCCCGACGCGATGAGCTGGTCCTCGAAAATGGGCGCAGCCTCCAGGAACCTCTCGCTCTCGCGCTTGGTGCAGAAGCCCATGACCCGCTCGACACCGGCGCGGTTGTACCAGCTTCGATTGAACAGGACCATTTCCCGAGCAGCCGGGAGATTCTGGACATAGCGCTGGAAGTACCACGAAGCCCTGTCGCGATCCGATGGTTTTCCTAGTGCGACGACGCGCGTCTCGCGCGGGCTGAGATGCTCGACGATGCGTTTGATCGTCCCGTCCTTGCCGCTCGCGTCGCGGCCCTCGAAGATGACGAGCACCTTGTGGCCGTGCCTGATGATGTGGCGCTGTGCCTTTACCAGCGCGATCTGCAGCGCCCGCAGTGTTTCCTCATACGCCTTGTCGTCGGCGGAGGACGCTTTCAATGCACTCTTGTACTTTCCCATGGATGAAGAATGTCTATCGCCGCACGCAAACGTCTTGACCTGCATCAAGGAGGATGCGGTCTAGTCGGGAGCATAAGCGAACGCCAGCGACAGGAGCTTTATTATGCGCAAGGTGCCACTTGTCATCGTGCTCCTTATCCTGGGCGCGATCACGGGATGGTGGCTGATCCGTTCAGCCCCGCGAGCCTCTTCAGCGCATCGATGACTACTTTGCCCTTACCGGCCGCGACCTCGGCAGCGCCGACGCCGACAGATGGGTTAAACGACATCCTACGCTGGTCGCGTCCGGCGCGTGTACCAAAAACCGAAAATCAAGGCGACCGCCGTCGCAAGCTGGACGACCACGCCCTCTCGCGTCGGGTTGAGGCCGAGCCACTCCACGCGAGGCACGCCTTGCATCGGCCAAGTGTCCACCAGGCCAGCCTCCTGCAAGGCAGCCACGCCCTTGCCGGCAAGGATTACAGCCAATAAGGCGATCAGAATGGAGCTGAGGGAGAAGAACTGCGTGACCGGAAGGCTCCGGCTGTAGCGCAGCAAGGCCCAGGCAATGACTGCCAGCACGGCCCCGCCCGCGGCTCCGCCAGCCAACACGGCGAGGGCGCCGCCCTCGCTCCACAAGGCTATGAAAAACAGGATGGTCTCGAATACTTCCCGATAGACGACCACGAACGCCAGCAGCAGCAGGAGCCAGGCGGACCTGGCAGACAAGGCGCGGGAGAGCTTCTCGCGGACATATTTCTGCCAGACGTCGGCCTGCGCCTTGCCGTGCATCCACAAGCCGACCGATACCAACACCACGGCGGCCAGCAGGGAGCCGAACCCTTCGGTGAGCTCGCGGCTCGCGCCACTCATCGACACGAGGTAGGTGGCCGCCACCCAGGTGAGGCCGCCTGCCACGAGCGCTGCAACCCACCCGCCGTGCACATAAGCCACGACATCGCGGCGGCCTGCCTTGTTCAGGAAGGCGATCATCGCGACCACGATCAGCAGGGCCTCAACGCCTTCGCGCAACAGAATGGTGAAGGCCGCGGCGAATGTGGCGCTGCTGTCCGCCGCTTCCGGCGCGAGGGCCCGCTCCGCTTGCTCGAACAGCGCGCCGATCCGCGTCGTCTGCTCGCGCAGCGCCTCGACGCTTTCGCCCTTTGGGATGGCCGATCGGAAATCGATCATGGCGGACTCGATGCGCACCATGAGAGCGGCGTCACGGGCCTTCAGGGTCGGCTCAAGCGGCTCGAAGCCGTCCAGATAGGCGGAGAGCGCAAGATCGGTCGCCTTGTTGCGGTCGCCCGCTTCGTACGCAGAAATGCTTTCGGCCAGCTTCCGGCGCGCCAGCACGAGCGTCTGGGCCGAGCCGGACGTGACCGCCTCGGGATGCCGGCGCAGGTACGCCACCAGATCGCGTGCCTTGTCCTCCCCGATGCCTTGGGCAAGCTCAGCCTGCGTCATCTGAGTGAGCGCCTGCAGGCTGGAAATCTTCTCGTGCAAGGCTGGATCGCCCTGCCAGAGCTGCTTGCCCCGTTCGGCATCGCCGGATGAGGAAGCAAGTGTTCCAACAAGAAACGCGAGCGCCCATCGATCGTCCGCCGGAAGGTGCGCGAAGCTCGCCATCGCCGTCCCATCGAGCCCTTGGGCGATGACCTGAAAGAGCCCGAAGGGACTGCGCGCCCGAGCCCGCGCCATATCGGTGAAGGCGACGGGTGGCGGCTCAAGTCCCTTGGCTGCCGATCCGTCGCCGGCTCCTGTTGCGCCGTGACAGGATGCGCAGTGTTGCGCATAGAGAGCGGCACCCCGCGCGAGGTCAGGGGCCTTCGCCGGTGCCAGCGGCACGGGATAGGCGGCGAGCAAATCGTCCTTGAGGCTCTTCGTCAGGCCAGCAATTTCAGCCGGCGGCGCCTTCCGGGCAATGGCGGCCTGCAGAGCCTCGATGCGGTTGACAAGCGATAGCTGGGCAGGCCGGGCGGGCAAAGCCTTCAGCCGATCGCGCACCTGTTGGGCGAACTCGACCATCTCGTCGTATTCGGGCTGGCTGACAATGCGGCCATCGTCCACCACCGCGCCGTGGTAATCGACCCCGAGATAGTCGAGCAAACGCCAAGCAATGGCTGCCGCTTGGTCGTCGGCTCGCGCCGACGCAGACGAGACAGCGAGAGCGGCCATCATAAATAGCCCCGCGGCCAGCGGTCGAATCAGTTGGAGCATGGAAACGCAGAGTCCTGTCGTCTGCAAATGATTATGAATATTATTCGCAAATGTGGTGCGAATCCAACAGAAATGGCGTCAGGCCGCCTTGGCCGTGCCGGATCGCTCGGCCGCACCCCCACCGGGCTACCTGCCCGTGGACTGCTCGTCGGTTCGGGTCGAAAGACGAGATGTGGGCAGTCGCGAGTGGGCTAAAAGTCGCGATAGACGCTGAACCATACGCGTCCGTCGAACTGTTTAGTGGCGGTCAGTGGAATTTCATAGCCCGCGCCGAGCCAGAAATCCTTGAACAAGAGCCAGCGCACTCCCGGCAGCAACGTCACGGTAGTCGACGGCCTCTAGGGCCGTATGGACATGCTCGGAAGGATCGGGCCTGCCGGGCACGGCGATGGAGCGCCACTCCGTGACAATATTCTCAAGCGCACGGCTGCAGGTATCGCTCGCTTGTCCGGGTGCGCTTACGACGAGCGTGCCGAACAGAATGATGGAGGCGCAGGACCGGTCAGCAATCAAGCGAGCCTGTTCACGGCTGGCCTTCCTGCTGCGAGCGGACATCAAGCAGTCTGGAGAGCCGCGGCAGGAAAGCTGGCACGTCACGCCTATAGCGTTCGTATTGAGCTCCAAACGCGGCGATGGCGGTTCGCTCCTCGGCCCGTGCCAGCCGTACGTACATTAAGACCAGCACCGGAAACATGGCGAAGGTCAGCAAGGTCGGCCATTGCAGCAAAAAGCCGAACATGACGAAGATGAAGCCGACATACTGCGGATGACGCACATAGGAGTATATGCCGCCGGTAGCGAGGCGATGTTCCCGCTGGGCCTCGTAAAGCGCCCGCCATCCGACCGAGATCAGCAGGAAGCCCAGGCCGATGAACAGAAAACTCAGGACATGAAACGGTCCGGCGTGCGGATTGGCCTGCCATCCGAACATCATTTCCAGGAGGTGACCCGCATCGTGTGAGAACCAATCCACGTCCGGGAACCGGCTCTGCAACCAACCAGAAAGAAGATAGATCGTGAGCGGAAAGCCGTACATCTCTGCAAACAGCGCCACCAGGAAGGCGCTGAAGGCGCCGAAGGAGCGCCAGTCGCGCGGCGTCCGCGGCTTGAAGAAGGTGAAGGCGAATCCAATGAAGATCGCCGAGTTGATGATCACCAGCGACCAGAGACCGTAGGCCGGACTGCTATGTTGCAAGCTCCCCTCCATCGTCAGTGACGATGCGGCTCGGCCGGCCTTTCGTCTGCCTGCCGATCGCGGTCACGATGGTTGCCGTGTCCATGATGGAGAAAGAGATGCATGAGCGGGCACGCCAATAGCAGGATAAGCGGCAGGACGCCGAACACATGGGCAGTGTGTTCGGTCACCAGGAAGAATCCCGCGACGGCCAGGAAGCCGATCAGCACCCAGTAAAACATCTCAGGCCACCATGACGTGGTAGTCGGTTCGCCATTGCCCCTTCGCTCCTCAATGTTACTGGTAGGCCTTGTGCGCCAAGAGGCGTTGATCCAGGTCAAATGGGCAACGATGAGCGGTCATTGCATGGTTCGCACACTCGTTCGTTGCTGCCGAAGAGCGCCTGATCACTGTGATGCCAAGTATGCCCGGACCGATCATGCGGTGGCGCCGGGAGCTTGCCGTTCGAGCCGCGCGTCGTCCAATTCTCCTGACCCTCAAGGTTAGCGCCGTGGCAGCTGGCACACTCGGTGACGTAGAGACGTCGGCCCGTATCGATCAGCTGGGCGTCGGTATGATTGATCGGCGGCCGAGTTCTCGATGCAATCGCGATGTATAGCCCGGCCATGGCGAGACCGGCCAAGCCGAATGAAAGCAGGAGCCACTTGGAAGACGACCTGGCAGAGGCGTCAATGGGCGATGGTATCCCCTCCCTGCGTCGCGATGCGGAGCGCCGGGCCTTCCTGTTCATTCATTCAGTCCCGCATCAGTGCAAGGCGCGGAGTCGATCGGCGTACGCGGCAGGTAAGCGATTTTCAGTGGGCTGGTTCGGCCCTCGAGCTCGACACCGTCCTTCCAAGCCCAAGGGGCCGCCTGGCGAAGACTCGGCACAAGCTCAAGAGCCTCGGCGGAAACGACAAGCGATGCATTGAGGGTCTTGGCCAGGCGCTCCAGGCGCTCCGAGACGTTCACGGCATCGCCGACCACCGTGAACTCATCGTACCGGCCGCTGTGAAGGATGCCGCCGATGACCTGCCCGACGTGAAGCCCGATACCGGCGTCCAGGGCGGCACGGCCTTCCTTGTGGCGTCGAAGTTTCCAGTCGGCCAATGTTCGGCTGAGACGGAGGGCGCACATGACGGCACGTTCCGCATCATCTGCCCTTGGCCTGGGTTGCCCGAAGACGGCCATGACGCCGTCGCCCACGAACTTGTCGATGGTTCCACCGGACTCGAATACAGCCTCCATCACCTGCATCCTGTAGTCGGTGAGGAGATCGGCCAGTTCCGACGGGTTCGCCGCTTCTGCAAAGCGCGTAAAGGACCGCAGGTCGACGAACATAACCGCGGCCAGCCGCCGTTGCAGATCGAGGGAGACGTGGCCGCGCTCCAGGTCGTTCACGACGTCTGGCGAGAAGAAACGTGAAAGGTTGAGACGCCGCCGCTCGCTACGGAGCGCGCTTCTCAGCAGGCTTTCGTGATCTCGGATGAGCAGAAAGGCTACAAACGTGGCGAAAGCGAAGGCCAGGGCCAGGGCCGAATCGCCGGCGAGGACAGCCAGGGATTGAGCGTCATGCCAACGGGTAGCTGCATTCTTGACGAAAAGAAGCAAGAGCCAGCCGACCACCACGAGGCCGGCATAGAGCGACACCAGCAATGGCCGAAGGCGAAGCGCGACATGGGTCAGCAACACGAAGGCAATCGCGAGATTCGTGGTCGTGAGCGCATGGGTCAACGCGTCATCGGCGGCGAAAAGATGCTCATGGATTAGCGCCACCACCGCCAATGCGTCCACGACCGTGAAGACGCCGGCCAGCCAAGCAGGCCCTTGCCTGGTGAGCGCAAGCCCCAGCGCCAAGGCAGTCGCCAATCCATAGCCGACGACCACGTCAGCGTGTACGAGGAAATTACCCCCGTGCTCGCCCACAAGGAGATTGGCGATCAGAATGCCGAAGACGGCCAGTCTCAGCCAGGCCGATCGCGCCTCGCGGCGCCATCGACGTTCGTCCACGCTCAGAGAAGGCTCATCCGTGCCAATTCCGAGATAGATCATCTCTTCCTCGATGCGTCGCTCAGCCGGAGGCGTGGGCGATGTCCGGCAGCGTACTCGCAGGCCCTCTCTCGCGAGTGATCGCGGCCGCTCATCTCGGCAGCCTCGACCGTCACGACGGCGGCTCGTGTTCTAGGCCGTCGTGGCGCTCCGGTTCCTGCTGGCAATCCGGCCCCCGACACACGATGTAAACCGCGTTGGCTCGCCCCTTGCAGGTGACCTCGTATGAGAGGACCCCGGGGGCGAGCTCGGTTTTCGTGAGTTTCGACGGCACGCATCGCAGCTGCTGAAGGACCGCCTGAAGCGCCTGATCACTGGCATGGACAGGGGCGACAGGAAGCGCACCCAGCATGCCAAGGATAGCCAACGCCTGTCCCAAGCGCAGGGCCTTCATGGTCCACCGTTCGTGTCAGTGCCCCGGGCTGATCTTGGTAACCGTAAGGGCCCCGTTCACGCGGTCAGCGTCGAACTCGATATGGTCGCCCGGCTTGACCTTATCGAGCATCGCGGGGTCAGCAACCCGCCACACCATGGTCATGCCGTCCATGTCGAGCTTCTTGATGGGGCCATGCTTGAGCGTGACTTTTCCGGCCGCCTTGTCGACCTTCACCACCTCGCCCTTCACCATGTCGTCGGCCGCAAATGCCGGAGCGGCCACGAGGACCACCGCAATCAGCGCTGTCAGCAGCGTCTTGAGCATATCGCTTCTCCTTTCGATGTAGTTCATTCGACAGTGATGGTTCCGGTCATGCCTGACTGGCGATGCCCGGGAATCAGGCACGAGAAGTCGAACGTGCCGGGCTTGGTGAATCGCCAGAGGATCTCACCGGTCGCCTTGGGCTTCAGCCTGATCGCGTTCGGGTCATCGTGTTCCATGTCGGGATTCTTCTCCATCGCCTTCATATGCTTGAGGTTGCCCTCCACAGTGCCTATGACGAATTCGTGGTCCTGCTCGCCATTGTTGCGCAGCTGGAAACGAATCTGTTCACCCTTGTGCACGCTGATGTGATTTGGAGTGAAAGTCATCTTGCCTTCGTGTTCGGCCATGACGACTTGAACAATGCGCGCTGGCTTCTTGGCATCGCCGGGCTCGCCGAAGGCCGTCTCTTCGTGTTCATCACCATGGCTGTAGGCGACGCTCGGCCCCAACGCGAGTCCGATCGCGGCAAGAGCGAGTTTCCTTCTTCCAATCATCTTGCACTCCTTGTTGAAACTCAGTGGCCACCGTGAGCACCGGGCTTGCTGCCCGGCTTGACGACTTGCAGGGGCTGCCCGGTTTGAGGAACTGGTTTCGGTCCCGGGGCCGTTTCGGTGGCGATCGTCGGGCCCGTCCATTCGTAGGCGAGGGTACCGGGCGGATGCTTGTACCAGCCGGGATCCTTGTAATCGCCGGCAGCGAGGCCTTCGCGTACCTTCACGACGGTGAACATGCCGCCCATCTCGACCGGCCCGAACTGGCCGAAGCCGCTCATCATCGGGATCGTGTTGTCGGGCAGCGGCATCTCCATCTCGCCCATGTCCGCCATGCCGGCACTGCCCATTGGCATGTAGTCCGGCACCATTTGGCGCATCTTCTTGGTGAAGTCTTTCTTGTTGACGCCGATGAAGTTCCTGACGTTGTGGCCCATCGCATTCATGGTGTGATGCGATTTGTGGCAATGCAGGGCCCAGTCGCCCAGATGGTCCGCCGTAAACTCGTAGGCGCGCATGGCGCCGACCGGGATGTCGACCGTGACCTCGGGCCAGCGCGCCTCAGGGCGCACCCAGCCGCCGTCCGTGCAAGTCACTTCGAAATGGTAGCCATGCATGTGGATCGGATGGTTGGTCATTGTTAGGTTGCCGACCCGCACACGCACGCGGTCGCCCTTGGCCACCACCAGCGGGTCGATGCCCGGGAAGACCCGGCTGTTGAAGGTCCACATGTTGAAGTCCGTCATCTCCGCGACCTTGGGCACGTAGTTGCCCGGATCGATGTCATAGGCGGAGGTCAGGAACACGAAGTCGCGGTCGACCCGATAGAGCTGGGGATCGCGTGGATGGACGACGAAGAAGCCCATCATACCCATCGCCATCTGCGTCATCTCGTCGGCATGCGGGTGGTACATGAACGTGCCGCTGTCGCGGAGTTGGAACTCGTAGACGAACGTCTTGCCCGGCTTGATGTGCGGCTGGGTGAGGCCGCCGACGCCGTCCATGCCATTCGGCAGGACCTGGCCGTGCCAGTGAATGGTCGTGTGCTCGGGCAGCTTGTTGGTGACGAAGATGCGCACCTTGTCGCCTTCGACCGCTTCGATTGTGGGGCCGGGGCTCTGGCCGTTGTAGCCCCACAGCCGTGCGACCATGCCGGGCGCCATCTCGCGCTCGACCGGCTCAGCCACGAGGTGGAACTCCTTCCAGTCGCCATTCTGCCGCCAGGGCAAGGTCCATCCGTTTAGCGTCACAACAGGCTGATAGTCCGGTCCGCTCTTGGGGTAGAGCGGCGGTTGCATCGTGTTGGTCGTGGTCATGGGTGCTTCGGGGATCGACTGCGCCTGGACACGGCCGCTGACAGCGGCGGCGCCGAGCAGCGCGAGGCCGGAGGCCCCGACGAGTTCGCGTCTCGAGAGACTCATGATGTTCTCCTCTTCACGGGCTTACGCCTAAGGGAATGGTTTCCGGCGGCGGAACAGTGTTGATGACGCCGGACGGCGGTACGGTGCCGCCAACGATCAAGGCCGCCTGAAGATCGGCATCCGCCAGGTAGTAGTCGCGCAGGGCGTCCTGCGAGGCGAGGCTCGCCGAGATCCGCTCGCGCTCCTCGATTAGAAGCTCGAAGACGTCGATCAGCATGCCATTGTACCGCAGCAGCGCCTCCTGGGCGTTAGCGCGCCGGAGCGGCACGAGGCGCGTCTGGTAGTAGCGGGCGATATCGAAGCTGGCGCGATAGGCCGTGTAGGCCGCGCGCGCCTCCGAGCGCGCGTTCACCGAACGCTCGGCCAGGCGATTGATCGCACGCATATAGATCTCGTGCGCTTGCGTGAGCCTCGCCTTCCCGGTGTCGAAGACCGGGATGGAGACGGAGAGATCGAAGCCGCCGCGATTGACGTTGGTCGGGTCGGGCGACTCACCCGTCTGGAGCTGGTTCTCGTAGACACCTCCCAACTGCAGGAAGGTCACGTAGCGCGTGGCGTTGACGAAGCCCACGGACTTGGCCAGCGTCTCGATCTCGTACCGCAGAATGATGAGATCCGTTCGGCGCCGCATCGCCTCCTTTTCGACGTCACTGAGCGACTCCGGTGCGGCTGGCAGCGCCGGCAGCCTGACCGGCAGCTTGTACTCGATATCGGCACCCCACACGCCGAGCAGCCGGGTGAGCGCCTCCCGCTCCTTCTGCACCGTCAAGCGTGCGAGCCCAATCTGAGCGCTGAGATCGGCGTAGAACGCCGCCACGCGTCCCTGGTCGAGCTTGTTGGCAGCGCCCGTCTCGCCCAACTGCTTCATCATCCCGGCCGATGCGTCGGCCGTCCGACGGGCATCCTCCAACAATGCGAGGCGCTCTTGCGCCGCTACCGCCCTCACCCAGGCACGACGAACGTCGATCGCGAAAGCCAACGTGGTCGCAACGGCGCGATAGCGCGCCTCCTCGAACTCGCGCTTGGCAATCTCGGTCCGACGGGGCAAGGTCGCAAAAGCGAGCAGGTTACCGACTAGGCCCAGGCCCAGTCCGGCGAAGCTGCCAAATCCCGCATCGGCGGTACCGAAAGTGCGGGACACGCTGAGCACCGGATTAGGCGGCAGGCTCGCCTGCACGTACTCCGCCTCCGAAACGCCAAGATCGTTGTAGGACGCCTGAAGGCCACGATTGTTTAGGAGCGCAATCTGCACCGCCGCGTCCTCGCTGAGTGGCTCGGTAAGCATCGCCTGCACACGCTCGTGTGCCCGACGTACATCTTCTGGCGAGACCTGCTTGGCGACATCCTTGCCGATTGCCCGCCGCACGCCTTCATTGACCGGCGCCATACCACCATCGCCAGTGAAGTTGGCGCAGCCTGCCGCGAGGAGGCCGGTCATGATCGCGCTCGCCAGCTTTGACGGCGCGCTCACGGTGACCGCCCGGCGCCGGGCGCTACGCCCTCGTTCAGCTCACGCCAAGGCTTCAGCTCCGCCGGCCCATAGGGGACGGTGCCAGCCATCACCGGCTGATAGGTCATCGGCACGTCCGGTGCGAAGGGACTGTGCGGATCGGAGTCCGACGGCTCGGCAAGTGGCGGCATGGCGCAGGCCGCAACTCCGAGAGTGAGCGCGAGGAATAACGGAAACTTCATGTGCGACGTCCATTGCAAAGATCGACCAACGCCCGTTCTGATGGCCGCCGCATGCTGCGGCGCCGTCACGGAAGTTCGCGCAATCTTGGGCGTTTGGACGCGCTAGATCATCAGAAGCAAGCCACGGCCAGACGCGCGCCTATCGCGCGAACTCGATCAGTCGCGTTTGGGCGGTCGTTCGGAGCGATCGCCGGGCCGTCCGACGAGCATGTCAGACACAGTCGCAAGATAGTGGCGCGGCGATTCGGTCGTCCCTGCAGGTTCCACCAGAGGCGTGGTCAGGGCCGCGTGACAGGCAATGTTGCAACAGCTGTCGCCGAAATGCCCCCCGGATGACTCGCCAGAGCATGGGCCGGCCGTGTGCTGCCCTTGTTCTGACGCCACCTGTACGGCCAAGTCCTTGATTGGGGCAGCATTGTGATGCCTAACCTGCAACTGGGCATGCTGGTCCGACCAATCGCTGGCTGACTCGGTTACGGCGCCATGTGCGAAGGCGGTACCCGAAACGAGGACGACACCCACCAGGGCGAAAAACAACGCCCTCATCAGCACGTGGATTGGACCGTACGTTCGCACGGCGTCAAAATGGCTTTCCACGCCAAGCTTGTCAATGAGACGGCTTCGGTACTTCAAGGGTGCATAACCCCACCCCCGGACGGTATCGTGGTGTTTAATAAGCAACCGCCGTCATACCGGGCCGTTGTCGCTGATACCCTTGCTGAGGACGAGTCCCATGCACAGCAAGCCATATCTCCGACTTCTGGCCATGGCGGCACTGTCGTTCGTCGCGATGTACGTTCTGATGTATGCGATGGTGAACGCCTTCGGCAACGCGATCCCCAATCTCAACCAGGCCTATATGGCGGGGTTGATGGTCGCGCCAATGGTCATCATCGAGATCCTGTTGATGCGACCGATGTACGCCAACCGCGGCTGGAATGCGGCCATTCTGACGGTCAGTGCAGCCGTGGCGATCGTATTCTGGGTCGGTATCCGCGAGCAAGCTGCAATCGGGGACAATCAGTTTCTCAAGTCAATGATACCGCACCATGCCGGCGCGATCCTTATGTGCGAAAAGGCGCGGATCGAGACTCCAGAGATAAAGGAACTGTGCTCGACGATCATTTCCAGCCAGCAGGCCGAAATCGACCAGATGCGGGGCCTGTTACGCAAGGGCGGCTAGCGGCGGCTGTCGAGCACCTCGAGCAGTTCGTCGATCTTGGTCAGGCGGTCGCGTGCTGAGCCGCCATGAAAGGCGCGCGCCACGCAATGCCGCAGATGATCGCCGAGAATCTCTTGCTCGACCTTGTCCAAGGCGGCACGAACGGCCCGGATCTGCGTCAGAACCTCGATGCAGTAGCGATCTTCTTCGACCATGCGCGCGACGCCGCGCACCTGGCCTTCGATACGACCGAGCCGGGCAAGCTGCGATTTCTTTATCTTTTCGTCCATATCTTGAAGAATACCCTGCCGGGGTATAGATAGCAAGCTATGTCGCACAATTGCTGCTCCGGCCACCGCGGCCATTCGCACTCTGGTTCCCACGATCATGGCACCGCCATCGACCCGGTGTGCGGGATGACCGTGAACACCGAAGGCGCCAAGCACACGGCCGTCCATGACGGCCGCACCTACTATTTCTGCAATCCCAAGTGCTTGGCGAAGTTCACGGCCGAGCCCGAGCGCTACCTGAAGCCCGAGACGGCCAGGCAGCCCGAGGCGGCGGTCGGAACGATCTATACCTGCCCGATGCACCCGGAAATTCGCCAGGTCGGGCCGGGCAACTGCCCGATCTGCGGCATGGCGCTGGAGCCAGAGATGGTGACGGCCGAAGCGGCGCCCAATCCGGAGCTCGCCGACATGACCCGGCGTTTCTGGATTGGTCTGGTGCTCAGCCTGCCCGTGCTGGCGCTGGAAATGGGTGGCCACCTCACCAACCTGCACATGCTGGTGGGCGCGAAGGTCTCGAGCTGGGTCCAGTTCATGCTGGCCACGCCAGTCGTGCTGTGGGCGGGCTGGCCCTTCTTCGAGCGCGCCTGGCAGTCGCTCAAGACGCGCAAGCTCAACATGTTCACGCTGATTGCCATGGGCACTGGCGTGGCATGGATCTACAGCGTCGTGGCGATCGCCATCCCGGATCTTTTCCCGCCGGCTTTCCGCAGCCCCGAAGGAACTGTCGCGGTCTACTTCGAGGCGGCAGCGGTCATCACCGTATTGGTGCTCCTGGGCCAGGTTCTGGAGCTGCGAGCCCGCGAGCAGACATCAGGCGCGATCCGCGCCCTGCTCGATCTCGCGGCCAAGACGGCGCGACGCCTCAAGGCCGACGGCACGGATGAAGAAGTCGCGCTCGATCAGATCGCGGTCGGCGATCGCCTGCGCGTGCGACCGGGCGAGAAGGTGCCGGTCGACGGCGAGGTGATCGACGGACGATCCTCGCTCGACGAATCGATGGTCACGGGCGAATCCATGCCCGTTACCAAGGAAGTCGGCGCCAAGCTGATCGGCGGCACGCTGAACACGACTGGCAGCGTCGTCATGCGTGCCGAGAAGGTCGGCCGGGACACCATGCTGTCACGCATCGTTCAAATGGTGGCCCAGGCGCAGCGCAGCCGTGCTCCCATCCAGCGCTTGGCTGACCAGGTGTCGGGCTATTTCGTGCCTGCGGTCATCGCCGTCGCACTGCTGGCCTTTGCCGCCTGGGCCACCTTCGGTCCTGAACCGCGCCTGGCCTACGGCCTGGTGGCGGCGGTGGCGGTGCTGATCATCGCCTGCCCCTGTGCACTGGGTCTTGCCACGCCGATGTCGATCATGGTGGGCGTCGGGCGCGGTGCGCAGGCGGGCGTACTGATCAAGAATGCCGAGGCACTGGAGCGCATGGAGCGCTTCGACACGCTGGTGGTCGACAAGACGGGGACGCTGACCGAGGGCAAGCCCAAGCTGGTCGCCCTCGTTCCCGCCGCTGGCTTGCAGGAGAATGAGGTGCTGCGGCTGGCGGCTAGCGTCGAGAAGGCGAGCGAGCATCCGCTGGCGCTGGCTATCGTCGCGGCAGCTGCCGAACGCAATGCCGCCTTGGCCGAGGTCTCGGGATTCGATTCGCCGACTGGCAAGGGCGTCGTCGGCACGGTTGACGGCCGCAACCTGCGTCTCGGCAACGCGCGGTTCCTGCGCGAATCGGGCGTCGACACGACCGCGCTCGAGAGCGAGGCCGAGCGCCTGCGCCTGGACGGCGCCACGGCGATCTTTCTCGCCGTCGACGGCAAGGTGGCGGCGGTGCTCGCCATTGCCGATCCGGTGAAGGCCACCACCGCGGAGGCGCTGCGTGCGCTCTCCGAAAACAGCATCCGTGTCGTCATGCTCACCGGCGACAACCGGACGACAGCCCAGGCGGTGGCACGCCGCCTCGGTATCACCGAAGTCGAGGCCGAGGTCCTGCCCGATCAGAAGAGCGCCGTAGTGGAGAAGTTACGTCGCGAAGGCCGAGTCGTGGCCATGGCCGGCGACGGCGTCAACGATGCGCCGGCGCTGGCGGCAGCCGAGGTCGGCATCGCCATGGGCACCGGCACCGACGTCGCTATCGAAAGTGCAGGCGTCACGCTCTTGAAGGGCGATCTGGTGGGTATCGTGCGCGCGCGACGGCTGTCGCAGGCGACCATGCGCAACATCCGACAAAACCTCTTCTTCGCCTTCATCTACAATGCGGCCGGCGTGCCGATCGCCGCCGGTGTGCTCTACCCCTTCTTCGGCATCCTGCTGTCGCCTATCATTGCGGCCACAGCCATGGCGCTCAGCTCGGTGAGTGTCATCGGCAACGCACTTCGGCTGCGGCGGCTTCACCTGTGAGGCTAGGCTGGAGGTGCTCTAACCAACTCGGGTCAAGGCTTGTGTCCCGGCGACGAATGTGCCGATCACAGCTTCTGCAGCAATGCGTGGATCGTCAACGCGATTCAAATCCCGAGATTACGGCAATGGCCTAGAGGCCGAGCTCGGGTGACCTGTTTGCCGACGACGGGAGTTTCGACGCCGCACGACGCTAGTGAGAACCCCTTCTCATGCCGAGCACCGCCGCGGTGATACTCGCCACGCCGTATTCAGAAAGCCTATCTCCAGGTTGATAGTCCGAATATCGGCTTCCGGGAAAGAAGCTGAAACTCGACTGTGCAATCTTAAGCAGGTCCCTGCTGCTCGTGAACGTCGAGTTGCCACCCCAAACGAGCATCTCGAAGCCGTCCCGCCCAAAGACAAGGGCCATGCTGTTGATTATCCGCAAACCGTTATCACCGATGGCCTCCACGGCCCAGCTTACGCTATTGGTCGATCGATCGAGATGGGGAGGCTCCAACCAGCCTACGACGCGTAAGCTTGGCAACCCCGCCTGCCGCCTTTTACCGTTGCCGCTTTCAGTGATCTCAGTGACGGTCCTGAGAATGGCATCGACGTCCAGTGTGTTCCAATCGTCCAAAGGCACATAGCCCCTGCCGACCTTCTGGAAGAGCACGAGCTCGCGGCTTCGAGGATCATAGACCACGGCCTCGATCCCGGCAGGTACTGGAACACCACTGACAGTGGCCCACGCGCGCACAGCGTCGATGCCAGCGAGTTGCTTGACTGGTGGCGGCGCCGTCAGTGTGGCATTCGACAGCGGCAGCACGAGGGTCTGCCCCTCTGTCCATCTAAATGCCTTCTCGGCGGCCGCCCCTTCTTTGGCGTCTTGGGGTATCCGCGCCATCGCCGCACACGCGGGGACCAGGCAAGCCAGAGAGGCGGCGATGATGACGAGCCTCATTTAGCGGACATCCTGACCCGCCAAGGCGGGCGGTTGTTGGCGCCCATGCAAGGTCGGCACGCGCGCCAAGGCAAAATGCTCCGACACGCCGATCACGGACACGCGAGCGTTCCCCGAAACGCTGAAGAATAGCCAAGTCCAATCAAACCGATGTCTTAAAGGAGACATCGATGACGAGGAACTCAATTGGTGATCCCGCCTGTCGCGTCCATAGCGACAAGCTACCCTCTCCGGGCGACGCATGCTGTCATCTTGAGGAGGGCTTCTTCGCGGAACCCCCAGTCTGGATGCACTCAAGAATTGATCCAAGTCAAGGTGAGCAGGGCCGCGACTGGACAGTGTGCTCAGCTGCTGAGCGCCGGGTGCTTCTCTATGCTTGAGAGGACATCATCTTTGCCTGATAGCCAGTGTACCTTGGCAAACGCCCGGCCAAGGGTCAGGGCGATGCTCGCCCTTGTCATGGCACTGCTTCTTTTTGCTGGCGGAGCTTTGGTCGGCCTGCCGATTGAGCATGAGACTGGGCGAGCCAGCGAGCATGACATGGGCCAGCTGTCGAGGACGAATGCGGCTGATCTCCATTACAGCGTCGCGATTGCTTCGACAGCGGCAGCACTTTCGGTCCTCTTGGGATTCGACGAGCTTGGCAGCGCCCCGCGCTGCCTGACATCCGACGATGCCGACCCAGACGACGATTGCTGTGGCTCCTCCTGCCATGCAGCGGTTGGCAATGGCGTCAGCGATGGCCGCAGCCTCGACTCGTTTGCTCCTGACGCACCCGTCGATTTGCCAGGCCTTGATGGCAAGAGCCAAGATCCACCAGACAGACCTCCGCGACGCGCCTGAGGACTGACCCGCGTGTGGCCGGCTCCTTTGGTAGCCGCCGGCTCATGTTTCTCTGCGACACAGTGAATGACGAAAGAACACGGCGTCCGTGATGTCGTGTGCGCAGTCACATCCCGTCTCGTTGCACTCCTTGAACAGGATTCACTCAAATGAAATCCCGCACCACGTCAATGCATGATGCGCCGCCGTGTGCGTGCACAGAGCTATTGACCAGTCAACTTCGCGACCTCGATTCCGAGCTCCAGCACTGTCCTACTATGTCGCTCGCACGGGAGACAGGCAGGACAGTTGGGTCAACTGCCACGATGAGTGGAGAGGCGCTCCGAAAACTTTGCGTCCAAGTTCATAAGGTGAGGTACGATCGAGGCCACACTTTATTCCACCAAGGAGAAGCAGCGGACGCAGTCTTCTATATTTGCAACGGCCGGCTGCACCGGACAATAACCACGAAGAAAGGCGAAGAGCGACTCGTGGCGATCCTGGGTCCGGGGGATTTTTGCGGCGAAGAGTGCCTCAGTGAGGAGCGGTACCACAGGACATCAGCCGACGTTATCGAAAACGCCGAGATAGCAAGAATCGACAGGGCTTTGATGCGTCGACTGCTTCGGGACCGCTCAGACCTTGCCGATGCCTTCACAACCTTCCTTTTGACCCACACTCTTGACACGGAGGCCGCACTGATCGATCAGCTCGTCGGCTCCGTCGAGCAGCGATTGCGGCGAGTCCTGCTAAGACTTTCGCGCATTGAAAGCGGAGACGCCGATACCGCCACCATTGCCAACGTCAAACAAGAAACGCTGGCGAGCTTGGTTGGCACAACACGGCCGCGCGTGAACTATTTCCTGAATAAGTTCCGTCGGCTCGGTTGGATCGATTACGGCCGGCGGCTCGCGCCCGGGATGATCCAAGTGCACGTCAAACTCAGGCAGGTGGCCGAAGAGGACTTATGACCAGTCGATGGTCCGCCAGATCGCGGAATACAATTCAGAAACAGTCGTTGTGATCAGCGCTCGACGGAGTGCTGGGTGCTGGGCGCCAGGCTGGCGGCTTCGGGTTCGCCGAGGCGCCAGTTCCCGAGTCTCAATTGGACAGCGCATACCCTGCTGCCGCTGGACCCTGGTTCGGGGCGCCGAGCACGTCGCGTTGGCTCTAGCTCGGAGCAGAGGAGCATCCGGACGAAGCGAACAAAAGCACGCAGCAGATGCATGGCGGCACGCAGCCCAGCCCCGGCATCCCCAGCGACTGGCTATCGAGGTGTGCCGAATTGGTCGTATCATCTCCATGACGAGCGTGAACCTACAACTGTCTCATATGAGACAGACCTGAGGACAAGAGTGTGGTTCGTTTTCGTACCTTCTAGTCGAACGTTCTCACTCTAATCGCGAGGAATCATCATGCGCGAGCTAGCTTTTGCCACTTCGTCGTTGCTGATCATTGCGGCTCTTTCGTCGCCCGCACTTGCTCAAGCGGGACCGTCCAGCCCCAATTTTGAAATGATGAGAGACGGCAAGATGACGATGCACGACGGCCAATGGATGATGATGATGCCGAATAATGGTCACATGCACGTCATGCAGGGCGACGTCGCCATGAATGAGATGATGAAGCAGCATGGCAAACCGATGCCGGGCAACATGATCATGAAGATGGAAAATGGAAAGATCATGATGATGGAAGACATGAAGATGCCCGACGGAAAGACGATGTCCGAACATATGGCAACGATGAAGTAGCCTCGCCGCGATCGTGGCAGGCGGGTTAGCCAGTGAACACCGTAAGGCTCGTCCGAGATCGGCGGCCTTCGCTGCCGATGCCTCGAGCGGCGCATCGAAAGTCGTCAAATCCCAAAAGCCGACTAGCCGGCCGTTGATTTGGATCAAGGAGCGAGGAACCGAAGCCGGTCATCTAGGAGCGCATGCACGGCTCATCAGACAGACCGGCTTCGAACAAGGAGTATCCCATGACCCGTAGTCACCTCCTATTGGCCGCAACGCTGACAATGCTGGCAACCACGGCCTTCGTCCCAGCTCGCAGTTTCGCGCAGACCGATCCGGCTAAGGTTGTGATCGCCCAGATGATGCAGGACGACAAGGGCATGAAGAGTTCGGGAATGCAGGGTCAAGGCATGCAAGGCCAGGGCATGGGCATGGAGGGCCATGGCATGAGCGGCTCCAACATGCAGAACGCGCCGGCGCCGGGCGGCTGCCCCGGTGGACAATGTGGGGCGATGCAAGGTTCTGGAATGCCGGGTCAAATGTCCGGGGCGATGGGGCCGGGAGCCACCATGGGTCCGCAGATGATGCAGATGATGATGCATGGTCGCATGGCGGATCTGCCTGCGGACCATATCGAGGGACGCATCGCCTATCTCCACGCCGAACTCAAGATCACTGAGGCGCAGATGCCGGCGTGGACGGAATTCGCCAACGTCGTTCGTGCAAACGCCAAGAGGATTGCGGAGGCGCAGAAGGCGCCGCAGCAGACCACGACCGCCGATCGGCTCGACAATCAGGAGCGCTGGCTGACGGCTCGGCTTGAGAGCGTGAAGGCCCTCAAGCCTGCCTACGCAAAGCTGTACGCCGCTCTCGACGACAGCCAGAAGAAGACCGCTGACGAGCTTATTGCCCCGCATATGGGCATTCGCTAGCTTTTGATGGTTTCCGGGTCCCTCCCCCGGCAATATCGCGTCCTCGGCTACTGTGAGTCTGACATCCCGCCAGCTCAGGCCGGGGGCGCGATATTGTTCTTGTCCTGCTTGGCGTTACGTACGAGTGCCAACGACCTCGTCGAAGTGCGGCAAGAAGACCGGGAGGAGCATGCCGGCGTTTTGCTCTTCGTGCCCCTTACAGAACATTATGCGCCCATTGTGACGGACGAAGCCGCGGCGGCTCACGTTGTCGCAATCGAAGTGGCAAGGTCTGTCGGCGTCCTCATTGTCCACATGCGCAATGGCCGAGGGCTTCCTGCCCGTGATCGAGCGATGCGGAACGTGCTCCGGGCCCGCTTTCCGCGCGAGGGAACGGCAAACGATGGGCTATCAGATCGGATTCATGTGATCTGATCCGGCACTCAGAGCAGTTGTAGGACCACTCGGCCATCCCTCCTCCCCTACTCCATTCGGGCGAAGTCCCTAGAACAAAGTGCGGCCACGGTGCGGCTGCCAGCGAAAGTCCAGCCCTCCTCCAGGTCCTGGCACGTTCCGACACTCGAGCCACGCGCGGTAATGCGCCTCAACTCGGTGTCGAAGATCGGCAGGGCGACATTTCCCGGCGGCAAACGCACCAGCGCTATTGTGCCGGCGCGCGCAGCACGCCGAAGGTTTGCTCGGAAGCGGTAGGCGCACCCCGCTATGACCAGCGCGGCATAGACGACGCGTTGGCCGCTTCTGCAGTTCCTGCACGGGATCGACGGTGCGGACACTGAGTGCGGGCTCGGCGCCGAGCTTTCACTGCCAGCGTGAGGGTAGTGGGTCTGACCCACTACCCCCGGGTGACAAATGCTGTGCGAAATTGCACCTCGCCTGCTACAGTTTCGGGCGTGAAGGTCAAGCAAAGCGTCCGCGAGCTCTTTCCGACACCCCTGTGGGTGCTCGACCTCGCTACAGCCGAGGCGGGCCCCTTCAATGCGCGGCTGAAAGCGGCGATCGAGAAGATCATCGCACCGCGACCAAACGTGCCGTCGGGCAGCAACTGGCAGACGCCGCACGACCTGCACATCCGTCCGGAATTCGCGGAGTTCGCCCAGCTGGTCGAGATCGCGGCGAAGAGCGTCGCGCAATTCCTGCAGCTCGAGCAGTATCCGATGATGGTCACGGGTTGCTGGGCCAACATCAATCCGCCCGGCAGCTATCATCCGACGCACAATCATCCGAACAACTATCTGAGCGGCGTCTACTACGTCGACGCTCCCGACGGCGCGCCGGAACTGATCTTCCAGGACCCGCGACCGATCTCGATCATGCCGTGGAGCGGCAAGCTCAACCGAGTCACCGCCAATGCCGCCGCCGAGCAGGCGGTACCGGGCCGCATGGTGATCTTCCCGTCGTGGCTGCGCCACCACGTGCCCTCCAATGAAGGCGCGCGGGAGCGCATCAGCATCTCGTTCAACCTGATGTTCACGAACTTCGCCGAGACCGCGGCCTCGCCGCGTTGGAAGGCGAGCGCCGGTCCGACACCATGAACCGTCCCGCGCTCCAGCGCGCTGGTACGACAACGATGCCGATTCCATAAGGACTTCCAGCCGATTCTGTCCCCCGCCGGCACCTATTCCTCTTCATCCACGGAATATTGGCGAGACCCTAGACTACGCTGCGTTCCTGCCGCCGGATGAGCAATTCGGCATCGCGTGTGTTCCGTGCGACCGCCGCGGCATCCTGTTCCGGCCTCGAGTTTTTGGGCGCTGCGGACATCGGCGGGACGGCTGCGGCCACACCCAGCTTCGAGAGCCTCGGCATTCTCGGCCTGATCATCGCGTTCGCGCGCTGCTGAGCCTCTCACTGGAAGTGGAAATCGAGGGGCGCTGGCCGCGGCGACGCCATACGAAGACGTAGTGGCTGGCGTGATGCTGCCAAAGCGAATGGCAGGGCGCTCGCCCCTGCAACGGAAATCTGCGAGGCTGCGGAGGCAATCGGCCGTTCGGGTTATCGAGCGCCCGTTTGACCAAGATCAAAGAACGTAGGTCAAAGCCCGTGTTTGATTGCTTCTTAGTCGGAGTGGCAACTTGCGGGAGACGCTCATGCACAGCACTTGGCAGCTTTCTCGAGCGCCCTGCGCTGAACGATCTGATGTCCGCAAGGTGAAGCTTAGCCGGCTTGGTCTCTCGATGGCGGGTGGCCTGCTGTTCTTGTTGAGCGCCTGCGCCAGTCCCATCACGTCAGCGTCAACATCGAGCGCTCCCTCACCTGGAGTCGATCTCGGCGGCTCCTCACGCATCCCGCGCAGCGCAGCCGTTGCCGGCGAGGGTGAAGGCTATGGCGCCGTACAAGCCAGCCCAACTGCTCACGCATCCATGAGCGGGATGAGCCATCAAACGAGCCCTGCGACCCCGGCAACAGGGCATGGAATAGATCACAGCACGATGGACCATGGCTCGATGCCGGGCATGAACCCCTCGCCCAACGGATCGGGTGGCCGGCAATGATGATGGACCCTTCCGTCGCACGTTCGATGGACCTAGGCGCCATCAAGCCCGGCACCTACGTGAGCTTCGTCATGGAGCGGCCTTGCGACGGCATGTGCGCCGTCTATTCGACCACGCCTGTCCCAGGAGGTCACTGATGACTGGAAATCGCCCGAACGTCGGCCGTCGACGGTTCGTGCAGGGAGCTACTGCGGCAGGTGCTCTCCTGACCGTGCCGCCATGGCGTGCCGCCCTGGCCGGAACGCCACAACAGGTCTTGAGCGGCACCGAATTCAACCTCGACATCGGTCCACTGCCGTTCAACGTGACGGGTCGGATCATGACTGCGACGGCAATCAACGGCCAGGTCCCGGGTCCGATCCTGCGGTGGCGCGAAGGCGAGACCGTCACGCTCGCGGTCACCAATCGGCTCTCCTTCCCGACGTCGATCCATTGGCACGGGCTGCGGATTCCCTCGCCGATGGATGGCGTGCCGGGATTCAGCTTCAACGGCATCGCGCCAGGGCAAACCTTCGTCTATCGCTTCCCGGTGCGCCAGAGCGGCACCTACTGGTACCATGCGCATGGTGCCGAGGAGCAGACCGGCGTCTACGGTTCTCTGGTCATCGAGCCCAAGGGCGGTTTTGCCCAGCCCTTCGATCGCGACTATGTGATCGTGCTATCGGACTGGAGCGACGAGAGCCCTCTCAGAATCATCAGCAACCTCAAGTTCGATGCCAATTATTACAACTACAACAAGCGCACGCTGGGCACGTTCATAAACGACATCAAGGCCGACGGCCTTGGCCCGACGGTTGAGGATCGGCTGATGTGGGCCAAGATGCGCATGGGCCCGACCGACATTCTCGACGTCACAGGTGCGACCTACACCTATCTCATGAACGGCCAGCCGCCGGCGGCCAACTGGACGGCTCTGTTTCGGCCCGGTGAGCGGGTGCGGCTGCGGTTCATCGATGCCGGCACCATGAGCATCTTCGACGTGCGCATTCCGGACTTGCCGATGACCGTGGTGCAAAGCGACGGCAACGACGTCGTGCCGGTGACCGTCGATGAATTCCGCATCGGTCCGGGCGAGACCTACGACGTGATCGTCCAGCCGCGTGAGGCGCGCGCCTTCACGATTTTCGCCCAAACACAAGACCGCACCGGGTTCGCGCGTGGCACGCTGGCCCCGCAGCTCGGCATGCAGGCGGCGATCCCGCCGATGGACCCGCGGCCGATGCGCACCATGGTCGACATGGGCATGGAGCATGGGGCGGCGGGGCACGGCGCTGCGGGCCAGGGCGGAGCCCCGCACGGAGGGACAAGCACGCGGTCGGACAGCTCGATGCCCGGAATGGACCACAGCTCCATGCCCGGCATGACTCATGGCTCGCCGGGCAGCACGCCATCGAACCATGGCACGATGCCGGGAATGGGCGCGCCGCCGCCGAGCCAAGAGGCGATGGCCGACATGTCTGGGCAAGATACTGCCCGCCAGCTCGAAGGCCGTGTCGGCGTGGACAACGTCGCCATGGCGCCAAGGAACCGTCTCGCCGAAGCGGGTGGCGGGCTCGAGGGCAACGGCCGGCGCGTGTTGCGTCTGGCCGACCTCCGGAACGCCAAACGCGGCAACGACCCGCGGCCACCGACGCGTGAGATCGTGCTGCACCTGACGGGCAACATGGACCGCTTCATGTGGGGCTTCGACGGCACGAAATTCTCGGATGCCGGGCCGATCACTCTTCGCCTCGGCGAGCGGGTGCGCTTCACCCTGATCAACGACACCATGATGGAGCACCCGATGCACCTGCACGGCGTGTGGAGCGAGCTGGAGAACGGGCAAGGTGAATACCGCCCGTACAAGCACACCATTCTGGTCAAACCTGGTGAGAAGCTGAGCTTCCAGGTGAGCGCCGACGAGCCCGGCCGCTGGGCCTTCCACTGCCATCTCCTCTACCACATGGAGATGGGCATGATGCGCGAGGTGCGCATATCATGACCAAGCTCCGTGCCGTGCTCTGGGTAGTTGTCCTGCTTGCCGGCCTGGCGAGTGGGGCCCGCGCTCAACAACAACGAGCGGGCGACCAGCCGCAAGCGATGCCGCAGCTGCTGGACAAAGCGATCTTCGCTCATCTGCTGTTCGACCAGCTGGAAGGGCGTTTCGGCTTCAACCAGGGCAATACTTTCCGCTGGGAAGCGGCGGGTTGGGTTGGCACCGACGAGAACAAGTTTTGGCTCCTGAGCGAAGGCCGCTACAGCAATAACGAATTGGACGATGGCATCCATCACCTGCTTTACGGCCGCTCCATCACGACCTATTTCGATGTCCTGGTCGGCACACGATGGGATCTGGATTCCTTGCCGAGCCGCGGCTGGGGCGCCATCGGCATCCAGGGGTTGGCGCCGGGCTTCTTCAAGGTTTCGGCGCTCGGTTACGTCAGCGGCGAGGGTCATCTCGCGGCCCGGCTCGAGGCCAATTACGACTTATTTATTACCCAGCGCTTGGTCCTGCAGCCACAATTCGAGATGAATTTCTACACCAAGGACGATCCGGCACGGAATGTCGGTGCCGGGCTGTCGGAACTCGATGTCGGGCTGCGTCTTCGTTACGAAATAACGCGAGAGTTCGCACCCTATGTTGGCATCACCTACTTGGGCCAATATGGGGCGACCGCCGACTACGTCAGTGCTGCCGGCGGTCCGACTCAGCAGGTCCGCTTCACGGTCGGCCTGCGGACCTGGTTCTGATCTAGCGAGTATGCCTCATCGAGGTTGGCTGTCCCCGCCGTCTTCGCGATCATCAGCTGACGATACCGGGTGCTGCGCCGTGAGTCGTTGTTGAACAGGGGATAGAAGCCCGCCAAGCGTCGTGCGCCGCCAAATCGGCGTCACGCGGGCTTTTGACCCAGATCAATGCGAACCCGTGCGGCCGCGCATGGAATGCAAACCATGCTTTCTGCGGACAGCGGCTGCTAGCGCGGCCTGGTCAGCCATCAGGAGACATGCAGCACATGGCCACCGTGGCGGTAAGCGACGATCATTGCCTCCCCCAACGTCGAGGACTGTGGGCGCCGGTCGTCCAAAGCGCGACCCGCAGCCAGGCCAACGAGGTCGGTCGCGAGGATGACGTGAGCGAATGCAACTCCAGCATTCGCCGCAGCCCACCGCCGTTCCTATGCTAAGCACTGGGAAACCTTTGCGCTGGGCGCGCTCCAGGTCGCTTATCTTGTGGTTGGTCGGAGGAGGTACGATCGTCATCGCGGGTCTGAGCCTCTGGGACGAAGGCAGGGGGTCGGACAACGCGGTTTCTCCGCCGCATGAGCTGGCGAAGGATGCCAATGAAGTCTTTCGTCCCAGCGATTCCCAATGGGCTAGCCTCAACCTCGCAGCAGTCCGTCAGGTCGCCTTCCGCGATGAGCGTGCGACGGACGGCAAGATCGCCATCAACGAGGACACCACCACCCCGGTCTTCTCGCCCTACTCCGGCCGCGTCAGCAAGCTGATTGCGAAGCCCGGCGATCACGTCGAGCGCGGCGCGCCTTTGTTCGCGATCGAAGCCAGCGAGTTCGTCCAGGGGCACAACGATCTTGTGGTCGCCATGGCTGGCGTTGACCGGGCCCGTTCGCGGCTGGAGCTTGCGCAGTCGGTCGACCGTCGCCAACGCGAGCTCTTTGCCGTCCGCGGCGGCGCTCGCAAGGACGTGGAGCAGGCTCGGGCTGACCTGATTGCTGCCGAAGGCGACCATCATTCGGCCGAACTAGCACTGAGTGCAGCACGCAATCGACTGCGCATCCTGGGCTGCTCGGAAGCGCAAATCGTGGGGCTGGAGAAGATGGAGCACGTCGATGCCGAGGCCATCGTCGCCGCGCCGATCGCCGGCACGATCCTGCGCCGCAAGGTCGGGTTGGGCCAGTACATCACGACGGGCAATGCCGATCCGGTCTACGCCGTCGGCGATCTCTCATCGGTCTGGCTGGTGGCGAACGTACGCGAGTCCGATGCGCCGAAGATGAAGGTGGGAGCGCCGGTCGAGGTCTCGGTGCTGGCCTATCCTGGCCGCATCTTCAATGCCAAGCTGAGCTACATAGCGCCTGCCCTCGACCCCAATATCCGTCGGCTGCTCGTGCGCGCCGAGATCCCGAACCCAAACCGCGAGCTTCTACCGGAAATGTTCGCGTCCTTCCGTATCGTCTCGGGCGACAGCCGCCTCATGCCGGCGGTGCCGAAGGAGGCAGTCGTCTATGACGGCGCGCAGGCGCGGGTCTGGGTCGCTCGGCCGGACCAGAGGGCTGTGACGGCCCGTGCGATCGAGGTGGGGGACACGGTCAACGGACTGGTCGAAGTACGCAAAGGCCTCTCGATCGGCGAAAGCGTCGTCAGCAGCGGCGTGCTCTTCATCGACCGCGCAGCGCAGCGCAGTTGACGCCCGCGGGTACGGCCGGTCCAGCAACCAACGAGAGGAGGGCCGATGATGACGATGACGTTGCGGACGGTGCTTCCAGTGCTCGTCGCTGTCACGGCGGGGCTGCTGCCCGCGCTCGGCCAGCCGGGTCCCTCGCGCGCATCCGACTTATCGTTGGCCATGCATGACTCGATGCCGATGCAACAGAAAGCCGCTCCCGGCGGCATGGGCATGGACGGCGGTATGGAAGGCATGCCGATACCGCGTGGTGGTGGCGAACACGGAATGGGCGGGATGCCCGGCATGACGCAGCCCGGAGGCGTCGCTCCGCCGCCGACGGCCGGCCCAGCGGGCGGCATGGGCATGCGGCAGGGTATGGGCGGCGGTGCTGCACCTTTGGATCCGATGTCGCGCATGATGACGCGCGCCGGCCCGCAGGCACCGCTCGATCACATCGACGGACGGCTCGCTTTCCTGCGCGTAGAGCTGCGCATCACCGAGCAGCAGGACGCAGCCTGGGAAGAATTCGCCCAGGCCCTGCGCGCTGCCCGGTTGCATCTCGTCGAGGCGCGTGAGGTGCTGCAAGTGGCCGGCCACGCCAGTCACACGCCGACGGAGCGCCTCGCGGCCTATGAGCGGCACCTCGCGGCACGTCTGGAGGCGGTGCGCGCCGCGCGGGATACCTTCGGGCGCCTTTACATCTCCTTGGACGAATCGCAGCGCCAGACAGCCGCAGAGCTGGTGGTGCCCTTCGTGAAGTCATTCTAGGTGAGTCAGCCGATGGTCCCGTGCTGCCGCTTCGGTCCGACGGCGACCGCCATCGTCGCCGCAGTGGCGCTGCTGCTCACAGGCGGCGCTCCGGCAGCACTTGCGCAAATGGGCGGCGAGATGGGGATGCACGGTGGCGGCATGCCACAGCAGCTCTATCCGACGCTCATGGGCGCGCCGCCCGCGGACCCGACGGCTCGCGAGGCCGCGCTGCGTGAGGCCCATCGGCGCATGACGTCCGGCTTACCGTTACTGTCCTCCGGCCTCGACGAGGCGAGCCGCGCCCTCCAGACAGGGGATCCTCAGGCCATGCGCGAGGCGGCGGACCGGCTGGCTGAGGGCCTGAACCTGTATCGCAGCGGCCTGTCAACGCATCTCGCCCTCGGCGCAGGGCAAACACCGGCGCAAGCCGCGCTCGGCTGGTACCGCGGCCAGCTTGGGCTGCCTGTTGCGACAGCGGCGCCGACGGCGGCACACGATGGCGGCGCCCTCTGGGGCCTGTCCTGGTATCACTTGACGACAATGGCCTTCCTGGTCGCGTTCCTGATCGGGACCACGCTTATCCAATTCACGCGGATGCGACGCGTGAGCGGTCTGGTCCAACGTCTCGCGACCGCTTCACCCGTCGCCCAGCCGGCTGCAGCGGTCGCCGCCGCAGGCTCGCCGAGCTTGCCGCCTGTCGCATCCCCTCCTCCCGAAATCGGTACCCTGCCAACACCGGGACCGCCTGCGGTGTCGGCAGCGGCCGTGGATACTCGTCTCGCCGCCCCCGCCGCGTGCACCTGCCCATCGCCCGGCGAGGCGATCGCCGCGGCGAAACAGCCGTGGTCAGGCATGCTGCGCGTCGCAGCGATCTTCCCGGAGACATCGAACGTCAAGACATTCCGTCTCGTCGACCCCGGCGGGGCGAAGATTCCCTTTGTCTTCATGCCGGGGCAATTCCTGACGCTTTCGGCCGAGATCGACGGCGAGCGGATGAGGCGTTCCTACACCATAGCCTCCTCTCCAACGCAGCAGGGCTACGTCGAGATCACCGTCAAGCGGGAGGAGCAAGGACATATCTCACGGTACTTACATGACCGTGTACCGGTCGGCGTCCTGCTCGAGGCGGCGGCCCCTTCTGGTGTCTTCACGTTCACCGGTGCGGAAGGCGACAGCATCGTCCTGATCGCGGGCGGGGTCGGTATCACCCCCATGATGAGCATCATCCGGTACCTGACCGACTGTTCCTATCCAGGAGACATATTCCTTGTCTATGGGGCGCGTGCGCCAGCCGACTTCATCTTCCGCGAGGAGCTCGAATACTTGCAGAAGCGGCATAGCTCGCTGCACGTCGCGGCGACGATGTCGCGCGCCGAGGGCAGCGCGTGGATAGGTGCCACGGGTCCCGTCACGAAGGAGTTGATCGCGCGTGCCGTCCCCCGAATCGCGCAGCGGCGTGTTCACCTGTGCGGCCCACCGCCGATGATGGAAGCGGTGAAGACGGCGCTGTCCGAGCTCGGCGTGCCGAAGGACCAGGTCAAGACCGAGGCGTTCGGCCCGGCCCGGGGTGTCGCGCCGGGGCCGCGTGCGCCGCTGGCGACAGTCGCGCCGTCATCCCCGCCGGTAGCCAGGGCTGCCCCCGCTGCGGTGCCGCGGATCGCCACGGCCGATGTCCGGTTCACCAGGTCGGGCAAGGCCGGAGCCCTGGCGCCGGATCAGACCGTCCTGGAAGCGGCGGAGGCCCTTGGGGTCGGGATCGATTATTCCTGCCGGGTCGGTATTTGCGGCACCTGCAGGGTGCGGCTGCTCAAGGGCGAGGTAACGATGGAGGTCGAGGAGGGACTTCCTCCCGAGGAAAAGGCGCGCGGCATCATCCTGGCCTGCCAGGCCAAGTCGGTCGGCAGCCTCGAAATCGAGGCGTGAGGTGAGTGAGACCGAGAAACTGATCGTCGGCGCCCTCGTCAGCCTCGTGGTGCTCGTGGCCCCTGGCTTCCTGCTGCACGAGGCACCGCGCTTTCCGGGCACCTTGGCTGGCAGCTTGCTGGGCATCGCTGGCGCAATCTTGTTCTTGCTGCTTCTGGTCTATTCCCTCGTGAAGCACAGCGCCTGGATACGGGCGTGGGCGACGCGATACGCGGCGCTGCGCACGATCCTCTCCTTTCACGTCTACGCCGGCGTGGTGGGCGCGCTGTTGGGGATCTTGCACAGCGGCCACGCCTATCGGAGCCCACTTGGGGTCGCGCTGGTCGTGACCATGCTGACAGTCGTCTTGAGTGGCTTCGTCGGCCGCTACTACCTCGCACATGTCGGTGCCGACCTGCGCGAGCAGCGGGCCATGCTTGGGGTGCTAAGGACCCGCTACGACCGGCTCGCTGCCGAGGCGGCCAGCGCCGGCTCCGGCGCAGCGATTGCGCAGCCCGCCCCCAAGGTGTTCGCCCTCATGGCTCCCGGGATCGATATGCAAGTATCGGGGATTCCTCTGCCCCGCTTGGTGGGCGCCATCGCAGATCTCGAGTATGCCATCGGCCGACAGGACGCGCTCAAGCGAGCCCTCTCGCGCTGGACGGTGCTGCACATCGCGGCGGCGCTGGTGCTCTATTCGCTCGTGGCGCTCCATATCTGGAACGGCATCTACTTGGGCCTGCGGTGGCTGCGATGAAGGTCACCACCGCGATCTACCTTGCGCTCGCGGCGCTTGGGACGACCGCTGCCGTGTTGGTGCCGCTGACGATGTACCGATCGGGGTCGACCGCGCTGCCGGCTTGGCGTGCCGCCACAATGCCCGGGCCGCTCTCGGCAGCGCACGTCTTCCTGAACGGCCAGTGTGAGACTTGCCATGCGCCGAATCGCGGGGTCGAGGCAGCGGCCTGCCTCACTTGCCACGCCTTCGCGCCCGAGCTCGTGGCGAAACCGAACACGGCTTTCCACACCAGCGTCGGCGAATGCGCCGCGTGCCATAGGGAGCATGAAGGCGGCGATCGGCCGATCCGCATGGACCATGGCGTGCTCGTGGCCGCGGGCGCGGCGCGCGCCCCGGAGGCGGCCGAAGCCGGCGCCCTTGCGGCCCTGACGCGGCTGCTCGACGAGGCGGGCGGCGCCCTGGGGCCTGCCGGCGCACCATTGGCCGCAGAGCGAGCCCAACACCTCAACTGCACGACCTGCCACGCCGCTGAAGATCCGCACCGACGCCGCTTCGGCGTCTCGTGCCAGTCCTGCCACACCACCGCCAGCTGGGCCGTGGCGGGTTGGCGGCATCCGTCGCCGCGCTCGACCGACTGCGCCCAGTGCCACCAAGCCCCCCCCAGCCATTTTGGCGAGCATTTCCCGGGTATGGCCCAGCGCATCGCCGGCCGGCGACCGGCGCGGATCGAGCAATGCTATCTCTGCCACCAAACCAACAGCTTCGGTAACACCGGCCTGGCCGGCCAGCGGAGGCATTGACGTGGAGAGCGTACCGAGGGGGAACGGCGTGCATCGACGCCGTGTCCGCCCCGGTCCGGAGCCTTTTTCGTCCGGGCCTCGACGCCAAAAAAGAGCCACGCTCCAGAATCGGATCAGGTCTGGGCTGAGATGAAGCTGGTAACGTTGCGACATCGCCGACCGTCGCTCCCCTCAACGCTTGCATCGCGACATTCGTGCCTCATGGTGAACCGGTGCAAGGGACGGGCGTCGACGTTCCGATTATCTTTGCGCTGCTTGCACGCGGAGGAGCTTATAGAGCTCCACCACGGCGTCTGAGAAATGGTGCGAACGGTTTGTCAGGCAGTGTTGGCGCAGGAATTCGAGTTGCTTGATCAATCCAAAGTTTGGAGGGTTAAGGTCCAGGCCCACGTCGACACCGGTTGGCCTGCTGAGAAGGGTTGCGCTCATGAATCCCTGCGCCCAAGCGAGATAGTCACGCTGTGTTGAAGGGTTTTCGTTTATGTTTGCAATGAACTTAACGCAGCTCGTCGCGCCGACGCCCACAATCTTTGCCGTTGCAGGCTGCGCGGCCACAACAGTGGGATCCAGCGCCGCGCATAGCGCGGCGGACAGCAAGATCAATCGCATCCGCTGACTTTCGGCGAGGCGATCCAATTTGGGAAGGTGCTTACGCGTTGATCGGGTTGCAGCAGAAGCTTGGTGGTAAGGTGTCGTTTCTTCAAAACTCATTATTACTTGGTAGGGATACTTGGCAGGACATTAGGGAGATTGATGTAGATCAAGGACCAGCCAAGCGACCCTATTAAAAAAAACTATACGGTTTCTATTTTTCTCGACTCGCTATGCTCACTATTGTTGTCGATGAGATCCGATCAACTGGGACTCAGCCGCGGTGATGCGCCCTCTTTTCGACGGAGACCTAGATGAAGAAGAAGGTCTTTCTCGTGACCGCGATTGCCCTCGCGACAGCAACTGGAGTAGGGCACGCAGAAAGCGCTTGCGATAAGGAGATCGACAAGACAGTCACGGATTGGCAAGCCCTCCGCCTCGAGCCCAAGAGCAAGCCGAGCACCATCTCGAAGGGTGTCGGCGGGCATGAACATGTGCAGGCGGCGGTCGATTCCATGCGATACCATCTGGTGCAAGCGAAGCTGCTCTGCAAAGACGGCAAGGATCATGAAGCGCTTCTCCATATAGACGTCATTCGCGCATTTCTGAAGTTGCCCGAGATTCAGCATCCCACCGATCATCGCTATCTCTTCCAAAACGAGAAGAAGTAGCCAGCCGCTTGCGCGAGATGATAGAGCCTCATCGGTACCCCAGCGGGCATCGGCATATCGCCTTCCGATGTGGAAGGTGAAACTCGACTGCCCTATCGATCTCGGCGCGCATTTTCTCCCGTGAAGAGCCGATACAAGCGGGCGTAGCTCCTTGCCCCGGCCTCCCAGCCGAAATCCCACCTCATGCCCGCGCGTTGCATGGCGCGGTACTCGCGACGGCGCTTGAATACGGCCGAAGCGTTCTGGGCTGCCGCGAGCAAGCTGACGGCACCGCAGGGCCGGAACTGGAACCCCGTTGCGATGCCAGCAGCGAGCGTCGGCGGCGTACAAGGGACGACCGAATCGGCCAGACCGCCCGTGGCATGCACTATCGGTGGCGTGCCGTAGCGTTGACTGTACATCTGGGTGAGGCCGCACGGCTCGAAGCGCGATGGCATCAGGAAGAAGTCGGCCCCTGCTTCAACGCGATGGGCCAGCCGTTCGTCAAATCCGATCGACACGCCCACGCGACCGGCCTCTCGCGCGGCGGCGGCTTGCAGCGCCCTCTCCAAGGACACCTCTCCTGTGCCGACGACGGCCAGCTGGGCGGGAAAGTTGAGGAGGTCGGGCAGAATCTCGAGTAGCAGATCGACGCCTTTCTGAGGCACCAGTCGGCCGACCATGCCAAACAGGGGAAGCTCAGGATTGACCGCCAGCCCGAGGTGGCGTTGCAGGTCGGCCTTGTTGTGACGCTTCGCCCCGAGGGTCCATCTGGTGTAGCGGCGCGCAATATGCCGATCCGTCGCCGGGTTCCACACGTCGACATCGATGCCATTCAGGATTCCTGTCAATCGGTGCCGGCGTCCGTGCAGCAGGCCGTGCAGCCCATGGCCCAACGCCTCCGTCTGGAGCTCCTCGGCATAGGTCGGGCTGACGGTCGTCAGATGGTCGGCGTAGTAGAGGCCGGCCTTCAGGAAAGAGAGGCGTCCGTGGAATTCAGCGCCATGCATGTCGAAGCACGACCACGGCAGGCCGAGCGCAGCCACTAGATCCTTGTCGAAGCTGCCCTGGTAGGCCGCATTGTGGATGGTAAAGACGGTACCTGCCTTCGGCCCATCGTCGAAGTATAGGTACGTTGCAGTAAGACCGGTCGGCCAATCGTTGGCGTGCACGATCTGAACTGGCCAACCGAGCGGCGCGGTGGGGCCGCTCGCGAAGGCGGCCGCGCGCGACAGAAGAGCGAAGCGGAACGCATTGTCGGGCCAGTCATGGCCGGTGGCGTCCTGGTAAGGACCGCCGTCACGGTCGTAGAGCGTGTCGCACTGCACGACGAAGGCGGGCAATCCGGCAAGCGTGCCCTGGACGATCCGCGCTGCCGGCAAAGCAGCATGCGCTTCGAGGTGGACCACGTCCTGCGAATCGGTAATTGCGGCGCGCACCGCTGGATAGCCCGGCACCAAGACGCGGCAGTCGATGCCGATGCGGCGGAGGGCGGCCGGCAGGGCGGCGCACACATCGGCCAGACCGCCGCTCTTTGCGAACGGCGCGAGTTCCGCCGAGACGAAAAGGACCCGGGTCACCGGTCGGGACTGAGGATCAGCCCGGCCAGCGGCGGTAGCGTCAGGCTGAGCGTTGCGGGGCGGCCGCGGCAGGGACTGGCGGCAGCAATGGCGAACCCGTCGTTGCCCAGGTTGCTGCCGCCATAGTGCCGCGAGTCGCTGTTGAAAAGCTCGCGGTAGCGTCCACCCTGGGGAACCCCGACAATGTAGCCGTGTCGCGGGACGGGCGTGAAGTTGAGGACGACGACGACGAACGACCCGTCGTCGCCAATGCGCAGGTAACTTACGACCGATTGCGCGGCGTCCTGGCCGTTGATCCATTCGAAGCCGCCCGGATCGAAATCCAACGAATGAAGTGCCCGCCTCTCGACGTAAAGCGCGTTCAGGTCGCGCAGCAGGACTTGCACCAGTTGGTGGTCAGGAATGCCGAGGACCGCCCAATCGAGTTCGCCGTCATGCCGCCATTCGGCTCGCTGGGCGAGCTCGTTGCCCATGAAGGTCAGCTTCTTGCCAGGCCACGTCATTTGATAGGTGAAAAGAACGCGGAGGTTGGCAAGGCGCTGCCAACGATCGCCCGGCATCTGGGCGAGCAAGGATCCTTTGCCGTGGACCACCTCGTCGTGCGACAGCGGCAGCACGAAATTCTCGTGATGGGCGTAAATCTGACTGAAGGTCAGGCGGTCGTGGTGCCAGCGCCGGTGCACCGGATCGCGGTGCATGTAGTCGAGGGTGTCGTTCATCCATCCCATGTTCCATTTCATGGAGAAGCCGAGACCGCCGTCCTGCACCGGCCGGGTCACCATCGGCCAGGCGGTGGACTCCTCGGCCATGGTCACGGCGCCGGGGAACAGGCCGTGCACCATGACGTTCAGCTCGCGCAGGAAGGAGATGGCATCGAGATTCTCGCGACCGCCCGACGCGTTCGGCAGCCATTCGCCCGCGGGCCGCGAATAGTCGAGGTAGAGCATCGAGGCGACGGCGTCGACGCGCAGGCCGTCGGCGTGAAACTGGTCGAGCCAGAAGTGCGCGCTCGACAGCAGGAAGCTGCGAACCTCCCGGCGGCCGTAATTGAAGATCAGCGTTCCCCAATCGGGGTGTTGGCCCAGACGCGGATCGAGATGCTCGAACAGAGCCGTGCCGTCGAACCGCGCCAGCGCGAAGTCGTCCGTGGAAAAATGAGCCGGCACCCAGTCGAGGATGACGCCGACGCCGGCCTGATGGCAGCGGTCGATCAGGGCGCGGAGGTCGTCCGGCGATCCCTGCCGCGCCGATGGCGCGAAGTAGCCGGTGGTCTGATAGCCCCACGAACGGTCGAACGGATGCTCCATCACGGGCATCAGCTCGATATGGGTGAACCCCATGGACCTGACATAGGGGACCAGACCGTCAGCCAGCTGGCGCCACGAGTACAAGCGGCCATCGGGGTGCCGCCTCCAGGAACCAGCGTGGACTTCATAGACGCTCATCGGCGCCTTGAGCCAATCCTGCTGCCGGCGTCGCTGCAGCCATTCGTGGTCTTGCCAGCGGTGTCCCCCATCCGACCATATCAGCGATGCGGTGCGCGGTGGCGGCTCATAGGCACGCGCGCAGGGGTCGGCCTTCATCGCTATTTCACCGCCGCCGCGCGGTAAGAGGGCGTACTTGTAGCAAGAGCCTGATGGCACGTCGGCGACGCAGGCCGCCCATATGCCGCTGGTGCCAATCGACCGCAGGGGATCGCGACCGATCTGCCAATCGTTGAAGTCGCCGACCACGCTCACCTGGCCGGCATTTGGCGCCCACACGGCAAATCGCAAGCCGCCGCGCAGTGTATGAGCACCCAATAGCCGGTAAGCTTGAAATAGCCGCCCTTCGTTGAATAGATGGACGTCATCAGCGGCAATCTCCAAGGCGTCATCCTGACGACCGGTCACGCTGCGGCCGCGCCCGTACGGGCTGATGATGGTGCTCACGTGGCGTCGTACCAGCGCCGCCCATCGCGCGCGATGAGCGCTTCGGCCTGCGCCGGACCAGCCGACCCAGCCGCGTAGTTGGGGAAGTCGACCGGCGGGCTTTCGCGCCAGGCATCCAGGACCGGCTGGACGACACGCCATCCCGCCTCGATATCCTCAGCGCGTTGGAAGAGCGTCGCATCGCCCATCATGCAGTCGTAGAGCAAGGTCTCGTAGCCGGTGCTCGGCGCCGCCTTGAAATGGTCGGTGTATCGAAAGTCCATGCGAACGCCCGAGGTCTGGAGGCTTGGCCCTGGCACCTTGGCATTGAAGTACAGGGCAATGCCGTCGTCGGGCTGGATGCGCAGAATCAGAAGATTCGACGCCAAGTGTTCGATCGGCGACGCCCTGAACATCGTCAAGGGTGCCTGCTTAAACTTGATGGCGATCCAGGTTCGGCGGGCCGCCAGCGCCTTGCCGGTGCGCAAGTAGAACGGCACGCCCGCCCACCGCCAGTTGTCGACCATCAGCCGCAGGGCCACGAAGGTCTCGGTCGTCGAGTCGGCCGCCACGTTCGGCGTGCGGCGGTAGGGCTCGATGGCGGCACCGCCCACCGTGCCGGCGCCGTGCTGGCCGCGGGCGGCGTCGGCCGCCGTGAGGTGCGTAACGGCGTCGAGGACTTTCGCCTTTTCAATGCGAACCGCGTCGCCGGCGAAGCGGGTCGGCGGTTCCATGGCGAGCAAGGTCAGGAGCTGGAACAGATGGTTGGGCACCATGTCGCGCAGCGCCCCGATGGCGTCGTAGTACTTGCCGCGGGTGCCGACGGTCGCGGCTTCGGCGACGGTGATCTGCACGTGCTCGATGTGGTCGCGATTCCATAGCGGCTCGAACAGGCCGTTGGCGAATCGGAACACCATCAGGTTCTGCACCGTCTCCTTGCCCAGGTAATGGTCGATCCGATAAATCTGGTGCTCGGCGAAGGAATTGCGCAGGCGCTGATTGAGCGACTGCGCAGTTGGCAGGTCGGTGCCGAACGGCTTTTCGACGATGAGCCGTCGCCAGCATCCGGTGGACTCGCGCGACAGGCCGCTGCGGCCGAGGTGGTCGGAGACGACAGGAAAGGCATCCGGCGGGGTCGCTAGATAGTACAGCCGATTGGTGCAGGCCTCTCTGTAGGACGGCCGGCCATCCAAATGGGCTGACAAGCGCGCATAGGTGGCCGGGTCGTCAAAATCGCCCTCGAGGTACGTCATACGATCGAGCAGCCAGTCGACGGCCCCTGCCGGGGCCTGCGCGGCGTTGAGCGCGGCGCGAAGCTTATCGGCGCCGACGGCCTTGCGCGCGATGCCGACGACCAGGAAGCTCTTCGGCAGCAGCTCGGCGGCGGCAAGATTGCACAAGGCCGGCAGAAGCAGGCGCTGCGTCAGGTTCCCGCCGGCGCCGAAGATCACGAAGGTGCAAGGTTGTGCAGGCGGCGTATCGAGCGGCATGTCAGGCCTTTCGCTTGAAGCTATCGTGACCGTCGAAAGCGGAGCGCGTCTCCGAGTGGCGCTTGCCGGGGACGGTGACGCTGACGCCCGAGAAAAATTGTGCGCGATCGGCCCGGCGGCTGAGCGTCTCGGAAGGCAAAGAGCTCATAACGCGTCCTCCTCGGCGAGCGCCGCACACGCGGCACAAGGCAGGAGATCGCCGTGACGCGAGCAGCGGGCGTCGCGGATGGCCACACCCGCTTCCGGAACACGCTCTTCGGGCGCGAGGCGTTGCTCTTTATGTGAGTGGCTAGACGGCAGCACGCTGATCCGAAAATCCCGTCCGATCCAGCTGCCGTCGTCCGACCAACGAATCGTGAAGTCGACTGTCTGGCTCGGCTGCAGCGACTGGGTCGGGAGGGTCGCGGCAAAGAACCCAAGACCGGTATCTTCCGTATCACTGTCGGCCACGGCCGCCCAGCCATCGACGCCCCAATGGACCATCGCGGGCCGCTCGGTCGCGACCGTCAGTTGGGCGCCGGCTGGGAAGCCGCCGACCGGCGCGTGCGGCCACCAGAACGCACGGCGGGGGTCGACCGGTTGCCCGCGATAGCGCTTCCACACTGCCATCGGCCGGTCGACGGGATGGCCGAGCTGCCGCGAGAGCAGCAGCTTGACGAACTCGGCATGAGCCCAAGCCAGCGGCATGGCTGCGCCCGTGGGCCGTCCAGGCACGAGACGGCGTGCCAGAATCGGCGCCTGATCCCAGATCTGCTCGGGCAGCATGCCGCCGGGGCTGGCCATCGCGGCCATGGCCTCGAGGTACGGCAGGGGGTCGCGCCCGGCCGCCAGCTCGTAGTGGCCGCGCTCTCCGGTCAACAGCGGCCACGGCCGGCCACAGCCTGTGCCGTCGTACGGCTGGCCATCCTCGTGCTCGCCATAGCCATCGCCGTTGTAGCGTCTCCACGCTGGCCCGCCAGGCGTCGTGGCCCTGAGCACTCGATCGACCACGGTCAGGCTGTCGAGGACCATCGGATCGTCCGAGCGGCGCAGGCCGAAGCGCACGAGCTGCAGGAAGTCCGTGCTGACCTGGACAGTGGCGGGCAGCGAGAGATCTTCGACTCGGTTGCGGATCGGCACCGGCTCGCTGAGGGCGCTGCGTCCCAGCAACACACGTGGCGGTGCCGTCCGCACATAGTGGCCCTGCACGCCTGCCTCGCGGTCTAGACCGGTATCGCGTGCGACCATCCAGCGTTCTAGATTGGCGTTCCAGAAGTCGGCGAGGTCGAGCGCCCAGCCGGCAATATCCCTCGGCAAGAACTCGCTGCCCGCAACCAGCGCGGCAATGCACGCGGCCAGTGTGAAAGCATTCAGGCCGGCATTCTCTTCCCAGCGGTCCTGGTCGCTCGCCGGTCCACGACGGGCGATGAAGCCCAAGGCAGTGCGCACCATGTCACTCGCCTCGATGCCGCCCAGCGCGGCGCGTTCGCTCAGCGCCGCCGCCAGCAGCACCGGCCAGGCCGTCTCGTCGAGCTGCACACCCTGCCACTCCGGCATGCCGCCCAACCACTGGTTCTGATGCCAATGGCCATCCGCATTCTGGGTGGCGATGAGGTAGCGCAAGGTCTCGCGCGCCTCCGACTCGGCCCCCAGCGCCAGCAGGGCGCCGGCGCACTGCACCAGATCGCGCGGCCACACGAGATGGTACCCGCTGCGCTCCCGCCCGCTGTCGCCCCACGGGATGCTCAGGCTGGCGACCATGGCGCCCGGGTAAGTCTTGTCGAGATGGGCGCGCAACACGGTGGTGGAAACCAGAAGCCGGTCGCCCAGGGGGCCGGATCCGTCCGATGGCACCGCACACCGCTCGCAGCGGCGGCAGTGCCAAGCGTCCCAGTCGGCGAGCTGTCGCTCGACCAGACGGTCGAACGGCTGCAGCAAGCACGAAACAGCCAGCGTGGCGGCCGACTGCCGGCTGCTGCCAAAGCCCAGGGCGAGGACGCAGCGCCGCGGCAACTCGGCCATCATGGCGACATTGCCCGGCCCGGCCGCAGCGTAGCTCCACGTCATCGTTCCGTTGGCCGCAAAATCCTGCCAGCCGTCGCTGCGGCCGACATAGCCGACGCTTGCCTGGCCGATCGCATCGCGCTGCCGGTCGTCGACAGCGCAGAGGGCCAGGGCGAACGGTCCCTGCTCCGCCCACAGGACCCGTCGTGATCGATGAACATCGAGCGCAGCGCAATTGTTCCAGCCGGTACCCCCAAGATGCGGCGCCAGCAGGGCGTAGACCCGAAGCGCGGGTCCGCCCTCGAGGGCGACCTCGATGGCCAGCGCATCGCGCTTGGGATCCGCCGCAATCCGCAACCGCAGGCTGAACTTCGCGTGCTTATGGACGATTTCGAAGGCCGGCGCGCCGGGCCCCAGAGAGCCTAGCGAGTAAGTGCCGAGCCGCTTGACCTCGACCCAGAACCCCTGGCCATCACCGACGATGAAGCCGAGATCGCGAATTTGCGGCAGATCGATTCGCGGCCAATAGACTTCGTTGACGATCCCATAGCCCAGCGTGAACCAAAGTCGCGCCGGGCCCAGAGAGCAGCCGACGGCGTCCTTGGCGCTGCTCGTCCAGGTCGGCGCGATGCCCGGCGCCCCGGGCGCATCGACCTGCCCGCCGCTGTCCCAGTCGCTCATGGCCTCTCCGTCTGGCCGACGCCGCCCGACTGGCACGGCGATCGCTTTGTCGTTGTTGATCGCGCCGACCGCCGCGCACCCTCGCTCGCCGTCGGCGATATGATCGGAAGGGGCAGGATCATATCCGGATCCCAAAGCCGCACCCCACCAGCCAAGCCCGCTTCATTGCTAACGAGGGCGACGTTCGCCGGCAGCTGTATCGTCAACCTGCTGGCGTTGCCGCCGCCGACGTAGAGCTTGTCGTAGTGCGTGAGCGCGTAAAGGACACCGAAGGTCAACTCGACCCGCGCGCTCCACTTGCGCGCACCGACCCGCCGCAAAGCCTCCAGGCCCAGGTATTGATCGTAGGTCCTGCCGCTGCGCAAGGGATGATGGGCCAGCTCCAGGTGAGGCGTCGGCCGGCCATTCTGAAACAACGCCGTGCCGACGCCGGTGCCGAGCGTGACCACCAGTTCGAGGCGTCGGCCAGCCACCACACCCAGGCCGTAGACCTCGGTGTCGTTTCGAACCTGTACTGGACATCCGAAGCGCGATGCCAAGACCACCGCGAGCGGATAGCCCTGCCATTTCCCGCCGCCCAGATGGGGTGCCGTCAGGACCCGCCCGTCACGGACCAAGCCGGGGAAGCCGACGGAAATCCGCTCAAACTCCGGCAGTGGCTTGACCATCTGCGACAGCAGGCCGACGAGCACACTTGGTGGACAGGGACGAGGCGTCGGAACGCGTACCGGCGGGACCAGAGCTTCACCGTGGTGGTCAAGCACGGTCGCCTTCACCGCCGTGCCACCCACGTCGGCGGCCAGCGTCCGCGGTGACTGACCGGTCCTTCCATTCGCGGGTGCCAGCTGGATCATGGCGCGCTGTGCCCAAGTCGGGCCAGCATGTTCTGTGTGATCAGGGTCACGCCGCCCTCCGAGCGCGAGAAGCGCTGCCGGTCTGCCACTGGGTCCTCGCCGACGATCAGGCCCGGTGGTATCCGGCAGCCGCGATCCACCACCACGTTGGTGAGGCGCGCGTTCCGCCCGATCTCGACGTCCGGCAGCAGCACGGTGTGGTCGAGCCTGGCATATGAATTGACCCGAACCTTCGACGAGAGCACCGATCGGCGCACGCTGCCGCCTGACACGATGACCCCATCGGACACGATGCTATTGAAGGCCGCGCCGCGCCGGCCCTCTTCGTCGTGGACGAACTTCGCCGGCGGCAGATGCTCATGATGCGTGAAGATCGGCCAATACCGATCGTACAAGTCCAGCGCCGGCTCGATATCGGTCAGGTCCATGTTCGCCGCCCAGTAGGCATCGAGAGTGCCGACGTCGCGCCAATAGGGGCAGCCTGCCTGGCCCTGCGCTACGGAACTAAGCTCGAAGCGATGAGCGTAGACGCGCGCCCGAGCGACCAAAGCGGGAATGACGTCCTTACCGAAATCGTGCGTCGAGCGAGCGTCGGCCGCGTCGCGCATCAAGTGCTCGAACAGGAAGGCGGCGTCGAAGACGTAGACACCCATGCTGGCGAGAGAGCGATCGGGCTTGTCGGGCATGGCCGGTGGATCGGGCGGCTTCTCGACAAACGCGACAATGCGCCCTGCGCCATCTGCGGACATGATGCCGAATTGACTGGCTTCGGCGCGCGGCACCTCGATGCACGAGACCGTGACGTCCGCGCCGCTTGCGACGTGATCCTCGAGCAGGCGGCGATAGTCCATCTTGTAGATGTGGTCGCCCGCCAGGATCACGACATGCGATGGCCGCCGGGCGCGCAACAGCTCGAGGTTCTGACGGACGGCGTCGGCCGTACCCTTATACCACGATGCCTCGTCGAGCTGCTGCTGCGCCGGCATTAGTTCGATGAACTCGCCGAGCTCGCCGCGACAGGTGAAGCTCCAGCCCCGCTGGATGTGCGACAGCAGGCTCTGCGACTTGTACTGCGTCAGCAGCGCGATACGGCGCAACCCAGAATTGATGCAATTGGAGAGCGCGAAATCAACGACGCGGTACTTGCCGCCGAAATACAGCGACGGCTTGCTGCGATGCTCCGTCAGCTCGTGCAGGCGACTCCCGCGCCCGCCGGCGAGAACCAGCGCGATCGTGTCGTTGATGGCCCGATCCGCCAGTCGCTCACGTCCTCTCGGCCATGCGGCCTGTGCTATTGCAGCTGCGCCCATCGTCACGCTGGGCTCTCCAACCGGCAGATGACGACTGTCTGGCATGCCGTCCCTCCCCTATCATGACAATGATTATCATTGAGGCGATGCATTCAATTGATTCAGGTCAAACGCGCCCCTTCGCAGAATCCTGTGCGCGGTCAGCGCGCACTGTTCAATTTGAGACTCGGAGGTAGATTTGCTGCGCCACGCGCGTCCCAGTGGGTCATGAGGGCCGGCCGCAACAGGGCGGCAGAGGCTTAACATGTTGGCCGACGACCAGCCCCGGATCTTAAGGTATCCCGCCATTGTCAGCGGCTCCGCTGGCGGACCCGCCGCCACCGATCGTGAGCGCGGTCTCGAGGTCGATCACAGAGAGATGGAAGTCGCGCAGGGCATCGACGGCAGTACTCTCCGCCGATATGCGGATGCGCGCGTCGACCAGGAGCCTGAACAGGTCGACGCGTAGCCCTTCCCGGGCGAGCACGCCGTTGTTGTAGCGCAATTCGACTTCGCGCGAGGCCGTCCGGCGCAGCGGCACGATGCGGTCACGCCAGAACCGCGCGATGTCGTAGGTTCCGCGGTAGGTCTCGTAGGCGATGCGCGCTTCCGAGCGGGCGTTGACGGCCTTGGCGGCGAGCTTGTTGAGCGCGCGCATATAGGTCTCCTGGGCGGCGCGCAGCCGTGCCTCACCAGTGTCGAAGACGGGCAGCGAGACGTCGAGCTGGCCACCGCCGCGTAGAATGTCGGTGTTGGTGTTGGTCAGCGGATTGGCGCTCTCGTTATTCACGATGCCGGCCAACTGAAGCATCGACACAAAGCGTGTCGCGTTGGTGAGGGCGAGCGACTTTGCCAGCGCCGAGACTTCCAGGCGCGCCTGTGCCAAATCAACCCGCCGTTTGATGGCTTCGACCTCGACGGCCTGGAGCGTATCGGGCTCCCCCGGCAGCGACGGCAGCTCCGGCGGCAGAGAAAACGACACGTCGCTGCCCCATAATCCCATCAGCCGGACAAGGACCTCGCGCTCGCGGTGCGCCGTCAACCTGGCTTGGCCAAGCCGCGCGCTGAGCTCGGCATAGAGAGCGGCCAGTTCGGTCTCGTCGAGGAGGTCACCGCCGCCGGCTTCGGCCAGCTTGGCGTAAAGACGCGTGGCGGAGTCGACAGTGGCGCGGCTCCGATCAAGCAGCGCGATCTGCTGCTGGGCCGTGACGGCGCGGACGAAGGACCGTCGCGCGTCAGCTGCTACGCGCAGCGTCGCCTCGACCGCTTGCTGGCGGGCGCGCGCAAACCTATCGGCGGCAATGTCCGTGCGGCGTTTGAGCGTGACAAGGCTCAGCAGGTCATCGATCAATCGGAACTCGAAATTGGCCACACCGGTTCCGCCGATACGCAGGAGCGAGGCCGTCGGGTTGGGTGGCAAGCTCGCTTGCACATAGGCGGCCTCGGACAAGCCGAGATCGTTGTACGTAGCCTGCAAGTCGCGATTGTTGAGCAGCGCCACTTCGACGGCTGTATCGGCGGTGATGGGACCGGCTGCCAGCAAAGCCACAGCGCGTTGGTGAGCACGCTCGGCCTGTTCAATGCTTGTGATCTTGACGACGCTTGCCCCTGCGCCCGGACCAGCCTCGCGGCCGACGCCCTGCGCCACCTCAGCCATGCCGCCGTCCGGCGAGAATGAGGCGCAGGCGCCGAGGAACAGCGCCAGTAGCAGACTGCAAAGGGAGCGGGTCATGGCTTTCCCCCGACGGCGTGATAGACGGTTCCAGCCATCACCGGACGATAGGCTGCATTCGCCGTCGGCGCCGCCGGATCGTCAGGACCAGGTGGGGGCGCGAGGGTCGGGGTCTGATCGGCGCAGCCGCCGAGAAACGCGAGAAGCAGGACCAGCGCAATGGATCTCATGAGCGGACTTCCTCAACCGGAGACGCTGCCGGTTGCAGCCGCCAGCCCTTGACCAGGGCATAGAGCGCCGGGATCACCAGCAGGGTGAGTAGCGTCGAACTCACCATGCCGCCGATCATCGGCACGGCGATGCGCTGCATGACCTCCGACCCGGTGCCGGTGCTCCACAGAATAGGCACCAGACCGGCCATGATGGCGGTCACGGTCATCATCTTGGGGCGCACCCGCTCGACGGCACCCTCGATGATAGCCGCACGCAAATCGGATCGATCGAGGGGCAGTCCCTCGGCTTGGCAGAACTGGCGGCGAGCCTGCAGCGCATGATCGAGGTAAATCAGCATCACCACGCCCGTCTCGGCGGCGACGCCTGCCAGCGCGATGAAGCCCACGGCCACCGCCACGCTTAGGTTGAAGCCCATCGACCACACCATCCAAAGACCGCCGACCAACGCGAACGGCAGCGAGAGCATGACGATCAGGGTCTCGGTTATTCGCTGGAAGTTCAGGTAGAGAAGCACGAAGATCAGCAGCAGGGTCGCCGGCACGACGATCTTCAGCCTCGCCTCGGCGCGTTCGAGGTACTCGAACTGGCCGCTCCACTGGGCATAGAAGCCGGGCGGGAACTTGACGTTCTCAGCGACCGCCCGCTGGGCGTCGGCGACGTAGCCGCCGAGGTCGCGGTCGCGAAAGTCGACGAACACATAGACGGCCAGCTGCGCATTCTCCGTGCGAATCGCCGTGGGTCCGCGGGTGACACGTACGTCGGCCACCTGGCCGAGGGGAATCATGTCGCCGCGCACGGTCGAGACAAGGACGTCGGACGCGATCGCTCTTGGATCGGAACGCAGGTCGCGGGGATAGCGGACGTTGACGGTATAGCGCTCGCGGCCTTCGACCGTGGTCACGACCGCCTCACCGCCAAGCGCGCTCGCCACCGCTTGCTGGACGTCTTCGATCAGCGCGCCGTACTGCGCGAGCCGATTCCGGTCGGGGACGATCTCCAGGAACGAGCCGCCCATGACCCGCTCGGCGTAGGCGCTGGTCGTGCCCGGCACGCTACGCACCGTCGCCTCGACCTGGCGCGCAAGCTCCTCGAGCTGGCCAAGGTCGGAGCCCAGGAGCTTGACGCCCACCGGCGTGCGAATGCCGGTGGCCAGCATGTCGGTGCGGGCCTTGATGGGCATGGTCCAGGCGTTGCTGACGCCGGGGAACTGCAAGGCCTTGTCCATCTCGGCGATCAGCTTGTCGACATCCATGCCGGGCCGCCACGCGCTTCGCGGCTTGAGGTTGACGATGGTCTCGAACATCTCGAGCGGCGCAGGGTCGGTGGCTGTTAGCGCCCGGCCGGCCTTGCCGTAGACCGACGCGACTTCCGGGAACGAGCGGATGATCTTGTCCTGGATGTGGAGGAGCTCGGCGGCCTTGGTCACGGAGAGGCCGGGCAAGGTCACGGGCATGTAGAGGAGCGTGCCCTCGTCGAGCGCCGGCATGAACTCGCTGCCCAGACGCTGGGCCGGCCACACCGTGGCGGCAAGCACCGCGGTGGCTATGAGTACCGTGGCCCAGCGCGCTCGCAGCACAAGCCCGATCACCGGCCGATAGAGCCAGATCAGGAACCAGTTCACCGGATTGCGATGTTCCGGCAGGATACGACCGCGCACGAACAGCACCATCAGCGCCGGCACCAAAGTAACCGAAAGCAGGGCTGCGGCGGCCATGGCCAGGCTCTTGGTCCAGGCTAGCGGCTTGAACAGCCGGCCCTCCTGCGCCTCGAGCGTGAAGATCGGCAGGAACGAGACGGTGATGACCAGCAGGCTGAAGAACAGCGCTGGACCGACTTCAATGGCGGCGTCGATGATGGCTTGACTGCGCGACCCTCCGGGTTTCATGCGTTCGAGGTGCTTGTGAGCATTCTCGATCATGACGATGGCGGCGTCGATCATGGCGCCGATGGCGATCGCGATGCCGCCCAGGCTCATGATGTTGGAGCCGATGCCCAACGCGTACATCGCCAGGAACGCCATCAGCACCCCGACCGGCAGGCTGACGATCGCCACCAACGCGGAGCGCGCATGCAGCAGGAAGACGAAGCAAACGAGCGCGACGACGATGCTTTCCTCAATCAGGGTATGCTTGAGGGTGTCGATGGCGCGATAGATGAGATCAGAGCGGTCATAAACCGACTCGATGCGCACACCCGCAGGCAGGCCGGCCGCGAGTTCCTTGATCTTGGCCTTGACGTTGGCGATGACGTCGAGCGCGTTCTGGCCGAAGCGCTGCAGCACGATGCCGCCGGCCGCTTCGCCTTGGCCATCGAGTTCGGCGATGCCTCGACGCTCGTCGGGCCCGAGCTCTACTCGCGCCACGTCGCCTAGCAGCACCGGCACCGGTCCATCCGCCTTGAGCACGATCTTGCCGAGATCGGCGAGGCTCGTGAGATAGCCGCGGCCGCGCACAATGAACTCGGTCTCGGCCATCTCGACGACACGCCCGCCCACCTCGCGGTTGGAGGCGCGGATCGCTTCGATCACTCGGCTGAGCGGAATGCCGAAGCTGCGCAGCTTCACCGGATCGACCACGACATTGTACTGGCGCACGAAGCCGCCGATGCTTGCCACCTCGGCCACGCCCTCTGCCTTGGCCAGAGCAAAGCGGATGTACCAGTCCTGCAGGGAGCGCATCTCGGCCAACGTGCGCTCGGCCCCGACCACAACGTACTGGTAAACCCAGCCAACGCCGGTGGCGTCGGGCCCGAGTCGGGGTTTGACGTCGGCGGGCAACTTGGCGGTGCCCGAGTTGAGGTACTCCAGCACGCGGCTGCGCGCCCAGTAGATGTCGGTGCCATCCTCGAAGATCACGTAGACGAACGACACCCCGAAGAACGAGAAGCCGCGCACCACCTTGGACTTCGGCACCGTCAGCATGGCCGTGGTCAGCGGATAGGTGACCTGATCTTCGA